>Ga0302299_10002045_pt1 | contig 12302 bp, 9 predicted proteins | sample III_Fen_N3_4_FD_198795 | JGI IMG/M metagenome (GOLD analysis project Ga0302299, IMG submission 198795) | Peat permafrost microbial communities from Stordalen Mire near Abisko, Sweden - III_Fen_N3_4 | ecosystem: Environmental > Terrestrial > Soil > Wetlands > Permafrost | place: Sweden: Abisko...
CCACTGGATTTCCTGGACGAGACTGCGCAGATCCGGTCTGGGACGTGGCGGGTCGCGCCGGTCCCGTCGTACCTGGCCGACCGGCGGGTGGAGATCACCGGACCGACGGACCGCAAGATGACGATCAACGCGATGAATTCCGGCGCCAAGGTCTGGCTGGCCGATCTCGAGGACGCGAACACGCCGGCCTGGGAGAACGTGATCTCCGGTCAGCTGAACCTGCGCGAGGCCGTCCGCCGGAGCATCGTCCTCGAGCAGGACGGCAAGTCCTACCGGCTGAACGACGGCGAACTCGCGGTCATCGTCACCCGGCCCCGCGGCTGGCACCTACCCGAGAAGCACCTCACCATCGACGGTGGGCCGCTGGTCGGCGCCCTGGTCGACTTCGGGCTCTACTTCTTCCACAATGCCGTCGAACTGCTCGAGCGGGGCGCGGGCCCGGCGTTCTACCTGCCGAAAATGGAATCGCACCTGGAGGCACGGCTGTGGGCCGAGGTGTTCGCGTTCGCCGAATCCGCATTAAGCATCCCCGGTGGCAGTGTCCGGGCGACCGTGTTGATCGAGACCATCTGGGCCGCGTTCGAGATGGACGAGATCCTCTACGAGCTCAAGGATTACGCCGCGGGACTGAACGCCGGGCGGTGGGATTACCTGTTCTCGATCATCAAGACGTTCCGCGATGCCGGTGAGCAGTTCGTGCTCCCGGATCGCAATCTGGTCACCATGGCCGCCCCGTTCATGAAGGCCTACTCCGACCTGCTGGTGCAGACCTGCCACCGCCGGGGGGCATATGCGATCGGCGGCATGGCGGCGTTCATCCCGTCGCGGCGGGATGCGCAGATCAACGCGGCCGCGTTGGCCAAGGTGCGCGCCGACAAGACCAGGGAGGCCGACACCGGGTACGAGGGCTCCTGGGTGGCCCACCCCGATCTGGTGCCGATCTGCCAGGAGACCTTCGATGCGGTGCTGGGCGATCAGTGCAACCAACTCGACAGGTCGCTGCCGACGGCGAACGTCGGGGCCAAGGAACTGTTGGACATCAGGTCCTTGCCGCTGACCGTCACCGCCGCCGGGCTGGCCGACAACGTCGACGTGGCGGTCGAATACATCGTCAACTGGCTCGCCGGTCGCGGCGCTGTCACCATTCACCACCTGATGGAGGACGCGGCGACGGCGGAGATCGCCCGGTGCCAGATATGGCAGTGGCGGCGGAACCGGGTGGTGCTCGACACCGCTCGCACGGTCGACGCCGCGATGATCACCAGAAGGCTCGATCTCGCCACCGAGTCGCTGGCCGACACCTGGGCCGATACCCCCGGCGGCCGCGAGTACCTGGCCGCCGCCCGCAACCTGCTGTTCGATCTGTGTACCGGCAATCGTTTCGACGACTTCCTCACACTGCCTGCCTACGAGCTGCTGCCCTGACGTGGCCACGCAGACATCGCGATCCACGCCGGGCGAGGGGGTACCGGGCGAGGGGGTACCGGGCGAGGCGGCGCCGCGCGGGGCGGTACTCGGTGAAGCGCTGCTCGACGGGTGGGACGGCGAACTCGCCGACTTCGACACCCGTTACGCGGCAGCCTATCCCGATCCGGGACGCCCGGGACCGGTGCACACCGTGTACGTTCCGGTACCCGCGTCCGACGTCGGCGTCATCGACCGGTGGAGCGGCCAGGCGCTGTCGTCGATCGAGCAGCACCAAGGTTCCGGTCGGCCCGCCGGAAATCGTCCGGAAGCGCTGGGCGGCGCACGCCGAGGGCGTGCTGCGGGCGCTGCGCGGCGGCATCGATCAGGGATGGGCCTGCATCCCGCCCAGCTGCCGACCCGATTCGCCGCCGCGTTCGCGTTCTTCCGCGACGGGTGGGTCGACGCCGCCCGGCGGCTCGGTGAGTATGACCGCCGGGCCACCGGTGGCGTGCTGGACGGGCCCGCAACCGCCTATGTGCTGGCCCGTCAGCTGGCCGCGGCACGGACCTGCGGGGCGCTGGACGCGGCCGAACTCGACGGAGTCGGCGGTATCGGCGACGATGTGCTCGCCCACTACCTGATCCGCGGCGCGGCTCCGGGATCGGCGAGCAGCGACGGCCCGGCAGGAGAGGGATAGGACATGAGATCCGACGGCTCGACACCCGGGAGGCACCGGTGCACCTGACCCCCGCCGATACCGAGAAACTGCTGCTGGCGGTGGCCGGCATGGTGGCCCGCGACCGGTTGGCCCGCGGCGTCAAGCTCAACTACCCGGAGACGGTTGCCCTGCTGACCACCTGGGTGATCGAACGGGCCAGGGACGGCCGCACGGTGGCCGACCTGATGGTCGCCGGTCGCGACGTGCTGGGCCGCGATCAGGTGATGGACGGGGTAGCCGAAATGCTGCCCGACGTCCAGGTGGAGGCCACCTTCCCGGACGGGCGGAAGCTGGTCACCATCCACCAGCCGATCGCCTGATGATGATCGCCCCGACCCCGAGGTCAGAAAGGCCGGCTCCCATGGCTTCCCGAGCATCTGACGGACCCGGCGCGATTCGCACCGCGCCGGGCTTCATCGAGTTGAACGCCGACCGGACCGACGCCGAGCGGCTCGAGTTGGTGATCCTCAACACCGGTGACCGGCCGGTGCAGATCGGATCCCACCTGCACCTGCCCGAGGCGAACACCGCCCTGGACTTCGACCGCGCCGCCGCGCATGGGTTCCGGCTCGACATCCCGTCGGGCACCTCCCGGCGCTTCGAACCCGGCGCGTCGAGAACCGTTTCCGCCGTTGCGTTCAGGGGCCGGCGCCGGATACCAGGCATCCAGATCAAGCCCGAGTCCGAGCAGGAGCTCTGATGGTGCAGATTCCCCGCGCGGACTATGCGGCACTCTACGGACCGACCGTCGGCGACCAGCTGCGGCTGGCCGACACCGACCTGTGGATCGAGGTCGAACAGGACCTGACGGCGGGTGGCGAGGAGGCGGTGTTCGGCGGCGGCAAGTCGATCCGCGAATCGATGGCCCAGGGCAGCACGACCCGCGCGGGGGGCGCCCCGGACACGGTGATCACCAACGTGATCGTGCTGGATCACTGGGGCATCGTGCGGGCCGACGTCGGGATCCGGGACGGCCGCATCGTCGCGCTCGGACGGTCGGGCAATCCCGACATCGCCGACGGCGTGCACCCGGCCCTGGAGATCGGCCCGTCCACCGACATCATCTCGGGCGAGGGCAAGATCCTCACCGCCGGTGGATTCGACACCCACGTGCACTTGATCTCCCCGTCACAGATCATCGAAGGACTGGCGGCGGGGCTGACGACTCTGGGCGGTGGCGGCACCGGTCCCAGCGAGGGCACCAAGGCGACCACCGTGACGCCCGGCGCCTGGCACCTGGAGAAGATCCACCGGTCCATCGACCCCTACCCGATCAACCTGCTGCTGCTCGGCAAGGGCAACACGGTGTCGATGGAAGGGCTGGCCGAGCAGGCGCTGGCCGGCGCGGGCGGCTACAAGGTGCACGAGGACTGGGGTTCCACCCCGGCCGCGCTGGACGCCGCGCTGCGGGCCGCCGACGAGTGGGGCCTGCAGGTCGCCCTGCATTCGGACTCGTTGAACGAGGCCGGCTATGTCGCCTCCACCATCGCCGCCATCGCCGGGCGCTCGATCAGCGCCTTCCACGTGGAGGGCGCCGGCGGCGGCCACGCCCCGGACATCCTGACGCTGGCCGGCCTGCCCAACGTCATCCCCGGATCCACCAACCCGACCCTGCCGCATACCGCGAACACCGTCGCCGAACATCTGGACATGTTGCTCGTGTGCCATCACCTCAACCCCGCCGTGCCCGAGGACCTGGCGTTCGCGGAGTCCCGGATCCGGGCGACAACCATTGCGGCGGAGGACATCCTGCATGATATGGGGGCGATCTCGCTCACTTCCTCCGATGCCCAGGCGATGGGCCGGATCGGTGAGGTGATAACCAGGACCTGGCAGGTGGCACATGTCATGAAGGCGCGCCGCGGGGACATCGGTGGCGGATTGCCGGCGGACAATTTCCGCGCCCGGCGGTACGTCGCGAAGTACACGATCAACGCCGCGATCGCGCACGGCGTCGAGAACGAGATCGGCTCCGTCGAACCGGGCAAGCTGGCCGACCTGGTGCTGTGGGAACCGAAGTTCTTCGGCATCCGGCCCGCCGCGGTGATCAAGGGCGGGGGACTGGTCTGGGGCGCGCTGGGCGATCCCAACGCGTCCATCCCCACCCCGCAGCCGGTGCTCATGCGGCCGGCCCTGACCGACGCGGTAGGGGCGGATCTGTCGGTGTCCTTCGTCTCGCCGTTCGCCATCGAGAACGGGCTGGCGGAGCGGTTGGGGTTGCGCCGCAGCCTCTCCGCGGTCCGACCGACCAGGGACGTCGGTAAGGCGCAGATGATGAACAACGATGCCCTGCCGATCATCGACATCAAACCGGATACCTTCGAGATCTCCATCGACGGCGAGGTCGTGGTACCGGCGCCCGCCGAGGTGCTGCCGTTGGCCCAGCTGTACGCGATGTTCTGACGGGTTGGACATGCCACAGGTACTCCAGGGCGTGCCCGCAGTTGAACCCGCGGGGTCGGGGTCGGCCGAGCTGATGCTCATGCTGCTGGCCGACGCCCGGCTGCCCACCGGGGCGCACACCCAGTCGGCCGGGCTGGAACCCGCGATCCGGGCCGGGCTGCCGGTCGGGTGCGTCCCCGGGTACATCCAGGCCCGGCTGCGCACCGTCAGCACCGTGGAAGCCGGCGCGGCCGTCCTGGCCCGGCACCGGACCCGCACGGGCGGAACGGATCTGGCCAGTGCGCTGGCAGAGGTCGACCACGCGTGGCGCGCCCGGACGGTCAGCCCGGCGATGCGGGAGACCTCGGCGCTGCTCGGCCGCGGGTACCTCCGGCTGGTGCGGCGGGTGTGGCCCGGTGCGGCCGCCGTCACCGCCGTGGCCCGGCTTGCCGGACCGGGACGGGCCGTGGTGCTCGGCGTCGCCGGTGCGCTGGCCGGGTTGTCGGCGTCGCAGCTGGTGCGGCTGATCGGCTACGAGGACGCGCAGACCGTCGCGGCCGCGGCGCTGAAACTCGAGCCGCTGGACCCGGTCGATGCGACCGGTTGGGTGATCGGGGCCCACCCGGAGATCGAGCGTATGGTGGCCGAACTCGCGAGCATCACGGCGATCGCCGACATTCCCGCCGCCGGCGCGCCGCTGATCGAGCAATGGGCCGAGATCCACGCCACCACCAGCCAGAGGTTGTTCCGTGCCTGAGAGAATTGCGCCCGCCCGCTCGCTCCGGCTCGGGGTCGCCGGACCGGTCGGCACCGGCAAGTCCTCGCTGATCGCGATGATCTGCCGGGAAATGGCGGCCGACCTGAACCTCGGCGTCATCACCAACGACATCTACACCGACGAGGACGCGCGTTTCCTGCGCTCGGCCGGCGTGCTCGACCCGGAGCGCATCCGGGCGGTGGAGACCGGGGCCTGCCCGCACACCGCGATCCGCGACGACGTCACCGCCAATCTGCTCGCGGTGGAGGACCTCGAGGCGGACTTCGACCCGCTGGACGTCGTGCTGGTCGAGTCCGGCGGCGACAACCTCACCGCCACCTTCTCCCCGGCCCTGGTCGACGCGCAGATCTTCGTTCTCGATGTGGCCGGCGGCGGGGACGTCGCCCGCAAGGGCGGCCCGGGCATCGGCCGGGCCGACCTGCTGGTCATCAACAAGACCGATCTCGGCCCGTACGTGGACGTGGACGTGCCGCGGATGATCGCCGACGGCCGGGCGGCGCGCGACGGTCGCCCGGTCCTTGGTCTGTCGCGGCTCGACCGCTCGTCGATCGACGAGCTGACGGCCTGGGTCCGGTCGGTGTTGCACTCGTTCCGCTCCGGCTCACACATCGCGGTCGACCCGGGCCCGATGGCGCCGCACTGGCATGCCGGGGAAGCGGGCCAAGGTTTCCGGCACGCCCACGAGGACGGCGAGCACTCTCACCGGCACGCCGGGCCGGCGCCGTCCCCTTCGTGACGCGCATCGGCGTGCGCGCCGCACCCGGGCGGGCTCGGCTGGCGCTGACCTCGGGCCCGGTCAGCCCCCGAGTGCTGCGAACGACCGGCGCCGGCGCCCGGATCGCGCTGGTGGCCACGACCGCGTTGCTGCTCAGCGGCGACCACGTGCTGATCGACATCGACGTCGGTGACGGTGCCTGGCTGGAGATCGTGGAGATCGCCGGGACCGTCGCCTACGACGCCGCCGGCGAGGCGTCATCGTGGACCGTGCGGGCGCACGTCGGCGACGGCGGCGCACTGATCTTTTCGGGCCTGCCGTTCATCGTGTCAGGCGGCGCGAACACCCTGCGGCGCACCAGCATCGACCTGGGCGCCGACGCTGTGGGGTATCTGCGCGAGACGCTGGTGCTGGGCCGCGCCGGCGAGATCGGCGGGGCCGTCCGGTCGAGTTTGTCGGTGTCCAAGGACGGCTCGCAGCTGCTGGTCGAGGACCTGGATCTGCGCGACGTCCAGACCCGCCGGCTGCCGGGTGTGCTCGGCGACGCGCGGGTTCTGGACACGGTCGGCATCTTCGGACTCCGCGCCCCGGCGGCACCGGCGCTGCCGCCCGGCCACCGGTTCGAGCTCGACGGGCCGGGCACGATCGCCCGATCGCTGACCGCGCGCGCCGATCAATCGCCACTGGAACAGGTGATCCGATCATGGCGGTCGGCCGCCTGGGAACACCATCACGCCGAGGCCGCGACACCGTGGGCCGAGCCACTCGGCCGGCACTGGCCCACGCCGGGGACACCCGTCGGGTAGCCGACGTCCCTGGATTCACCCGGGACCGGGCAGGGACGGCGGGATCTGGACGGGGTTCGACCACCGGGCACTCGCTACCGTTGGCAAGGCGGTGCCGCCCCGGCGGGACCGGCCGCCGGCGGGCGGCGATCTGTTCGCGGTACGGACAACGCAGACTACGCAAAGGGGTGGACCGTGGATCTGCAGAGCGTCACCGAGATCGTCCCGGCCCGCACCCGTGACGATCTGAACCACCTGGGACCCGGGGACGCCGTGCTGGCCGGCGGTACGTTGCTGTTCTCCGAGCCGCACACCCGGCTGCGCCGGCTGGTCGACATCACCGCGCTCGGCTGGCCGCCGCTCACCGTTGTCGCGGACGGTCCGGACGCCGGGCTGGAGATCGCCGCGACCTGCACCGTCGCGGAGCTCGCCCGGTTCCGCTTCCCCGCCGGCTGGCCGGCCGGCCCGCTGGTCCGGCAGTGCTGCCAGGCGTATCTGGCGTCGTTCAAGATCCACCGGTTTGCCACCGTCGGCGGCAACCTGTGCCTGGGATATCCGGCCGGGCCGATGATCTCCCTCACCGCCGCCCTGGAGGGAACCTGCACGATCTGGACCCCGGACGGCGGCGAGAACCGGCTGCCGGTCCACGAATTCGTCACCGGCGACTCCACCACGGCGCTCGCGCCGGGCGAGGTGCTGAGGTCGGTCCGGCTGCCGGTCACGGCGCTGCGCTCCCGCACCGCGTTCCGCAAGATCGCCTTGTCCCCGCTGGGCCGCTCCGGCGCGGTGATCATCGGCCGGCGGGACGGGGACGGCCTGGTCGTCACCCTGTCCGCGTCGACCGTGCGCCCCCTGCCGCTGCGTTTCACCCGCTACCCGTCCGAACCCGAACTGGCCAAGGCCATCGGGGAGGTTCCGGCCGGAATGTGGCACGACGACCCGCACGGTCCGCCGGACTGGCGGGCCGCGGTCTCCGCGGTACTGGCCGAGCAGGTTCGTCAGGAACTCGGCCGGGAGGCGCCGTGAGGTTCACCGTGAACGGCCAATCGGTGCAGGCCGAACCGAGGCCGGGCCAGTGCCTGCGGACGCTGCTGCGCGAACACGAGCACTTCGAGGTCAAGAAGGGTTGTGACGCCGGGGACTGCGGCGCCTGTTCGGTGCTGGTGGACGGGGCTGCCGTGCACTCCTGCATCTTTCCGGCGTTCCGCGTCGACGGCCGGTCCGTCACCACGGTCTCCGGGCTGGGTTCCCCGGACGATATGCACCCGGTGCAGCGGCGTTTCGTCGAGGCCGGCGGTTTCCAGTGCGGATTCTGCACGGCCGGGATGGTGGTCACCGTCGCCGCGCTCGGCGACGTCGCGGAGCCGGACCTGCCTCGGGTGCTGAAGGGAAACCTGTGCCGCTGCACCGGATACCGGTCGATCGTGGACGCCGTCACCGGGGTCGGGAACACCGAGAAGGTCACCGACGGGCCGGCCTACGGTCATTCTGTGCCCGCGCCGGCCGGCCCGCGGATCGTCACCGGCATCGAGCAGTACACCCTCGACGTCGCCGTCCCCGGCCTGCTGCACGCGGCGCTGCTGCGTTCGGCGCACGCGCACGCCCGCATCCGCGCCATCGACACGAGTGCCGCGCTGCAGATCCCCGGCGTGGTAGCGGTTTTCACCCATGACGACGCACCTGACGTGTTGTATTCCACGGCCCGGCATCAGTTGCGGATCGACGACCCGGACGACACCCGGATGTTCGACACGGTCGTCCGCTTCGTCGGCCAGCGGGTGGCCGCGGTGATTGCCGAGAGCCTGGGCGCCGCCGAGGCCGGCTGCCGCGCCATTTCCGTGGATTACGAGATCCTGCCCGCCGTGCTGGATCCCGAACTGGCGATCCAGCCGGGGGCGCCGGCGCTGCACGGTGACAAGGGACCGCAGTCGCGGATCGCCGCTGCGGCCCGCAACGTCGTCGCCGAGATCCATTCGCACATCGGTGATGTCGAGGCCGGCATCGAGCGGGCGGCCGCCGTGGTCGAGGGCACTTGGCACACCCAGCGGGTCCAGCACGCCCATCTGGAAACGCACGGGGCCATCGGCCAACTGGACGAAGACGGCCGGTTGGTGATCCGGACCAGTTCCCAGGTGCCGTTCCTGGTGCGTGACGAACTCTGCCACGTCCTCGGGTTGGATACGGAGCAGGTCCGCGTGCACACCGCACGGGTCGGCGGGGGTTTCGGCGCCAAGCAGGAAATGCTGGTCGAGGACGTGGTGGCTCTTGCGGTGCTACGCACCGGACGTCCGGTGCAACTGGAGTTCACCCGCACCGATCAGTTCGTCGGGTCGCCCTGCCGTCATCCGATGCGGGTGCGGGCGCGGCTGGGCGCGACCGCGGACGGCGTGCTGACGGCGGTCGAGCTGGATGTGCTGTCCGACACCGGCGCCTACGGCAACCACGCGCCCGGGGTGATGTTCCACGGCTGCAACGAGTCCATCGGCGTCTACCGCTGCGCCAACAAGAAGGTCGACGCCCGTGCGGTGTATACCAACAACCTGCCGTCCGGGGCGTTCCGCGGGTACGGACTCGGACAGGTGATCTTCGCCGTCGAGTCCGCGATGGATGAGCTGGCGCGGCGGCTGGACATCGACCCGTACGAGATCCGCCGGCGCAACGTGGTGGTCCCGGGCGACCCGATGGTGTCGATCTCGACGGGCGAGGGCGACGTGAGGTACGGGAGCTACGGCATCGGCCAGTGCCTTGACCTGGTCCAGGGGGCACTGTCCCGGGGCAACGACATCCCGCCGCCGGCCGGCCCGCGCTGGGCGGTCGGCGAGGGCACGGCTCTGGCCATGATGGACACAGCGCCGCCGCGGGGTCATTTTGCCGACGCCGCGATCCGACTGGAACCCGATGGCCGGTATGTCATCTCGGTCGGCACGGCAGAGTTCGGCAACGGCACGACGACGGTGCACGGGCAGATCGCCGCGTCGGTGCTGAACACCGCGGTCGACCGGGTGCGGATCGACCAGTCGGACACGGACGTGGTCCCGCACGACACCGGCGCCTACGGATCGACCGGGATCGTGGTCGCCGGACAAGCAGTGCTGTGCGCCGCCGAGCAGCTGGCGACGACCATCGTCGGGATCGCGGCGGGTCTGCGGGCCGTCCCGGCCCGCACGGCCAGCCTGGGGCCGTTGGGAGTGACCGTCGATGTGCCCGGCGAAGACGGCGCGACCTCGTTCGTCGGGTTGGACGAGATCCTCGCCGCCGCCGGGGGTTCGCTCCTCGGCCGCGGCAGCAACGGCGGGACGCCGCGGTCGGTCGCGTTCAACGTGCACGGTTTCCGGGTGGCGGTGGCCGCCGACACCGGTGAGTTGCGGATCCTGCAGTCGGTGCACGCCGCGGACGCCGGGACGGTGATGAACCCCGAGCAGTGCCGCGGTCAGATCGAGGGCGGGGTCGCGCAGGCGCTGGGATCGGCCTTGTACGAGGAAATGATGATCGACCCGACGGGCCGGATGATCACCACGGTGCTGCGCAACTATCACCTCCCGCAGCTGGCCGACGTGCCACGCACCGAGGTGTTCTTCGCGGCGACGACCGACGAGATCGGGCCGTTCGGCGCGAAGTCGATGAGCGAGTCTCCCTACAACCCGGTCGCGCCGGCGTTGGCCAACGCCATCCGCGATGCCCTGGGGGTCCGGCTGTACGACCTGCCGATGTCCAGCGACCGGGTCTGGCGGGCGGCCGCCGCCCGCCCGGCGACCCGCTGATACCGCGGGGATGAACTTCCGCCCCGCGGCGACCCGCCGATACCGCGCTGATACCGCGCGGATCAACTTCCGCGGCACGGACGAAATCGTTTACCCGTGTCCCGCGAGTCCCAAAACCGGCGAGTTCAGCCGCGCGGCGGGTACGGTAAGCAGGGATTTCGGCGTCACCAACCTGCGACGGCGCCGATTGATGGGGGAACGCCGACGTGCTGACAAGCTCGCGCTCGACCGTCTTCGCGCCCGACGAATGTCAAGTCTCACCGTGCTTCGGGTGACTCGGCCTTGACGGCCCGGTCGTCCAGTTCCCGCTCGCCCGGCCCTCGGTGGGGTGGCCGGCGACGGGGCCGCGTTTCGCTGCTGGCGGTGACGGTGATCAGCATGCTGGTCGTTTCGTCGTGCTCGTCCGGTGGCAGTGGTGCGGACGGTTCTCCGACTGCGACGGGATGCTCGGACGGCGGGACGCCCACCTCGGCCGCCGCACCTGACACGACGCCGTGCGCCGGACCCAGCGGGGTGGGCGGTCCGGTGCCGGCGGGTCTGGGCCCCGGCGATCTGGTCGACGCCGTCGACCTGACGTCGACCAACACCACCAGCCCGGGATTCCCGACCGGTGCACGGGTCTGGCGGATGCTGTACGTCTCGACCGGAGTCGACGAGAACGATCTTCAGCTGATCTGCGGGCTGGCCGCCGCGCCGGCCGCCGGCCCCGCGATGTTCGGCACCAGCGGCCGGCTGCTCAACTGGACTCACGGCACGGTGGGCGTTGCCCAGTCTTGTCTGCCGTCGAGTGACCCGGCGAGCATGTTCTGGGGAAAGATGGCCGGCGGCATCAACGCGGTGGCCTGGGGGAGCGATCTCGGCAAGCACGAGGGCAACCCGGCCGGCGGGCTGTTGCAGTATGCGCTGAACCAGGGGATGGTCGTCACCGCGACGGATTACCAGCCCAACGACACGTACGTCGTCGGCAAAATGGAGGCCTCCGACGCGCTGGACGCCGCGCGCGCCGGGACACAGCTGATGACCAAGGAATTCTCCGCGAAGGCCCCCTCGGCGTACGACATGTTCATCTGGGGGCACTCCCAGGGCGGACACGCCGCGCTGTGGGCCGGGCAGCTCGCCGAGACCTACCTCGCGGCGACGACCCCTTCGATGCCGACCGCCGCGCTGCACCTGGTCGGGGTGGCCGCGCTGGCACCGGCGAGCAACTTCATCACGCTCGCCGGCCAGAGCGGGGTGCAACTGGGCGACGGTCTGGCCGATTGGGAAATGCACCAGAACATCGGGCTTGACCTGCCTGCCCAGGCGCTGCAGGTGCAAATCGGACCGGCGTTGTTCTCCTACATTTTCGGTTCCTGGCAGCAACTTTCCAACGGGCCCGCCCCCGCCGCCGACGCGAAGTTCCCGGCTTTCCCGACCGGCGCCCAACTGGACCTGAGCGCGATGGTCACGCCCGTGCCGGGTGCGGGCACGGTCTCGACCGTGCAGCCGATGTGCCTGGCCGGCGCCGCCGCGAAACAGGTTCAGGCGGCCGTCGCGACGTATTACGACGCGAAGGCCAACCAGATGCTCGTTCCGCCGGCGTGGAACCTCCCCGCGAGCTACCGGACCGGGCAGTACTTCAAGGGCGGACTCGACCGGACCTGCGCCGGCACCACCGCGACCGCTGTCATGCAATGGTGCAGCTGGATGCGGTGGAACATGCCCGGTCCACTCGGCACGAACCCGTATCCCAAGTCGCCCCTGGTGGCCGGAAAGC
>Ga0302299_10002046_pt1 | contig 12296 bp, 3 predicted proteins | sample III_Fen_N3_4_FD_198795 | JGI IMG/M metagenome (GOLD analysis project Ga0302299, IMG submission 198795) | Peat permafrost microbial communities from Stordalen Mire near Abisko, Sweden - III_Fen_N3_4 | ecosystem: Environmental > Terrestrial > Soil > Wetlands > Permafrost | place: Sweden: Abisko...
CTGCCCGTGATGCAAGTACCTCTCGCGCAGCTGCCTTCGCTCGCCCAGGCCGACCTGTGGGCCCACGCGCAGGCGCCGCGCACCGAACGGGCGACCGAGCAGGACCTCGCGGCGCGGCTCTCCCCTGCGCATGCGCCCGTCAACCTGTCGCGGCTCATCTCGCCGCGCGTCCTGAAGCAGAACACGTCCTACGTCGCCGCAGTCGTCCCGACCACCGACGTCGGCGTCCGTGGCGGACTCGGACTCACCGGCGGCACCCTCGATCCTGCCTGGACGAGCGCGTCGTCCGACCCGGTGCGGCTTCCTGTCTACGACAGTTGGGAGTTCCGCACCGGACCCGACGGTGACTTCCGTGCCCTCGCTCTGCGGCTGCATGGTGTCGTCGCTCCGTACGAGGTGGGACGTCAGTTCATCGACACGTCGCGGCCCGGTCAGCCGCTCCGCCCGCTGGCCGACGACGAGCCGGGCCGCAAGCAGGTGCTTCGCTGCGCCCTGTTCTCGCCAACGCCACCTCCGCCGGAGCAACTGGAGGCGGAGAACGCCACGTGGCCGGACGACATGGTCAACGAACTCCGCACGGAACTCGACCGGCCCGCGACGATCGAAGGCACGGAGCGCTCCACGGACGGCGTGCCCGACCTGCCGATCATCGGTCCGCGCATCTACGCCAAGCTCCATCGCGGCAGCCCGGTCATCGAGGGCTCTGACTGGTTCGCCGAGCTCAATCTCACACCTGTGCGACGGATCGTCGGCGGCCTCGGCACACGCGTCGTGCAACGCGATCAGGAGCCGCTCATGCAGTCAGCGTGGGCGCAGCTCGGCGAGGTCGAAGCAGCCAATCGCGCCATTCACCTCGCCCAGCTCGCGGAGCTCCTCGCCACCCGGCTGCACACGCGGCTGGACGGGCTGCAGGCGGGGCGAATGCTCCAGGTCGCTGCACCACTCGCCACCCGTGTCTCGGTGACTGCGGGCAGCACGCTCGCCGCCGACATCCGGGTGAGTGCGACGCCGGCTACGGCCACCCAGGGAGCCTTTCGCCGGATGACGCGACCCGGCGGACCCGTCGTCGGGCGGGCGGATGCCACCTCGCAGGAGCGCATCGGCAACGTGCTCGGCACTGACGGCGCGCTCCGTGACTTCACCCGGGTGTACCAGAACCCGGAGGGCGTCGCGCACCTCACCGCCGACGTCGTGCAGGAGCTCGACCTTGGGCTGGTGAGCCTGGCCACCGATGTCCCGTTCGACGGCATCGCGGGGATGCTGGAGGCAGCGAACGCACAGGTCGAGCGCACCGGTGGGTTCGCGAGCTATCTCACCGAGCCGGCGAGATGGAACGCGCCCGACACCACGTTCGACCCGGCCGGCGAGCTTGCGACACGATGGGGCGAACGGCTGATGCGCAGCTCGTCCGTGCCCGCCGTGGAGTCGATCCGCGCCCAACGGGTCGGTCCACTGCTGGCGGAACTCGCACTCTCGAAGGCGGTCGGCACGAGTCCGATTCGCGAGCGGCTGCAGGGCGCGGCGGTCACGATGAACGACCGCGTGCTGGTGGATCTCGGCGGACACGTCGCGCCTGTCGATGTCCGGCCGATCGACATCCAACCCGTCGACATCCGGCCGATCGACATCCAACCCATCCAGGCCCAACCCATCGACGTCCAGCCCATCCGCGTCCGACCCATCGACCTCGGGCCGGTGATCCGTCTCAACCCGCAGGACGCGACGCCGCTCACCCGCATTTCTCCGATCGGAGGCGCGGTCGGCCGCCTGCCGGCCGGCGGCGGGCCGGTGCTGGTTCGTGCCGGCGGCGCGGGTCGCGTCGCGGTCGGCGATCGCGTTCCCGTCGGCGGCATCGGGCGGCGCATGATCGACATCGATCACCTGCAAAAGCTTGCTGACACAGCGGATCCGGCTGTCCGCGACGCCGGCCTGAAGCAGTTCGCCGACCTCGCCGAGGTACGCCTGACGCCCGCACTCGACAGCATCACAGAGCTGCCGCTGGATGTGCTGCGCGCGCAGGTGACCACCATGGTCGACCCGGGTGGGCTGCTCACGATCGACAAGGTGCCTCATCGCGACACCCTCGCCGTCCAGGCCGCTGCGCTCGCGCGAGCGATCGACCCGAGGACGACCGTCAGAGCGGCGCTGAACGGTCGGCTCCACCTGTCGGCGGAGCTCGCCGACAAATGGTTTGCGAAGCCACGCATCACACCGATCATGGCGGCGCCACGGTTCGACCGGCCCATGTACCGGGCGCTGGAGGAGTACGACCGGGACTGGCTCATGCCCGGTCTCGGCCTGCTGCCCGAGGACGATTTCGTCACGGTGCTGTCCACGAACAGCGAGTTCATGGCGGCGTTCTTCGTGGGGCTGAGCGATGAGATGGGGCGCGAACTGCTCTGGCGCGGCTACCCCACCGACCAGCGCGGCACGTACTTCCACCGGTTCTGGAATCCGTCGGTCGACGAGCTCGCACACCCCATCCATGCGTTCCCCAGGACCGGACTCGCCAGCCAGATCTCGTTGGGTGACGGCGACGGCCGGGCCGTCATCGTGGTCAAGAGCGAACTGGTGCGGCGCTTCCCAGACCTCATCATCCAGGCCGTGAAGAACCAGGGCACGGTGCGCGAGCCCGTCTTCGAGCGTGCGGGATCACCCCAGCAGACCGCGCGGCAGCTCTTCGCCGAGACCCTCGAACCCGACATCGCCCTGGTCGGCGTCGATCTCAGCGTCGAGGAGCTCGACGGCAACGGTTGGTGGATCCTGATCGCCGAGCACCCCAGTGCCACAAGGTTCCAACGTCCGGGCGACGAGCAGCTTCCCGGCAACAAGATGCACCTCACGGACAGCGCCTCCGACGCGGCGGTCTACGCCGACACCCACTTGCATCAGCCCGTGCGCGTGGCGTTCGAAGCGACCGACCTCATCGTGACCGGAGCGTAGCCATGCCAGTCGAAACCCCAGACGTCCTTCTCGATGCCCGTGACCGCATCGCCGCGATCGCAGATCAGCGCCGTCGCCTGATTGCGTCGCCGACCGACCGCGGACGCAGGCAGGACATCGCGCGATTCGACGCGGACCTCGGTGCGCTCGTCCTGGGTCTGCGCGACCGGATCGACCCCTGCGATGCCTCGCCGGACGTGCCGCTCGTACTGCTACCGGTGCGGGTCGAGACAAAGCTGGTTCCCGGTACGGCCACGCTTCGCGTGCGCATCTCACCGGACGAGGTGCACGTCGACAGCTTGCTGCGTTCGCTGACCGACGCGGAGGCGAGCGCTGGTCAGGCCTACTGGACCGCGATCTGGGCCGACGCGGGCTCGGCAACCGCGTGGCCCGACATGGTGGGGGCGGTCGGCGCACGGCGCGCCGCCTGGGTCGCCGACGTGACCACCCCGACGAATCTCGCGGACCGCGGGCAGGGTGATCCGGCGTTCCTCCTGGAGCGGCAGGCGGAGATCGCGCACGGCACTGTCGCCCGTTGCCTTCCCGACCAGTTCATCGTGCGCGTGTTCCCGGCAGGCGCCGACCCGATCACCGTGCTCGGCACCCCTGTTGCGCGCGACGTCCCACTCTCGCCGATCGCATTCGGCGATGACGAGTTGTCCGAGGTCGCCGGCCTGCAGGTGCCGGCCGGATCCGAGTGGACGGTCGACTTCACGAAGGCGATGGACGCCGGACTCGGCGTCGAGGTCCAGCTGCCCGCCGGCACCACGTTCATCGATCGCATCGTCGTGATCGGTACTCGCCGATCCGTCTCCGAGGCCGAGAACGCGGACGATCTCGTCGACCTGCTCACCAGCCACCGTTTCACCGACGGCGTGTCCCTGCTGGCAGCCGGCACCCCGACCAACAACGCCGACGCCGAGCGCTCGCCCTACCGAACAGCGGCGAGCGCCGGTCCGCCGCCCACCACGCCGCGCCAGCCGTCGGTCGACGCCGCGCGCATCGCGCTCTCGCTCGGCCTCGACCCGGGCGCGGTCGAGCGGCTGCTCGACCCCGCCGCGCCGGTCTCCACGCAGGAGACGGCGGAAACCGCCGCCAACACGGCGCTGTGGTTCGCGACCTGGGAGCCCGTGCTGGACAAATTCGACGACGGCCAGATCCCGGGCGTGACACCGGCGAGCATCGAGTCGGCTCGCCGGCTGCATCGTGACCATGTCCGCGGCGCCGGCCCCACTCCTGCACTGCGGATCGGCGCACAGCCGTACGGTGTGCTGCCGATCACCGACCTGGACGCCTGGAACCCCCGTTCAGGCGAGATCACGGCTGCGCTGGTGCCGCTCATCCAGCGCACCCTGCATCGCTGGGTCCGCCGATCCCGCGTCGTGCCGCGCGTCCGGCCCGGCGACCAGCTCAGCGACGACGACCTCGTCGACATGCTCGGCACCAGTCCGTTGGCCACCGGCGTGCGCGCCCGGCCTGCGATCGACGGCCCACAGCTTGCCGCGTTCGCGGCCGCAACCGGCGCCGACACGGCGCAGCTCGTGGCAGAGGCACATCTGCGCCAGGCGGTGCTCGCCCAGTACTCGGTCGACGCCGCCAGGATCCTGCAGACTCCCGCTGTGCACGACGACTCGCGCACGATCGGGCTGCCGCTGGTGTCCGAGCGCGACGCCGAGGTCGTCGCCCAGATTGTCGCCGGCGCGAACCCCAAGGTCGACAGCGTCCTGCAGGCGCTGCTCGACGTCGCATGGGACGAGGCGCAGCGTCGGCGTTTCCGCTCGGCGCCGCAGCAATACGTGGCCCCGCTGCTCGAGTTCATCGAGCTCGACCCGGATGTGCGCAGCATCGTGCAGCTCGCGGCATCCGGCGACGCTGCCGCGGACACCTCGCCCGACCGTTACTTCGCCGCCGCGGCCCAGGTGCAGGCGGTGCAGCACTTCGACGGACAGCCGACCGAACGGATCAGCATCGCCGCCATCGAACCGGTCGCCGAGGCCCGCACGTCGCTCGCCCAGCTCGCGCTCGATCTGGGCGACACTGCCGAAGCGAAGTGGATCGGCTCCGCCGCGATCACCGAGCTGTTGTTCGCCTTCGGTGTCGTCAGCGAAGTCCGCGCCGCCATGACCACACTCGCCGGCACGCCGATCGAGGAACGGCGGATCGCGGTCGCCCACGCGCTCGACATCGCCTCGCACCGGGTGGACGCATGGGCGACCGGCCTCGCGGTCGCGCGCCGCAAGGACCTCGCGGCCACAAACCCGAGCGGCCTGACGATCGGCGCGTTCGGCTATGTCGAGGAGATCCGGCTCGGCGCTCCGCTGCGCGACCCGCAGGGGTGGATCCACGCCCCGAGCAGCTCACATGCTGTCGCCGCCGGCGTGCTCGCGAGCGCACACCGCTCGAATATCGGGGCCGCGCCGGGAAAGCACCCGTTCGCGATCGACCTCAGCAGTCGTCGCGGCGTCGAGCTTCGCCGGGTGCTGGAAGGAGTGCACGCCGGTCAGTCGGTCGGGGCCCTGCTCGGCTACCAGATCGAACGCGGGCTCGCGGGCACGTCGGCGGCGAGGTTCCAGCTCAGCCTGCGCGCGATCGCGCCGATGGCCACCGACGAGCTCGGCAACGAGCTCGCGCAGGAGGTTGCGGCGTCGCGCGTCGCGGCCGCAGACGTGGTGGACGGCGTCGAACTGCTCCGGCTGTTCCCGCTCGAGAGCCTGTCGGACGCGAACCCGGATCTGCGGCGGCGACTTGATCGCAAGCCCGACAACGCCTTCATCCAGACATGGGAGCCCGTCTCCCCGACGGAGTGGGACCTCGTCGTCACGGCGATGAGAGGGGCCGCCGCGACCCTCGACGCCGTTGCCGATGCGCTGCTGAGCGAGTCGGTGCTGCAGTACGTATCGGGAAACCCGTCCCGGGCCTCGGCGGCCATGGATGCGATGTCGAGCGGCGCCGCCGTCGACCCCGACCTGAGCGTGCTGAGCGTGCGCCAGACGGGCCGGATCCTCACGCACGGCCTGTTCGCCGCGATCCCTGCCGCGGCGACCGGCTGGTCGGGGACTCGCCCGCGCGCCATCGCCGAGCCCCGTCTGGAAGCGTGGGCGGCGCGGCGGCTCGGCGACCCGGCCGACATCGTGGTGGCCGAAGCCGGGGGCAGGCAACACACCCTCGCGGACGCCGGGTACGCGGCACTGGACCTGGTGTTCACCGACGACGTGGCCTCGCTCGACCGGGAGTTGCGGGAGGCGATCCCAGACCTCGGCGACGCGCCGCTCGCCGCGACCCGCGGCGAGCACTGGGCCAAGGACAAGAAGCCGATCCTCGCCGCGGCAGCGCTGGCCGGGAGTCTCCGCAAGCTCGCCGCCGGCGCCACCCCACTCGCACCGGACGGCCTGGTACGCACGGGCGTCCGGCCGGAGCGCGCCGTCGACACCGACGAGCTGCTCGGCCGGTGCGACCGCCTGCTCGACGCACTCGAGACCGTGGTCGACGGGGGCGAGGCCGTGATGACCGGCATCGACGTCCAGACGCTCGCCGTCGACGAGGACGCCGTGGCCGATGTCATTGCGGCGGTGCGCCCGCTCGCGGCCTTCGGTGTTCCGCTCGTGCCCGACGCCGCAATTCCCGCCAACGTCGCTTGGGCGTGGGGAGCGTGGCAGGCGGCGTCCGCTCGCCTCGGGCAGGCCAGGGCGACGCTGCTGGCGCTGCGCAACCCGAACCGAGAACCGACGGCCGGGGAGATCATCGATGCCTGCCGGGCTGTCGCGGAGGGGGTGCTCGGAGACGGGTTCCTGCTGCTGCCGCTGCTCGTGAAGGTGGCCGACGGCGGCGCGGACTCGTTCGTCGAGGCCGTGCGCACGCCCGTCCTGACGATGCCGGCCCGAGCGAAGATCAACGCATTCGTGCGCGACCACGCGAGCGTGACGGCCGGTGCCGGCCGGCTCGCCGAGGCGCAACTGCTCGGCGGTGCGCTCGGCGTCGCGGTGCCACTCACCGTCGTGCAGCTCACCGAGCGCGACGATGCCGGCAGCCCGGCTCCCGGGACCGCCCGCTGGCTCGCCGGCCCGCTGCCGGACGACATCCCCTGGCCGTCGGGCTCCGCGACGCACCTGGTGGTGGAGCTCGTCGGCGACGACGACCAGTTCGGCGGCGCTTTCGCCGGTCTGGTGTTCGACGGCTGGGCGGAGACGCTGCCGTTCCAACCAGATCCCCGTGCGTTCGATCCCGCGGCCCAGGTCAACCCCCTGCGCGCGGCCCGGGCGACCACCGGCCTCGCCGTCCACGCGAACCAGGCATCTGCCCGAGCGCCACAGGTGCTGCTCTCCGCCGTCTCACCGGACGGCAAGCGTTGGACGATCGACTCCGTCGTCAGGACGGTCCTCGCGGCGATCGACCTCGCCAAGGCGCGCCTTGTCACCTATGAGCACGTGCCCGGCGACGCGGCCGTCCTGCCGGCGATCTACGTAGCGAGCCCGTGGTTGCAACCGCGGAAGGGCCTCGTGTTCACCGAACTCGCGAAGATCAAATGGACGGGGAACGACATCCCCTTCCTCTCGGAGGTGAAGTGATGGCCCCGAACATCCCGATCGACATGACGGTCACGGCGGTGACGAACCCCGACCTCGCCCAGATCGCGAAGTTCCTGCGGGTCATCGACCCGCCGACGCTGGTGCGCCTCGAACCCGACTCGATCACGGGCGACCCCGCCCCCGGATCCGAGGCACGCATAGCGGACCCGGCCTGGATGCTCGGCAGGCAGTGGCAGTTCGGCGAGCTCACCGGCGAGGACGCGGGATCCGTCGTCTCGGTGCGGGTCGCATCCCGCGCGCTGCCCATCACCGCCTGGGCGCCGCTCGACGACGAGACTGTCGACCTCGGCGGCGTGGACTGGCGACCGTGGCACGAGGGGGCGCTGCTCGAGGAGTTGGTGCAGGACGTACCCGAGCTCGCCTTCGCACACGGCCTGCGGCAGCGTGCCGAGGCAGGCGCTCAGCTCGTCGACCTGCTCATCGACGCTGGCGAGAGCTCACTGGCGCACGCGCTGGCCGAGAAGCATCCGCTCACCCTCGAGGACGATCCCAACGATCCGCTCGGCGTGAACGATCCGCAGGCCGGGCGCCTCTTCGCCGTGCTCGACGGCGCGGTGCCCGACGGTCTCACGTTGGCGCAGGAGGCCGGAGCAGCTGAACCGGCGTGGATCAGCGAGGCAGCCGACCCGGACGCGGCCCGCGCGGCCGTCGCGTCATGGCTCGAATGGGTGGTGGGGGCGCCGGACTCGGGCGGCGCATGGTCGACCGAACGGCTCGAATACCGATTCGCCCTCCGGTTCGGCGACGACGAGCATGCGGTGGTCGCGCGCGGCACGCAGTTCGGATCGGCGTCGGTGCGGTGGAGTGACCTCGAATGGGTGCAGGGAGCCGCCGGCGCACTACCCCCGGGTTCCCCGTCGGGTGCACCCGTCCAGACCGCGGCGACGATGCTCGCGACGCCGCTGCGCTACCCGGCCATGCCGGCCGATCGCTACTGGCAGCTCGAGGACGGTGCGGTCGACCTCGGAGCGATCGAGGCGCAGGCGAACGATCTCGCCCGGCTCTGCCTCGCGGAGTTCGCGATGTCGTCGGGCGACGACTGGCTGAGCGTCCCCGTGGACGGCCTCCTCGGCGCGGTCAACCAGATCACCGGGGTCCACCTGACCGACGACTACGGCGACACCGTGACGATCGCAGAACTGGCGGATCCGGGGTTCACGATGTTCGGCGTCTCATCGGCGAGCGGTGGCAGGCTTGCCGGGATCGTGCTGCCACCCGTCGCCGTGGGAACGATCGTGGGCGAGGCGGTGGAGGACGTGCTCTTCCTGCGCGACGAGATGGCCAACATGGCGTGGGCCATCGAGCACACGGTGCAGGGGCGCAGCGGCGACCCCCGTCGTCGGTCGAGCGAGCGCGCGCCCGAGCCCGACCCGTGGCCCGAGGGGATGACCCAGCAGGAGCGGGCCTACCGGCTTCAATCGCCCGTGCCCGCGCACTGGATTCCGCTGGCGCCGGTCAGCCTGAAACCCGGTCAGGTGTCGCTTCGCAAAGCGGCCCTGCTCCGTGACGGCGAACCCGTCCTGCCGACGGGCGTCACCCTCCGCCCGACGCCCTTGACGTTCCCGGGTGAGGAACTCCCCCGCGAGGGGGTGCATCTGCGCGCCGTACCCGTGCTGGCCCGCAGGGCCGACGGTCGGTACGCGCGCTGGACGGCCTACCGCGTCCGCACCGGGCGCGGCGAGGCGTCCAGTCGCCTCGCGTGGGACTCTGCGCTGTCCTTCGTCGACATGGCCCACCCGCCGGCGCCGCCGAACGGATGACGGCGCCGAACGGATGACGGCGCCGAACGGATGACGGCGCCGAACGGATCACGCCGGTGACCTTGCCGAGGTGTTCTTGCCGACGTGTCCTTGCCGACGTTCGGCAGGTGAGCACCGCGCAGGGGTACGGCCCTACCGCTGGGCCAACCGCAGCCGCAGCCCACTCGCTCGGGCTGCCGGCCGGGAAATCGCGGCGCGCAGTTCCGCCTCGGTGCCGACCAGTCGGACGAACGTCTCGGCCCGGGTCAGCGCCGTGTACAGCAGCTCTCGGGTCGACAGTTGGGAATCCACTTCGGGCAGCAGGAAAGTCACCCGCTCGAATTGGCTGCCCTGACTGCGGTGCACCGTCATCGCGTGCACCGTCTGGACCTCGGCCAGCCGGCGGGGCGAGTAGCGCAGGAGCTTGCCTTCGCGGGTGAACACCACCGATAAGGCTCCGTCGGGCCCGGTCACCGCCACGCCGGTGTCGCCGTTGAAAAGCCCTATGGCGTAATCGTTCTTCATCACCAGCACCGGACGGCCCGAATACCACTCTGCCTGCCGGAGGCCGCCGTGAAGGTCGGCGAGCCACAGCTCGATCTGACGGCTCCAGTCCAGCACCCCGCGCGGACCGGTGCGGTGCGCGCAGAGCAGCCGGTGCCGTTCCATTCTGTCCAGCGCGGTGACGGCGTCGCCACCCAGCGCCGCCTCGCGCACCGCGGTGGCCGCGTCGACCACGTCGGTGCGGACTCCGGGGTCTGCGCCGTCGACCAGGACCACCTCGTCCGAGCCTCGTTGCAGCACCGCCACGGCCGCATCGGGGTCGCCGTCGCGGACCGCGGCCGCCAGATCGGCGATGGCGCCACCGAATCGCCAGGTCTTACGGAGCAACACCACGCCACTGGGCGGGGCTCGGTCCGCGAGTGGACCTGGCCTCCCGTCGTCCTCCGTGGCGGTGGCGCCCGCGCGCGAGGTCAGCCCGGCGACGAGATCGGCGAGAACCGCGCCGGCTTCGACCGATGCCAGCTGATCGGGATCACCCACCAGGATCAGCCGGGCATCCGGGCGCAGCGCCTCCAATAGCCGGGCCATCATCGTCAGCGACACCATCGACGTCTCGTCGATCACCACCACGTCGAACGGCAGCCGGTTGTCCCGGTCGTGCCGGAACCGGTTGCCACCACCGGGCAACCACCCCAGGAGCCGGTGCAGGGTCGATGCGGGCAGGGTCGGCAGGTCGTGCCGGTCGGGGTCGGCGAACGTGCGCGCTTCGCCCTGCACGGCCGCCTGCAACCGGGCGGCCGCCTTTCCGGTCGGTGCGGCCAGCGCCACCCGCAGCGGCGGGCCCGGCTGCGCCAGCAGCAACGCCAGCACCCGGGCAACGGTGGTCGTCTTCCCGGTGCCGGGTCCGCCGCCGAGCACCGTGGTCCATTGGGTCGCGGCGACCTCGGCGGCCAGCCGCTGTTGCTGGGCCTGCGTGCCCGGGAACAGCCGATCCAGGCCGGCGGCCAGCACCTGGCCGTCGATCTCCGGGACCGACTGGGCCTCCCTGGCCAGCAGATCACGCCTGACCTGCTCCTCCTGCCGCCGGTACCGGTCCAGGTAGAGCAGGCCGAACTCCCAGCGCAGCGGCTGTCCCTCGCCGACCAGCTGACTCGACCGCACCGCCCGCATCCAGGACTCCGGCTCCGGCCATGGCAGCACGGGATCGACCTGCCGCACCTGCAGCAGGTCGACGCACACCGACCCGCTGCGCACCCCGCGCACCGCCAACGCGATGGCCAGCCGCACGGTCTCGTCCGGCTCGTCGCCGAGTTCACCCAACCGGACCGCGACATGCACGTCGGCCGCGGTCAGGATCCCGGCCTCGTTGAACTCACGGAGCAGGCCGGTCGCCCCCATCGCCAGCCGGGCGTCGAAAGGGTCTTCCGGAACGAGGATCTCGGCGGTCAACGCGCCGGTGAGCGGGCCGCTGTCGGGCAGCACTGCGGTCATGCCGCACCTCCCAGCGGGCGCGAAGAACCGCCGGAGCCGTCGAGCAGGTCCGACAATCCGACGACCAATTCCACCGGCGGCTGCCAGCCGAAAACCCCGCACGGCCGCCCGTCGACCAGCGGTGTTGCAGGCCCGCACATGCCGCGCACGAACAGGTACAGCACCCCGCCGATGTGCACCGCCGGGTCGTACCCGGGCTGACGCCATCGCAGGAAGCGATGCAGCGCAACACAATACAGCAGCGCCTGCAGCGGGTAGTCGGATTCGGCCATCACCGCGTCCAGCGCGTCCGGCCGGTAGTGCCATGCGGAAAGACCCTGCGGCACAGCAGATATCGAGCCGGCAGGTGGTGACGACTGTGCAGTCGCGGCCGATCCCGGTGACGGCGTTGACCCGTGCGATCCAGGGCCGGCGGCGCCGCCGATCTCACCCAGCCAGTTGGTCTTGTAGTCGACCACCAGGTAGCGCGGTCCCGGTAGCCGCAGCACCGCGTCCAAGCTCCCGGTGAGGTACCCGCGCAGCGGCAACCAGGAGAACCCCGGAGACGCGAGCCGATCGGCGTAGCCGGCCAGCGGATCGTCCGGTCGCAGGTGACGGCGCAACACCGGCGCCAATTCCCCCAGCGTGATACCGGCTTCGGTGCCGTCGCCACCGGCCAACGGCACCTCGAACTCCAACTCCGCCAACCGATCCCGGATGGGGATGTCCCGCAGGGTGAGCCCTGCGGCCAGCGGACCGAGCGTGGTGTGCAACACCGGCAGCAGACCCTTGGCCAGCTGGTCGGGGGTGAGCGGAGCTGCCCGGCGGGCCAATTGCTGCGCGCACCGCTCGCGCAGTTCGGCCGGCAGATCCGGCGCCTGCGGGTCGGTGGTTTCCAGGACCGCGTGCACCAAGGTGCCGAAAGATGTTCCGGCCGGCAGGTCGGCCATCGGTGACGGGACCGCCAGCAGCGCAGTGTCGGTCGCGGAACCGGTGCGCAGCAACGGGATCGATTCGTCCGCACGCTCGGCGGTCTCCGGTTCGCTGCCCACCC
>Ga0302299_10002047_pt1 | contig 12293 bp, 8 predicted proteins | sample III_Fen_N3_4_FD_198795 | JGI IMG/M metagenome (GOLD analysis project Ga0302299, IMG submission 198795) | Peat permafrost microbial communities from Stordalen Mire near Abisko, Sweden - III_Fen_N3_4 | ecosystem: Environmental > Terrestrial > Soil > Wetlands > Permafrost | place: Sweden: Abisko...
AGCGCGTCGAAGAAGCGCTTCACGTCGCGGGTCAGCGCACGCTCGCCCGTGAAGAGCGAGAAGTCGGTGTAGAGCCGGGCATTGCGGGTGTTGTAGTTGCCCGTGCCCAGGTGGACGAACTCGCGGGGGCCGCGCTTCACCCAGATGGCCTTGGCGTGCACCTTGCGAGACGGGAGCGGCAGGACGCGCACGCCCGAGTTCTGGAAGCGAAGGCCCCATTCCAGGTTCTGCAGCTCGTCGAAGCGGGCCCGGGCCTCGAGCAGCACCGCCACGTCCTTGCCCGCGCGCGCGGCCTCGATGAGCGACTCGGCGAGCACGTTGTCGTCGCCCACCCGGTAGAGCGTGGCGCGCAACGCCGTGACCTTGGGGTCGCGGGCCGCGGCCCGCGCGAAGTCCTCCACCGCGTCGTACCCCTGGTACGGGTGGTAGAGCATCACGTCCTTGCGCGCGATGCGCGCGAAGGGGTCGGCGGCGAAGCCGGGCACCATCCAGGGCCTGAGCTTCTGGAACTTGAGGCCGGGAGGGGCGTGGTCCACCAGCGCCGAGACCATCCGGAGGTCGATGGGGGGTTCGACCCGGAAGACCTCGTCGGCCTCCAGCCCCAGCGCGATGCGGATCGACTCGGCCCAGTGGGCGGGGAAGTTCTTCTCCACCTCGAGGTGGCTGGGGCGCCCGTCGAGCCGGGTCTCGAGCGCCGCCGGGAGGTCCTCCCAGTCGAGGCCGAGCTGGTCGATGGCCGCGAGCCGGATGACCCGCAGCTCGTGCAATTCCAGATCCCGCCCTTCCAGGAAGAGATCGCTGCGGACCCGGAGCAGCTCGCCCAGCCGAACGAAGGTGCCCTCGCGCCCCGGGATCTCGATGAGCCGCGGGAGGCTGGCGGGCAGGCGGACCAGGTGCTCGAGAACGCCCACGCCGGTGGCGAAGTAGAGCGCCTCGGTGCGGATCTCGCGGACCGCCTCGGCCCGGAGCACGTCGGTGCGCGGCGCCACTTGCTCGGCCAGGAACGCCCCGAAGTAGTCGAGCTCCTCGCGGGAGAGGGACGAGACCGGCACCACCCGGATGGAGAACTCCTCCAGCACCTCCAGGAACTCGCGGTACGTGTCGCCGGCCGCCTCCACCTGGCTCTGGGCCTCCCGGAGCAACCCCTGGTAGGCGGCGGTGCCCCGCTGCTCGAGGAACGGGCGGGAGATGCGGGCGGCGAAGAACTCGTCGAGGTTGGACGCCCAGATGGAGAGGAAGCGCACCCGCTCCATGACGGGGAAGTCCTTGCGCCGGGTCTGCTCGAGCACCCGGCGGTTGAAGTGGAGCCACGAGAGTTCCTGGTTGACGCGCACGGACGCCACTGAATCACACCCCGGGTGACGGGATCGTGACGAAGTGGGGAGGGCACCCCGTGGGGGCTCGCCAAAGACGGGAAAGTGTCACCTGCCGGACGCCGGAACTCCTCGGAGATCGCGCAGGGTCTTCCGGAGCATGGCTCCGTGGGCGATGGGCGGGAACGGGTGGAGGGAGCCTCCAGGGTGGAGGCCCGAAGAGATGACGAACCACGACCTGTACGCGATCTACGTCACCGCATACGCCGAGGCGTCCCATTTCCGCAGCGGCGGCCTGCCCGGCCTGCCCGGAGGGCTCGCATCGCGGCTCCGCCGGATGCTGTCGGTGGAACGGACCATCGAGGAGCTGGCGCGACACGACGCCACCAACGGCACGCCCGCGCGGTCGCGGCACGCCTTCGAGCGAGCGCTCTTGGACGGCGCCCGGGTGCTCCAGGGCATGGGCCCGAACAGCGAGGTACCCGCCTGAAACGGAGGATCGACCGATGACCTGGATGCTCGTCGCGCTGGCCTGGGTGGGTGTGATGCTCGCGTGGGTGCAGCTCGTCGCGCTCCGGCGGCACCTGGCCTCGCCGCGCAGATCGCCGGACACGTTTCCCCCGATCTCCGTGCTCAAGCCTCTCTGCGGGATCGACGACGACCTGTGGGGCAACCTCGAGTCCTTCGCCGCCATCGACTACCCCGCCTTCGAGGTGGTCCTCGGCGCGCGCGACCGCGACGACCCGGCCTGGCGTGTCGCGGAGGCGGCAGCCGTCCGGTGGCCCGGTCGGTTCCGGGCGGTGCTGCAGCGAGGCGAGGCCGGCATGAATCCCAAGGTGAACCAGCTCATCGGGCTCGCCGCCTCCGCCCGCCACGACGTGCTACTCGTGAGCGACTCGAACGTGAGGGCTCCGGCCGGCTACCTGCTCGACGTGGCCATCCACCTCGCCGATCCGGAGGTGGGGCTCGTCACCCACGCGGTGGCCGGGACGGGCGAGACCTCGCTGGGCGCGACGCTCGACAACCTGCAGTCGGCGGCCAGCGTGGGCCCCGCCACCATCGCGGCCAAGCGCCTGTCCGGCCGGGACGTGGTGGTCGGCAAGTCGATGGCCTTCCGGCGCCGGGACCTGGAAGCGCTGGGCGGCTTCGAGTCGGTGAAGGACGTGCTGGCGGAGGACTACGTACTTGGAGTGAACGTGTCGCGGCGGCTGGGGAAGCGCGTGGCCATCGGGTCGGTCCCCATCCTGAACGTGAACCGGAACCGGACCCCCAGGGACTTCCTGTCCCGGTACGGTCGATGGTGCGTCATGCAGCGCAAGATCGCCGGCACCCCGCTCTACGCGAGCCAGCTCCTGCTCTACCCGCTGCCTTTCGCCGCGGCGGCCGCCGTGATCGATCCGGCCCCGGCGACGATGGCCCTGGTGCTCCTGGCAGTGGGGATGAAGGCCATCCTGGACGGCGTTGCGGCGCAGACCTTGCGCGGCTCTGGCTTCGGAGCTCGTGTCCTCCTTTTGTCCCCCCTGAAGGACGTCCTGTTCACCATCGCCTTCGCCAGGGCCTTCCTCGAGAACACCGTGGAATGGCGGGGGAATCGGTTCCGCGTGCTCCCCGGATCCCGCCTGGAGCGGGTCAGGGCACCTGCGGCAGACGGGACCCTGGTTCTCGAGCCCTGACCGCGTGGGGAGGCCCCCAACGGGCCTCGCCAGAGAGTCCATTGCGGAGGTAGATCGTGCCCGACACCTCAGGAGGACGGCATGCGCGGCAAGCGGGAACGGATCTTCGAATGTGAGTACGGCTCGTCGGCCGGGGAATCGCGGACCGTCGTTCGCGCCTGGACGCCCATCGAGGCGGCACAGACTTTCGAGGAGGCGCTCGCCCGCGCCGGCCTGCTGATGCAGGGCCAGATCACCGTCCGCGACCGATCCGGCCAGGTTCTGCTCCGGGTTGCCGCCGTGGGCCGTTCCGACGTCGGCCTCTCCGGCGCCGCCTGACCTCCCCCGAAGTCGTCGCCCCGTCGTTGCGGGAGCGCCATCGCGACCCGGCTACAGTCCGGATCATGCGGACCTTGGTGCACGTCTCGGATCTCCACATCGGTCGCGACGAGGCGGTGGACGCGTCGGCCCGGCAGCTGGTGACGATGCTCGTGGACGCCCGCGTGGACGCGGTGCTCCTCACCGGGGACGTCACCCACCGGGGCCTCGCCTCCGAGCTCCGGCGCTACGAGCGGATCTTCGCGCCCCTGCTCGAAACGGGGCGGCTGCTCGCCGTCCCGGGGAACCACGACCGGATGGGCGACGACGCGGCGCGGGGGATCATGCGCGGGGGACGGGTCGCGGTGAGCTCGCTCGACGGGCTCCACGTCGTGCGGGTGGACTCGACCGCGCCCCACAACCGCTCGCTCGTGGACGGGCACGGGGCGCTCTCCGCCCAGGACGTCGCCGACGTCGAGCTGGCGCTGGACGACGCCCCGCCCGGAGCCATCCCGCTCGTCATGCTGCACCACCACGTCCTGCCCTTGCCGGTGGAGGACCTGGCCGAGCGGCTGGCGACGTTCATCGGCCTGCCCTGCGCCGACGAGCTTCCCCTCGGCGAGGACCTGCTCGGCCGGATCGCCGGGCGGTGCCGGCTCGTCCTCCACGGCCACCGTCACGTCCCCGCCGAGTTCCGCGTGGCCCTGCCGCAGGGGACCGGGATGCGGATCCTGAACGCGGGAAGCACGACGATGCTCGGGCGCGCTCGCATGTTCGCCCACCGGGCCGGCGAGATCGCCTGGGAAGGGTGGCTCGCGACCAACCGGGTGGAGCCGAAGGCCTGGGCGCCGGCAGTTCGACCGATCCGCAGCGCGGCGCCGGCCGCGGCCTGAGCCCCCCGGGCGCCTCGACAGGCGCTCGACTGCCCTGGATCCATGCAGACAGGTGCCCGGAGTCCGGGCGGCCGCTGCTCGATCTTCGCGCCCATCGGGGTGGGCGCGCTCTCAAAGGAGGCAGGCGTCTTGCAAAGGCCGTAGATTCCCCTCATGCGCCTGCTCCTGCAGCACGACACCGTCTACCGATTTCCACGCCCGGCGGCCCTGGGTCCGCACCAGATCCGGCTGCGCCCCGCCAACCACGCCAAGGCCCGGATCGAGACCTACTCGCTCCGCGTGTCGGAGCCGGCCGAGACCCGCTGGCAGCAGGACCCGTCGGGCAACCACGTCGCCCACGTGACCTTCCCCAAGGGATCGCTCCTGCCCGAGCTGGCGGTCCGGGTGGAGATGGCCGTCGACATCCGGCCGGTGAACCCCTTCGACTTCTTCGTCGACGACCGGTGCCAGCAGGCCCCCTTCTCGTACCCGGAGGAGCTGCGCCCGGAGCTGGTGCCCTACCTGGACCTCGCCGATCCGTCGCTCGCCGGAGGCCCCCTGCTCGAGGCCTTCCAGGCCAGGCTTCCGTCGAAGGGGAAGACCCTCGACCTGGTCGTGGAGCTGAACCGGCTCGTCAGCGAGTGCACGCGGTACGTCATCCGCGAGGAGCCCGGCGTCTGGACGCCGGAGGAGACCCTGGGCAACGGGCGCGGCAGCTGCCGTGACTCGGCCATGCTGCTCGTGGCCGCGCTGCGGTCGAGGGGGCTCGCCGCCCGGTTCGTCTCCGGCTACCTGATCCAGCTCACCGACGAGGGGATGATCCCGAACGAGCCCCGCGGGGTGGGGCGCGACGTGGTCGATCTCCACGCCTGGGCCGAGGTCTTCTTGCCCGGGGCGGGCTGGATCGGCCTCGACGCCACGAGCGGGCTCCTCTGCGGGGAGGGGCACATCCCGCTCGCCTGCGTCGCCCGGCCCGCGCTGGCCGCTCCCATCACCGGCAGCTCCGACGTCGGCGCCGAGTCCTTCTCCTTCGTCATGCGGGTGGGACGGCTGGGGCACGAGGCCCGGCCCACCACGCCGTACTCCGAGGAGACCTGGCAGGCGCTGCTCCAGGGATCCGACCGCGCCGACGCGGCCCTGGAAGAGGCGGGGCTCCAGCTGACCGTGGGCGGGGAGCCCACCTTCAACTCGCGCCTCCATCCCGAGGCACCCGAGTGGCGGTCCGAGGCCGTCGGTCCCACCAAGTGGGAGCAGGGCGTCGCCCTTGCCGGCGAGCTCCGGGACCGGCTCGCGCCGGGCGGGGCCATCCTGCGACGCGAGGGGAAGTGGTACCCCGGGGAGAGCCTGCCCCGCTGGGCGCTCGACATCGTGGGACTCCGGGACGGGACGCGGCTCTGGTCGGGTGGGGGAGCCCGTCGCGAGGGCAGCCTCGCGGCGGCGGAGATGCTCGTCCGGGCCATCGGGGCGCGCCTCGGCCTCACCGGCGCCGCGCCCATGGCGGCCTTCGAGGACCCCTGGCATTTCGTCCGCGACGAGGCCGATCTTCCACCCGGCGTCGATCCACTCCAGGCGAACCTCGCCGACGGCGAGGAGCGGCGCCGGCTGGCCCGCGTGCTCGACCACGGGCTCTCGAAGCCGGTGGCCTTCGCCTTGCCGCTCTCCCGGGTGGAGGGGGCGTGGCGCACCGATCGGTGGCAGTTCCGGCGCGAGGCGCTCTTCCTCATCCCGGGCGACGCGCCGGCCGGGCTGCGGCTGCCGCTCAAGTCCCTGGGAGGCCCGCCGCCGGCGCCGGCCGGGGCCGAGCCCCCGTACCGGGTGGACCCGCGCACCGAGGAGGTCGTCCTGGCCCGGCGCCGCGAGGAGCATGCCCGGCGCAAGCTCGCCGGAGGGCAGCTCGCGTCCGAGGTCCGCAAGCCGCCGGTCAAGCTGCCCACGGTCCGCACCGCGCTCTGCGTCCAGCCGCGCGACGGCGACCTGCTCGTCTTCCTGCCCCCGCTCCCGGCCGCGCCCGACTTCATCGAGCTGGTCCGGGCGGTCGACGCAGCGGCCCGCGAGACCGGGCTCGAGGTGGTGCTGGAAGGGTACCCGCCCCCCTGGAGCCCCGAGGTGATCCGCTTCTCGGTGACGCCCGACCCCGGCGTCCTGGAGGTGAACGTACAGCCCACCTCCAGCGGTCGCGCCTGCGCCGAGCAGATCGAGCAGGTCTTCGACGCCGCGCTCCACGTCGGCCTGCACTCCGAGAAGTACATGCTCGACGGGCGGCAGGAGGGATCGGGCGGCGGCAACCACATCACCCTGGGTGGACCGAGACCGCTCTCGAGCCCGTTCATCGAGCGCCCGGATCTCCTGGCGAGCCTGGTGACCTTCGTCCAGCACCACCCGTCGATGTCCTACCTGTTCACCGGGCTCTTCGTCGGGCCGACCTCGCAGGCTCCGCGGGTCGACGAGGCCCGCCACGACTCGCTCTACGAGCTGGAGATCGCGCTGGCCCGGCTGTCCGACCGGACCCAGCCGGCCCCGCCCTGGCTGGGGGACTGGCTGCTGCGCAACCTCCTCGTGGACGTGACCGGAAACGGCCACCGCGCCGAGGTCTCCATCGACAAGCTCTTCGACTGGCGGAGCCCGCACGGGCGCCAGGGGCTCGTCGAGCTGCGTGCCTTCGAGATGCCGCCCCACCCGCGCATGGCGGCGGCCCAGGCCATCCTGGCCCGGGCGCTGGTGGCGGCCTTCGCGAAGGAGCCGTACCGGCACGGGCTGGTGCGCTGGGGCACCGAGCTGCACGATCGCTTCCTCCTGCCCTTCTGGCTGTGGCGCGACATGGAGGACGTGCTGGCCTTCCTCGAGGCCCGCGGCGTCGCGCTCCCGCGAGAGGCCTACCGCCCGTTCGTCGAGTTCCGCTGCCCCGTGGTCGGCCGGCTGCAGGCGGGCGGGGTCTCCGTCGAGATCCGCAACGCGCTCGAGCCCTGGCCGGTGCTGGGCGAGGAGCCCGGGGCGGGGGGGACGGCGCGATACGTCGACAGCTCCCTCGAGCGGGTCGAGGTCCGCGCCGAGGGGCTCGAGACCGAGCGCTGGGACGTCCTCGTGAACGGCCTGTCGGTTCCCCTGCGATCGACCGGGAAGGCCGGCGAGCACGTGGGCGGGATCCGCTTCCGGGCCTGGGCGCCGCCGTCCTCCGTCCAGCCACACCTCGGCATCCACCACCCGCTCCGCTTCGACCTCTACGACCGCTGGGCCGGGCGCTCCGTGGGCGCGTGCGCGTACCACGTCTGGCACCCGGAGGGGCAGGGCTACGACGCCGCCCCGCTCACCCGCTTCGAGGCGGCGGCGCGCCGTGCGTCCCGCTTCACCGAGGAGGGGCCGCTCCCCTGGCCGACGCGCCCGGAGGCGACCGTTCCGCACCCGGAGTACCCGCACACCCTCGACCTGCGGCGCCACGCCGGGGACCACCCCATGCCGCCGCCCGACGAGGACGAGGGAGGCTGAGTTGAAGGAGCTCCTCGCCGAGTGCCGGGCCCAGGACGAGGCGCTGCGCGCCGCCGGGCTCGGGATCTGGCTCGGGGCCGAGCCCACCTTCACCGACCGTTCCTCCCAGGACCCGCACTGGCTGTGGAAGGCGGAGGGAGGGGACAAGGAGGAGCGGGCCCTCGTCCTGCTCCGGGCGCTGACGGGCCGGCTCGGCACCGGCGTCCGCCTCTTCCGGGCCGAGGGGCGCCGCTACCCGGGGGAGGAGCAGGCCCGGTTCTGCCTGGGCGCGCTCTACCGGCCGCGCCCTCCTGGCGAGGTCGCCGAGCCGGGCGTCGCCGACGAGGCGGGCCTGGACGGCTCGCCGCGGCCGTGCCCCACCCCGGACACCGGCGAGCGGTGGCTCACCGTGGTTCCCGACCCGGCCGTGGTCGAGGTGAACCTGGCGCCAGCTCCCGACCTCACCACCTTCGCCTCCCACGTGGAGGCGGTCTACGCGGGGGCGGCCGAGGCCGGTCTCTCCCCGGAGCGCTTCCGCTGGAACGGCCACGCCGGCGACTCGGGAGGTGGCGGACAGCTCACCCTGGGTGGACCGACGCCGGAGGAGAGCCCCTTCTTCCTCCATCCGCGGTTGCTCCCGTCGCTGGTGCGCTACCTGAACCATCACCCCTCGCTCTCCTACTCCTTCGCGCCCGAGTGCGTGGGGAGCGCCGGGCAGGGACCCCGCCCGGACGAGGGCGTTCGCGAGCGCTTCGACGAGCTGGGCGTGGCGCTCGACCGGCTGGCGCAGCGCGACCGTCCGGGGCCGGAGGATCTCTGGAGCTCGCTCGCCCCGCTGCTCGTCGACGCTTCGGGAAACTCCCACCGCGCCGAGGTGAACGTCGAGAAGCTCTGGAACCCCCACATCCCGGGGCGGGGCCGGATGGGGCTCGTCGAGCTGCGCTCGCTCGGCATGCCGCCCTCGCCGGAACGGCTGCTCGCGCTGGGCGCCCTCTTCCGTGCCGTCGCGGCGCGGCTCGCGCTCGACCCCTTCGAGGAGCCGCTGCTCGACTGGGGGCCCGAGCTGCACGACCGGGCGTCGCTCCCCCACTCGCTCGGACAGGACCTGACGAGCGTGCTCGACGACCTGTCGAGCCACCGGCTGGGGCTCGGGCGCCATCTGGCGGCCGCGCTCGCGCCGGCACCGCCCGAGATCGCCCGGGTCGAGCTGGCCGGCGCCACGCTGGTCTTGCGCCGGGCCGTGGACTTCTGGCCGCTCGTCGGCGACGTGGCCTCGCAGGAGGAGGCGACCGCCCGGATCGTCGACTCCAGCTCGGAGCGGATCGAGGTCCTGGTGAACTCGCCGGGCACGGTCCCGGGGCGGGTGGCCGCCCAGGGCGTCGAGCTGTCCCTCGAGGCCGCCGGCGGACCGCTCCACGTGGGCGCCGTCCGCTACCGGGCCTTCGCGCCCAGCCCCGGCCTCCACCCCGGGCTCGGCCCCCACGACCCGCTCGTCGTCGAGTGGGAGCGGCGGGGCGAGGCGGTCCGCATCGAGCTGCACGGCTGGAAGCCCGGGGGCGGGGCCTACGAGGTCCTTCCGGCCGACCCGGTCGAGGCCGACCGACGGCGCCGCGAGCGGGTGGTGGTGCGCCCGGTGCGGTTCCGCAACCCGTTGCGCGCCCCGTCGGCGCGCCTCACGCTGGATCTCCGCCGCCTGCGCGCGGCGCTTCCCACCTGAACGCCGCCGGAGCCTCGCCATGGACGCCGCCGCACCGCTCCTCGCCGACTACCCGGGCCTTCCCGGGACCTGGGACGAGCTGTTCACCGAGAGGGGAGCGCCGCGCCCCGCCTTCCGCCGGGCCATGGACGCGCTCGACGCCTACTCCCGGGCGGGCTTCGCGATGTGCCAGGGGCTCGCCGAGCGGGCGCTCCTCGACCAGGGCGTGACCTTCTCGGTCTACTCCGACGAGCGGGGCACCGAGAAGATCTTCCCGTTCTGCCTGGTGCCGCGCATGGTCTCGGCGCCGGACTGGGCGAAGCTCGAGCGCGGCCTCGTGCAGCGCGTCCGGGCGCTCGAGCTCTTCCTCTCCGACCTCTACGGCGACCAGCGCATCCTGCGGGACGGGGCCGTCCCCGCCGAGCTGGTTCTGGCCTCGAAGAGCTGGTTCCCCCAGCTGCGCGGCGTGCGCCCGGTGGGCGACGTGCGCATCCACATCGCCGGCATCGACCTGGTGCGCGACCCCGACGGCGTGTTCCGGGTCCTGGAGGACAACCTGCGGACCCCGTCGGGCGTCTCCTATGTGCTGGAGAACCGCCTCATCTCCAAGCGGGTCATCCCCGACGTGCTCGACGCCGCGCGGGTCGAGCCGGTCGACGCCTACCCCACGCGGCTGGCCGAGTCGCTCCGGTCGGTCTCGCCGGTCGATCCCTCGGAGACGTCGGCGGTGGTGCTCACCCCGGGCCCGTACAACTCGGCCTACTTCGAGCACAGCTTCCTGGCCAGGACCATGGGGCTCGAGCTGGTCCAGGCCGCCGACCTGTTCACCGAGGGTGATCGAGTCTACTGCCGCACGACCCGCGGCCCCCGCCCCGTCCACGTCATCTACCGGCGCATCGACGAGACCTACCTCGATCCGGAGGTCTTCCGCCCGGACAGCCTGCTGGGCGTGCCCGGCATCCTGCGGGCCTGGGCCAAGGGGAACGTCACCCTCGCCAACGCGCCCGGCAACGGCGTGGCCGACGACAAGGCTGTCTACCCCTTCGTGCCCGACATCGTCCGCTACTACCTGTCGGAGGAGCCGCTGCTCGCCCAGCTCGACACCTGGGTCTGCGCCCGCGAGGACGACCGGCGCTTCGTGCTCGAGCACCTCGGCGAGCTGGTGGTGAAGGCGGTCGACGAGGCCGGCGGCTACGGCATGCTGATGGGGCCGCAGGCGACCAAGGCGCAGATCGAGGAGTTCCGGAAGCGGGTGGAGGCCGAGCCCCGCAAGTACATCGCCCAGCGACGCCTCGAGCTCTCCACCTGCCCGACCTGGGTGGAGGGGAAGGGCCGGGTCGAGCCGCGGCGCGTGGACCTGCGCCCCTACATCCTGAACGGCCGCGATGGTCCCTGGGTGCTCCCCGGCGGCCTGACCCGGGTGGCGCTCGTGGAGGGGTCGTACGTCGTGAACTCGAGCCAGGGCGGCGGATCCAAGGACACCTGGGTGCAGAAGCCGGAGGCCACATGATCTCCCGCGTCGCCGATCACTGCTTCTGGCTGGGGCGCTACCTCGAAAGGGCCGAGTCCACCGCCCGCGTGCTGGGCGTGACCCGCAACCTGGCCCTCGACGTGGGGCTCAATCCCCGCCACGTCTGGCTGCCGGTGATCATCGTCTCCGGCGAGCAGGAGCGCTACGCCGCGTCCGGCCAGGGGCGCGTGGACGACGGCGAGCGGGTCCAGGACTACATGACCTGGGACGACAAGAACCGCAGCTCGATCGTGAGTTCCCTTGCCGCGGCGCGGGACAACGCCCGGTCGATCCGGGAGGTGGTGAGCCTGGAGACCTGGGAGGCCCTGAACGCCCTCTACCTCTGGGCGGGCAGCCCCCGGGCCCGCGCCGAGTGGCGCGAGGACCGGCACGCCTTCTACCGGCGCATTCGCACCTCGATGCAGTCCCTGCAGGGCATCGTGCGCGGGACCATGCTCTTCGACGACGGCATGCACTTCATGCTGATGGGCACGATGCTGGAACGCACCGGCCAGACCGCCCGCATCCTCGACGTGCACCACCACGCCTTCCAGGCGCTGGGGACCCACGAGGTCATCGAGACCGCGCTGTGGCTGGCGCTGCTCCGCGCCTGCTCCGGGTTCGAGCCCTTCATGAAGGTGCACCGGGGGCGGGTGAACCCGGCCGCGGTGGCCCGCTTCCTGGTGGTCGATTCGCTCTTCCCCCGCTCGGTTCGCTTCTCGCTCCGGGCGGCGGTCTCCCGCATGGAGCGGATCCGACCTCCGGCGGAGGAGGACCTGCCCGGCCTGCGCAGCTGGGAGAGGCTCCGGGGGCTCGCCAACTGGGTGGGAGCCCTGGAGAAGGACTTCGACGTGGCGGGGCTCCACGAGCTCCTCACCCACGTGGTCGACGAGACCGCGGCGATCGCCGGCGTCATCGGGACCGAGCTCCTGGGGTATGCTGCGGCACCCGCGGCCGAGATGTCGGCCCAGTGACCCTGCTCGCTCGATGCCCAATCTCCTCGCGATGTCCTTCGAAGGCGAGCTCGCGCCCTCCTTCGACCTCCGGTGCCTTTCCCAGGGAGAGGTCCCCCCCGACGGCTGGGGGATCGGCTACTACCCGGGCGGCGAGCCAGCCGCCTCCGTGCTCAAGGAGCCGGCGCCGCCCAGCGGCTCGATCCGCTCCGAGCTGATCAAGGCCTGGGAGCACCTCGAATCCTCCATCTTCCTGCTCCACGTCCGGCGCGCCACCTGGGGCGCCATCTCCGACGCCAACACCCAGCCCTTCCTGCGCGCCTGGGGGCGCCGCGACTGGCTCTTCGCCCACGCCGGCTCGCTCCTCCACCGGCTCCAGCTCCGGCCCGGTGCGCCGTTCGAGCCGGTGGGGGCCACCGACACCGAGCTCATCTTCTGCGAGCTCATGAACCGCTTCGCCGAGCGGGGCTGGAAGAGCCTGGGGGAGGCCGACCCGCGCACCCTGCTCGAGTGGCTC
>Ga0302299_10002048_pt1 | contig 12290 bp, 13 predicted proteins | sample III_Fen_N3_4_FD_198795 | JGI IMG/M metagenome (GOLD analysis project Ga0302299, IMG submission 198795) | Peat permafrost microbial communities from Stordalen Mire near Abisko, Sweden - III_Fen_N3_4 | ecosystem: Environmental > Terrestrial > Soil > Wetlands > Permafrost | place: Sweden: Abisko...
CGGGCGGCGGCGCCGGCGGCCCGGGCGCTCGCCCCCACGACGACGCGGCCATCGACGAGGTCAACCGCCGGATCCTGGACCGTCTCCGCCGCGAGACGCCCACGGTCCCGTCCAGCACCGTCGTGGGCGGGCGGTTCGCGATCCGTCCCTGCTTCATCAACCCCAGGACCACCGAGCGCGAGGTGTCGATGCTCGTCGACGCCGTCATCCGCTTCGGCGACGAGATCACCCGGGCCTGACGCCGCCCGACGAGGAGGAACCATGGACCAGGTGTACGTGGACCAGGTGCTCGACGGGGTTGCGCGCGTGCTCGCCGGCGGGGCGATCTCCGCGAACGGCCACGGCAACCTGAGCGTCCGGGTGCCGGACTCGGACGAGATGTACTTCACCTCCTCGGCGTCGCTGCGCGGGCTGACCGTCGCCGGCATCGCGCGCGTGGGCCTCGACGGCGTGCTCCGCGAGGGCCAGCTGCCGCCGATCCAGGGCGCGGTCGTGGCGATGCACACGGCGATGTACCAGGACCGCGGCGACATCGGCTGCGTCATCCACACGCATTCGCCATCCGCGACGGCATTCGCGGTCGCCAACCGGCCGATCGGGTGCTGGATCGAGGCGCTGGCGATGTTCGGGCTGCCGGACGGCGTGCCAGTGGCGGCCTACGGGCCGCGGGGCTCCGAGCAGGCGGTGGCGAACATCCGGGCCGCGGTGAACCCGGGCGTCCCGGCCGTGCTGCTGGCGAACCACGGGGTGCTCGTGTTCCACCGGAACGCGGAGCTGGCCGTGCTCGTGAGCGGCATCGTGGAGGAGGCGGCGCAGGCGGCGATCAACGCGAGCGCGGTGGGCGGACCGGTGGCGATCCCCGCCGAGCTGCGGGCCGCGGCGCTCCAGCGGGCCATGACGTTCGAGGCGGCGGGGACGCGGACGGCCTGATCGTCCGGTCCGGGTCTCGTTGGCCGGCGGCTACTCGACCTTCAAGGCCACCTCGAGGTCGCCCCACAGCTCGTCCACGGGCTCGATGCCGACGTGGAGGCGGATGAGCTCGCCGCCTGTCCACGGCCGGACGCTGCGCTTGACGCCCGACCAGCGGGCCGGCATGACCAGCGATTCGAAGCCGCCCCACGAGTAGCCGAGCCCGAAGTGGCCGGCCGCCGCGAGACGGTCGGTGAAGGCGTCGACCTGGGCGCCCGTCGCCGCGCCACCGTCCGGCGCGAGCAGCTCGAACGCGAACAGCCCGCTGCTGCCGTGGAAGTCACGGCGCCACAGGTCGTGGCCGGGGTCGTCCGGAAGGCCGGGGTGGAGCACGCGGCCGACGCGCGGGTGGTCCGCCAGCCTGCGAGCGATCTCCAGCGCGCCCGCCTCGGACGCCCGGATCCGCAGCTCCGCGGTGCGCGCGCCGCGCGTGACGAGGAACGCGTCCTCGCCGTTCGTGCACATGCCCAGGCGCTGCTGCGTGCGCCGCACCTCGGGGAACAGCTCCGCGGTCGCGAACGCGCCGCCCATCAGCACGTCCGCGTGACCGCCCCAGTACTTCGTCAAGGCCACGACCGAGACGTCCACGCCCAGGTCAAACGGCCGGAGGAGGCCGGGCGAGCCCCAGGTGTTGTCGATGACGGTCGCGATGCGATGGTCCGCGGCCCGCGCCGCCGCGACGATCGCCGGCACGTCCTGGATCTCGAACGTGTGGGTGCCCGGGCTCTCCATCCAGATCGCGGACGTGTTCGGGCGGATCCGTGCCGCGATCGCGGCGCCCGCGAGCGGGTCGTAGTACTCGACATCGATGCCGAGCCGAGTCAGGACGCTGTCGCACAGGTCACGGGTGGGGCCGTACGCGGAGTCCGTGACCAGCACGTGGTCGCCGGCCTTCGCGACCGCGAAGAAGGCGATCGTGATCGCCGCCAGGCCGCTGGGCCCGAGCGCCACGCCGGCTCCGCCCTCGCCCGCGACGAGGAGCTCCTCCAGCGCATTGATCGTGGGCGTGCCGATCGTCCCGTACGTGGAGAATGCCGGGTCCAGCGTCTTCATCCCCTCGAGCGCCGCGGCGAGGTCCGCCGTCGAATCGAACAGGACGGTGGACGCCCGCCACGTGGCCGGGCCGGGCGATCGGAAGTGGCCGCGGTTCATCATCGGGGCATTCTCGGGCAACGGGGCCTGCCACGTCGCGCGCGCCGTGTGCTCGTGCTCGCGCCCGCCGGTTGCCGGCCAATCACCGACGGGGTCGGTGTAGTCGGCCCTCCGACCCAGACGCTCGGCCATCCACCGACCGTGTCGGTGCCGTCAGCCCGTTTCCACGCACGACATGGCCATCGACCGATGGTGTCGGTGTTCGGCCAAGACCTTCCGGCCAACCACCGATGGGGTCGGCGTGTGGCCAGGAAGCGCCTCGGCCCCGTGCGAGGACCGCCTCCAAGCCGCCTTGTGGCAGCCAGGACACCTCCGATACCACCGACCACATCAGAATCTGGCCAGCCCTCCCCGTCGACGCCTGTCACTCCCCGTTCGAGATCCGGGCCGACAAGCCCTTGACGTTCCGGGACACTGAAACCGGGAAGGCTGTCGCGGACACTACGAGACGTGGTGGCGATGGAGAACGACGAGGCGCGACTCTGGGCGCTGGCGCGCGGTGGCGATGCCCTGGCGTTCGCCGCGGTCTTCGACCTGCACCGGGACCGCGTGTTCCGCCAGGCCGTCCGGCTGCTGGAATCCTGGCCTGACGCGGAGGATGTGTCCGCCTCGGCGTTCCTGGAGCTGTTCCGCCGGCGGGACGACGTTCGGATCGTCAACGGCTCGGTCCTGCCGTGGCTGCTGGTCACGACGGCCAACCTGGCGAGGAACGCCACGCGGGCACGGCGCCGCTACCGGGACTTCCTGGCGAGGCTGCCGCGAGACGGCAGGGAGCCCGGCTCGGCCGACGCGGGCCTGTCGGTCGTCGACCTCGACCTGGACCCTCGGCTTCACCGCGCCCTGCGGCAGCTCTCGGAGGAGGACGTCGCGCTCCTGACCCTGGTCGCGCTCGAGGACTTCACGATCGCGGACGCGGCCGAGGTCCTCGGCCTGAGCCCGGCAGGAGCCAAGACGCGACTGCACCGCGCGAGGCAGCGCATCCGCAAGACCCTGCCCGACTTCCTGGTTGCCTATGACCAGACGGGAGCCCCGTGAGGACGATGAAGATGGACGACGCATACGCGAGCGCGCTGCGCGAGGCGCTCATCGAGCACGTCCAGACCGCGCCGGCACGCCGGCGCCGCGCCACCCGCCGCCTGGCCATGGGTGCCGCCACGGGTCTGCTGCTGGTCGTGGCCGGCGCCGCGGCCGCGGCTGCTGCCGGCATCCTGCGCCTGCCCGGCAGCCCGGACGTTGTGCCCCTGGCGCCGAGCGTCACGGTGACGGGCGAGGGGACCCAGACGGTGGAGATCGGCGCGCCGCCGGCCGGCACGACCGAACTCGAGATCAGGCTGGCGTGCCTGACCGCCGGGACCTTCCTGACGGCCGACGGCGCCTCGCTCGTGTGCGACGCCTCGAGTGCTGGCGCGGGCGCGATGGGCTGGCACCTGGCGGTCGCGCCCGGGCAGCACACCACGGTCATCACCGCGGGCGCGGGCGAGCGGTGGCGCCTCGTCGCGACCTACTCCCGCGTGACGGACACCGCGTGGGGCGTCAATGCGGACGGGCTCACGTATGGGGTCGCCAACGACCGCGGCACGCCCGACCTCGTCGCCGCCATCGCCAGCAACGGCAAGGTGGGCTACGTCTACAGCCGGGACCTCATCGAGCCCGCGCCGACCTCGCTGAAGATCGGGGCGCCGACCGGCCAGATGCGCAGCATCCCCGTGTACACATCAGACGGCCGCACGGTCATCGGGCAGCTCAGCACCGGGGGCCTCCCGAGCACCGCCCCGTGACCGTCGCGCCACGGATTCCAGGCCGCGACGCCACGCCAGCCTCGCAAAGCGCGACCTCGCGCCTCAACCCGGCAGCGCGACGCCTTCGGGGATCTGCTGCGTGATGCAGTGCGGCCCGCCGCCGCCGAATGACAGGACGCGGCCGGGCACGCCCACCACGCGCCTTCCGGGGTACGCGGCAGCCAGGACAGCCAGAGCCGCCTCGTCGGCGGGGGAGTCGCCCGCCACCGGCACGATGACCGCCCCGTTCGCGACGTAGTGGTTGGCGTACGACACGGGCGAGTCCAGGCCCGGGTCCAGGAACGTGACGTCGAACACGCGCCCCGAGGCATCGCGCGCGGACCGCAGCGCGGCGAGGTTCGCCAGCCCGCGCGCGTGCTCGGGCGAGCGGGGATCAGCCGTGTGCTCCAGCAGCACCCGGCCGGGCGCGAGGTACCCCAGCACGCCGTCGAGATGCCCGTCCGTGCCCTCGGGCCCGACGTCCAGGCTGTGCCCGTAGGGCAGCCAGACGACGGTGGAGACGCCCAGGAACTCGCGCAGGAGTGCCTCGATCCCGGCCCGGTCCAGCGACGGATTCCGGTTCGGGTTCAGCAGGCACTGCTCGGTGGTGATCAGCGTGCCCTCGCCGTCCACCAGGAACGAGCCGCCCTCCAGGATGAGCGGCGCCCGGAAGAACCGCAGCCCGAGCCGGGACGCGAGTCGCTCGGAGAGCATCGCGTCGTCGTCGTAGGGGTGCCAGCGGTTGCCCCAGGCGTTGAACCCGAAGCCCACGATCGCCACCTCGCCGCCCGGACCGCGCACGAACACGGGTCCGCTGTCGCGGGTCCACGAATCGTTGATCGGGATCTCGACCGGGGTGACCCCGGGCCCGCAGCGGGCGCGCACGTCGGCGGCCAGCCCCGGGTTGCAGGCCATGAGCACCGGCTCGAACGCGGCGATCGCCTGGGCCACCGCGGCATAGTCGCGCACGGCGTCCGCGATCCGGTCGCCCCAGAGCTCCGGCCGCGACGGCCACGCCATGAGACAGCCAGCGTGCGGCGCCCACTCGGGCGGCATCCGTAAGCCGGCGGCCGCGGGCGAAACCTCCGCTGGCGAAACCTCCGCTGGCGAAACCGCCGCGGAGGTCACGATCGCGGGCGAATCGGCCGGCACGCCGGCCATCGCGTCACCCATCGACGGGCTGCCGCTACTCCTTGCCGGGGACGCGGGCGGGGCTGGCGAGCGGCACGAGGTCGATCGTCCGCAGGCGCCGGGTCTTGCCGCTCTCCGTCCGCACCATGGCGGCCGGGATCACGCCCGGGACGAGGCGCTCCACCACGCCGGCCTCGGCGGGGTTCGACGCCGACGCGGGCACCGACACGCGGAGCCCCACGAAGATGTCGCTCCGACCGGCAGCGGCGCTGGTATTGATGATCGCCAGGGACGGCGGGTTGATCGGGATCCGGCTCGGGGCGGGCGGCGCCTTCGAGCTACGGGAAGGCGGGTAGACGACCTTCCGCTTGCGCGTCACCTAGTTCGAACCACGGCGGGGACGACGCTCTTCCTTCACGACCTTCGGCTCGCGGCCGGGGCGCGGAGGACGGGGGAGCGTACCGGGGGCCATGTCCGGCGGCGGCGGCAGCGGGCCGCGGGCGCGTGCGGCTTCCACCTCGCGGGTGAACTCGCGCACGGTCTCGGCAGGCAGGGCTGCGAACCAGGCCGTCTCGACCTGGCGGGTCCGCTCGGACTCCGCGGCGCGCTTCTCGCGCTCGTGCTTGGAGTGCTTGGTCATCGGTTCCTTTCTCGGCTGTTGCTCGCTGGGCCCGGCCACGAACCGGGGCGCGTCGAACAGCGCGGGCACATGACTGTACCGCATGCCCCCAAGCGGACGCGTGCAAGGGACCGGGCGGGGCGGCGTCGAGCCCGTGCCAATCAGCCCTCGTGACCGGGGCGGCGCGGCAGGGCCGGCTGTGGGTCGTGGCTCGCGACGTAGGCGGGGACCTGGGCGCGCCGCTCCAGGCCCAGCTTCGAGAGGATCGAGCTGACGTAGTTCTTGACGGTCTTGTCCGAGAGGAAGATGGCGGCGGCGATCTCGCGGTTGGTGAGCCCCGCGGCGATGAGCGGCAGGATCTCGCGCTCCCGGGCGGTCAGGCCGGCCGCGTCGTCCGGGAAGCTGCCGCTCGCGATGCGCCGGACGCGGTCGAGGACCATGCCCGTGACCGCCGGGTCAAACAGCGACTCCCCGCGGCCGACGGCCTCCAGGGTCCGGACCAGCTCGATGGACCGCGTCTGCTTGAGGACGTAGCCGCGGGCGCCGGACACGATCGCCGCCATGACGTCCAGCTCGTCGGGCGAGCTGGTCAGGAACACGACGATGACCTCCGGCAGCTCGTCGCGGAGCAGCCGGCAGGCCTCGATCCCCGATGCGTCCGGGAGGTTGATATCCAGCAGGACGATGTCCGGCAGGAAGCGACGGGCCTGGGTCAGGGCCTCCGCGCAGGTGCCCGCCTCGGCGACGACCTGGAACTGCGCGCGCCGCTCCAGGAATGCGACCAGCCCGCGCCGAACGACCTCGTGGTCGTCCACGACCAGGAGCCGCAGGGGCGCAGCGGTACCGGACATCGGGGTGCGACCGTCGGCTAGAACGGCGGCTTCGCCCCGGGCACGTAGCGCCCGCGGGGGGGCACCGTCGTGGCCGATGGCTGGAGGCCGAATCGGACGGCGTGGTCCGCCCAGGCGGGCTCGACCGGTGTCCAGCTGCCGAGGACCACGCCGGCGGCGTCCCGGTGCTCGATCGTCCCGTCGCCGTGCAGCGCCAGAGTCTCGCCGTCGCCGACGGTCAGCCGGCGCGGCCGATAGCGGACGGCGGGCCCGCCGCCGGTCCGAGCCTCACGGGCGGTCACGAGCCCTTTCCCACCAGGACGAGGATGACCGCGGTCGCGACGCCGATGGCGACGGCCAGCAGGGCAACCGGGAGACCGGTGCCACGCGCGGGGGCGGCCGAGGGGGCGTGCGCCATGCCCATCCCACGGAGACGGTTCGGGATCGTCTCATTGCTGAGCACGTTGGGGATGGCCACGAGGGGCCGGTTCTTCTGCATCGTCATGTCGTCACCGCCTCCCGGCCCGGGGCCCATCGTCCACGAGCGCGTACAGCGCCGCCGTCGCGTGGCGCGCGTCGCGCTCGTCCTCGAGCGTCCGTGCCCGTAGCCGCTCCTCGCGGCCTTCCGCCGCCTGCCGGAGCAGGGCGGTCATCTCGCCGTTGAGCCGTTCGTCCCCGGGTCGCGGCTCGGCGCGCCGCGACTCCGGGTGCGCCGCAGCCCCGTTCGGGGGCCTGGTTCGCGTCTCCATCTGGGTCCTTCCGCTGCCGGCCTGACGCGGCTTCGAAGTTCGAGGCATCGGCACGGGGGTCGGACAGGTCCCAAGCATGGGGGTTGGACGCGCCGAGCGCAATGACGGGACGTCATCCGCGGCTCTGCGAACGGCACGCGAGCCACCCCGTGGCGCGTCGCTGCACGAGGGGTTACGCTCCCGGCCCCCACTGCAGGAGCGCCCGGTGCCGACAGATCCGTTCCCCAGGTCCGCCCTCGACGCGAACCGGTCCGGCCACCTCACGCCGGACCAGGCCGTCCTCTACCGGCAGGAGGCGGCAACGGACCGTCGGACCGCCCTGTTCGCGGGCGTCGCCATCGCGGCGTTCGGGGCGCTGATCGTCGCCGGCGGCGTCACCGGCAAGGCGCCCGGCAGCCGCGTGGAGACGCTGCTGATCGGGGTCGCGCTGCTCGGCGTCGGCCTCGTCGTCGCGTACTTCGCCGGGATCCAGGGGGCAAAGGCGAAGGCGGCCGCCGCCCGGACCGGCACCGTGACGATGATCGAGGGGCCGTTCACCCGCGACCGTCGCGACCGCCGGGACATCTTCGGCGCCGACTCAGGCCACTACAGCCCCGGCAACGAGTACGAGTACTACCTCCTGGTCGGGGACCGCCGCTTCACGGTGGCGCAGGAAGCGTGGGACGCGGCGCCGGCGGACGGCGTCGTCCGGGTCTACCTGCTGGGTACCTCGGATCGCATCGTCAACCTGGAGAAGATCGCTGACGCGCCGCCACCGCAGGTCCCGGGGTTCGTCAGGATGGCGCTGGAGCGGGCGGCGACGTCGTCCGACCCGGAGAAGGCCGCGGAGGCTCGCGCGATGCTCCGCCAGGCCGAGCTCATGACGGGCGGAGCGATGACCCCGGCGGGCGGCGCGCCGGCCCCGGCCCCGTTCCCGGACGTCGCGGCCCCGGGTGCCCCGGCCGCGATGCCCCTGTCGCTGGGCCCGCCCGATGCTGGCCCGGCCGCGACCGCACCAATTCCGGCCGCGACCGCGCCGACGCCGATCCCGACGGCGCCGATCCCCGCCGCCGTCCCGGCCGCGCCGACCGCGCCGCTGGAGCAGGCGATCCTGGGCACCTGGCGCAGCGACCTCATGCGCATGACGTTCGAGTTCCGGTCCGACGGGATCGTCGTGGCCACGTCCGCGAAGGGCGAGTCGCGCGAGCAGCGCTGGAGCCCGGGCGCCCCGGGGACGATCGTGCTGGAGGGGCAGGCGCTCCAGGCGGTGGTCAGCGGCGACGAGCTGGCGATGGGGGAGGCCCCGCGGCTGCTCTCGTTCCGCCGCGTTGGCTGAGCCGGACGGGTCGAGCCGGATCGACGGACCGATCGTCGCGCTGGCCGGGGACTGCTACCCGGTGGCCGACGACTGAGGGTGCGCCGGCGACGAGGCCGGGGCGCCCGAGTCAGCCATCCGAGGTCGTCGTCCGGCCGACGGCGACGTCCTCTCCCTCACCCGGCCTCCATGCCGCCGGCACCCCAACCTCCGCTGTCCGACCGCGTGCCTCGGCCGCGTCCAGGCGCGCGAGGAACGGCCTCGCCCCGATCCGGGTGAAGGTTCGCCGGGCGGCCTCGCCGGCGGCACGCACCTGCGGGTCGGCCGGGTCCAGGACGCTCATCATCTCGAGGCCGGTGATCGCCGCATCGACGACCATGCCCAGCCCCTCCCAGCCCTCGATCGTGTTGCGGTAGAGCGACACGGCGGCGGCCGTCCTGCCCTCCAGGGCGGCGATCCCCGCCTCCAGCTCGCGGGCCCGCAGCTCGATCGCCGGCCCGTGATTGCCGAGCGCGGCGAGCCCGGCCGCGTCCGAGCGGGCACCGGCCAGGTCGTGGTCGAAGATCGCGTTGCGACCGGCCATGCCGAGGTTGACCGGTGCGCGGGACTCTTCCCCCGCCGCGACGTGCGCCAGGGCCCGCGCCTCCCGGTGCTCTCCGGCTGCGGAGGCGCGTTGGCCGCGGATCTCCCGGAAGAAGGCGGCGAACTGCGGGTCGGTGAGCTCCTGCGCCGCGCGTTCGAGCTCGGCCATCGTCTCCTCCGCCGGATCGCCGCGCAGGGTCAGGTGGAACATCGTGTTCCCGAGGACCCAGGCCCGGCCGACCGCGTCCGGGTCCATGGCGAGCACCGCGGCCAGCTCCGCCAGCGCCAGGTCGGACTCGCCGAGGAAGTACGCGGCCCCGGAGAGGTTCGCAACCATCGTGATCAGTGTCCCGCGGTGGCCGAGGCGCCTCGCGTCACGCATCCCGTCGCGCAGGACCGGCAGCGACTTGCGCGGATCGCGGAAGTTCATGAAGAAGCCGTAGTTGATCCGCGCCCGCAGGGTGATGTCGTGGAGCTCCCGCTCCTGGGCCAGTCGAAGCCCGGCTTCGAGCGCCCCGAGGCCCTGGTAGGCGCGGCCGATCCCGAGCAGCGCCGAGCCGAGGGTGACGAGCGTGTCCGCGACCACCGGCAGGATGTCGAGCCGTTCGGCCGCCTCGAGCACCGCGTCCGACTCGGTCACGCTCCGCCGCGTCAGTCCCATGAGGAAGCAGGCCCGTGCGACCTGTCCCCGGAGGGCGACCACGCTCGGGTCGGACGGCAGGTCCGCGAACTCGTCCGCGAGCGCCTCGATGGTCTCCACCATCCGGTCCGACCGGTGGACATCGAGGCTCACGCGCGCGATGGCCAGCGCCGCGCGGGCGGCGGCCGGACGGTCGCCGGTGGCCCGGTTCATGTCGAGGGCCTGGCGGAGCGCCCGTTCCGCCTCGTCGGGATGCCCCGCCGTCGCCCACGACTCGCCGGCCGCGAGCAGCAGCGCGGCCTCGTCGGCCGCGTCGCGCGCGACGGACCGCGCCTGCTCGTAGAACACCACCGCCTGCTCGTAGGCGCCCAGGCCGGCCGCCCGTTCGCCCGCCGCCTTCAGGGCGATTCGCGCCTGGCCCGCCAGCGCGTCGCGCTCCGGACCGTCCGCGGCGTTCGCGTGCGCCGCCAGATAGTGCCCGGCCAGTGCACCCGCAAGCTCGTCGGAGCCAAGGACCTCGAAGAACCGCGCCGCCGCCAGGTGCCGGACCTTGCGGTCGGCACGGGCGAGCGTGTTGTAGGCCACCTCGCGGATGAGCGCCTGCACGAAGGCGTACTGGCCGCGCTCCGGCGACCGGGGATCGGCCTGGAGCCGCAGGATCTCGCGCCGCACGAGGCCGCGCAGGCGGGGCTCCAGCGACGCCTGCGGCACGTCCGAAACCGCGGCCAGGCCGGCCGGGGTGAAGCTCTGGCCGAGTACGGCCGCGTCCTGCACGAGGGCTCGATCCGCCGGGGTGAGCCCGTCGAGCCGCGAGGCGATCAGCGCCGTCAGCGTCTCCGGGACGGCCAGCGCGGTCAGGTCGCCCACGGGGACATACGCGCCGTCGCGCTGCTCGAGCCGCCCCTCGGCCAGGAGCATCCGGATCGTCTCCACGGCATACAGCGGGATGCCGTCGGCGCGGGCGATGATCGCGCGCACCGCGGGCTCGGGCAGGCCCGGGACGAGCCCGGTGAGGAGCTCGCGCATCGCCGCCGCCGGGATGGGCTCGAGGTAGAGTGAGGTGAAGTTGCGCTTGCCGGCGCCCCACGTCTCCCGCCGCTCGATGAGCTCCGGGCGGGCCAGCGTGACGACGTAGATCGGGATGTCCCGGCTCCACTCGAGGAGATGATCGACGAAGTCGAGGAGCCCCGAGTCGGCGAAGTGGAAGTCCTCGAAGACCATGACCACCGGGGCCGTGGCCGCGAGGCGCTCGAAGAACGTCCGCCAGGCGCCGAACAGCTGCTCGCTCCCGATCCCGGACTCGATCCCCAGCAGCGCGAGCAGGGCCGGTTCGATCCAGCGGCGCTCCGACTCGTCGGGGACGTGCAGGTCGAGCGCCGCCCGGATCCGGGCGCGCGTGGTCGCCTCGTCGTCGCTCTCCACCAGGCCCGCCCGGCCGCGGATCATCTCGCCCAGCGCCCAGAACGTGATCCCGTCGCCGTACGCGGGGCTGCGACCGGCGTGCCACCAGACGCGGTCCAGCAGCCCGTCGAGGTATTTCAGGAACTCCCAGGCGAGCCGCGTCTTGCCGATCCCGCCCGGGCCGATGACGCTCACCAGCCTCGCCCTGCCCTCCCGCCCGGTCGCGTGGAACAGGTCCTTGAGCAGGCGGATCTCGTCGTCGCGGCCGACGAACGGAGCCTCGAGCGACTCGGAGCGGTTGCGACCGCCACGCTCGGCCACGACCCGGAGCGCGCGCCAGGCCGGCACCGGGGCGACCTTGCCCTTGAGCACCTGCTCGCCCGCGGCCTCGAAGGCGATGGCCTGGCTCGCGGCGCGATGGGTCGCCTCGCCCACGAGGACCGTGCCGGGTGCGGCTGCCGACTGGAGGCGCGACGCGGTGTTGACGATGTCGCCGGCGACCATCCCCTGGTTCGTGGCCCCGATCGTGACCGCCGCCTCGCCGGTCAGGACGCCGGCGCGGGCCTGGATCTGTGGCCCGAGCCCACGCACCGCGTCCACGAGCTCGAGGCCGGCCCGCACGGCGCGCTCGGCGTCGTCCTCGCGGGCCACCGGCGCGCCCCAGACCGCCATCACCGCGTCGCCGATGAACTTCTCCACCGTGCCGCCGTAGCGGGCGATCACGTCCCGCGCCAGGTCGAAATAGCGCGTCAGGAGCTCGCGGGTATCCTCGGCGTCGCGGCCCTCGGCGAGCGTCGTGAACCCGACGAGATCCGCGAACAGCACCGACACGAGGCGGCGCTCGGCCACAGAGGTGGCGAGGGCGGGCGCGTCGACCGCGGCGTCGGGGCGGGCCGCGGGGGACGATGGCGGACCGCCTGACGACGCCGGAAGCGCCGAGGCGCACTCGCCGCAGAAGGCGTCGCCGGCCTCGTTGGCGGCGCCGCATGTCGTGCAGACGACGGCGAGCGGGGCCGCGCACTTCGCACAGAACTTCCGACCGGCCCGGTTCTCCGTGCCGCAGGCGGTGCAGGTCATGCAGGGGCGCTCATGTGACGTCGGACACTAGCGCACCGACGGCCCCGCGGCCAGCCCTCGGACCGGCG
>Ga0302299_10002049_pt1 | contig 12271 bp, 11 predicted proteins | sample III_Fen_N3_4_FD_198795 | JGI IMG/M metagenome (GOLD analysis project Ga0302299, IMG submission 198795) | Peat permafrost microbial communities from Stordalen Mire near Abisko, Sweden - III_Fen_N3_4 | ecosystem: Environmental > Terrestrial > Soil > Wetlands > Permafrost | place: Sweden: Abisko...
ACTTCGCCGCCTTCGCGGCCGGCCGGGAGGTGGGCGCGTGAGCACGGTGATCCGCGAGTACTTCGACGAGGCCAACGAGACGCTCGAGGCGGACGCCCTGCAGGCGCTGCAACTCGAGCGCCTCCAGGCCGTCGTCGCCCACTCCTTCGAGAACAGCGCCGCCTACCGCGACCTCTGCGCCGGCGTGGGCGTCTCGCCGGAGGACGTCCAGTCCCTGGACGACATCCGCCGGCTCCCCTTCATCGACAAGACCACGCTCCGCGACGCGTATCCGGCCGACCTGCGCACCTGCGGCCTCGACAACATCCTCGAGGTCCACAGCACGTCCGGAACCACCGGCAAGCCCACGCCCATCTGGGTTTCCCGCCGGGACATGGACCTCTGGTTCGAGCGCAACGCGCGGACCATGTGGATGATCGGCCTCCGGCCCGGCGACCTGCTCCAGAACATGTTCGGCTACGGCCTGCCTACGAGCATCGGCCTCCAGTACGGCGCGCAGCGTGCCGGCATCGGCGTCGTGCCGGCCGGCATCGGCCGCCAGGAGCTGCTCATCGACCTGATCGTCGACCTCGGCGTGACGGCGATCTGCACCACGCCGTCCTACGGGCTGTACCTGGCCGAGAAGGCGCTGGAGCGCGGCATCGACCTCACCAGGGACACCAAGCTGCGTATCGGGCTGTTCGGCGCCGAGCCCTGGCCGGAGTCCAGCCGCGGGCGGCTCTCCGCCGCCATGGGCGTCGACGTCTTCAACGAATACGGCATGGGTGAGTTCCTCGGGCCGGGAATGGCGGCGGAATGCCCGGTCAGGCAGGGAATGCACGTCTGGTCTGACCACATCTACGTTGAGTGCATCGACCCTGTGACGCTCGAGCCGGTCGCCGACGGCGCCCCCGGCGAGCTCGTCTGGACGTCGCTCACCAGCGACTCCGCGGCGATGATCCGCTACCGCAGCCACGACATCAGCTCGCTCACTTGGGAGCCGTGCCCGTGCGGCCGCACCCATCCCCGAATCGGTCGCATCACCGGCCGCAGCGACGACGCCATCTCCGTCGGCGGCCTCGTGGTCTTCCCCAGCCAGATCGAGGAAGTGCTGGTGCGCTTCGACGAGTTCGGCAGTAACTTCTGCATGGTCGTGGAGATCGTCAACAACCTCGACCGGCTCACGCTGCAGGTCGAGGTCCGCGGCCTGGACGAGATGAGCGCCGAAGCGCAGGCGCGGCTGTCCAAGGCGATCGTGACCGGCGTCAAGACCACCGTCGGCGTATCGCCCAAGATCGAGCTGCACGCGCCCTACGCGCTGCCGCGCGACACTGCCGGCCAGGGCAAGACCGCCTGTCACCGCGTCGACGACCGAAGGGACCGCTGACCATCGTCTCGATGACGGCCCTTGCCGGGTTGCTCGACGACGCCGGCGTCGCCCAGTGGGGTGTTGCGGCGTGCCCGGATGAGCCGTGGCCGTACGCGCCGCACCTGCCGCGCGCCGTGTCCATCGGCGTCGCGCTGACGCCCGAGATCATCGGCGTGGTGGAGCACGGTCCGACGGCGGCGTACTTCGCCGAGTACAAGCGCGTGAACGCCGCGCTCGAAGCCGCCGTACGGGGCCTGGCGGCGCTGCTGCGGGATCACGGTGCGGCGGCCGAGCCGCTCCAGCCGACGGTCGGCTACAAGTCCGACAGGGACATGACCGCGGCTGGCCTCTTCGCTCATAAGACTGCGGCGACGCAGGCTGGGCTCGGGTGGATCGGCAAGACGGCGATCTTCGTGTCGTCGCAACTGGGGCCGTGGGTGCGCCTCGCGACCGTGTTCACCGACGCAGACCTGCCGGCCGCCGAGCCGGTCATCGCAGGCGGGTGCGGTGGGTGCCGGCGGTGCGTCGAGGCATGCCCGGCGGGCGCTGGCCGCGATGTCCGCTGGCGGGCGGGCATGCCTCGCGACGAGCTTCTTGACGTCGTCGCGTGTCTGCGAGAGACCAAGGCCAACGATGGCGCCGCTGGAGGCCTGTGCGGCGTGTGTGTCGCGGTCTGCCCGTTCGGTCGGCGGCTGCTGCGGGATTGAGCCGCAGGGTGGGCGGGGCCGCGGAAGACCCGCCCCGCCGCCGCGATTCCAGCGTCACGGCACATTCCCGTATCCGGGAATGAAATCGCGTCCAGCTTTCTGGACAGACGGCGCGTACGGTTGAAGCTGCGTCGGCGCGCGCGCAGGGTGAAGTCAGAAAGCGCGGGCGACCGCGCGCCCTGAAAACCCCACCGCGAAGCGAGGCGGCATCGTGAACACACAGACCACGGCGGGACCGCGACTGGTACGCGCGCCCCGCGGCACCGAGATCACCTGCAAGGGCTGGCAGCAGGAAGCCGCGATGCGCATGCTGATGAACAACCTCGATCCGGAGGTCGCGGAGGATCCGGATCAGCTCATCGTGTACGGCGGCGCGGGCAAGGCTGCCCGTGACTGGAAGAGCTTCGACACCATCGTGCGCACCCTGCGCCGCCTCAAGGACGACGAGACCCTCCTCGTGCAGAGCGGCAAGCCCGTCGGCGTGTTCGAGACCCACGAGATGGCGCCGCGCGTGCTCATCGCCAACGCCAACCTGGTCGGCGACTGGGCCAACTGGGACGAGTTCCGACGCCTCGACGCCTTGGGGCTCACCATGTACGGGCAGATGACCGCCGGATCGTGGATCTACATCGGCACCCAGGGCATCCTTCAGGGCACCTACCAGACGTTCGCCGCCGCCGGCGAGAAGCATTACGGCGCCGACCTGGCCGGCAGGCTGGTCCTGACGGCCGGCCTCGGCGGCATGGGCGGAGCGCAGCCGCTCGCGGTCACCATGGCCGGCGGCGTCGCGCTCTGCGTCGAGGTCGACCCGCACCGCATCGAGCGGCGCCTCGAGACCGGGTACGTCGACGTGGCGGCCTACTCGCTGGACGAGGCGCTCAAGCTGGCGGACGAGGCGGTCGCGGCGCGCAAGCCGCTCTCGATCGCCCTCCTTGGTAACGCCGCGGACGTCTATCCCGAGCTCGTCCGCCGCGGCGTCACCCCCGACCTCGTCACCGACCAGACATCGGCCCATGACGTGCTGAACGGCTACGTGCCCAACGGCATGACGCTCGATGAGGCGCTCGTGCTGCGACGCGAGGATCCGGACGACTACGTGCGCCACGCGATCGCCAGCATCGTCGTCCACGTCGAGGCGATGGTCGCCCTGCAGAAGGCCGGCGCCCACACGTTCGACTACGGCAACAACATCCGCGGGGTGGCCAAGGAGGCCGGCTACGCCGACGCCTTCGCCTTCCCCGGCTTCGTGCCCGCCTACATCCGGCCGCTCTTCTGCCGCGGCAACGGCCCGTTCCGCTGGGCGGCGCTCAGCGGCGACCCGCAGGACATCGCCGTCACCGACGCCGCCCTGCTCGAGGCGTTCCCGGACAACGAGATGGTCACCCGCTGGATCAAGATGGCCGGCGAGAAGGTCCACTTCCAGGGCCTTCCCTGCCGCATCTGCTGGCTCGAGTACGGCGAGCGCGCCAAGGCCGGCGAGATCTTCAACGACCTGGTGCGCGCCGGCAAGGTCAAGGCGCCGATCGTCATCGGCCGCGACCACCTCGACTCCGGTTCCGTCGCCAGCCCGTATCGCGAGACCGAGAGCATGATGGACGGCAGCGACGCCATCGCCGACTGGCCGATCCTCAACGCGCTGCTCAACACCGCCGCCGGCGCCAGTTGGGTAAGCTTCCATCACGGCGGCGGCGTGGGCATCGGCAAGAGCCTCCACGCCGGCATGGTCGTCGTCGCCGACGGCACCGACATGATGGGCGAACGGTTGCGTCGCGTCCTCACCACCGACCCGGGCACGGGCGTCATGCGCCACGCCGACGCCGGCTATCCGGAGGCGATCGAGAAGGCAAAGGAGTCGGGCATCGACCTCCCGATGGTGGAGACCGACTGATGGCTGCTACCCCCGTCCAGATCGACCTCGGCCTCTGCAAGGCCTGCGGCATCTGCATCGAACTGTGTCCGGACAAGGTCTTCGACCGCGACAAGCTCGCCTACCCGGTGATCGCGCGTCCGGAGGACTGCAGTCAGTGCCTGATCTGCGAACTGCACTGTCCGGACTTCGCCATCGAGGTGCGGCGCCGCGCCAAGAAACAGGCGAAGGCCGCCGCACACCCGCCGGAGCTCTCCCGAGACGCCCTTGTCGCGGCGACCAGCAACACGCTCTCGCCCGATGAACTTTGCGATCACGATTCGGAAGGCTGAGATGACCGCCGCAGCCACCGCCCCGAAAGCCGTTCTCCTGCAAGGCAATGAAGCCGTCGCGGAGGGCGCTATCGCGGCCGGCGCCCGCTTCTTCGCCGGCTACCCGATCACGCCGTCGACCGAGATCGCTGAGGTGCTCGCCCGGCGACTCCCGCAGGTCGGCGGCACGTTCATCCAGATGGAAGACGAGATCGCCAGCATCGCCGCCGTCTGCGGCGCTTCCCTGGCCGGCGCCAAGGCGCTCACCGCCACGTCCGGCCCCGGCTTCAGCCTCATGCAGGAGATGATCGGCTTCGCCTCCATGGCGCAGATCCCCTGCGTCATCGTCGACGTCATGCGCGGCGGGCCGAGCACGGGCCTCCCGACGGAGCCCGCCCAGGGCGACGTCATGCAGGCCCGCTGGGGCACGCACGGCGAGCACTCCGTCATCGCCCTCGTCCCGAGCAGCGTCAAGGAGTGCTACACGCTCACCGTCGAGGCGTTCAATCTCTCGGAGCAGTACCGCACGCCGGTCATCATCCTCTCGGACGCGCTCATCGGGCACATGCGCGAGGCCGTCGTCATCCCCGAGCCGGGCAGCATGCGGATCGCCGAGCGCGGGTCGCCCGACTGCGAGCCCGACGAGTACGACACGGTGTCGAGCACGCTCGACAACATCCTGCCGCGACCGCCGCTCGGTTCGCCCTTCAAGGTGCACGTGACCGGCCTGGTCTACAACCGCCGCAGCGGCGCCCCCGACACGAGCGACCCGGCCGCCGCCGCCGACCTCGGCCGGTACCTGCGCGAGAAGATCTACCACCACCGCGACGCCATCGTGCGCGTGGAGGAAGTCGAGATGCACGGCGCCGAGGTCGCGATCTTCGCCTACGGCTCCGTCGCCCGCTCGGCGCTGGCCGTGGTGCGCAAGCTGCGCGCCGAAGGCGTGCCGATCGGCCTCGTGCGTCCCATCACGCTCTGGCCGTTCCCGACTCACGCGGTCGAGCGCATGGCCGAGCAGGTGCGCACGGTGATCGTCCCTGAGATGAACATCAAGCAGATGAGCTGGGAGGTCCAGGCGGCGGTCGCCGGTCGCGCCAAGGTCGTCGACTACGGCCGCGTGGATGGCAAGCTCATCACACCGGACGAGATCCTCGAGCTCGTCAAACCCGAGTTCTACTACCACAGGTGGGAGGACGCATGAACAGCCGCCGAAGGTGGGCTGTCGAGCGGTGCGCCGCACGGACGCCGCTCTGCGCCGCGCTCCATCCGGCACGCATCCGGACGCAGGAGGTGACGGCATGAGCGCCCTGGTCGACGAGCAGAAGCTCGAAGCATCACCGACGGGCGACTACAAGCTGCCGCGGATCAAGCCGCACACGACGACGGAGATCAAGGCGCATCTGCGCTCCGCGAAGACGCTCTGGTGCCCGGGCTGCTCCAACGGCACCATCACCCGGGCGCTCGTCGACGCCATCCTCGGTCTCGAGCTCGATCCGGAAAAGGTCGTCGTGGTCGCAGGCATCGGCTGCAGCGGCCGCGTCAGCGCCTATCTGGACTACTCGACGGTGCACACGGCACACGGCCGTGCTCTGGCTGTGGCGACGGGCGTCAAGGCTGCCGACCCGTCGCTGCACGTGATCGTCGCCATGGGCGACGGCGACAGCTCCGCCATCGGCGGCAACCACTTCATCCACGCGGCGCGGCGCAACATCGACCTCACCGCGCTGGTCTTCAACAACTCGATCTACGGCATGACCGGCGGCCAGATGAGCCCGACGACGCACCTGGGCGACAAGTCGACGACGAGCGTGTACGGCAACGTCGAGCCGGCATTCGACCTCTGCGAACTGTCGCACGCCGCGGGAGCTACCTACGTGGCCCGCGGCACCTCCTGGGCCTACCAGCAGCTGACCAACGTCATCGCCGGCGGGATCTCCCACAAAGGCTTCGCCATGGTCGAGGCGATGGCTATCTGCCCGGTCTACTACGGGCGCTTCAACCTCACCTCGGATCCGTCGGAGTTCCTCATGTCGCAGAAGGAGCATGCCGTCCAGGCCGACAAGTTCGACGAGGATGTGCGCAGCCACGACAAGTATCCGGTCGGGCTGCTGCACCACACCGAGCGCGACGAGTTCGTCACCGCGCTGGGCAAGGTCAACGAGCGCGCGAAGGAGGCCGGTAATGGCTGACGCCGGCAAGCTCGAGCGCGTGGAGATCCGCTTCTCCGGCTCCGGCGGGCAGGGCATCCTGCTGGCCGCGGCCATCGTCGCGGAAGGGGCCGCGGCGCTCGGCAAGCAGGTCGTGCAGACGCAGACCTACGGGCCCGAGGCCCGCGGCGGAGCCTCCAAGTCCGAGGTCATCATCTCCGACCAGGACATCGACTATCCCGAGGTCCAGCACCCGGACATCAACCTCGTCCTCTCACAGGCCGCGTACCTCAAGTACGCCGCGGACACGCGGCCGGGAGGCCTGCTCATCTTCGACTCGGGGCTGGTCGAGACGGACGCCACCTCGGACGGTATGATCCTGCGCGGCCTGCCGTTCACGCAGGCGGCCACCGAAGAGCTGGGCAAGAAAGTCGTGACCAACATCGTCGCCATCGGCGCGTTCGTGGCCATCAGTGGCGTGCTTCCGGCGGACGGTGTCGAGCAGGCGGTCCTGAACCGCGTCCCGGCGCGCTTCCGCGATCTCAACGAGCGGGCGTTCCGGCTTGGACTGCGGCTCGGCGAGGAGGCTCTCGCCGTGTTCGAAACGTCGTCCGCGACGCGGACCTCGTAGACTAGGCGGCGGCTGGGCCTTCTCGAGGATCAGAAGAAGCAGCCCGGAGAGGCCATCAAGAGGAGAAGGACCACATGACGCAGCTCGTCATCGGCGACGCGCCGCTCACCATCGACGAGGTCATCGCCGTCGCGCGCGGCGGGGCTGAGGTCAGTCTCGGCGCTCCCGCGCGCGCTCGCATCGAGGCGGCCCACGACGTCGTCGCCGGCGTCATCGCGCGCGAGCAGGTCGCCTACGGCGTCACCACCGGCTTCGGCCAGCTGGCGACGACGCATATCCCCGTGGACAAGGTGCAGGAGCTGCAGCAGAACCTGGTGCGCAGCCACGCCGTCGGGTTGGGCGCGCCGCTCTCCCGCGAGGTGGTGCGCGCCGCGATGACCATCCGCCTGAACACCATGGCGCGCGGCCACTCGGGCGTCAGGCTCTCGGTGGCCGAGCAACTGGCCGCGTGCATCAACGCCGATATCGTCCCGTGGGTGCCGTCGCGCGGCTCGCTGGGCGCCTCCGGCGACCTCGCCCCGTCCGCGCACCTCGTGCTCGCGATGATGGGCGAGGGCGAGCTCCTCACCACGGACGGGCGGCGGGAGCCGAGCGGGCCCGCCCTGCAGGCCGCCGGGCTCGCGCCCGTCACGCTCGAAGCCAAAGAAGGCCTCAGCCTCCTCAACGGCACCCAGTTCATGGCGGCCATCGGCTGCATGCTGGTCGCCGACGGCGAGGCGCTGCTCGACTCCGCGGACCTCATCGGCGCGATGAGCCTGGAGGGCCTGCGCGCATCCGTCGGCCCCTTCGAGGAACGCATCCAGGCGCTGCGCCCCATCCCGGGTCAGCTGGTCACGGCCGCCAACGTCCGCCACGCCACGGCCGGGAGCGCGATCATGCTCAGCCACCTCAACTGCGACAAGGTGCAGGACGCCTACTCGCTGCGTTGCATACCGCAGGTGCACGGCGCCTGTCGCGACGCGCTGGCCTGGCTGCGTCGTGTCGTCACCGTCGAGGTCGACTCGGTCACCGACAACCCGATCATCTTCCCTGACTCGGGCGAGATCATCTCGGCCGGCAACTTCCACGGGGAGCCGATAGCCCTGGCGCTGGACCTCGCGGCGATGAGTCTGGCCGAGATCGCCTCGATCAGCGAGCGGCGCACGTTCCGCATGCTCACCAGCTCGCTGAGCGAGCTGCCGCCGTTCCTCACGACCGACAGTGGCTTGAACAACGGTTACATGATCGCTCAGTACACGGCGGCGGCGCTGGTCAGCGAGAACAAGGTGCTGTGCCATCCGGCCAGTGTGGACTCCATCCCCAGTTCCGGTGACCAGGAGGACCACGTCAGCATGGGCATGACCGCGGCGCTCAAGGCGCTGGACGTGCTCGGCAACGCGCAGATGGTGCTCGGCATCGAGGCCGTCTGCGCGGCCCAGGCGATCGACCTGCTGGCGCCCCTGGAGCCCGGCCCCGGTACCGGCGCCGGGCGGGCGGTGATCCGCGAGTTCGCGCCGACGCTCGGGCGAGACAGGTACCTGGCGCCGGAGCTCGAGGCGGCCGCGGAGGCCGTCGCTGCCGGCCGCTTCGCGGCGATCGTGCGCGCGGAGGCGGCGAGCGAAGGAGACGGACGATGACGGTGCGCTGCGACCTGCTGATGCGGGGCGCGAGCGAAGTCGTGACGATGGTCCCCGGCGCCGGGCGGGCGCCCGCCGGCCCCGGAGCCTCCGTCGACCTCGGCGTGATCCCGCGCGGCGCGGTCGCCGCGCGGGACGGCCGCGTGGTCTGGACCGGCCCGGAGTCTGAGATCGCCGCCGCCCTCGAGGTGCCGGACGACGCGCTCGTCGTCGACGTCGAGGGCGCCGCCGTGGTGCCCGGCTTTGTGGACGCGCACACGCACCTGACGTGGGCGGGCGAGCGCGCGGCCGAGTACGGCGCCCGCCTTGGCGGCGCCACCTACCTGGAGATCCAGGCGGCCGGCGGCGGCATCAACAGTACGGTGCGCGCGACGCGGGCGGCGACGGAGGAGCAGCTCGCCGCCCTGGCCGCGCGCCGCCTCGACTCGTTCCTGCGGCACGGTACTACGACCCTCGAGGCCAAGACCGGCTACGGCCTCACCCTCGAGGACGAGCGCAAGCAGTTGCAGGCCGCCAAGGTGCCGCATCCGGTGCGCCGCCTGCACACCGTCCTCGCGGCGCACCTGACGCCCGAGGAGTACGCCGGCCGCGATGACGAGTACCTGGATCTCGTGATCGGCGAGATCCTGCCGGCGCTCGCCGGCCAGGCCGAGTTCACCGACATCTTCTGCGACGAGGGCGCCTTCACCGTCGAGCAGTCGCGGCGCATGCTCACGGCGGGGCGCGCCCTCGGCTATCGGCTCAAGATCCACGCCGAGGAGCTGGCGCACACCGGCGGCGCCGCACTGGCAGCTTCGCTCGGCGCCGTCTCCGCCGACCACCTCATCCACATCACGGGCGAGGACATCGCCGCGCTCAAGGAAGCCGGCACCGTCGCCGTCCTGCTGCCGGGCACGAGCTACACGCTGCACACCACGTACGCGCCGGCCAAGGACCTGCTCGCCGCCGGCGTCACGATCGCGCTCGCCACCGACTTCAACCCCGGCAGCTGCTACAGCGAGAACCTGCAGATGGCCATCTCTCTGGCCTGCCAGGAGGACCGGCTGACGCCGGCCGAGGCCCTCCGCGCCGCCACCATGGGCGGCGCGGCCGCGCTCGGCCTCCAGCACGAGGTCGGTAGTCTCGAGCCGGGCAAGTCCTGCGACCTGCTCGTGCTCGACTCCGCGGTGCACCAGGAACTGCCCTACCACTGGGGCGTCAATCTCGTCACCGGCGTGATCGCCTCGGGGCGGGTCGTCGTGCGCGACCGGCAGGTCGTGAGCGGTGCGGATGCCACCAGGCTCACGCCCACCACCTCACCGGCAGACGGAGGTCCCGCGTGACCCTCATCGAGTGCATCCCCAACTTCAGCGAAGGCCGCCGGCCCGAGGTGATCGAGCAGCTCGCGGACGCGGTGCGGAGCGTCGGCGGCGTCAGCCTCCTCGACGTGCAGAGCGACCCGACGCACAACCGCTGCGTCGTGACGTTCGTCGGCCACGAGGGCCCGATCGCCGAGGCCGCGTTCCGGTCGATCGAGAAGGCCTCAGAGCTGATCGACCTCAACGAGCACGAGGGAGCTCACCCGCGCTTCGGCGCCGCCGACGTCGTGCCGTTCGTCCCGCTGCGCTCGGAAGACACGCCGGCCTGCATCGAGACCGCGCAGAAGCTTGCGAGGCGGGTCGCCGCCGACCTCCGGATACCGGTGTTTCTCTACGAGGACGCGGCCCGGATCCCCGAGCACGGGAACCTCGCCGCCTTTCGCGGCAAGGGCTTCGAGGAGATGCGCGAGGTCATCGGCAGCGAGCCCCTGAAGACCCCGGACGAGGGCGAGGCGCGCGTGCACGCGACGGCCGGGGCCGTCGCCATCGGCGCGCGCTTCCCGCTCATCGCCTTCAATGTCAACCTTGATTCGGACGACCTCGACCTGGCCAGGCGTATCGCCGTCGAGATCCGCGAGCGCGACGGCGGCATGAAGTGCGTCAAGGCCATGGGCCTTCTGCTCGAGGACGGCGCCGTGCAGGTCTCCATGAACCTCACCGACTACCGGGTGACATCGATGGCCGACGTCGTCGCGGCGATCGCGGAGCGAGCCGGCGCCGTCGGCGTCTCCATCCGCGAGAGCGAAGTCGTGGGCCTGTTGCCGCAGGACGCGCTGGTGAGGCTGGCGCAGTCGACGTTGTGCGCCACGGGCTTCAGCCGCGATCAGGTCCTGGAGGCTCAGGTCCTGGACACGCTGCTGTGAGCGCCGGCGGAGCTGCCAGAAGCGGCCGCATCCTCATCACCGGGCTCCGCCTGACGCCGCTCTTCCTGACCTTCAGGCAGCCGTATCACTGGGCCGGCCGAGTCGACCACGGCTCTCCCGTCGTCCTTGTCGAGGTGGAGACCGACGCCGGCATCACCGGCGTCGGCGAGTCGGTCGCGTCGCTCGCCGCGGAGGGGACCGTCGCGGCGCTCCGCTGCGTGGAGCCGCTCTTCGTCGGGCAGCCGGTCCACGACGTGGCGCGGCTGGTGCACGAGGCGCGCCACCTCGGCAGCTTCAACCACACGCCGTGGCACGCCGACTTCGTGCTCGCCGGATTCGAGATGGCGCTCTGGGACGCGATCGGCAAGGCCGCCGGCCAGCCGGTGTACCGGCTCCTCGGCGGCGCCGCCCGCGACGAGGTCGACTACTTCGGCTTCGTCCAGGGCGACACGACGGAGGAGCTTGTCGCCCACGCCGGCGAGCTCGCCGCGGCGGACTACGGCGTCATCTACCTGAAGGTCGGCCGCGGCGACGAGGCCGACCTGCAGAACACGGCGGCCGTGCGCGAAGCCATCGGCGGCCGCCGCCTGCGCGTGGACCCCAACTGCGCCTGGAGTGTCCCCGACGCCATCCGCATGATCCACGCGCTCGAGCCCTTCGGCATCGACTGGGTCGAGCAGCCGACCACACTGCTTAGCGTCACGGCGATGCGCCAGGTCCGCGAGGCGGTCCACGTGCCCATCGCCGCCGACCAGGCCGTGCTCACGCCGGCGGATGTCTACGACTTCGTCCGCCAGCGCGCGGCCGACGCCATCGTGCTCTCCCCGCATGAGGCCGGCGGCCTGCTGGCGTTCCGCAAAGCCGCCGCCATCGCCGAGGCCGGCGGCGTCCCCGTCTGCCTGCACGGCCAGAGCGTCTCCGGCATCACCGACGCGGCGCAACACCACCTCGGCCTCAGCACGCCCAACCTCACCGACGGGAATCAGATCATGCACCAGTTGCTCGTCGAGGACCTGGTGAGCTCGCCGGACCTCACTCCGCGGCACGGAAAGCTCGGCCCCCTCGATGCGCCGGGGCTCGGCGTGGAGCTCGACCGCGCCGCGGTCGCCCGCGCCGCCGAGCGGTATCAGAAGGGGGAGTTCCTGTGAAAGTCCTGATCGCCGACCAGAAGCTGGTCACGGAGATCTTCCCGATGGAAGAGGCGATCCCGACCATGCGACGGGCGCTGACCATGCTCGCGGGCGGCGACGTGGTGATGCCGCTGCGCACGATGCTCGGCCTGCCCCAAGGCGACGCCGTCATGGGGCTCATGCCCTCGTACGTGGGCGGGCTCGAGGCCGTCGGCGTCAAGGTGGTCGCCGCCTTCCCCGCCAACTTCGGCACCGAGTACGACACCCATCAAGGCGTCGTCCTCTTCTTCGAT
>Ga0302299_10002050_pt1 | contig 12271 bp, 6 predicted proteins | sample III_Fen_N3_4_FD_198795 | JGI IMG/M metagenome (GOLD analysis project Ga0302299, IMG submission 198795) | Peat permafrost microbial communities from Stordalen Mire near Abisko, Sweden - III_Fen_N3_4 | ecosystem: Environmental > Terrestrial > Soil > Wetlands > Permafrost | place: Sweden: Abisko...
CTCTCGGCGGTGCATGCGGCCGGCCTCGTGCACGGCGACATCAAGCCGACCACGATCCAGATCGACGACAGCGGCAAGAAGCCGCGCATCGTGCTCGCCGACGGCGGCATCACTCCCGGGTTGTGGAGCGCCAAGCATCTGGGCGAGAAGACCGCGCTGATCGGCACGCCCTTCTACGCGCCGATCGAGCAGTTCGGCGGCGAGTCGCCCAACGTGCAGTCGGACGTCTACAACGTCGCGACCGTGCTCTTCGAGGCCGCGACCGGCACGATTCCCTGGAAGGGCAAGAGCTTCATCGAGGTCTTCCAGTCGAAACTCGACAAGCGCCCGCCGGCGATGAAGTCGCGCGCGCCCAAGGTCGACGTACCGAAGGAACTCGAGGATGCGATCGCCGGCGGCTTGATGGCCGACAAGGGCGAGCGCTACGCGACCGCGGAGGAGTTCAAGAAGCGGCTGGCTGCGATCAAGAAGGGCCACTAGACGCAGATGGCGGTCAAGCGTTTCCTCGTGACCGGCGCCGGGCGATCCGGCACGGGCTACATCGCGAACGTGCTGACCTTCCTCGGCTGCCTGACCGGGCACGAGGACATCTTCGGGCCGGCGAAGCTGCGCGACGCGCAGGAGATCCTCTGGCCGCCCGACGTGCCCGGCGATTCGTCCTGGCTCGGTGCGCCGTTCCTCGACGCGCTGCCGCAGGGAACCGTGGTGCTGCACCAGGTGCGCGAGCCGGTCGCCAACGTGCGCTCGTCGCTGCGCATCGCGTTCTTCCGCACGCCGAGCTGGTACCGCAGCTTCGCCGAGCAGCACGCGCCGACGCTGCTCCTCGGCAGCGAGCCCGAGCGCTGCCTGCGCTACTGGCTCGAGTGGAACCGCATGGCCGAGCGCGCGAGCACGCTGCCGCAACTGGAGTACTTCCGCTACCGCCTCGAGGACATCGACGCGCCGCTCGTGACCGAGATCTGCGCGCGCATCGGCCTCGAGGTGACGCCCGCGCGCATCGCCGAGGCGCTGGAGAAGATGCCGCGCGACTACAACACGCGCGGCGACAAGAAGAACGACGGCGATTGGCGCTGGTCCGAGCTGCCGCCGGGCGAGACCAAGCGCGCGGCCGAAAAGCTCGCGCTGAGCTACGGCTACGGACCCGAGACCGAGGCGGGCACGCTCAGCGTGCTCCCGCGCCACGCGCAGGGCGCGACGAGCTGAACGGAGACACGCGATGCGCACTCAATCGATCCAAGTCCAACGCCCCGGCGGCCCCGCGGAACTGCGACCGCTGCAGCTCGAGCTCGCGCCGCCCGCCGCGCGCGAGGTGCGCGTGCGCCAGTCCGCGATCGGGCTCAATTTCATCGACACCTACTACCGGACCGGCCTCTACTCGCCGCCCTCCTGGCCCTACGTGCCCGGTCTCGAGGGTGCCGGCATCGTGACCGAACTCGGTCCGCAAGTGCACGAGCTCGAAGTCGGAACGCGCGTCGTCTACGCCTCGCGACCGATGGGCGCCTACGCCGCCGAGCGCAACATGCCGGCCGCGCGCCTCGTGCGCATCCCCGAAGGTCTCGACGAGAAGGACGCGGCCGCGGTGCTCTTCAAGGGCCTGACGGCGGAGTACCTCTTGCGTCGCATGGTCACGCTGCAGCCGGGCACCTGGATCCTCGTGCACTCGGCCGCGGGCGGCGTCGGCTCGCTGCTCGTGCAATGGGGCAAGCACCTCGGCCTGAAGGTGATCGGCACGGTCTCGAACGAAGCCAAGGCCGAAGCCGCGCGGGCCGACGGCGCCGCCGAGATCGTGATCGTGCCGGGCGAGGACTTCGTCGAGCGCGTCAAGAAGGCCACGCGCGGCGAGGGCTGCTCGGCCGTCTACGACGCGGTCGGCAAGGACACCTTCGTGCGCTCGATCGAGTGCGTCGGCGTGCGCGGGCTGCTCGTGACCTACGGCCAGTCCTCCGGTTTGATCGCGCCGCTCGACGTGCGCCTGCTCTCGAACAACTCGATCTTCGTCGCGCGCCCGAGCCTGTTCCACTACACGGCCGGCGACGCGGAGTACCAGCGCGCCGCGGCGGAAGTGCTCGAGCTCGCGCGCGATGGAGTGTTGAACGTGCGCATCGGCCAGACGTTCCCGCTCGCGGATGCCGCGCGCGCGCACGAGGCGCTCGAGGGACGCAAGACGAGCGGGTCGACGTTGCTGATCCCGGGTTAGAATTCGGGCCGCATGTCGCGGCGCTTCCTCGCCCTGCTCGTACTTCTGCTGCTCGCCGCGCTGATCGCCAGCTGGCTCTGGCACACGCGCGCGGTGGCGGTCGTGGAGTTGCCTCAGGCTGGAGTCGAGTCGGGTGAAGCGTCGTCGCTTTCGAGCACAGCGGACGCCGAGCGCGGACGAACCAGCGCGACCGAGAGGCGCGAGGGAGCGTTCGAGCCACTCTCGAGCGCGCCCAGCGACCTGCTCGTGCAATTCCGTGATGGCAACACGCTGGCTGCGGTACCCGGAGCCGAAGTCTTCGTCCTCGAAGGAGCGGAGCCCGGCTGGCCGAGCTGGGACACGCCGTCCGACAAGCCGCTGCCCGACCTCGAGGCCGATCTGCGCTCGCGCGGCCGGCGCGTGGCGAGCGACGAGCACGGCGACCTGCGCCTGCACGGCCCGCGCTTTCCGCTGCGAGTGTGCGCGCGCAATGGCGAGCTCTTCGGCGCCGGGGGCGCCGGCCTCTGGGACGAGCAGCCGGTCCTGGTGGGGATGTACCGATCCGCGGCGTGCACCGTGCGAGTGCGCGATCCGCAGGGCCGGCCTGTCGCGGGTTCGCCGATCGTGCTTGGTTCGCGCTCGACCGACCAGGTCTCGCGCTGGTGCTGCGATGCCGCGGGCGAGTGCCGCATCGCGAACCTGGGCTGGATGCTGCGCTACTTCGGTGACCCCGAAGCCTGGTGGCGTGTGGCCGTCGAGGGCTCGAGTTCCGCGGCGGCAAGCGCGTGGGTCCGGGCCGAAAGCCCGACCCCGACGACGATCGAACTCGTCTTGGCGCCCGCAGATCGGCTCGTCCTCGAGATCGCCGCGAGTGATGGGAGCCCGGTGGCGGTCGCGGGCACGCTGCGTGCGTTTCCCGCGGCATTTGCAGGGCGGGATCATCCTTCTTCCGATCGACACGAGCTCAGGAGCGTCCCGATCGTGCATGGCGAGGCCGCGCTCGAACGCGGAGCGCCGGGAACCTGGATCGATTGCGGGATCCAACTCGCCGACGGGGTCGACTTCCTGCGCTCGGTGCGCATGCCCGAGCGCGGCGTGTTAGCTGCTGCGATCACCGTGCGCGTGCCCGAGGGAGTGCAGATCCTCTGCGCTCGTCCCGTGGACGAGCAGGGGCAGCCGCTCGCCAACGTGACGCTCGAGTGGAGCGTCACTGCACGTGCCGAGGCCGATGGTCTCGACCACGAGGCGCTCCACGATTCCCTGCGCAGCGACGCGGACGGGCTACTCGTCCTCGCCGTGCCGCAGAAGCTCCTCGCGGACAACCACTGGAGCCGGCCGCAAGGGAAGCTCTGTCTTCACCGCGGTGCGAGCGAGCTCGAATGCCCACCCATCCTGCTCTCGAAGCTCGGCAGCGCGGCCGTGTGCGAGCTCGGCAAGCTCGCGCTGGGGCCGGCTCGGATGCTCGTGCGCGGACGCATCGTCGACGACCTCGGGCAGCCGATTCCTGGCGTGCTCGTGCGAGTGCGCGGTGTGGATCTCGAGAACGGGAGGCCGAAACTCGATTCCGCGTTCCAGCAGAATGCGCGCTTGAGTGCGACGAGCGATGCTGATGGCCGCTTCCAGCTGCTCGGGGACCTGCCCGAGAGTCGGGGACTGGTAGAGGCCCTGCTCCCCGGCTACTCGATGCCGCGCGATGCGCCGCCAGTTCTCTTCGATCCGGCGAGCTCACCGGACCTCTTGCTCACGCTCGTGCGCGCCGGCGAGATACGCATTTGCGTGGATCTGCCCGTGAGACTCGCGCGCGAACTCCACTGGTATGCCACCTGCGCTCCGAGTGGGGACGGAAGGCTCGCGCTCGGTCCGAAGGACGGCGCGGGCCGGATCGAGCGCGACATGCGGAACCTGCGACCCGGCACGTACCGCGTGCAACTCGTCGACGACGAATCCGACGGGAGTGTGCTCGCAGATGCCGAGGGAGTCGTCGTGCGTCCCGGGGAGCGCACGAACGATCCGCGCCTGTGCGGCATCGATCTCTCCGCAGCCGCCGCGCTCTCGAACCCGCAGTCCTCGACGGGGGAGTCAGGGGCTTCGATCGTCCTAGAGATCGTCGACTCGGCCGGGAGGCCGATCGCGGACGGCCGCATACTGCCGGGCGGAATGACCCGCGCTGGCGACACGTTCTGGCACGTCGGGCATGCGATTCTGGACGCGTCCGCGCGCGGCAAAGAGATCATGCTCTGGAGCCCGGGCTTCCGGGCCTGGGTCGGAACGTGTCCCGAGTCCTCGACGAAGTTGCGCCTCGATCCAGCGCCGCGGCTGACATTGCGCGTCGCGATTCCGTCGACGATGCAGCGGCCCGATTGCCGCTTCCGCATCTGGCCGATGCCGGCGGGCGGTTCGAACATGGCTCTGGAACTGGCGCGAGGTCTCGCACCGGTCGAGCTCGACGCGCAGGGTGTCGCGAGCTTCGATTGTCCGGCCGAGTGCACGCTCGAGTTCATCCTGCAGATGCTCGCGCTCGATTCCACTGGGAGCGTCCTGCGCGAGGGCGCGGTGGCTGAACCCGTGACCACGATCGACATCGAGCTGCCCGCGAGCAGCGAGGAACGGGTCCTCCCGGTCGCGCCTGAAGAGTGGGACGCCGTGCGCAAGATCCTCGCGCGCTGACCTCGTTCGACCCTACTGACTCTCCGCTTCCTCGGCCGTCTGCACACGCGTGCAAGCGCGCACGCCCTTCTGCCCGACGGTCGCTTCGACGAGATCGAGTTTCGAATCGGCCAGCCAGTACCCGACAGCGAGCGTCTGCCGGACGAAGAGCAGCGTTCCAGCTTTCGCAACGAACGGCAAGCGCTTGTCGCGGTCGGTGTGCGAGGCGAGATCGTGCTTGCCGGGCGGCAGCCAGGTGAAGAGGTAGTGACCCGGCCCGGTCTCTCCGAACTCGATGCCGTCGAGCTCCAGCTCGAGATCGGCGTTCCAGGCTGCGTGATCGTCCCGGTAGACATACAGCCCGCACGCATCGGCGCGCGTCCCGAAGGTCTTGGCTTGCGTGTCGTCCGCCGGAAGCGCCAGCGGGATGTGCTGGCAGGAACTCGAGAGGCAGACGAGGGCGAGAACGGACACGAGCGGCATTGCGTTGGAGTTCATGGTCGGCGCTGGAATCGTACAGATCCGCACGAGCGCTACAATCGCGAGCATGTCGAGGCGCTCGCTCGCACTGCTCGCGCTGGTCCTCCTCGTGGCGCTCGCGGCGCTCTTCCTGCGCACGCGCGCGCAGCGCGGGATCGAGGAGAACGGGTTGCGCGCGGACAGCGCCGCCGGGAGCGAGCCTGTCAATCCGCTCGCCGCGGAGCGGGCGAACGCACGCGAATCCGGCGCGAACCGCAGTCCCGCGGCGCGCGAGACGCGCTTCGAGCCGCTGCCCGAGGAGCCGAGCGAGCTCGTCGTGCACGTCGTCGACGCCAAGTCGGGTGCGCCCGTCCCTGAGGCCGAGGTCTTCGCGCTCGAGGTCGAGGACTACGGCTGGTGGCAGCCAGGCGATTCCGCCGCGAAGCCCGCGCGCGACATCGAGCACGAACTCGAGACGCGCGGCCGGCGCCTCGTGCCGGATGCGCGCGGGGATCTGCACCTCCCGATCCCGGACCACTGGCTCGAGCTGATGGCGCGCAAGGACGAGCGCTTCGGCGCGTGCTGCGTGAGCTTCGGCAGCCTGCCGGAGGTGACGCTGCGACTCGTGCGCTGCAGTGACTGCGTCGTTCACGTGCACGACCCCGCGGGTCGGCCGATCGCGGGGGCGAGTGTCGCGATGGGCAGCGATCATGGCGCGTTCTGGCGCGCGAGCAGCGATGCTGATGGCAGCCTGCGCGTCCCGAACCTCGGCTGGCTGCTCGAGGATCAGGTGCGCGAGCTCGAGGCCTGGAGCGTCGTGCTCGACGAGGCCGCCGTCGATCCGCCGACGCGCTGGTTCCTGATCGACGAGGCACCTCCGACCGCAATCGAGCTTGGCGCTGGCGAGTCGCAGACCTTGCGCGTGCGCGTGGTCGCGAGCGACGGAACGCCCGTGCCGATCGACGGCTCGATCCGCAGCGAGGCGCTCTGGAGCGGCGGAAGCCAGTCGAACTTGCGGCTTGCGAGACCTGCATCGCCGACCGTTCCGCTGCTGCAGGGCCGTGCCGCACTCCCGCGCGCGCAGCCGGGCGTGGAACTGCTCGTGGATATCCTGCTCGCGGGTGGAGAGGAGTTCGCCGAGACCCTGCGCATGCCGGCACCGGGCGTGGCGAGCGCGGAGGTCGTCCTGCGCATGCCCGAGGCCCTGCACGTGCTGCTCGCGCGCCTGGTCGACCCGTCGGGTGCGCCGCTCGCCTCGCGCGAGCTCGAGTGGATCGCGTTCAGGCAGCGGGCGGGCAGCGAGGTCGAAGAGGACTGGCTGCTCGACCGCGGACGCACGAACGCAGCGGGCGAGCTGGCGCTGGTGCTGGCGGACAAGGAACCCGACACGGACAAGGATGGGACGCGGCGCGGGTTCTTGCGCACACGCGACGCGGGTTCAAGGCTCGCGAGCGCGCCCATTCCGCTCTCGATCTCGCCCTCCGGCGCCGTGCGCGATCTCGGCACGCTCGCGCTCGCACAGGACGCCGCTCTCGTGAGCGGCCGCGTGCTCGACGATCGCGGCCTGCCGGTTGCGCACGTGCGCATCGGCGTGGTGCAACTGCTGCGGGTGGATGGCGAGGAGGACACCGACAGCGTCGCTGGCGTCGATAGCTACAGCGCAGCCGAGAGCGACGCGCAGGGTGCGTTCGTGGTGCACGGCACGTGTCCCGGCGGGCCCATGCGCCTGAACCTCTCGCGCGACAATCATCTCGAGCCGCACGATGCCTCTTCGCGCAGCTTCGAGTGCGGCCGCACAACGCAGCTCGAGCCGACGCTCCTGCGCGCGGGCGCGATCCAGACCAGCCTACACTTGCCCTTCGCGCTCGAGAGCCCGTTGCGCTGGACGCTCGATGGCGCCGGCATGCACTTCGAGCGCGACCAGCCGGGCTGGGAGACGGCCGGGAAGGTCGAGTGCGAGCTCCCGTACCTGTACCCGGGCAGTTATCGCGTGCGACTCTGCGCACAAGCCGCGCCCGACGCACCGCTCGTCAGCGTCGAAGGCGTGATCGTCAAGCCGGGAGAACGCACGCTCGATCCGCGACTGCTCGACATCGATCTCGTCGGCAAAGCGCTCGGTGAGCGCGCTCTCGATGTGCCGGCGAAGCCGCGCACCCCGCTCGTCCTGCGCATCCTCGACTCGAGCGGCCAGCCGATCCCGCAGGGCCTCTGGAGCAGCGACTACGGCGACTCCTCCGACAGTACGCTCTGGCACTCGGGCCGCATCGTGATGCCGAACGGACCGACGCGCGTGCGGCTCACGCTCTGGAGCCCGGGCTTTCGCGCTTGGTGTGAAGCGTGCCCGCAGGAGTCCCGCGACGTGCGGCTCGAGCCCGACTGGCGCGTGGAAGTCGAGCTCGAAGTGCCGCCGCAGTGGCGCAAGTCCGAGCTCTCGCTGCGCGTCGAGCCCGGGATCAGCATGGCGAACTGGAAACATGCGGCAATCGAGCGCTGCCTCGTGCCCGCCGAGCTCGACGCCAGCGGCCGCGCGAGCTTCGAGTGCCCGGGCGAGTGCGATCTCGAGTTCACGCTGCGTGCCGTGCGGCTGGAGCAGGGCAACGGCGCGGCTCGCGAAACCGCGGAGCCGTTCGAGCTCGGGAAGTCGACGATCCGTTCCGTGCCCGGTATCGGGCCCGTGCGCCTGCAAGTTGCGCCTGAGCATTGGAAGCAGATGGCGCAAGCGCTCGGACTCGCACGCTAGACTCTCGCGCGCTGCCATGCGCTCCCGGCTCGCACTCGGATTCGCGCTCCTCGCACTCGCGCTGTGTGCGTGGTGGTTCGTGGGCACGGCCGCAGGCCCCGCGCACGCGCGGCCGGAATCCGTGCGGGCGGCCGAGCTTCCGTGCGCCGCGGAGCAGACAGAAGCGCAGGCTGCCGACGTGCCCGGAGCGCAGCCCGAGCGCCGAACGGCCGGGCTCGAAGTGCGCTTCGAACCTTGCGCCCGCAAGCCGAGCGAGCTCCTGGTCCACATCCGCAAGGCCGGCACGCACGAGCCGCTGCCCGGCGTCGACCTGTTCGCGCTCGAAGTCGATCAATGGCAGGAGCTCTTCCCCTCCCTGAGCGATGGCGAGCCCACGCCCGACTTCGAGCTACTGCTGCGCGAGGGCGGCCGGCGCTACACGAGCGACGAGCAGGGGGACGTGCGCCTCGCGATGCCAACCTACTGGGCCAAGGTCACGGCGCGCAAGGAGAACTGGTTCGGCGCGGCTTGCGTGGGCTTCGCCGACCCGGCGGAGACCGTGCTCGAGCTCTACGCCTCGGCCGACTGCGTGGTGCGCACGCGCACGCGCGCTGGCCGGCCGGCGCCCGACGTCGCACTCACGCTCATCAGCAGCTCGGCGGGCATCTGCTGGAATGGACGCACGGACGCGAACGGCGAGACGCGCATTCCGAACCTCGCCTGGCTGCTCTGTGAGCGGGGTTACTCCGGCGAAGCGTGGTGCGTGGCGGTCAACGACGCCTGTGCGGCTCCGCCCGTTAAGTGGATCCAGCGCAGCGAGCCACTGCCCGCCTCGCTCGAGCTCGAGCTTCCCGATGCGTCGGAGCTGCGCCTGCGCGTGCTCGCGCACGACGGCACCGCCGTGCCGATCCGCGGACGGATCTTCGCTCGCCCGCGCGACTGGGCTGGCAGCGATTCGCGCATGCACTTGCCGCGCCCGGCTTTCCCGCAGGCGAACCTCGTGGACGGAGAAGCGCGGCTTGGACTCACCGAGCCGGGCGGCGGGCTCGACGCCGACGTGAACCTCGCCGGCGGCGAGCGCTTCATGCGCACCGTCCACGTGCCGGCCGACGCGACCGGCGAGCTCACGCTCGATCTACGCCTGCCAGGCCATCTGCAAGCGCTTCTGGCACGGCCTGTGGACGCGTCCGGCGCTGCGCTCGCGGGTCGGTCCTTCGAGTGGGTCCACTGGAAACAGAAGGCGCGCGGCGAGCTCGCCGAGGACCAGCAGAGCGAGCCGCTGCGCAGCGACGCGCGCGGCCTGCTGGCCTTCGTGATCCGCCGGCCCGAACTGCACGAGCAGCTCGCGGGCGAGTCGGAGCCGGTCGCGGATGGGCCCGAGATCTCCGCTGTGGGCGTGCTGCGCATGGCCACAGGCGGACTCGTGTTCGAGAGCGCGCCGATCGCGTTCGACTTGCTCGGCGTGGCAGCGTTCCAGGATCTCGGCACGCTCGCGCTCCGGCCCGCGGCGCCGCTCGTGCGCGGCCGCGTGCTCGATGACACCGGGCTTCCGGTCGCCGGCGTGAGCTTGAACCTCAGACAGCTGCGCTCGGAGGCCGGCGAGGAGATCAGCGAGGGCCTGGAGGGGTGCACCTCGGGCGAAGCCGGGAAGACCGACAGCGAAGGAAAGTTCGCGCTCTTCGGTAGCTGTCCAGGCGGGATACTCGAACTGTTGTATTTGCGCAGCGGCTTTGTGCTTCCAGCCCACGACGCTTCGACGCGCTTCCAATGCGGCAGTTCCCCCGAGCTTGCGTTGCGGCTCGTTCGGACCGGCAGCATAGCGACGAGCCTGATACTGCCGCCGCAGCTGAAGCAGTTCCCGTCCTGGGAGATCGAGGGTCCCGACTACCACGACAGGTTCGACCTCCTCTGGCCGCGCGCGCGCAACCGGAACGAGCAGTGGCTCGAGGAGGTGCCGCCGGGAACCTACCGCGTGCGCCTGATCGGTCCGGACGCTTCGCAGGCGCCGATGCTCGACGTCGAGAACGTGATCGTGCAGCCCGGGATGACGACGCTCGACCCGCGCTTGCTCGAGATCGATCTGACGCACAGTGCCATGCCCGCAGGGGAGCCGGAGCTGAGGGCGCAAGACGTGCCTGGCCCGGCAGTGGATCTGCGCGTCCTCGACAGCGCGGGCGATCCGGTCCTCGAGGGAATCGTCGAACCGTGCTTCACGGATTGGGAAAACGAAGTCTGCTGGCACGGCGGTGTCGCTCACGTCGGCGACTTCCCGAGCAACGGCTCCATCTGCGTCTGGAGCCCGGGCTTCCGTGCCTTCATCGGAAGGCGTCCTGCACACTCGCAGGATCTGAAGCTCGAACCCGCCTGGCAGCTTGGCCTGCGCGTCGAGATCCCGACCGAGCTGCGCAAGCCCGGGTGGCGCTTCGTCGTCCGGCCCGCGCTCACGGAGGATCCGCGCTCCATTCCCCGGCTCGTGAATCGCATGGCACCCGCGGAGGTCGGAAGCGACGGCTACGTATCCTTCGAGTGCCCGCTCGAGTGCGATCTCGACTTCGTGCTCGAGGCGCTCGCGCTCGATCCGCTGACGCACTCCTGCAGCAGAGAGAACACGCCGACGCGCGTGACGCACCTCGTACTGCACGTGCCGGCGGGCAACGGGTCGCACGTGCTCTCGGCCACGACGCAGGAGTGGGCCGCGGCGAGGGAAGCCTTGAGCGGAGAGCACTGAAGCCGGCGTGACCGGCACGCGCACGCTGCCTAAGCGCGGCATGCTCGTCCGGGTTGCGATCGCGTGTGTGATTGTGCTGCTGATGCTCGGCGCGGCCATTCGGCGCGCACATGAATCGCCGGAGCTGCGGCTGCAGACGCCCGCCGGTGCGAGCGCACTCGCGGAGCAATCGGTCGAAGCCGCGCGCGAGGTGCCCGCGTCCGCGCGCATTCCAGGAATGGCCGTTCGCTTCGAGCCGTTGCCGCCCGATCCAACCGAGTTCGTCGTGCGCTTCGTCACCGGAGCACCGGAGGTCGAGCTGCAGGACCTGCAGGCCTTTGCGCTCGAGATGGAGGAGAACGACGAGTACCGCGAGCACTTCGACGACGTCGAAGCCGAGTTGCGCAGGCGCGGCCGGGCGCTCGCACCGGATGCGCAGGGGCGCGTGCACGTCCCGCTGCCGCGCAAGTGGGTGCTCGTCGGCGCTCGCTCGGGCGAGCTCTTCGGGGCGGGGCCCTTCCATGCGTCCGACGAGTCACTCGGCGAGGTCGAGCTCGTGCCGTCGCATGCCTGCCGCGTGCGCACGCGCTCGGTCGCGGGCGGTCCTGTCGCGGGAGTGGCGATCACGCTCTCCGAAGCGCATGCAATCCTCTGGCGCTCCAAGACGGACTCGGGGGGAGAGCTCGTGATCCCGAACCTCGAGTGGCTGCTCGCGGACGACGGGCACCTCGACTGCCCGCACTTCGTCGCGACCGACGACATCGCGAAGAATCCAGAGGTGCGGCGCTACGAGCCGCGCGCGGAGATTCCGCGCCTGATCGAGTTCTTCCTGCCGCCCGCGAGCACGCTGCGGCTCAGCGTCGTCGCCGCGGACGGGACGCCGCTCGCCGTGCAAGGCACGCTCAGCACGTCGCAGGGCGGTGGAAAAGTGCGGCTCGGCCGCAGGCCGGTCCCGGATCTCGAGCTGCACGACGGTGTGGTGCTCGTCCCCCGCGTCGCGCCGGGAGTCTGGATGAGCGCGTGCGCAGACCTCGACGGCGGCGGGTATGCGAGCGTCGAGGTGCGCGCGCCGGACATGCTCGGCGCGCTCGAGATCCCGCTGCGCCTTCCCCCCGACCAGCAGGCGCTGCTCGTGCGCGTCGTGGATGCAGAGGGAGTGGGCTTGGCCAATCGCACATTGCAGTGGCAGACGTTCGCGGAAGAGCCAGGCAAGACGGAGCGCTTCGACCCCCGGTCGGATTCGCTGCACACCGACGAGTACGGCCGCGGGGTACTCGTCGTCAGACGCCCCGAACCGGACGACGACGAAGAGCCCGTGCGTCTGCGTCGCGGCCGCTTGCGCCTGCAGGAGCAGGAAGTGCCCTTCGAATCGCGAGTGATCCGCTTCGAGGATCTCGGGAGCGGTTGCGTGCGCGATCTCGGCGAGCTGCGGCTCGCGCGCGCGCCTTTGATCGCCGCCGGGCGTGTGCACGACGAAGCGGGCCGGCCGCTCGCGCAGGCCGAGGTCGAATTGCGATCGGTGCGCAGCGAGGACGGCGAGGAGGAATTCGACGACCTGCCCGAT
>Ga0302299_10002052_pt1 | contig 12262 bp, 13 predicted proteins | sample III_Fen_N3_4_FD_198795 | JGI IMG/M metagenome (GOLD analysis project Ga0302299, IMG submission 198795) | Peat permafrost microbial communities from Stordalen Mire near Abisko, Sweden - III_Fen_N3_4 | ecosystem: Environmental > Terrestrial > Soil > Wetlands > Permafrost | place: Sweden: Abisko...
GTTGTCCGCCAGCCCGGATACCGGCCAACAGGGGGTGTGCGGCTTGCCGCATGCCATGAGGTGCGTGCTGGCGGGGAAGCCGGTGTGCACGACTTGTTCCGCGAGTATTCAATGACTTCTCTTTCCTGTGGGCGTAGGCCGGCTGCCGCGTTCGCTCTTCCCACTCTTGCGTCCGCGCTGGTGTCCGTCTGCGGCGTCGCTTCTGCTCAAACCCTTCTTGGCTCGGCGATGCTCCCGCCGGTGACGGTCACGGCGACGCGCTTTCCCGAGGACGCCAGCACGCTGCCGTTCGGTGTCAGCGTGCTGACGGCCGACGACATCCGCAACGCCGGCGTCTCCACCGTCAACGAGGCTCTGATGAAGTTGCTCGGCGTGCCCGGCCGGCTCGATTTCTACGGCGGTGGCGACTACTCGCTCGACTTGCGCGGCTTCGGCGTCACCGCCGACAGCAACCAGGTGGTGATCGTCGATGGCGTTCGCCTGAGCGAAGCCGACCTCGGTGGCACCCGCCTTGCGGGCATTCCCATCGACTCGGTCGACCGCATCGAAGTGATCCGCGGCAGCAGTGCCGTGCTCTATGGCGAAGGCGCGACGGCCGGTGCGATTCTGATCACCACCAAGGCGGCCAGCGGCAAAGCCCGCCAGAGCACCGGCCAGGCCTATGTGGCGATGGGCAGTCATGCCCTGCTCGATGCACGCGCCGGTGCCAGCCTCGTCGACGGGGGTTTCTCGCTCGACGTGGCCGGCAACAAACGCACGAGCGATGGGCACCGCGACAACTTCCGCTCCAGCGTCGAAGGCCTGTCCCTGACGGGCCAATGGCGCAACGAGTGGTTGCGCGTCGGTGCGCGTCATGCACAAGACACGCTGCACACCGGCCTGCCGGGCTCGCTGACAGCCGCCTTGTATGAAAGCAACCCGCGCCAGACCACCCACCCGACCGACCGTGCCGACATCGACAACCACCGCGACGGCATCTTCTCCGGGGCCACGCTGGGCAACTGGCAGATCGACGCAGACATCAGCAAGCGCGAGAAGACGCTGCTGAGCTATTCGTCGTTCAACTACGCCTACGACATCGACGCGCACAACAAGGGCATCCGCGCGCGCCATAGCGCGCCGTTCGGTGCCTTCAACAACGCCTTCGTGGTCGGCTTCGACCGCAACGACTGGACGCGCGTGGTGCGCGGGAGCTTCGGCTCCACGTCCGACCAGGTGTCCAAGGCGGTTTACTTGACGGACGATCTGGCGCTGCCCGGTGGCACGCGCCTGAGTGCAGGCGTGCGCAGCGAGCGCGCCAACAAGACCAGCACCGACCCCGCCGTCGTGCCGGTCGACGAACGCTACAACGCGTGGGACGTCGGCGTGGTGCAGCCGATCGCCGCGAACGCTTCGGTGTTTGCCAGGTTCGGCCGCAGCTTTCGCTTCGGCAATGCCGACGAGATCGGCTTCACCTCGTTTGGCGGTGCCTTGCGGCCACAGACTTCGCGCGACATCGACCTCGGCGCGCGCTGGGCCTACAGCACGGGCCGCGCCGAATTGCGCTTCTACCGCAACGCCTTACACGACGAGATCGGCTACAACCCGGAAGCCCCCAACACCTTCGGCCCGGGCGCGAACATCAACCTCGACCCAACACTGCACCAGGGCGTCGAATTGGAAGCCGTGCACACCTTGAACACTGCGGTTCAGCTGCGTCTCAACGCCGCCTTGCGCCGGGCCAAATTCACCGAAGGCACCTACGACGGCAAAGACCTGGCGTTGACGCCGAAACGCACCCTCTCGGTCGGTGCCGACTGGCAGATCGGCGGCGGCCACAAGCTCAACGGGCTCGTCAACAGCGTGTCGTCGCAGGCGCCTGACTTTGCCAACCGCTGCAGCATGCCGGCGTACACCACGGCCGACGCGCGCTACGCGTTCCAGACGCCGAACATCGAACTCGCACTCGGCGTGACCAACCTCACCGACAAGAAGTACTACACGCAGGCCTTCAGCTGCTCGGCGGCGGGCGTCACCAACTCCATCTATCCGGAGGCGGGGCGCGGCTTTATGGCGTCGGCGCGCGTGAGCTTCTGACATGGCCACGGGCGGCGAGCTGATCCTCGGCGGCCAGCGCAGCGGCAAGTCGCGCTGCGCCGAGCAGCGCGCCGCTGCGTGGTTGGCGCAGGCCGGGCACACGGCCGTGCTGGTGGCCACGGCCGTGGCCCACCATGCCGAGATGCGCGACCGCATCACGCGCCATCGCGCCGACCGCGCCGAGCGCGTGCCCGGGTTGCAGACCGAAGAGGTGCCGCGCGACCTGCCCGAGGCGATTCGTCGATGGAGTGCGCCCGCCCGCCTGGTCGTGGTCGACTGCCTGACCTTGTGGCTGACCAACTTGTTGATGCCGATGAACGATCCACCCATCGACGATGCCGCCTGGCAGGCTCGCTGTGCCGACCTGTGCCTGGCCATCGGCAGTGCGCAGGGGCCTCTGGTGCTGGTCTCGAACGAGATCGGCCTGGGTGTCTCGCCGCTGTCGGCCGAGGCGCGCCGTTTCATCGACGAACTCGGCCGTTTGCACCAGGCTGTCGCCGCACGCTGCGAACGCGTGACCTGGATGATCGCCGGCCTCGAGATGCCGGTGAAGAAAGCCGCGCCATGAATGCTCGGCGCTGGCTGTGGATTCTTCTTTTTTGCCTGCCCTTGCAGGCCCTTGCCGACATCCGCCTGCGCGACGATCGCGGTGCCACGCTGGTGTTGCCGCGCAGCCCGCAGCGCATCGTCACGCTGCTGCCCTCGCTGACCGAAAGCGTCTGCGCGCTCGGTGGCTGCGATCGGCTGGTGGGCACCGACCGCTTCTCCAACTCGCCGGCGCGCGTGCTGTCGCTGCCCAAGCTCGGTGGCCTGGAAGACGCGCAGGTCGAGCGCATCGTGTCGTTGAAGCCCGATGTCGTGCTGGCGGCGCCGTCGGCGCGCGTGATCGACCGGCTCGAATCGCTGGGCCTGAAGGTGCTGGTGCTGGACACCAAGACCCATGCCGACGTGAAGCGCGGCCTGTACACCATCGGCCAGTTGCTGGAATCGCCGGACGCAGCCAACGCGGCCTGGTCGCGCATCGAAGCCGCCATGGCCGAGGCGACGACGCGCGTGCCCCAAGCGCTGCGCGGCCAGCGCGTCTACTTCGAAGTCGACTCCACGCCGTATGCGGCGGGCGCCGGCTCCTTCATCGGCGAGACACTGGCGCGCCTGGGCCTGGGCAACATCATCACGCCCGAACTGGGCCCGTTTCCAAGGCTGAACCCCGAGTTCGTCGTGAAGGCGCGGCCCGACATCGTCATCGCCGCACAGAGCAACCTCGACGACATGCCCAAGCGCCCCGGCTGGGATGCGCTTGCGGCGCTTCAACGCCACCGCAGTTGCGGCTTCGACGTCGAGCACTACGAGCTGCTGATCCGCCCCGGCCCGCGCATGGGCGAGGCAGCCCAGCTGCTGGCCGATTGCCTGGCCAAGCTGCCGGAGCAGCGCTGATGTCCGAGGCCGAGCGCCAAGCCCGTCGGCGCCTGGGCATCGGCCTGGCCGTGCTGACGCTGCTGCTTGCGCTCGCCGGGCTTGCCGCGGGCAGCGAAGGCTGGTCGATCCCGCAAACACTGGCCTTGCTCCACGGGCCCGATGGCGGGTTGGTGGTCGGGCAGATCCGCGCGCCGCGCACGCTGGGGGCCTGGCTCACCGGCGCCTTGCTGGGGCTCGCCGGCGCGGTGGCGCAGGGGCTGTTCCGCAACCCGCTGGCCGACCCTTACCTGCTGGGCTCGGCTTCGGGTGCGGTGCTCGGCGTGGTGCTGGTGCTCGCCGCCGGCATGCTGGCGGGGCAGGGCATCAGCCTCGCGACAGCCGGCGCGGTCGCGCGCATCGGCCTCGTGGGTGCTGCGTTCGCCGGTGCGCTGCTGGGCGTGACGCTGACGCTGGCGCTGGCGCGCGGCGCGCACGAGACCACGCGCCTGCTGCTGGCCGGCGTGGTGGTGGGCGTGTTGCTCGGCGCCGTCAGCGATCTGGTCACCAACGTGGCTCCCGATGCGCTGCGCGGCAAGCAGGCCTTCCTGCTCGGCTCGACCGGGTTCCTCGGCTGGGGCAGCTGCGCGCTGATGGCCGTGGGCGTGGCGATGGCGCTGCCGTTGGCCTGGCGCCTGTCGCGCATGCTGGATGCGCTCACCCTGGGCGAAGAGAGTGCCGCCAGCCTGGGGATCACGCTGCCGCACATGCGCATGGCAATGGTGGGTGCACTCGCGCTGGCGACCGGCATGGCGGTGTCGCAAGCCGGGTTGATCGCCTTCGTCGGCCTGGTGTCGCCGCACCTGGTGCGGCGTTTCGCGCCCGCAGCGCATGGCTACACGCTGGTGGCCAGTGCGGCCACCGGCGGCGTGTTGCTGCTCGCGGCCGACGTGCTTGCGCGCAGCCTGATGGCGCCGCAAGAGTTGCCGGTCGGCGTGCTCACCGCCGTGCTGGGCGGTGGCTACCTGTTGTGGCTCTTGCACCGGCGCAAGACTTCATGAGCACGGCATTGCAGGCCGAGAACGTGTCGGTGTCGCTTGGCGGTGCGATGGTGTTGCGCGACGTGTCGCTGGCGTTGCGGCCGGGCTGGACGGTGATCGTCGGCCCCAACGGCGCCGGCAAGTCGACCATGCTGCGCAGCATGGCCGGCCTGCAGCCGCTGGCCGCCGGGCGCGTGCTGCTGCAGGGGCGCCCGCTCGGTGACTGGCCGGCACGCGCGCGCGCGCAGCAGATCGCCTGGCTGGCGCAGCAGGGCAGCGCGACCGGCGAACTCACGGTGCGCCAGATCGTGCAGCTGGGCCGCCTGCCCAAGCTCGGCCTCTTCGCCGAACCCACCGCGCAAGACGAGGCCCTGGTGCAGCAGGCCATGGTCGCCGCCGAGTGCGATGCCTGGCCGCACCGGCGCCTCAACGAACTTTCGGGCGGCGAGCGCCAGCGCGTGCTGCTCGCGCGAGCGCTGGCGGTCGATGCGCCACTGCTCTTGCTCGACGAGCCCACGACCCACCTCGACCCGCCGCACCAGGTGGCGCTGGTGCGCCTGTTCAAGCGGCTGGCCCGCGAGCGCACCGTCGTCAGCGTGCTGCACGATGTGCCGCTCGCGCTGCAGGCCGACTGGCTGGTGATCATGCAGGCCGGCGGCATCGCCGCCATGGGCCCGCCGGACGACCTGGCCGTGCACCACGCGCTGGCCGCCGTGTTCGACCACGCCATCCGCATCGAACGCTTCGGCGACCGCTACATGGCACTCCCCAACCTCGACTGACGCACCCTCCATGGACATCGAAACCCCTCCCACCGAACGCCGCAGCGACAAACCCGAGGGCGAACGCCGCGGCGTGGTGCTCGTCCACACCGGCGACGGCAAAGGCAAGAGCACCGCCGCCTTCGGCCTGGCGCTGCGGGCGCATGGCCGAGGCAAGGCGGTGAAGATCTACCAGTTCATGAAGGTGCCCTCGGCCCGCTTCGGCGAGCACCGCATCTTCGGCGACCTGGGCATTCCCATCGAAGGCCTGGGCGACGGCTTCAGCTGGAAGAGCCGCGACCTCGAGCACTCGGCCCAGCTCGCGCGCGACGGCTGGGTGCGTGCCGAGGCGACCATCCGTGCCGGCGAACACTTCCTGGTCGTGCTCGACGAAGTGACCTACCCGCTGCGCTATGGCTGGCTGCCCCTGGAGCCGGTGCTCGCGTGTTTGCGCGAGCGTCCGCCGCATGTGCACGTCGTGCTCACCGGCCGCAATGCGCCGCAGGAGCTGATCGACCTGGCCGACACCGTGACCGAGATGACGCTCGTGAAGCACCACTACCAGGCCGGCGTGCCGGCGCAACGCGGCATCGAGGACTGACACCCGCCCCATGCCGGCCTTCACCCACCCACACACCATCGTGCTCGCGCTTGCCTTGCTGCTGGCCTGGGTGCTGGACGCGTTGTTCGGTGAACCGCCCAATGCCTGGCACCCGGTGGCCTGGCTGGGCGGTGTGCTGTGGCCGCTGGGCTGCAGGCTGCGGATGTTGCCGCCGAACACGGCTTTCTGGGGCGGCACGGTCTCCTGGCTGCTGCTGGCCGGTGGGCTGGGCGCGTTGTCGTGGTGGCTGCAGGTGCGTTTGCTGGCGTGGTCGCCCTGGCTGGCAGCGCCGGTTCTGGCACTGCTGCTGAAGCCGACGCTGGCCTGGCGCATGTTGCGCGATGAAGTGCTGGCCGTGGAAGGCGCGCTGGGCCTCGGCCTCGAGCCGGCACGCGAGCGGCTGGCCCGCTTGGTGAGCCGTGACCTGACCGGCTTCGATGAAGAAGAACTGCGCGAGACCGCGATCGAAACCCTGGCCGAGAACCTCAACGATTCGGTGATTGCGCCGCTGTTCTGGTTTGCGCTGGCCGGCCTGCCCGGCGCTGTGGTCTACCGTTTCGCCAACACGGCCGATGCGATGTGGGGCTACCGCGGCGTGTGGGAATGGGCCGGCAAGTGGGCCGCGCGGGCCGACGACGTGCTGTCGTGGGTGCCCGCACGCATCACTGCGCTGGGCCTGTACCCGGCGTGGCGCCCCACCGCCTGGCGCGCGCTGCGCCGGCAAGCCTCGCGCACGCCGTCGCCGAATGGCGGCTGGCCGATGGGTGCCATGGCCTTGCGGCTGGGGGTGCGCCTGGCCAAACCCGGCGTCTATGTGCTCAACGAAACCGGGGCCGAGCCGTCGGCACGCAATCTGGCGCAGGCCCTGGCCTGTGCCGGCACCGTGGCCTGGGTGGGCATGCTGTTGGCCGCGCTCTCGTGGCTGGCGAGAGCGCGGTGAGCGCAGCCCTGCATGGCGGGCCCGATGCGCAGGGCGTGCCGCTGTGGGATTTCTCGACCAACGCCAACGCCTGCGGGCCTGCACCGAACGTGATGCATGCGCTGCGGCAAGCCGATGCAACACGCTACCCCGACCCGGCTTACACCGGTCTGCGTGAACAGCTCGCCAGCTTCCATGCGGTCAGCGCCGACCGCATCGTCGTTGCTGCGAGTGCCAGCGAGTTCATCGTTCGCATGACGGCCGTGGTGGCGCGGCGCTGGCCACAGGCCACGGTGCACGCGCCATTGCCGGGCTATGCCGACTACGCCCGCGCGGCGCAAGCCCATGGCCTGCGGCAACTGCCGAGCGCCGGCGATGCCTTGCTGGTGTGGCACACCGAACCCGGCAGCCCCGATGGCTGCTCGCGCCGTGCACCGGCAACGCGTGAAGGCGCGGTGCTGGTCGTCGACTGCGCCTATGCGCCCTTGCGGCTGGAGGGCGAAGCAATGCCACTGCCGCCCCAGGCCTGGCAGCTGATGTCGCCCAACAAGGCCCTCGGCCTCACCGGCATTCGTGCCGCCTATGCCATTGCGCCGGCGGGTTCGGAGCAACTGCAGGCCGGGTTACAAGCGACCGCGCCTTCCTGGCCGATCGGCGCACACGGCGTCGCGATGCTCGCGGCCTGGGCCGAGGCCGACACGCAGGCCTGGCTGGCCGACTGCCTGCCGACGCTGCGCGAATGGAAGCAGCAGCAGCTGCATGGCTGTGCCGAGCTGGGCTGGGCGTGCCACGACAGCATCACGCCTTTCTACCTCGCAGCCTGGCCTCACGCACCGCTGCTGCCGCGCCTGCGCGAGCTGGGCGTGAAGCTGCGCGACACCACGTCGATGGGCCTGACCGGCCACGTGCGACTCAGCGTGCAGCCACCGCGTGCCCAACAGGCTTTGCAATCGGCATGGCGGAAGGTGAGTTCGTGAGTGCGCGGGCGGTGATGGTGCTCGGCACCACCAGCGGCGCCGGCAAGAGCTGGCTCGCCACGGCGCTGTGCCGCTGGTACGTGCGCCAGGGTCTGAAGGTGGCGCCCTACAAGGCGCAGAACATGAGCAACAACGCGCGCGTGGTGCCGGGTGTCGACGGCCGGCTCGGCGAGATCGGCAGCGCGCAGTACTTCCAGGCGCTGGCCGCGCGCCGCACGCCTGAAGTTCGCATGAACCCGGTGCTGCTCAAACCCGAACGCGACACCGCCAGCCAGGTGGTCGTGATGGGCGAGGTGCGTGCCGACCTGGGCGCCGTGCCCTGGCGCGAGCGCAGCGAGCTGCTGTGGCCGTTTGCACGCGAGGCCTTGCGCGCGTTGATGCAAGAGAACGATGTGGTGGTGATCGAAGGTGCCGGCTCGCCCGCCGAGATCAACCTGCATGCCAGCGACTACGTCAACATGCGCACCGCGCTCGAAGCGCAGGCTGCGTGCTTGCTCATCACCGACATCGACCGGGGCGGTGCCTTCGCCCATCTCTACGGCACGCACCAGCTGCTGCCCGCAGCCGAGCGCCGACTGTTGCGCGGCTTCGTGCTCAACCGCTTTCGCGGTGACGCGGCGCTGCTGCCACCTGGCCCGCAGCAGTTGCAGCAGCTCACCGGCGTGCCGACGCTGGCGGTGCTGCCGATGTGGCGAGGCCATGGCCTGCCCGAAGAAGACGGCGTGTTCGACGATGCGCCGACGGGCGGCACCGGCTTGCAGATTGCCGTGGTGGCTTACCCACGCATCAGCAACCTCGATGAGTTCCAGCCCTTGCGCAGCCTCGATGGCGTTCGCCTGCGCTGGGCGCGCAGCCCGCTGGACCTGGCGGGTGCCGACTGGGTGATCCTGCCCGGCTCCAAGCACACCAGTGGCGATCTCGCCTGGTTGCGCGCGCAAGGGCTCGATGCGGCGATCGCCGAGCACGCGGCGAGCGGCCGACCGGTGCTGGGGCTGTGCGGCGGCCTGCAGATGCTCGGTGACGCGCTGATCGACCCCTTCGGCGTGGATGGCGAAGGCCCCGGTCTGGGCCTGCTGCCCTTGACGACGCGCTTCGACACGCACAAGCACCTGGCTGCTGCCACGATGCACTTCGGCCACTTGCGCGGCGGCTGGTCGGCGCTGTCGGGTGTGCAGGCCGACGGCTACGAAATCCGGCATGGCCGCACCCGGTTGTCGGCCGGCGCCTCTGCCGAGGCGGTGCTGACGAACGGGCAGGGTGAGACCATCGGCTGGCAGCGCGGCAATGTGCTGGGTCTGTATGCCCACGGTCTGTTCGAATCGCCCTCCGTGTTGCGCGCGCTGTTCGGTGCCGGCGTCAAACCGCTGGATGCGGTGTTCGACGGCCTGGCCGACTTCGTCGAGGCTCATTTCGAGCCCGGCTCTTTGATGGATCTTCTGAAACCCACCCCACCATGACCTTGACCCTTCCCGAGATTGCCGACATCCAGAACCCCGAGCTGGCGCTGCGGCTGCAGCAGCGGCTGGACAGCAAGACCAAACCGCTGCGCTCGCTGGGGCGGCTCGAGTCGCTGGCGCTGCACATCGGCCTGATCCAGCAGACCGAGGCGCCGGCATGGCGCGAGCCGCAGTTGCTGGTCTTCGCCGCCGATCACGGGCTGGCGGCGCGCGGCGTGTCGGCCTACCCGAGCGACGTGACGTGGCAGATGGTGGAAAACTTTCTCGCAGGCGGCGCGGCGGTGAGCGTGCTGGCGCGCCAGCACGGCATCGCGCTGACCGTGATTGACGCCGGCGTGAACCACAGCTTCGCGCCGCGCGCGGGCCTGCTGGACCGCAAGGTCGCCTTCGGCACGGCCGACGCGTTGACCGGCCCCGCCATGACCGACGCGCAATGCGAACAAGCCATCGACGCCGGGCGCGATGTGGTGCGTCAACTGCCGGGCAATGCGGTGCTGCTCGGCGAGATGGGCATTGCCAACAGCTCAAGCGCGGCACTGCTGCTGGCGCGCCTGATGGGCGAAGACCTGGCGCGCTGCGTGGGCCGCGGCACCGGTCTCGATGACGAGGGGCTGGCGCGCAAGCTCAGCGTGCTGAATTCGGTGCTGCAACGGCATCGCACGGCCACATCGCCCCTGGCAGCACTGGCGGCGATGGGCGGCTTCGAAATTGCGATGCTGGCCGGTGCGGCGCTGCAGGCCGCGGCCGAGCGCCGCACCATCGTCGTCGACGGGTTCATCGCCGGGGCCGGCGTGCTGGTCGCGTCTCGCCTGGTGCCCACGGTGCTGAGCTATTGCGTGCTTGCGCACCGTTCGGCCGAAGCGGGCCACGCCTTGTTGATACGGCACCTGGGCGGCCAGCCCCTGCTGGACCTCGGCCTGCGGCTTGGCGAGGCCTCGGGTGCGGCGCTCGCGTGGCCACTGCTCGAGAGCGCGGTGCGGGTCTTGAACGAGATGGCGAGCTTCGAATCGGCCGGCGTGTCCGAGCGCGCGTCGCCATGATCCTGCACGAGGCGCGCCTCTTTCTGGTCGCGCTGCAGTTCCTCACGCGGCTGCCGGTGCCGGCGCGCGTGGGGTTCGATCCGCAGTGGCTCAACGAGAGTGCGCGGCACTTCCCGCTGGTGGGCGCCTGTGTCGGCCTGCTGGCGGCTGGTGTGCTGTGGGCCGGTGGTCTGTGGTTCCCGGTGGGCGTTGCGGTCGGCTTGTCGATGGCCGCCACGGTCCTGCTCACCGGCGCATTCCATGAAGATGGCCTGGCCGATACCTTCGATGCGCTCGGTGGGGCGGTGAGTCGTGAGCGTGCGCTCGGGATCATGAAGGACTCGCGCATCGGCACCTATGGTGCGGTGAGCCTGCTGCTGGTGCTGGGGCTGAAGGCTGCGGCGATTGCTGCACTGCCCCTGTGGTGGGCGGTGCCTGCGCTGGTGCTGGGTCACACCGTGTCGCGCACGGCGGCAGTGGCCTTGATCCGCTTCGTGCCCTATGCGGGCGATGTGGACCAGGCCAAGGCCAAGCCACTGGCGCGGCGCATTTCGGGGGCCGGGTTCGCGGTGGCGTGTGGCTGGGCCATTCTGGTGGCTGCGTTGATCGTCGTGTGGCTGCCGTCCACCTGGGGCGGGGTGCTGCTGACGCTGGCCTTGGCCGTGGCCAGCGCTTTGCTGTGCGCACGCTGGTTTCGCCGGCGCCTGGGTGGCATCACTGGCGACACCCTGGGCGCCACGCAGCAGCTCACCGAGTTGCTGATGCTGTTGGGGTGGTCGGCATGGGCGCGGTACTGACCGTCTGGCGGCACCCGCGGCCGGCGAACGTGGCGGGCCGCTGCATCGGCCGCACCGATGTGCGGGTCGGTGCCCGCAAAGCCAAACGCCTGGCGCATCGCATTCGCAAGCAGGCACGGCTGCGCGGCTGGCCGCGCGTGGTGTTCACGTCACCGCTGCAGCGCAGTGCGAGCGTGGGCCGGTGGCTGGCACGCTGGGGTTGGCAACACCACGTCGATGCGCGCCTGGCCGAGCTTGATTTCGGCCAGTGGGACGGCCTGGCCTGGCAGCAGATCGCCGCGGCCGAGATCACCGCGTGGACGGACGACTTTGCCGACCATGCACCCGGCGACGGTGAATCGGTGCGGCAGTTGATGGCGCGTTGCCGCGACTTCATCGCATCGCAAGGCAGCGAGCCGGTGTGCGTGGTCGGCCATGCGGGCTGGATCAACGCGCTGCGCTGGCTGGCTGCCGGGCGAACCGAGCCCGGCCTGGCGGCCGACTGGCCGCCTGCGCCGCACTATGTCGCAGGCGAGAGCTTCTTCAGCAACTCCGGCGGTGCCGAGTCGCAATAGCGCAGCACCGCGCACTGTCCGCACAGCGGTTTGCGCGCCTGGCACACGTAGCGGCCGTGCAGGATCAGCCAGTGGTGTGCGTGCTGCATGTACTCGGGCGGCACGCGCTTGAGCAGGCCCATCTCGACCTCCAGCGGGTTCTTGCCCGGCGCGAGCCCGGTGCGGTTGCTGACGCGAAAGATGTGCGTGTCGACCGCCATCGTCTCTTCGCCGAACACCACGTTGAGCACCACGTTGGCCGTTTTGCGGCCCACGCCCGGCAAGGCTTCCAGCGCCTCGCGGCTGCGCGGCACCCGGCCGCCATGCTGTTCGATCAGGATTCGGCTGGTCTCGACCAGGTTCTTGGCCTTGTTGCGGTACAGGCCGATGGTCTTGATGTGATCGGTGACGCCCTCGACGCCCAGCGCCAGCATCTTCTGCGGCGTGTTCGCCACCGCGAACAGCTTGCGCGTGGCCTTGTTGACGCCGACGTCGGTGGCCTGTGCCGACAACAGCACGGCGGCCAGCAACTCGAAGGCGTTGGTGTATTCGAGTTCGGTGACGGGGTGAGGGTTCGCTGCTTTCAGCGTGGCGAAAAATGGCTCGATCGACGACGTCTTCATGGGCGCCGATTGTCGCAGCGCCCGCCCTCAGCCTGGCGGTTCTTCGGCCATATCGGGTGCCTGGAAG
>Ga0302299_10002053_pt1 | contig 12257 bp, 13 predicted proteins | sample III_Fen_N3_4_FD_198795 | JGI IMG/M metagenome (GOLD analysis project Ga0302299, IMG submission 198795) | Peat permafrost microbial communities from Stordalen Mire near Abisko, Sweden - III_Fen_N3_4 | ecosystem: Environmental > Terrestrial > Soil > Wetlands > Permafrost | place: Sweden: Abisko...
GAGTCCGCCGGGGGCGTGGTCGGCAGCAGCCCGCCCCGCGAGGGGATCACGGGCTCCGCGGGAGTGCTCACGAGCACCGACCCTACCCGCCGACGCGCGCGGCCCGCCGTGGCAGGCTGCGGACGTGAGCGAGCAGCCGACCGCGGTGACCGAGGGGGTCGACGGCACCCAGGTCGCCTACCGCGAGCGGGTGCACGCACCGGTCTGGATCTGGCTGCTCGGCCTGGCCCTCACGGTCTCGCTGGGCGTCGCCTACGGCTACCGGCTCGGCACGCCTGCCGGCGTCATCGCGTTCGTGGTCTCGCAGGGGCTCGTGTCGTGGTGGCTGCTGGCCACCGCTCCCCTGGTGGTCGTCGACGACCTCGTGTTCCGCGCGGGGAGGGCGCGACTGCCGCTGCGTCACGCGGGACGCGTCGCACCCCTGGACACGGCGCAGACGCGCGACGCGCGTGGTCGTCTCGCGGACCCCGCGGCGTACCTCTGCCTGCGCTCGTGGGTGTCGCGCGCGGTCCTCGTCGAGGTGGAGGACCCCGACGACCCGCACCCGTACTGGCTGGTCTCGACCCGCCGCGGGCGGGACCTTGCGCCGCTGCTCGCGGCCGCTCGCGACGCGGCCCGCACCGCTTCCGCCGACTGAGGCCACGTCGCGGGCGGCGTCGTGGCAGGCTGCGTCCGAGCAGCCGATCCAGAGCACCGGGAGCAGATCGTGTCCGAGGACGCCAAGAACGCACTCGACGACGCCATGGCCGAGGCGGGGCTCCTGCCGACCGACCCCGACCAGGTCGAGGTCGTCGAGGCGCCGACGTCGGCGAAGCTGATGGCGCCGATCATCGCCCTGGGCGCCACCTGGGCGGTGCGCGAGATCATGGAACGGATCTACAAGAAGACCACAGGGCACAACCCGCCGCACGCGAGCGACCCCCAGCAGACCATGACCCGCGTGATCATGTGGGCAGCGACCACCGCCGCGGCCGTCGCCGTGGTCGGCGTCGTCATCGACCGGATGACCGCACCGCGGCGCGTCGAGGACTGACCGGTCAGGCTCCCGGGCCTGCGAGCCCCTCGGCCGCGACACGACGCAGGTCGGTGCGCATCTCGGCGGCCAGCTTGGTGGTCTCCGCACTGTTGACCCGCGCCCCGACGACCGCCCCGATGAGGAACGGGATGATCGTCCCGAGGTTGCGCGCGAAGCGGCTGATCATCCGCTTGCCGAGCTGCTGCCGTCCGGCGATGCCCAGGACGTTCGGGATGGTCCACGGGCGGAGCGGGTCGATCCCGCGCCGGCTCGCCCACGATCCGGCGAAGGCGGTGGCGCGCTGCGCGCCGGTTCCGGGCACGTCGACGCCGTAGACCGCGTGCAGCTCGCCGACGAGCTTCACCTCGACGGCCGCCACCGCGACGGTCTCCACCACGACCTCGAGCGGCACCGTGATGAGCAGGGGCAGGGTGGCCCACTCCGCCGCGGCCACGGCGCCACCCGCGGCCCCGATCCCCATGGTGGCGCGGGTGGCGTTGCGCACGAGCGCGTCGGCCAGCGCCTCGCCCGTGAGCCCGTGGTGGTGCTCGGACAGCGTGGCGAGGTCGCGGATCGGGATGTGCGGTACGGCGTCGAGCAGGAGGTCCGCGAGCATGCGGCCGCTCGCGACCGCCGACGCACCGGCGCGACGAGCGCGGGCACCGACGATCCCGGAGAGCGCCACGAGCTGCTTGGCCTTCTCCGCGCGGCCGAGATCGTCGTCGCCGAGGCGTCCGACGATGTCTGCGACCTGACGGGCCTCCTGGTCCGAGAGGTGCTGCACGTCGGCAGGGTGCACGTCGGCGCCGGACGGCGCAGGAGCGACGGGCACCGGCACGACGCGGTCGTCGGGGCTGACCGGTTCGCTCATGCGCACGCCCCTGGATCGAAGGTCGGTCCCCGCGTGCCGGGCGGCACGGGGGTGGTGTCAGGCGCAGTCGACGCAGATCGCCTGACCCTTGACCTCCTTGGCGAGCTGGCTGCGGTGGTGCACGAGGAAGCACTTCGAGCAGGTGAACTCGTCGGCCTGACGTGGCACGACCCGGGTGGTGAGCACCTCGTCGGACAGGTCGGCACCGGGGAGCTCGAGGTTCTCCGCGAGCTCGACCTCGTCGACGTCGACGCTCGACGCCGCCTTGTTGGCACGCTGCGCCTTCAGCTCCTCCAGCGAGTCCTCGGCGAGCTCCTCGTCGGTCTTTCGCGGTGCGTCGTAGTCCGTGGCCATCTCGTCCTCGTCTTCGCGTGCGGTTCGTGCGGGCCTACGTCGTCGGAGGCTCTGCTGCGTCGTGCAGCGCGTCGACGTCGGAGGTTCGTGGGCGATTCCCGCTGATCGGTCCGACGTCCGGGGATTGTGCCCGACGCCGATGACATGTGCGAGACGACCCCCCGTACCTGCGGGAACGCGATCTGGTGGGATGGCTCACACGACGTGACCCGCGTCACGGTCGAGGCCACGGCCCAGGAGGAACGGTGCCCGTCTACGCGCTCGGCGACCGCGTGCCGCAGATCGACCCGACGGCGTTCGTCCACCCCGACGCCGTGGTCATCGGCGACGTGCAGATCGGCCCCGAGTCCACCATCTGGCCCACCGCCGTGCTGCGCGGCGACCACGGCACGATCACCGTCGGTGCGCGGACGTCGATCCAGGACGGCACCGTGGTTCATTGCACCGCCTCGGTCCCGACCGTGATCGGCGATCGCTGCGTCGTGGGCCACAACGCCCACCTCGAGGGCTGCACGATCGAGAACGACTGCCTGATCGGCTCCGGCTCGGTCGTGCTCCACCGGGTCGTCGTACGCCGCGGGGCGCTGGTGGGCGCCTCGGCACTGGTGCCCAACGACATGGAGGTCCCGAGCCGCGCCATGGCGCTCGGGGTGCCGGCGCGCATCCGCGAGGACGCCGTGGCCGAGGGGGCCTTCACCCGCGCCGTGGACCTCTACGTCCACAACGGCCACTGGTACCGAGCCGACCTCCGCCGCCTCGACTGACCCCGCTGGGTTTCGGTGAAGGACGCCTTCGTTGCCTGGAGGACAACAAAGGCGTCCTTCACCCAGAACTCCGGGGTCAGGAGGGGCGTTTGGGGGTGGGCCAGGTCTGGCGTACGACGGCGTCCCAGGCGACGTCGGGCAGCAGGCGGCGGGTCGTGATGAGCGACTTCGCCATCGCTCCGACGGCGTAACGCGAGCGCGGACGCGCGGCGGTCGCCGCGGTCGCGATCACGTCGGCGACCTTCTCCGGGCTGATCTCGAGGTTGGACGCGCTGCCGTCGTAGGCCTGCCGGTAGCGGTCCACCAGGTCCTGGTTGAACTGGGCGTACGGGCCCTCGGTCACGTCCACCGAGTCGACCGCAGCGTCGACGAACGACGACACGACCGGTCCGGGCTGCACCAGCGAGACCCGCACGCCGAACGGCGCCACCTCGAGCCGAAGGGCGTCGCTGATGGCTTCGACCGCGTGCTTGGACGCGTGGTAGAAGCCGCCACCCGGGAAGGTGAACCGCCCGCCCATGGAGCCGACGTTGATGATCCGGCCGCTGCCCGCGGCGCGCATGCCGGGCAGCACGAGCTGGCAGAGCCGCACGAGCCCGAAGACGTTGGTCTCGAACTGGGCCCGCACGGCGTCGAGCGAGCACTCCTCGACCGTGCCCTGCAGCGCGTATCCGGCGTTGTTGACCAGCACCTCGACGTGCCCGTGCTCCGCCTCGACGGCGCTGACCGCCGCCACCATGGACTCCTCCGAGGTGACGTCGAGCGCCAGCGTCCGGCAGCCCCGAGCCGCCAGGTCGTCGAGGGTCTCGGGCCGGCGAGCGGTGGCGTACACGACGAATCCCTTCCCCAGCAGGGCCAGGGCGCTGGCGCGACCGATGCCGGAGGAGCAGCCGGTGACGAGTGCGGCGCGTGCGGTGGAGCTCATGGGCGGCCCTTCGAGTAGATGGTCGTAGTGGTCGGCTTCGCGACGAGGTGCCACACGGCATCGCCGGCGGCCGCTACGTCGGAGTCCGTGAGGTGCCGGCCGATGCTGCGCCGCTGCTTGGTGAGACCGACGAACGCGCCGAACACCAGCGCGACGAGGGTCGCCGGATCCCCCTCGCGCAGCTCGCCGCTGCGCTGCCCGTCGCGGACGAGCTCCTCGGCGAGGCCGTCGATCCGGCGTCCGAGGGCGAGCGACGCCTCGTCGAGGTACGCCGCGTGCTGCTGGTGCTCGAGGAACGCGAACCCGTCAGGGTCGGACCCGGCGTACGCCGCGAGACCGGCCCACACGGCGCCGACGCGGGCACGCGGCGAGGCATCCGGTCCGACCGAGGCCAGGGCGGAGACGAGACGGTCGAGCATGGCCTGCTTGGCGCGGCGGTAGACGGCGTTGGCGAGCTCCTCCTTGCCGGCGAAGGACCGGTAGATCGTCCCGACGCCGACACCGGCGCGCTCCGCGACCTGCGGCACGGCGGCGCCGCCGTAGGTCCGCTCGGTGAACACGGCCAGCGCGGCGTCGAGCACGCGGGTGGTCGTCGAGGGCATCGTCACGGGCACGGAATGAATGTTCATTCCGCTGAGCGCGGATGTCAAGCCCGACCGGGTCGGGACCGTGCGTCAGTCCTCGTCGGCGTGCAGCTTGGCGAGCAGGTCGTGCAGCGGTCCGAACAGGTGCGATCCCGCCGCCACGATCAGCTCCTCGCCCGCGGCGACCCCGTGCAGTCCGGCGATGTGCGCACCCGCCTCCCGGGCGATGAGCCCCCCGGCAGCGAGGTCCCACGCGTGCGGCCCGCGCTCGTAGTAGGCGTCCACGCGCCCTGCAGCCACCGAGCACAGGTCGATGCTGCAGGCTCCCCCTCGCCGGATGTCGCGCACCCGAGGGAGCACCTGCTCGACGACCCGGGCCTGCCCGACCCGCCGCTCCACGGTGTAGCCGAACCCCGTGGCGACGAGCGCCGAGGCGAGCTCCACCGGGTCGTTCGCGTGCAGCCGGTGCACCCCGTGCTGGTCGTGCAGGTGCGCGCCTCGACCCTGGACGGCAACGAACGTCTCCCCCAGCGCAGGCGCCACCACGACGCCGACCACGGTGACGCCGTCGATCTCGGCGGCGACCGAGACTGCCCACGACGGCAGGCCGTAGAGATAGTTCACGGTGCCGTCGATGGGGTCGATGACCCAGCGGATCCCGGTCTCCCCCACGTGATCCGCGCCCTCCTCGCCGAGGAGCCCGTCGTCCGGGCGGGCGGAGAGGATGCGGTCCACGAGCAGCGCCTCGCACCGGCGGTCCATCTCGGTGACGACGTCGGACGCGCTCGACTTGGTCGCAGCGACGGTGACCCCCGCGCGCTGCCCGGCGTAGGCCATCCCCGCGGCCTCGCGCGCCGCGGTGACCGCGACCTCGTGCAGCTCGTCCACCAGCTCGTGCGCGTAATGAATCTTCACGCGTTCATCATGCCTCCAAGCGCGCCCCCTCCAGGGTCGCGCGTCGGCACCGGCTCCGCGCCGCGGCCTCGTCGGCGGCCTTCAGCCGCCTCCCTCTCGGCCTGCGCGGACCCCTTCGGGGCCCACTCCGGCCTCGGGCCGCAGCGCTTTGCCGGACCTCAACCTCCCCGCTCGCAGAGGGCCGGCTTCGGGCCGCGGGGGTTGGGGCAGCAGGTGCCGGGGCAGACGTCGTAGGACGGTCCCATGGGCGACATCGCGCGCGGCTCGGTCAGCCCGACTCGCTCCAGCGCGAGCTCGCGGACCATGGCGACGAAGCGCGGGTCCGTGCCGGCCGTGCCGGCGCGGGCGGCGGGCAGACCGATCTCGCGCGCGTGCCCCATCGCGACGGTGTCGAGGTCCCACACCACCTCCATGTGGTCGCTCACGAACCCGATCGGCGCGATCACGGCACCGGGTACGCCGCGCGCGGCGAGGTCGTCGAGGTGGTCGCTGATGTCCGGCTCGAGCCACGGGACGTGCGGCGCGCCGGAGCGCGACTGGAACACGAGGTCCCAGGTGTCCTCGACGGCCACCCGCGAGGACACGGCACCGTGGATCAGTCCCGCGACCGCGAGGTGCTGCTCGAGGTAGGCGTCTCCCCGCGGGCCGCTCGTCGCGACGCTCGCAAGCGGGATGGAGTGGGTCGTGAAGACCAGCCGAGGTCGTTCGACACCGACCTCCGCGACTGCCGCGATCGCCGCATCGACCATGGGTTCCACGAAGCCGGGGTGGTCGAAGTAGTGCCGCAGCTTCTCCAGCGCCGGCGCGGCGCCCAGCCCGTCGGACTCGACCTCCGCGACCGCGTCGGCGAGGTTCTCCCGGTACTGGCGGCACCCGGAGTACGACGCGTAGGCGCTCGTGAACAGGCAGACGGCCCGCTCCACGCCGTCGGCGCGCATCTGGCCCAGCGCCTCGGCCAGGTACGGGTGCCAGTTGCGGTTGCCCCAGTACACCGGCAGGTCGAGCCCGTGGCCGGCGAGGTCCTCGCGCACCGCGGCGAGCAGCGCGCGGTTCTGCTCGTTGATGGGCGAGACGCCGCCGAAGGACGAGTAGTGCGCCCCGACCTCCACGAGCCGTTCGCGCGGGATGCCCCTGCCCCGGGTCGCGTTCTCGAGGAACGGCACGACGTCGTCGGGTCCCTCGGGGCCGCCGAACGAGACGAGCAGGAGGGCGTCGTACGACCCGCGCGGGCCGGTCAGGGTCACGGCAGCCATCCTCCTGTCCGATTCGGCGGTTCGCACACCGGGTGGATAGCGTCGCGGCATGCTCACGGCCTACGTCGACGTCCTCGGGCGTCCCGGGGCGCTGCGCATGTCGGCCACGGGTTTCCTCGCCCGCCTCCCGATGTCGATGCTGGGCCTCGGCGAGGTGCTGCTCGTGTCGAGCCAGACCGGCAGCTACGCCCTCGCGGGCGCGCTCTCGGCGACCGCTGCGCTGGCGAACGCGGCGTTCGGGCCGCTGCTCGGCCGCGCCACCGACCGCTACGGCCAGAGCCGTGTCCTGCCGCTGCTCGTGACCGCGCACGTCGTCTCGCTCGCGGCCTTCGTCGTCCTCGTGTTGCAGGACGCGCCCACCTGGGCCCTCGTCGTGTCGGTCACGCTCTCCGGCGGCACCTTCCCCAACCTCGGCGCCCTCGTCCGCGCCCGCTGGGCCTTCATCCTCGCCGGCGAGCCGCGCAGCCTGCGGACCGCATTCGCCTGGGAGTCGGTGCTCGACGAGGTCATCTACGTCGCGGGTCCGCCGCTGGCCACGGTGCTCGCCGTCTCGGTCGTCGACTACGGCGCGCTGCTCGCCGTCGGGATCCTGCTCGTGGTCGGGACGGTGCTGTTCGTTGGGTCGCGCGCCACCGAGCCGACGGCCGGCGGCACCCCACCGCGCGGGCAGGGCTCCGCGCTGCGGTTCCCCGGCGTGCTCGCCGTGACCGCCGCCTTCGTCTTCCTCGGTGCGCTGTTCGGGTCCTTCGAGGTCGTCACCGTCGCCTTCGCCGACGAGCAGGGCGTGCGCGGCTGGACCGGCCTCCTGCTCGGTCTCTACGCGCTCGCCTCCGGCGCCTCCGGCGTCGTGCTCGGCGCGATGCACGTACGGGCGACGCTCGACCGGCAGCTGCTGCTCTCCTCGGGGCTCCTCGCCGTCGTGACGATCCCGTTCCCGTTCATCCACTCCCCGTGGGTGCTCGGCGTGCAGTGCCTGGTGGCCGGGCTCGCGGTCTCGCCCGTGCTCATCAGCGGCTTCGCCCTCATCGAGCGGCTGGTGCCCAACGCCCGCATGACCGAGGGGCTCGTCTGGTCCAACACGGGTCTCGGCGTCGGCATCGCGGTGGCGGCCGCCCTCGCCGGACAGGTCATCGACACGCGTGGCGCCTCGACCGCCTACTGGATCTGCGTGGGATCGACGATGCTCACCTTCGGCGTCGTGCTGGTCTCGCGGCACAACCTGGCGCGCGCCTGGGTCTCGGCGCACGCGTCCGACGACGACGCGGCGCACGCCTGACGGCCCCCGTCGCGTGCCCGCAGGCCCGGCGTGTCACGGGTTCCTGCGTGGCGGTGCTGGCCCCTGGCGCTCCCGCGGGCGAGACTGGCGGGGCGCCCCGAGCACCCGGGCGCGCCCGCGACCTCGAGGAGTCCCCATGCGCGAGCTGGCCTTCGTCGGGCTGTCGGACGACGGCACGTCGCTCGTGCTCAGCAGCACCGACGGCACCCGCTACACCGTGCCGTGCGACGAGCGGCTCGAGGCCGCCGTACGCCGCGACCGCAGCCGGCTCGGCCAGCTCGAGATCGCCCTCGACGGCACGACGCCGCGCGACATCCAGCAGCGGGTCCGCCACGGGCAGAGCCCCGACGACATCGCGGCGAGCTCGGGCCTGGCCGTCGAGCGAGTGCTGCGCTTCGCGGGTCCGGTCCTCGCCGAGCGCGAGCACGTCGCCGCCCAGGCCCGTGAGGTCGAGATCCGCGAGGGCGGCAGCTCGAGGACCGTCGGCGACGCCGTCACGGAGGCTCTTGCCCGCGGCGGTGTCGATGTCGAGCTGCTCGAGTGGGACGCGTGGCGTCGCGAGGACGGCCGCTGGTCCCTGCTCGCGTCCTGGGACCCTGTGGACTCGGTGGCCGTCGGCGCCACCGCGGCGCTGTGGGTCTACGACCCGGCCGGTCGCACCGTCGCCTCCGACGACCCGGCGAGCGCATGGCTGCTCGGCGAGCAGCAGACGGTGGCGATCATCGACGTCGAGGGACGGCCGCTGCTCGTCGGGCTCCCGAGCCCTGACGACGTCGACGCGTGGGACGACGACCTCGAGGACCCCGACGCCGCGTTGACCGCCATGGTCGACCGGGACTCCGGTGCCCAGGTGGTGGAGCTCGTCGACCGGCCGCCCGCCGAGCCCGACGACTCCTCACCCCTCGACGACCTCTACGACACGCTGCCGGGTCTCGCGCGCCCCGAGGCCGGCCGGGTCTCGCGTCGCGCCCGTCGCAAGGCCTCACGGGACACGCCTGCGTCCGGCGATGTGCAGAAGGGCAGCAAGCCGCGGGCCCAGGTGCCCAGCTGGGACGAGATCCTCTTCGGGTCGCGCAACCCCGAGACCTGACCCCCGGCGCGTCGGTCCGACCGGGCCTCACCGGGCGACGCGGGTGACCTCGACCAGGGTGTCGTGGAAGTACGCCGTGCCACGGTCGTCGCCGTCGACCGCCGGATTCGTCAGAGCGTTGACGGCCCGACCCTCCGGCGTGCTGCGGTGCCACCAGCCGAACGGGATCGCGACCAGGCCGGGCTGCACGTCGTCGCTGATCTCGACCCCCAGGGTCAGCTCCCCGCGGTCATTGTGCACGCGCGCGACGTCACCCTCGCCGATGCCCCGTGCGGCCGCGTCGGCCGGATGGATCTGCAGGGTCGGCGCACCGGTCGACGGCTGGTGCGCGCGAAACCCTCCGTAGTTGGCGTTGAGGAACTTCGGGTGCTGCTTGCGCGAGATAAGGGCGAGCGGGAAGCGACGGGCGAGGTCCGGGTCCCCGTCCGCAGTCTCACGCCCGGGGGTGTGCTCGAGGCGACCGAGGCGCATCGGCGCGACCGGCACGCTCGCGATCGCGTCGACGTGCGGGCGGGAGCCCATCGGTACGGCGAGCCGGGCCCAGCCCTCGGCCGCGAGCCGCTCGTAGCTGATGCCGTCGAGGAACGGGTGCCCGGTCGCGAGCAGCGCACGCACCAGGTCCTCGTCGCTCTCGTGCAGCCTCGGGTCGTCGAGCCCGAGCGCCACGGCGAGCCTGCGGGCGATCTCGGTGTTGGGCAGCGCGCCACCGCGCGGTGCGACGGCCGGCTGGTTGAGTGCGAGGTAGAGGTGGCCCCACGACTGGGCGAGGTCGAGGTGCTCGATCTGGGTGGTGGCGGGCAGCACGATGTCGGCGTAGCGCGCGGTGTCGGTGACGAACTGCTCGATCACGACCGTGACCAGGTCCTCGCGCTCGAGACCGGCGACCACCCGGTTCTGGTCGGGGACGACCACCGCGGGGTTGGAGTTGTGCACCACGAGCATCTCGATCGACGGGTCGGCCGGACCGGGTCGGGTCAGCACCTCGCCCAGCCGCGCCATGTTCACGCTTCGTCGCCGAGGTCGGCGCTCCTGCGCGAGGGCGGCCTCGTGCCAGCGCTGGCTCGACCTCGCGAGTCCCCCGCCCACCTCGCGCCACGACCCGAGCACGGCCGGCAGCATCGTGACCGCGCGCACGATCTCGCGTCCGTGCTCCCGGTGCTCGGGACCGATCAGCGTGCGGACGGCGGTCGGGCCCTGCGTCGCCATCCGGTGCGCCAGCCATCCGATGCGCTCGGCGTCCAGGCCGGTCGCCGCAGCCGCGCGGTCCGGCGTCCACCCCGCCGCGCTCTCGCGCAGCGCCACCCAGCCGGTCGTGCGCTCCGCGATCCAGGTCGGGTCGATCAGCCCGTCGCGGTCGAGCACGTGCACGAGGCCGAGGACGAGCGCGACGTCGCTCCCGGGCCGCAGCTGGAGGAAGACGTCGGCCTCGCGAGCAGTGTCGGTCCGCACCGGGTCGATCACCACGATCACGGCGCCGTCGGCCCGCGCCTGCTCGAGCACGGGCCACAGGTGCCGGTTCGTGATCCGCGTGTTGGTGCCCCACAGCAGGATGGTCCGGGAGTGCCGCAGCGACTCGGGCTCGACGCCGAACGGTTCGCCGAGCACGTCAGCGGCGCCCCGCGAGGCTGTCGCGCCGCACAGCTCGCGGTGCACGTCGCTCGCCCCGACGGCGTCGAACAGCCGGTCGATGAGCACGCCCATCTGGATCAGTCCCTGCGTGCCCGCGAAGGAGAACTGCAGGATCGACTCGGCCCGTCCGGCATCCATCAGCTCGCGCATCCGCCCCGCGACGACGTCGATCGCCTCGACCCACGAGATCGGCTCGAACTCGCCGCTGCCCTTGGGACCCGTACGCCGCAGCGGCGTGAGCACCCGGTCCGGGTGGTAGACCCGGTCGAGGAAGCGGTTGACCTTGGGGCAGAGCGTGCCTCGGGTGACCGGGTGCTCCGCGCTGCCGCGCAGCCGGGTCGCCACGCCGTCCACGACGGTGACCTCCCACGCGCACGTGTCCGGGCAGTCGTGGTGGCACGCCCCGAGGACGGTGAGCTCGGCCATGTCGGATGCTAGCCGCGCCTGGCGGTCGTGGCGACGGGCCGGGTCGGATCGGCGATCCACTCCGACCACGACCCGGGATAGAGCGCGGCCTCGATCCCGATGGAGTGCAGCACCAGCACCGTGTGCGCGGCCGTGACCCCCGAGCCGCAGTAGGCGCCGACTTCCGCGCCCGGCCCGACGGCGAGGTCGGCGTAGCGGCGGAGAAGCTCGTCGCGGCCGAGGATCCGGCCCGTGGCGTCGTGCGCCATCGACGGCGGCGCGTTGAGCGCACCGGGGATGTGACCGGCCACGAGGTCGACGGGCTCGACCTCGCCGGCATAGCGCGCGGGCGCCCGTGCGTCGAGGAGCACGCCGTCGCGGGCGAGGCGCGCGGCGCCGTCGGCATCGAGCACGGCGCAGCGGGCGACGTCGGCGAGGAACGGGTGCTCGGTGGACGGACCGGCCGCGTCGTGGGGCGCGGCGGCCTCACCGGTCGCGATCTCGGCGCCGGACGCGGCCCAGGCCGCGTAGCCGCCGTCGAGGACGCGGACGTCGTCGTGCCCGTGGTGGCGCAGCAACCACCACACGCGTGCCGCGACCGTGCCGTCCGCGCCGTCCATGACGACCACGGGACGGTCGAGGGTGACGCCGGCGCGGCGCATGACGGTCGCGAACCGGTCGGGGTGGGGCAAGGGGTGGCGGCCAGCGGCCCCGGGCGGGCCGGCGAGGTCCAGATCGAGGTCGAGGCAGACGGCTCCGGGCACGTGACCCGCTGCGACGACGGTGCTCCCCGGCGGGCCGGTGAGGCTCCAGCGGACGTCGAGCACGACCGGTGGCCGGTCCGAGGCCAGCTCGGCGCGCAGCCCCTCGACGTCGATGAACGGGCTCATCGCGGTGCCGTCCTCGCTGCTGGTCGGGCGTCGGCCTCCGCGAAGGGCAGCGGCGTCGGACTGATGTGCGCGGTCTTCGAGGAGGCAGCCGTCATCCGCCGCATGTAGTGCCGTCGGCAGAGCACCTCGTAGGACACGACGGCCTCGCTGTTGGTGTCCCCGACCAGGACCTGCTCGCCCTCGACGACCATCTCGCCGTTGACCGTGCGGGCGTTCTGCGTCGCGCGGGAGCCGCACCAGCACAGCGCCTCGACCTGCAGCACCTGCACCTTGTCCGCGAGCTCGA
>Ga0302299_10002054_pt1 | contig 12257 bp, 10 predicted proteins | sample III_Fen_N3_4_FD_198795 | JGI IMG/M metagenome (GOLD analysis project Ga0302299, IMG submission 198795) | Peat permafrost microbial communities from Stordalen Mire near Abisko, Sweden - III_Fen_N3_4 | ecosystem: Environmental > Terrestrial > Soil > Wetlands > Permafrost | place: Sweden: Abisko...
GTTGCCCACCGGCGCCGGCGCCGCCTACGTCACCCAGCCCTCGCAGCTCGTCGCCACGGTCGGCACCAAGAAGGTCACCACGACGCTGGCGCTGGCGCCGGCGGTCCCGGCCGACCTCACCGCCCTCGGCCTCGGCGTGTTCGCCCTGCCGCCGCTCAAGGAGAAGAGCACCTACGCGGTGGTCGTCACCAACCGGGTCAAGGACCTGGCCGGCAACGCCATCACCCGCGGCACGGTGGCCAAGCTGCTCCTCGAGACCACCGCGCCGCTGGCCGGCGCGGTGAGCGGCACCAACACCTCGTTCGTGGCCGGCGTCGACTACGCCACCGCGGCCGGCCTGCAGGCCATGCGCGACGGCCTGGCGCCCTTCCTGACGGCGCTCCCGCTGCTCACCGCCGGCGCCACCACCAAGGCCGACGTGGCGATGGTCTACACCATCCACACCCAGTCGGTGACCGGCACCTCGCTCAGCCTCTCGGCGGCCCCGCTCTCCATCGAGAAGACGGCCGCCACGGCCATCTTCGCCGTCCCTGCCGCGCCCACCCCGGTCGCCACGGCGCCGACCATCCCCGGCGTGACCGGCTTCTTCTCGGTGCCCTTCATGTCGGTGGACGGCATCGACAAGACCACCGGCACCTTCCGCGCCACGCTGGCCGCCGACCTGGCCAGCCCCACCGTCCTGCCGACGCTGCTCGCCCCGCTCACCGCGCTGGTGGCGGTCCCCGACGTCGCCAACGTGCCCTTCTGCTCCGGCACCTCCGGCCCCCGCTGCGCCAAGCTGGTGGTCTTCGGCCACGGCCTCAACGGCAACAAGACCAACCTCTACGGCGTGGCCGCCTCGCTGGCGGCCAGGGGCTACCTGGCCGCCGCCATCGACTTCCCGCTCCACGGCGATCGGAACTGGTGCGCCGCCGACGCCGACTGCGCCTCCGGCGGGACCTGCCTCAAGACCGGGGCCTTCGCGGCCAGCGCCGGCCAGGGCGACTGCGGGAGCCTCGACCCCGCCTCGGCCGCGTGCACGGCGCGGCGCCCGGGCGTCTGCAGCGGCGCGCTGCCGGTGACCGCCGGCTCCCGCTACTTCATCGGCGCCAACTTCTTCCGCATCCGCGACGCCTTCCGCCAGAACCTCTTCGACCAGGCGGCGCTCATGCTGGCGCTGGCCCGGCCGCCGGCGCCCTGGCCGCAGCCGAGCGCCAACGCCCTCACGGGCCTGCTGGCGGCGGTGGCGCCTGGCGTGGTGGTCGATCCCTCGACGGTCTACTACGAGGGGCTCTCGCTCGGGTCGATCGCCGGCACCAGCGTGATGGCCACCAACCCGCGCGTCAGCCGGGGCGTCCTCTCGGTGGGCGGCGGCACGGCGGTGGACGTCTTCAGCACCTCGCCCTCCTTCCAGGGCGGCCTGGACGTGCTGCTGGCCGGGCTGATCCCGGGCTTCACCCGACCCAAGGTCACGCCGAGCGACCCGGCCTTCGACGCCACCATCGCCGCCGAGTACCTGCAGCTCCTGCAGGTGGCCAAGTGGATCATCGACCCGGCCGACCCGATCAACTACGCCGGGCACGTCCGGACCTCGCCGCTGCCCAACCTGCTCGCCGCCGCCGACGGCTCGGTGGCCCAGACCGCCAAGGACGTCTTCGCGCAGATCGCGCTCGGCGACACGGTGGTGCCCAACGCCACCAACTTCGAGCTCGACGCGCTGCTGGCCGGCCCCGTCACCACCTACGACCTGGGCGGCGGGACCACGCCGGCGCCGCACTCGATGCTGGCCCAGAGCGTCGCGGTGGCGACCGACGCCGCGGCCTTCCTGGCCGATCCGTCGGTCGTCCCGCCGGCCACCAAGTCGGTCACCATCCCGTAAGGACGAGGACACCATGCGCACCAGGCTCCGCTCGCTCGCCCTCGCCGCCCTCGTCGCGCCGGTCCTGGCCCTGGCCAACGGCTACGACGTCCCCAACACCAACCCTCGCGACCTGGCCATGGCCGGCTCCGGCGTGGCCGCCCAGGGCGACGCCGCCGCCACCTACGCCAACGCGGCCGCCCTCTCCCGCCTCGGCCCCGGGCTGCAGCTCTCGGTCTCCGGCTCCGGGCTGTTCCTCACCACCAAGTGGAACGACAACACCGGCGCGCTCACGCCCGGCTCCGCCAAGACCAAGTTCAAGCCGGTGCCGCCGGTGACGCTCTACGGCAGCTACGGCTTCAAGCTGGCGGGCTATGACGCGGCGGTCGGCCTCGGCATGAACGTGCCGGCCGGCGGCAACGTCTTCTGGCCGGAGGACTGGGCCGGCCGCGGCCGCATCATCACGGTGGATCGCAAGATCTACGGCGGCTACCTCATGGGCTCGCTGGCCCTCTCCCAGTGGGTCAGGGTCGGCGCCGGCGCCGTCTACTACTACGGCACCGAGTACCTCAAGCAGGGCATCCAGCCCGACGGCGTCTCCTTTGGCGAGCTCTCCACCAAGGGCGGCGCGCTCTCCGGCGGCGCCTCGCTCGAGATCACGCCCAGCGACACGGTGAGGATCGGGGCCGACTACAAGTACCTGGGGACCATGAAGCTGAAGGGGGACGGCCACTTCCAGGTGCCGCACCCGCTGCAGCCGCAGGTGCAGGACCAGTCGGTGAACCACGACCTGACCTACCCCTCGGTGCTCAACCTCGGCGTGGCCGTCAAGGCGGCGCCCAGGGTGCTGGTCACGCTCGGCTACACCTACAACTGGTACGAGGTCTACAAGTCGGACCTCTTCATCGGCGAGAAGGGCACCGTCATCCCGGTGGTCCGGAACTACGGGAACGGCCAGACCTTCCGCATCGGCGCCGAGTGGGACGCCCTCCCCGCCCTGCAGCTCCGGGCCGGGCTCCTGCGCGACCTCTCCGGCTTCAAGTCCGACTACTACTCGGCCACCCTGCCGGACGGGAACACCTGGGCCTACTCGGCGGGGGCCGGCTACCAGATCATGCCGAACCTCTCCGTCAACGTGGCGGCCTTCTACGCCAACATCGACAAGGTCAAGGTGACCGGCGACATCGAGCTGCCCGGCACCTACAAGACCGACGTCTGGATCGGCTCCATCGGCCTGAGCTGGAAGGCCGACGCGGCGGGCGGCGGCAAGTAGCCCTCGAGGTCGATCGCCTCATCCGGCGGGCGGCGGTGGACCTCCACCGTCGCCCGTCTTCGTTTGCCGGGCGAGCGCCGGCGTGGCAGAGAGGGGCCATGCTCTTCACGCCCCTCGCCCTCCGCTCCGTCACCCTCCGCAACCGGCTCGGCGTCTCCCCGATGTGCCAGTACTCGGCCGTGGAGGGGCGGGCCACCGACTGGCACCTGGTCCACCTCGGCGGGCTGGCCCAGGGCGGCGCCGGGCTGGTCATCGTCGAGGCCACCGCGGTGGAGCCGCGCGGCCGCATCTCGGCCGCCGACCTGGGGCTCTGGGAGGACGGGCAGGTGGAGCCGCTGGCCCGCGCCGCCCGCTTCGTGGCCGGCCAGGGGGCGGTGCCGGCCGTGCAGCTCGCCCACGCCGGGCGCAAGGCCTCGGTGCGGCCGCCCTGGATCGAGGGGGGCGCCCCGCTCCTCCCCGAGGCGGGCGGGTGGCTCCCGGCCGGCCCGAGCGCGCTCGGCTTCGGCCCCGGCCACGCCCTCCCCGCGGCGCTCACCGCCGCCGAGCTCGCGGCGCTGCCGGGCCTCTTCGCCGCCGCGGCCACCCGGGCGCTGGCGGCCGGCTTCCAGGTGGTGGAGGTCCACGCCGCCCACGGCTACCTGCTCCACCAGTTCCTCTCGCCGCTCTCCAACCGGCGCGACGACGGCTACGGCGGGTCGTTCGAGCACCGCACCAGGCTCTGCCGCGAGGTGGTGGCGGCGGTGCGGCACGCCTGGCCGGAGCGGCTGCCGCTCCTGGTGCGCCTCTCCGCCACCGACTGGGTGGAGGGCGGCTGGTCGCCTGACGAGACGGTGGAGCTCAGCCGGACGCTGAAGGGGCTCGGCGTGGACCTCGTCGACTGCTCCTCGGGCGGCCTGGTGCCGGACGCCAAGGTGCCGGTCGGCCCAGGCTACCAGGTCCCCTTCGCGGCCCGGGTGCGCCGCGAGGCCGGCGTGGCCACCGCCGCGGTCGGGCTCCTCACCTCACCGGAGCAGGCCGAGACGGTGGTCGCCTCCGGCCAGGCCGACCTCGTGCTGCTCGGGCGGGAGCTCCTGCGCGACCCCCGCTTCCCGCTGCGCGCCGCGGCGGCCCTGGGCGTCCCCGGGCCGTGGCCGCTCCAGTACGCCAGGGCGAAGCGCTGATCGGCCTCCTCGCAGGTGGATGGGCATGGCCCCGTCCCCGGCGCACAGGACGCGTCACCGATCTGACGCCTCCAATTCACCTCGCCGATCCCGGGGGCCCTTGCGGCCGATCCTCGAGGAGATCATGCTGGTCCTGTCCGGCTGCACGGGCGGGAGGTTGGGCGGGGAGGTGGAGACGGCCGGCGGAGGATCGCCGCATGACCACGTCCGAGCTCTACAGCGTCTACTGCCAGGCCTACGGCGAGTGGGAGCGAGGCCCGGGGCCGACCGCCCGCGTGCTGGTGGCGGCCGGGACCCGCATCGAGCGCGCCGTCGCCGAGTTCGCCGCGCACGACGCCGCCAACGGCACGCCGCTCCGCAGCGCCCAGGGCTTCGCGCAGGCGGTGGCCACCGGCGCCGAGGCGCTCGGGCCGCTCGGGCTCCGGGCGGCCTGATCTGCCTCGTCCGCCAAGTGCGCCTAGTGCGCCTTGTCGGCCTTCTCCGGCAGCTTGGGGGCCTGGCCGGTCAGCTTGAGCACCGCCGCGTAGGCGAGCAGCGCGAAGCCGATGGCCGGCAGGAACATGAGGAAGGCGAAGCCGACCGCCGGGATGACCAGGAAGAGGAGCGGGAACGGGATGGCGATGAACTTGCGGGTGCCCGGGCCTGGCAGCGTGCCGCCGGCGTCGCCCACCACCTCGAACACGAAGCCGGTGGTGCAGAAGTAGTAGCCAGGCCCGACGTTGCTGCCACCATCGACGGTCTTCAGCGCCATGTGCTCGCTCCTTGGAGAGGCGGCATCATCGCCGAGCGGGCGCCGCGGCGACATCGGGGCGGCCCCGGGGCGAGGCCGGTTCGATTCCGGAGATGGGCCTCGGGTGTTCACCCGAGTCCCTTCGGGGGAGGCGCGTGCCCCTCCAGCAGGCTCCGCAGGGCGCCGTCGAGCGCCTCGGCGTTGAAGGGCTTCTGCAGGAAGACCGCCCCCTCGCCCAGCACGCCGAGGTGACCGATGACGTCGCCGGCGTAGCCTGACATGTAGAGCACCGGCAGCCCTGGGCGCCGCGCGCAGAGCTGGGCGTGGAGCTGCCGGCCGTTCTGCCCGGGCATGACCACGTCGGTGACGAGCAGGTCGATGCGTCCCGGCTCCGCAGCCGCGAGCGCCAGGGCCCGCGCCGGGTCGGGCGCCGAGAGCACCCGGCAGCCGCAGCGCTCCAGCATCCGCTGGGTGACCCGGCGCACCGGCTCGGAGTCCTCGCACAGGAGCACCAGTCGGCCGGCCGCGCTCGGCTGGTGCCGGGCGGGCCCGGCCAGGGTCACGCCGGGGAGCGGGCGGAGCTCGGGCGCCCCGGCGGCGCGAGGCAGGTAGACGCGGAAGGTGGCGCCCGCGCCCGGCGCGCTCTCCACCGCGATCTGGCCGCCATGCTGCGCCACCACGCCGTGGACGATGGAGAGACCGAGCCCCGTCCCCTCTCCCTCGGCGCGGGTGGTGAAGAACGGCTCGAAGATCCGCTCCACCGTCTCGGGCGCCATGCCCGCGCCGGTGTCGCGCACCGACAGGCAGACCCAGTCGCCCACCTGGACGCCCGGCGGCCGGTCGTGGCGGCCGGGGCGGACCTCCACGTCGGAGAGCCCCACGATGAGCTGCCCCCCGTCGGGCATGGCGTGCTGGGCGTTGACGGCCAGGTTCATGACCACCTGCTCGAGCTGGGCCGGGTCGGCCTGCACCGCCCAGAGGTGGGGCGGGAGGTCGATCTCCAGCCGCACGTTCTCGCGCAGGGTGCGGCGCAGGAGCGGCGCCAGCTCGTTGACCACCTGGCGCAGGTCGAGCACCCGCACCGCCAGGACCTGCCGGCGCCCGAAGGCGAGGAGCTGGCGGGTGAGGTCGCGGGCCCGCTCGGCGGCCGCCTTGATGATCCCGGCGTCCTCCTTGAGCCGCGACTCGGCCGGCAGCTCCGCCGTCATGACCTCGGCGTAGCCCAGGATGGGCGCCAGGAGGTTGTTGAGGTCGTGGGCCACGCCGCCGGCCAGCCGGCCGATCGACTCCATCCGCTGCGCCCGGGCGAGCTGGCCGCGCAGCTCCTCGCGCTGCGCCTCGGCCTGTCGCCGCTCGGTCTGATCGACGAACATGACCAGGACGCGGTCGCCGAGGGTGGTGCCGAAGAGGTCGGCGTCGCGGACCGCGCCGTCGGCGCAGGTCACCTTGAGCCCGTCCAGCCGGGCCACGCCGTTGTTCGACGGCGCGGCGGCCAGCGCCTCCAGCCAGCGCCGCCGGGCCGCCTCGCGGTAGGCCGGATCGGGGTAGGCCTGCTCGAAGAACCGCCCCACGGTCGGGATGTCCCGCAGGGTGTAGCCGAAGATCTCCTCGGCGCGGCGGTTCCAGAACTCGACCCGCCCCGCCTCGTCGGTCCAGCCGATGGCGATGGGCGAGGCCTGCACGATGGAGCGGAGGCGCGCCTCGCTCAGCTCGAGGTCGGCGGTGGCGTGGACCCGCTCGTCCACCACCGCGGTGACGATGACCCCGGTGAGCGAGAGCGCCATGGCGTAGAAGCTCACCAGGAAGAGCTGCTGCTCCAGCGACGCCTCGGTGATGTGGCCGCGGCCGGCGGCGGTGGCGGCGATGAGGATGGCGCTCAGGGTGACCGCGGCGGCGGTGGCGCCGCGGCGTCCCAGCGTGAAGCCGGCCCAGAGCACCAGGAGCACCGTGAGGTACTCGAAGTAGGCGTAGCCCCAGCCCGACCAGAGGAAGACGGTCACCCCGGCCAGGGTGGTGACCGCCGCCATGGCCGCGTGGAGCAGCGGGCGCTGGAGCGGCCAGGGGCGGCGCCAGGCCAGCACGAGCGGGGTGAGCGAGAGCACGCTGGCGACGTTGGAGACCCACCAGTTGAGCAGCGCGTCCAGCAGGCCCGGGCCACTCACCACCCCGCCGGCCCAGAGCACCGCGCCGCCCATGAGCGCCGCCACCCCCTGCGCCACCAGGCCACCCCAGAGCGCCAGCGCCAGCACGTCCCGCACCCGGTGGAGCGGATCGGGGTCGGCGAAGCGGCGAATCCAGGCGACCGCCAGCAGCGGCGGCACCACGTCGGCCACCACCTCGCCGGCCGCAACGAGCGAGCCGACGACCAGCCCCTGGCTCGCCAGGAGCCCGGGGAGGAAGGAGGCGATCGCGCCGATGGCGACCCCCGGCCAGTGGCGCGGGCCCCACAGGAGGAGGAGCCCCAGCGCCGCGCCGGCCGGCGGCCAGAAGATGCCGACGTTGGTGCCCGGGACCACCAGGAGGTGACCGAGCCAGGCGCCGGCGTAGAAGACCACCGCCACGGCGATGGTGCGCCACCAGTGCGCCGTGTCGCCTCGCGGGTTCGGGCTGGGCTGCGGATCGGGCGCCATTCGAGCGGGATCCCCTCGCGCGTCAGCGTGTCACGCGGCTCACCCACGGTGCAAGAAGACGACCCCATTGCGGACGGTCGACGGCGCTATCGCGGCGCCGACCCGGTGCGGAGGCCTGGCGCGCCGGTGACCCGGCTCGACGGACGTGGAGGTTCCTCAGAGCTGGGGCGCCAGGAGCCGGGCCATCGAGTCGAAGAGCCGCCGGGCCACCGGGAGCCTGGCGTCCGACCCGGCCGGGCGGGTCCGCTGGAGGTCCTGCTGGAACAGGGCGGCCAGCTCGTCGGCGAGGGCGCCACCGTAGACCACCGCGGTGACCTCGAAGTTGAGCCGCAGGCTGCGCGAGTCGAGGTTGGGCGAGCCGACGATGCCGAGCGACCGGTCCACCACCCAGGTCTTGGCGTGGATCATCGGCGGGCCATAGCAGTGGAGCTTCACCTTGGCGTCCCGCAGGGCCTCGTGGAAGGTCCGGCCGGCGCCGTCCACCAGCGCGGAGTCGGAGCGGACCGGGATGATGACCTGGACGTCCACCCCGCGCAGGGCGGCGCCGCGCAGGGCAGCCAGCAGCGGCTCGTCCGGCACCAGGTAGGGCACGGTGATCCAGACCCGCTCGCGGGCGCCGGCCAGCGCGGCGAGGAACAGTGCGGCCATGGCCGAGTGCGGCTGATCGGGTCCCGAGCCGACGATCTGCACCGGCACCTCGCCCCCGGCGTCGGGCGCCAGGAAGCGGGCCACCAGCGCCTCGCCCTCGGGCAGCTCGTCGTCCGGCAGGGCGTAGAGCCAGTTCTCCAGGAAGACCGCCTGCAGGCCATGCGCCGCCGCCCCCTCGACGCGCAGTTGGGTGTCGCGCCAGGCCTCGGGGCCGCGCACCGAGGCGCGCTCCTCGTCGGTCACGTTGATGCCGCCGGTGAAGCCGGTCAGGGCATCGACCACCACGATCTTGCGGTGGGTGCGGAAGTTGCCGAAGCAGGCCGGCAGGCGCGTCGGGACCAGCGGCGAGCGCAGCACCCGGTCGTGGCGCGCCAGGCGGGTGCGGAGCACCGGGTTGAAGCGCGCGAACCGGCCGCCCGCCTCGACGAGCGGCGCCACGAAGGCGTCGCCCAGCGACGAGGAGCCGGACGCGTCGACCAGCAGCCGGACCTCCACGCCGCGGGCGGCGGCGCGGGTGAGGGCGTCGCGCAGCCGGGTGCCGGCCTGGTCGGGTCGGAAGATGTAGTACTCGACGTGGACGTGGTCGCGCGCCGCGTCGACCGCCGCCACGATGGCGTCGAGCGCGCGGTCACCGTCGGGCAGCAGGGTGACGCTCCGGGCCCGCTCCGGCGGAAGCCCGGTGAGCTGGGTGAGCGTCCGCATGAGCTGCTCGTCCTGGGTGAGGTCGACGGCGTGCGAGCCGGCCCAGGCCTGGCGGGCCGCGGCGAGCCGCTCGCGAGCCCGGTGGAGCCGCTTGCAGCGGCGCTGCAGCCGGCGCGGGCCGAGGAGGAAGTAGAGCGGCAGCCCGACCAGCGGGAGGAGCGCCAGGGTGAGGCCCCAGGCCAGGGTGGCGGTGGGGGAGCGGCGCTCCCAGACGAGCAGAAGGAGCGCGGCGACGACCCAGACGATCTCGGCGGCGGCCAGGAAGGACGGGAGCGCGTCGGTGAGCTCGAGGAGCACGGGGTATCATCCTATGCCATGGGCCGATTCATGCGGCGGTTCGCCATGGCGGTGAACGCGGTGGGGATGGCGGCGGCGGCGCTGGCCTTCGCCTGGGCCCGCGGCGAGCCGGGCGCCTGGGCGCTGGCCTGGGCGCTGGCGCTCTGGGCCGCGGCCGAGCTCCAGATCGGCCTCTTCCGCAGCTACCAGGGGGTCGTCCCGCGCGACCGGCTGGTGGCCGCGGCGCGCGGGGCGTGGCTCCTGGCGGCGATCTACGCCTGGCTCGACGCCTGGCACGGCTGGACCCGGCTCTCCCTGCCGGCGCCGGCCGTCCTCGGCGCCACCGCGCTGGTGGCCGGCGGCGCGCTGCTCCGCGGCTGGGCGGTGGCCGCCCTGGGGCCGTCCTTCAGCTACGACGTGAAGCGGCCGGCCGGCGGCCTCATCGTTCAGACCGGCCCCTACCGCTGGATCCGCCACCCGGCCTACCTCGGGCTCTGCCTCGCCTCCATCGCCCCCGGTCTGGCGCTCGGCAGCGTGGTGGGCTTCCTCGGGCTGCTCGCCGCCACGCTGGTGGCGACGCTGGGGCGGCTGGTGGCCGAGGAGCGGCTGCTGGCGGCCGAGCTCGGCGAACCCTGGCGCGCCTACGCCGCGCGCACCTGGCGGCTCCTGCCGTTCGTCTACTAGCGAAGCGGGCGGCCTGCGGCCTCAGCGCCCGCGCAGCCGGCGCACCACCCGCGCCACCCAGCCGGTCGCCTCGGCCACGTTGGTCGCCGGCTCCAGCCCAGGCCCGGCCTCGAACCCGATGGCCTGCCCCTGCCGCAGCCAGAGCCGGGAGCCGAACCCGAGCGGCCCCGGGACGTGGAGCACGTTGGCCAGCGTGCCGCCCCACCACCCGTCGGGGCGCACCTCGGCCAGCCGGACCCAGGGCGTCTCGACCCGCTCCACCAGGTCGCCGTGCGGGTCGGCCGCGAGGTAGGCGACGGCCACCTGGAGGCAGTCCTCCGGCCGCGGCGCCCGGGGCAGCGCGGCCGGGACCAGCGCCGCCTCCTCGGGCGAGGCGAGGCGCCAGCCGTGCTGCTCCACGGTGGCGGTGAAGGGGGCCACCGGCGGCTCGAGCCGCTCCCCCTCGTCGCCGCAGGGGAGGCGGGCCACCCAGGCGGCCACCCTCGCCTCGTCCACGCCCCGCTCCTGGTCGGCGGTGAGCGGGTGGCGGGCGTCGAGCAGCATGAGCCGCGGCCGGGCCGCGCCGCGTCCCAGGACCACGTGGACCGGCAGGCCGAGGACGGGCGGCAGGAGCGCCGTCTGGTTGGCCACGGTCCCCGGGAAGCCGGGGTGGTCGGGTGCCGCGCCCTCCTCGAAGTGGTCGAAGTAGTCGTCGAAGTGGGCCTTCGCCACCCGCACCCAGAAGCCCCAGTGGAACGGCTCGTCGCGCCCCTCCACCGGGATGGGGGCCACGCAGCGGATGAAGAAGGCCTCCTCGTCGACCGAGCAGAGGTCGTCCGACTCCCGCACCCGCGCCGCCCGCTCCTCGGCCGGCACCGCCAGGAGCGCGTCGGGCCGGCGGAAGGCCGGCTCGAGCTCCTGGTGCGCCCGCCCGCACTGCGCGCAGGTCCTGGGGCCGCTCACGCCCGACAGTTTATGGCCGACCGGCGCGGCGCGGGCGGGTATCATGCGCCCATGGACGACCTCGCCAGCCTGTACTCCTCCGGGAAGATCGCCACCGAGCTCAAGGCCAGCCCGGCCAAGGTGAAGAAGGCCATCGCCGAGCTCAAGCTCAAGCCGGCCGCCAAGAAGGGGGTCTGCAGCTACTTCACCAAGGCCGACCTCGCCAAGATCAAGAAGGCGATCGGGTAGCCGCCCGCGCCTTCAGGTGGCGGTCGCTCAGCGGCCGCGCCGGAGCAGCGCCACCGCGTCGGACCAGAAGGGCAGGCCCGGGCGCAGGTCCAGGCCGTTGTGGGTGGCCTCCGCCTGCTCGGCGAGCAGCTTCGGCACCTGGAGGGAGCCGTGGAGCCGGCGCCCCTGGTCGACGCCGACCACCTCGTCCCGGCCGGCCAGCAGCAGCGCCACCGGCCCATCGAAGCGGGCGAGGTCGTCGAGCGGCGCCCAGCGGTCGCGCAGAAGGAGCCCGGCCGCCCTCGAGTAGTGGAGCGCCGCCACCTCGGCGAGCCGCGCGAAGGGGGTCACCAGGATGAGCCCGTTGACCTGCGCCCGGCGCTCGATCGCGGCGCGGGCGGCCACCCCGCTCCCCAGGCTCTCGCCGAGCAGCCAGATGGGCGCCGGACCCTCGGCGGCGAGCGCGTCGATGGCGGCGGTCGCCGCCTCCGAGAGCGTCGCGAGCGTCGGCTCGCCCGCGCGGCCCCCGTAGCCGGGGTACTCGAGCAGCCGGACCTCGACGCCGAGCGGCGCCAGCGCCGCCACGTAGGTCCCTCGGTCGAGCGCCGAGCCGGCGTTGCCGTGGATCACCAGGAGCCGGGGCCGCGCCGCGCCCTCCTTCCGCGGATCGGGGCTCGCGCCGTCCGGGAGGCGCCAGCCGATGCGCTGGCCGGCGGGATCGCGCCACGGCTCGAGCCCCATGCGCGCCGCGCGGGCCAGCGCCGCCGGCTCGGCCGGCCGGTCGGGGAAGTAGAGGAGCCGCCGCTGGAAGGTGAAGGCGAGCAGCAGGAGGGCCGCGCCGACGACGCCGAGGGTGATGAGGAGCCCTGCCGCGATCCGCATGTGGCCATGGTGGCACGCCGGGCGGCGCAGCGGGAGATCCCCGGCCGCTCAGCCGCGCCCGCTCACCGCGACCAGCTCGGCGCGCAGCCTGCCCAGCGGGCTGTCGACCTCGGCGGCCACCGGCAGGCGGCCGGCCCCGGTGCCGATCCAGAGCCGCAGCGGCACGGCGCCGCCCTGCCCGTCGCTCCGACGCATGGAGCCGGAGAGGCGCAGCGCCTGGTAGTGGCCGGCCCCGGTGGCCACCGGCTCGGCGGCGCCGACGGTGCCCTCCACCGTCCAGTGCTGG
>Ga0302299_10002055_pt1 | contig 12246 bp, 14 predicted proteins | sample III_Fen_N3_4_FD_198795 | JGI IMG/M metagenome (GOLD analysis project Ga0302299, IMG submission 198795) | Peat permafrost microbial communities from Stordalen Mire near Abisko, Sweden - III_Fen_N3_4 | ecosystem: Environmental > Terrestrial > Soil > Wetlands > Permafrost | place: Sweden: Abisko...
GGGCGGACGCCCTGCGGCTGTTCGACGGGCTGCGCAACCTGGCAGCAGTGCCGCAGTTCGCCGAGGTGAAGCGGGCCCGCAGCGGGCCGCCCGACTTCTCCTAGCCGCCGCGGTCGTCGCGGCGGCGACGGGTAACCTGGCGGCCTGACCTGCCTCCAGGCAGCCCGGGCAAAGGAGCCGCTTCGTGGACTTCCGTGACACCCCCGAGGAAGCGACGTTCCGGGGCGAGCTGCGGTCGTGGTTCGCCGCGAACCTCCCGCCAGGGTGGGCCGACCGCGAGCCTACGGTCGGTCTCGAGGACCCGGAGTTCTCCCGAGCCTGGAGCGCCCGGCTGTTTGCCGCCGGGTACTCGGGGATCACCTGGCCGAAGGATTACGGAGGTCTTGGCCTGCCGCCGACCTACCAGGGCATCTACCTGGAGGAGTCGGCCCGGCACGACGCCCCGGCGCACATCGGGGTGATCGGCCTCGGTATGGCCGGCCCCACGATCCTGGCCTGGGGTACCGAGGAGCAGAAGTCCCGCTACCTCTCGCGGCTGCTGTCCGGAGCCGAGGTGTGGTGTCAGGGCTTCTCCGAGCCGGACGCCGGGTCCGATCTCGCCGGGGCCCGCACCCGGGCCGAGCTCGATGGCGACGCATGGGTGGTCAACGGTCAGAAGGTGTGGTCCTCGTACGCACACATCGCCGACCACTGCATCCTGGTCGTGCGCACGGACCCCTCAGCCGAGCGGCACCGCGGCCTGTCGTACCTCTTGGTCGACATGAAGTCGCCCGGGGTGGTGGTCCGGCCGCTGCGGCAGATCACCGGCGACCCTGAGTTCAACGAGATCTACTTCACCGACGTTCGGGTCCCGCGCGACTCCATCCTCGGTGCTCCGGGCGAGGGCTGGAACGTCGCGATGACCACGCTGCTCCATGAGCGGGGGACGCTGGGCTTCGCCCTGACCGCACGGTTCGAGGCGCTGCTCGGGCGTCTGGTCGAGACGGCCTGCACGACCCGTCCTGACGGTGTCCGCCCGGCCGACGACCCGCTGGTCCGCGACCGGGTCGCGGCGCTGGCCATCGACCTGGAGGCATTGCGGTTCACCAACTATCGGGCGCTCACGTCGCTGGTGCGCACCGGTGCTCCGGGGCCGGAGGGCTCGGTCGCCAAGCTGCACTGGTCGGAGGCCAACCAGCGGCTGACCAAGCTCGCCCAGGACGTCCTGGGGCCAGCGAGCCGAGTGGACGGCGCAGACGCGTGGTGGGGCGGGTTCTGGGCGTACCAGCAGCTGCGCAGCCGAGGCAACACCATCGAGGCCGGAACGTCCGAGGTCCTGCGCAACATCATCGCCGAACGCGTCGTCGGCCTGCCCCGGTCCCGCTAGCCCCCTCGATCGGAACGGAGCACCTGATGGACTTCGCGTTCTCCGCGGACCAGGACGAGCTGCGCGCGACTGCTCGCCGGCTGTTGGCCGACCGGCTCCCCCCCGAGCGTCTGCATGCCCTGGCGGACGCGGGTGACGGCGACGGCACCAGCTCCGCCCTGTGGTCCGAGCTGGTTGGGCTGGGCTGGGTCGGGCTGTCCGCCCCGGAGGGCGGCGGGTCGTTCCTCGACGAGGCGGTGCTGCTCGAGGAAGCCGGGTACGCCTTGCTGCCGGATCCGCTGCTGGCCTCGGTCGTGTGCCTGCCCGCCGTCACCCTGGCGCCCAAGCCCGACCCGACGGCCGCCACGGTGCTCGCCTGGGCCGAGCCGGCCGGCCCGCAGACCTTCCGTTCCGCCGCGAAGGTGAAGACCTGGGCGACCCGGACCGACGGTGCGTGGCAGCTGACCGGGACCAAGTCCGACATCGCCGACCTCGGGTCCGCCGCGCAGGTGGTAGTGCTTGCCGCTTCTGAGAGCGGCCCCGCGCTCCTCCTCGTCGAGCCGACTCGGGGGGCGGTCCGGCTGCTGCCGACCACGGACGGCACCCGCCGGATCGGCACCCTCACCCTTGGGGGCACGCCGGCCGTGCTGCTCGCCGCTGGCAGCGAAGCCGCACCCTTGCTCACCGCGATGCGCCGCCGCGCCGAGGCCGGCCTCGCCCTGGAGTCGGTCGGGATAGCCCAGCGGATGCTCGACATCGCGAGCGAGCACGCCAAGCAGCGCGAGCAGTTCGGGCGCGTGATCGGTACCTACCAGGCGGTGTCTCATCACATCGCCGACATGTACGTCCGCACCGAGCTGGCTCGCTCGCTCGCCTACCGGGCTGCGTGGTGCGTGGCGACGATCGAGACCGAGCCGACTGCCGTGACCGGTCAGGAGGTCGATGTCGCGTGCGCTGCGGCGAAGGCTGCGGCGACCGAGACGGCGGTCTTCGCAGCCGAGGGGGCGATCCAGGTGCTCGGCGGGATCGGCATGACGTGGGAGCACGTCGCCCACCGGTTCTACAAGCGCGCGCTCGCCAACGAGACCTTCGCGGGTTCCCCGGCCGAGCACCGGGCGACAGTCGCAACCGCGATCCTCGGAGCGGCTCGATGAAGGCTCTGGTCAAGGCGGAGGCAGCTCCGGGGTTGTGGCTCAAGGACCTCCCGGTGCCTGTGGCCGGCCCGGGCGAAGTCCTGATCCGGGTGCTCCGTACGGGGATCTGCGGCACCGACCTCCATCTGCGCAGCTGGGATGCCTGGGCCCAGGGTGCGCTGAAACCGCCGGTGGTGCTCGGTCACGAGATCGCCGGGACCATCGAGGTCGTCGGGCCCGGAGTCGACACCGTCGCGGTCGGCGACCTGGTCAGCGTCGAAGGTCATCTCGTGTGCGGCCGCTGCCGCAACTGCCTGGCGGGGCGTCGCCAGCTCTGCGCCAACACGGTGAGCGTCGGGGTCGACCGTGACGGAGGGTTCGCCGAGTTCGTCGCCGTGCCAGCGACGAACGTGTGGCGGCATCGCGAAGGGATCGATCCGGATGTCGCGGCCATCTTCGACCCCTTCGGCAACGCGGTGCACTGCGCGCTGACCTTCCCGGTCCTGGGCGAGGACGTGCTGATCTCGGGCGCCGGGCCGATCGGCATCATGGCCGCGTCGGTGGTGCGCCATGCCGGGGCCCGCAACATCGTCATCACCGACATCAGCGCCGATCGGCTCGAGTTGGCCCGACACATGGGTGCGGTGACGAGGGCGGTTGACGTGTCCCAGACGAGCGTCGCGGCAGTGATGGACGAGCTGCGGATGAAGGAGGGTTTCGACGTCGGGCTCGAGATGTCCGGCGCGCCCCCGGCCCTGCACTCGATGATCGCCTCGATGGCGCATGGCGGCCGCATTGCCTTGCTGGGCCTGCCTTCTGGTGACGTCGCCTTCGACTGGGACCGCGTGATCCACTCGATGCTCACCGTCAAAGGCATCTTCGGGCGCGAGATGTTCGAGACCTGGTACGCGATGTCGGTTCTCGTCGATGCAGGTCTCGACATCTCCCCGGTTATCACCCACCGGTTCTCGTACCGAGACTTCGACGAGGCGTTCGACGTCGCCGCGTCCGGTCGATGCGGCAAGGTCATCCTCGACTGGTCGGAGATCTGAGATGGCGGACCTTGGTGCGTTGAGAGCGGAGCTCACCGAGCGGCTCGACCAGATGCGCGAGACCGGCGTCTTCAAGCCCGAGCGGATCATGGGCTCGCCGCAGAGCACCCACGTGACGGACGCCGCCGGACTGCCCTTGCTGAACCTGTGCGCCAACAACTACCTGGGCCTGGCCGACGACGCCGAGGTCATCAAAGCGGCACAGCAGGCGCTCGACATCTGGGGCTTCGGCATGGCCTCGGTGCGCTTCATCTGCGGGACCCAGACGATCCACCGCGACCTCGAACGGCGGCTCTCGTCCTTCCTCGGCAGCGAGGACACCATCTTGTTCGGGTCGTGCTTCGATGCGAACGGTGGTGTCTTCGAGGCGTTGTTCGACGAGCGCGACGCGATCATCTCGGATGCGCTCAACCACGCCTCGATCATCGACGGGATCAGGCTGTGCAAGGCGAAGCGGCTGCGGTACGCCAACCGGGACCTGGCCGATCTCGAGGCTCAGCTCGTGGCCGCAGCCGATGCGAGGTACCGCCTGGTCGTCACCGACGGCGTCTTCTCGATGGACGGTTACCTCGCGCCGCTGGACGAGATCTGCGCGCTGGCCGACCGCTACGACGCGTTCGTCATGGTCGATGACTCCCACGCCGTCGGCTTCGTCGGGGCGAGCGGTGCCGGCACTCCTGAGCTGTTCGGCGTGCGAGACCGCGTCGACATCGTGACCGGGACCTTGGGCAAGGCGCTCGGCGGGGCCAGCGGGGGGTACGTCGCCGCCCGGTCCGAGATCGTTCAGGTCCTGCGACAGCGTGCGCGTCCCTACCTCTTCTCGAACTCGCTTGCACCCTCGATCGTCGCGGCGTCCCTGCGCGTGCTCGATCTGCTCGAGTCGTCCGGAGCCCTGCGCGACCAGGTGCATGCGAACGCCGCCCGGTTCCGGGCGGGCATGACTGCGGGAGGGTTCGACCTCCTCCCGGGGCAGCACCCGATCGTTCCAGTGATGTTCGGTGATGCCGTGCTTGCCGGTCGGGTCGCCGAAGAGCTGTTCGCCCGTGGTGTCTACGCCGTGGCGTTCTCGTTCCCCGTGGTGCCGCAGGGGCTGGCCCGGATCCGGGTGCAGCTGTCCGCGGCGCACTCGCCGGCCGACGTCGACCACGCGGTCGACGCGTTCATCCAGGCACGGGCCGCGTGCATCTGACCGGCGCCATCGCGGCGCGGCTCGCTGTCGTCCTGGTGCTGTCGGCTGTGCTGGCTGCCAGGCTGTCGGACCGGCCGGCGCCGTGGGGGCGTCGCTGGTCCCTGACCAAGCACGCGACTCGCGAGACCGGGATCATCCTCGGCCTGTTCGCGCTGTGGCAGTTTGCCGGCGGTCTGGCTCTGACGCACGTCGCCGGGGCCTTCGACCGAGCTCACACGATCGTGCACTGGGAGCGGTTCCTGCCGCTGCCCAGCGAGCTCACGATGCAGTCCTGGGTGCTGCCGCACGAGTGGCTGGTCAAGACCAGCAACACCTTCTACCTGTATGCCCACGTCAACGGCATCGTGATCTTCCTGGTGTGGCTGTTCGTCCGGCACCGTGACCGGTACCCCTGGGCCCGCAACGTCCTCGCGATCTCGACGGGGCTCTGCCTGCTGACCCAGCTGCTCCCCGTGGCCCCGCCCCGGATGCTCGTCGACCTGGGCTTCGTCGATACCGCCGTCTTCTACAACCAGTCCGTCTACGGGCCGTTCGGCAGCGGGATCGCCAACCAGCTGTCGGCGATGCCGTCGGTGCACGTGGGTTGGGCCGTCTTCATCGCGTACGTCGTCATCCGGGTGAGCCCGAGCCCCTGGCGCTGGCTGATCCTGCTGCACCCGTTCGTCACCGTGTTCGTCGTCGTCGTGACGGCCAACCACTTCTGGGCGGACGGACTGGTGGCGGCGGCGATCTTCGCGTCCGTGTTCGCGGCAGCACACGTCGTCGAGTCGGCCCGCCTCAGATCCGTCGAGTCCGATCGAGATCCGCTTCCGCATGCCGTGGCACCACGATGACTGGGACCCCTGCTCCCCGCAGGATCTTCTGAGCGGTATCGCCGAGGAAGACCCGTCGCAACGGGCCCGCCGTGCCGGAGCCGCAGACCAGCAGCTCGCCGGGCAGCCAGTCGACGGCGCCGATCGCCGAGTCGAGATCCTCGCCCTCGGCGATCTCGGCGCTGACCTTCGTCGCGACGGGAACGACAGCGAGGGCTTCGTCGAGCCAGCCCCGGGCGTCGCCCCGCAGCTCGTCGAGCGCGCCCTCGAAGCCGGCGAACTCGCGGGGCGGGTGGATCACCAAAGTGGTGAGCCGGAGATCGACACCGGTCCGGCGACAGAGCTGGATGGCGGCGGCGAGCGCCTCGTCGGAGTCCAGACTGCGCGAGTACGCGACGGTGACCCGGGTCGGGACGGTTCCCGGTCTGTCTGCTTGGTCAGTCGTGGGGTCCTGGCTGGGCGTGAGCAGGACCGAAACGGTCGCACCGTGCAGCAGCTGGTCGGCCGTGCTTCCCCGGTGCAGTCGACCCGGTGCACCACCCGCCGCCGAACCGATCACGATGAGCGTGGCACCCACGTGCTCCGCGACCTCGATCAGACCGCGGCCGCTGCTCGTGTGCGCGTACACGATCTTGTCGAATCGCACCCCGTCGAGGTGCTCGGTTGCGCGCCGCAACGTCTTGGCCGCCGCCTCGACGAGGAACGCCTTCCACTCGCTGTCGACCGCCCCCTCCAGGTGGGCCGGCCACGGCGTGGGGTGGATCGCGGTCAGCACGAGGTCGGCTCGCATCGATCGAGCCAGCTCACCGGCCCACCGGACGACGTGGTCGCCCTCACTGTCCGGCTGGACGCCGACGACGATCTTCATTTCGGCCTCGGCTCTGTCGCGGGGTGGCTCCTCGCACCTTACGGCGTTGGCGGAAGGAGGTCCCAGACCCGGGCTCCACCGAGGATGCCGTTGATGTTCTCGGCGACAACGACATCGGACGGAAGCGCCAGCCGTAGCCGCTTGGCATTTCCGCCGCCCAGGTAGAGCCGGTCGAAGCAGATCACCGGTCGCAGCCCCCCGATCGCGCGCTCGACCCGCCGGTTCCACTTCCTCTCTCCGACGGCCCGTCGGGCGTGGTCACCCAGCTGCTGGTCGTAGGTCTGACCCTTGCGGAACCGATGTTGCGACAGCTCGAGATCGAGCGTGATCCGGCCCTCGTCGAAGAGCGCGAACCCGAGGCCGGTGCCGAGAGTGAGAACGAGCTCGACCCCCCGCCCCTGCACCACCGAGGCCCCCTGCACCTGGGCGTCGTTGAGCACCAGAACGGGTCGGTCGAACGCGAGCGAGAGGGCCGCCGCGGCGGGGAATCCGGTCCAGGCGGTGAGCAGATCGGGATCCACCGGCGTGAACGGCCCAGCACTCGTGGGGTAGTGGGGGGTCGCGATCACGGTGCCGTGGCGAATCAGGCCGGGCAGGCCGGCGGTCACCCGGTCGTACGCCGGCAGCCCGCGCGTCAGGTCGACGAGCTCGCGGACGAACCGGGCAGGCGTGAGCGGGTACGGCACCGGGACGCGGACCCGCTCACTGATCATCGCTCCGGCGGTGTCCAGGACCGCGGCCTTGAGCCCGGTGCCGCCGCAGTCGATCGACAAGGTGGTGGGGTTCGCTGGCAGGTCGGTCACGGGTTCACAGTGCCAGAAGAGGCCGGTCACAGCAGGCCCCGCCGGGCTGCTTCCGCGCCCATGGCGAACCGGGTGTGCGCACCGAGCTTGCGTTGGAGGACAGCCAGCCGTCGGCCGATCGTTCGCGCGGACGTACCTAGCTGACGCCCGATGGCGGCCTCGGTGAGGTCGCCGGCCAGCATCAGCAGCAGCGTGACCTCCGCCGCGGTGAACGGAGAGTCCTCGCGGCGGGCTGGCCCCAGCGCCAGCGGGGTGGCGCGTTGCCAGATCTCCTCGAAGCCCTGGACGAGGTCGGCCACGAAGAGCGAGTCGTAGAGGAACAGCGCTGCGGTCACCCAAGGCCCCTCCGCGGCGAGCGGGAGTACGGCGCAGGACCCGTCGGAAACGAGATAGCGCAGCGGAAGATGGCCGATGACCCGGGCCTGCTCGCCGAGCTCGGCTGCGCGGGAGAGGTAGGTCGCATGACCGTCGACCCGGTGCGCATCGGCCGCGTACACGGTGCGCAGCTCGACCCCGCGGCCGAGGAGCTCGAACATCGCTTCGGCGAGGGCCCGCGGTTCGCTGGCACGGACGTACGGCTGCCGATCGAGCTGCAGGAGCTGCGACCCGGTGGCCGTGATCAGCTCATGGATGGCCTCGTTCACTTGTTCGGCGCCCTGGACGACGCGCAGCGGTGGGTGGTCGTCCTGCTCGCGCTCGCGGGCCGCTAGATAGAGCTGGGCCAGCTGCTCTACCGCCACCCCCGCCTGGATCAGGCGGCTCGCCTGGCTCTGGAACAGTCTGCCGAGCGTGCGGTTGGGTGGTTCCGGTACGTAGGACACCTCGTGGGCGCCGGACGGCTGCACTCCGCGGCCTGCGACGTACGCGGGGATGTCAGCGGGGGTCGTCCGGAGCAAGCCGAGCTCAACCATCAGCTGCAGGGAGCGCCCGACCGGACCCAGGGGAAGGCGAAGCGCCCGAGCGATCGCATGAGCCGTCCCGCCACGCGTCGCGAGGATGTGCCGGTAGATCCGCTCGGCGTCGAGGTCGAGCCCGAGCGAGGACAACCCGGTCACGGAATCGGGCAGGCCTCCGCTCATCCGGCACACACCCCCGATAGCTCGAATCAGCCCGACCGCGATTGCTGCGCTGGGCGCTCACTTTATGGTGCCGCGTGACCAAGCCGCGACGAGCGAACGAAATTGTCGTATCTCGGCCATGTCGCATTCTCGACATTGCGCAGTTCCGCAACCGCAGCGAAAGTGAAGGGTCGGTCATTTCTGGTGCGCCAGGTCCATCCCCCTGCGGCACGAGCACCGGCCGCGGCTCCGGCCGGAGTCCGGTCGGCGATGCCCGACACCGGCACGTCGCGCCAGCGGGAATTCCTTCGCGGAGTTGTCCGACCCCGTTGGCGTGGCGTGCCACTCAGGCGGCGTGCCTCGCAGGCGGCGTGCGGCTCAGGAGGAGGCAGGCTTGCGCTTGGTTCCGCTCGACGGCTCGCCGAAGAAGTCCGACAGGCTGATCTGCAGGGCGTCGGCCACGCGCCAGACCCGATCCAGACTCGGCGAGTACGCGCCCGTCTCCATCCGGCTGATGCTCTTGCGGTCAACGCTCGCGCGCTCAGCGAGCTGCTCCTGGGTCAGGCCGGCGGCGAGCCGGCGTTCGCGCACGGCGTCACCAAAGGTGAGGCGGCGTTCCTGGACTCGATCGGGGCGTGAAGGCACCGTTGCAGGTTTGTTCACAACCCGTGACAAGTCCGTACCGCGCTTGGTACAATCATGGGTTACCCCTTGTGAAAGCGTTCAGACGGTCCGACCCGCCTGGGTCCAGTCAACCCCTTCAGCCGGCTCTACGGGCGGCCAAATCGTGACCATGGTTCGCCCGGGCGAGCGCGCCACGCCCCTCGGCGCGACCTCGTCCAGGCGCCGCGAGGTGACGCGAGGGCGGCGCCTGTCGCCCTCCCGGTACGCTCGGAGCGCACCGGGAGGGCTCGCATAGTGGCCGAGTGCGGCGGTCTTGAAAACCGCTATGGCTGGTGACAGTCATCGTGGGTTCGAATCCCACGCCCTCCGCTCCGCCCGCCTATTGACACCGTTCCGCGTTTACACCGTTCCACGCGTGACTGAGTTCCTCAGCGGACTTATCCGACGGCTATTGGTGTAAATGACGACCCTCTCGATCGGGAGTCGGAATTGCTTTGGCGCCTGGTCCCCTTGGTGGCCGGGGCGCCGTCCGTGGTGCCTCAGTAGGACCGGGCTGGGCAGCGGCGGCGGACATGACCTTCGGCCCTGGGCGGGTCGGAGCCCGATCGCGCATGCTGGGACGTGAAGACTCAAGTCACCCTGAGAGTCAGGGCCGATGAGCAGGAGGGAGTCCTCCGATGACCGCTCCGCGCGGTCCGTCGACCGGGCACATCGTGGTCGGGGTTGACGGCTCTGAGCCGTCGCGTTCAGCGCTGCGCTGGGCGGCCCGGCTGTCCTCCGTCCTCGGGTGTCCTATCGACGCCGTTCTCGCCTGGGAGACGCCGGCGAGCTACGGCCTGGCCTACCTGCCGGACGACTGGCGCCCGGACATCGACGCGCAGACCGAACTCGACCAGACGATCGAGTCGGTCTTCGGCGCGGACCGACCCGCGGAACTGACCCTGTGCGTCGACCAGGGCAACCCGGTCGAGGCGCTGCTGAAGCGCAGTGACGGCGCGGAGATGATCGTCGTGGGCAGCCGTGGTCACGGTGGCTTCGCCGGGCTGCTGCTCGGATCGGTGAGCGCCAGCTGCGCTGAGCACGCGCGGTGCTCCGTCCTGGTCGTCCATGGCGATCCGTCGCCGACCACGCCGTAGTCGCCGCCCATGCGACCTCGCGACGCAAGCGCCCTCGCCACCCAAATTCCGAGACAGGAGCCAGAGATGTCCGAGCACGAGTACTTCCCCGCGGCGCCGCGTGACGAACCGGCGGGAGACAGTGGCGACCAGGCGCAGCGTCTTCAGATGGCGGAGGAGCAGGAGGCGATCGCCGCCGCGCTGGCCGGCTCACCCCGAGGCAGCGACGAGGACTTCGAGCACCGCTCCTCGCGCCTCGACCTGCTCGAGGGTGAGGACCCTGCCTCGGACCCCTCAGAGTCCGACTCCAGCGACGACCCGACCTACGGCGGAGGGCTGGTCGCCGATCGGCACCTGTCCGAGGCCGCCCGCGACGTAGCGAACCGCTCCGACACCCCGTTCCTGATCGACGAGGCGCTCGAAGAGCTGAACGCGGAGTCCGACGACGAAACTGACGACGACCTCTGAGAGAAGGGGCGAACCCATGCAGGAGAAGCGGAAGTGGAGCGACTTCAGCCCAGTTCAGCAGCGGGCCATCGCGATCTCGGCCGGCGTCGAGCTGGTGCTGACCACGGTTGCGCTGCTGGACCTGGTGCGCCGCCCGGCGGGCCAGGTGCGCGGCCCCAAGGCGCTGTGGGCGCTGGGAATGTTCGTCCAGCCGGTCGGACCGATCGGGTACCTCGCGTTCGGCCGCACGGGAGCATGATGGAGGGGTGCACAGACCCACGAGGCGCTGGTGTGTCGGCACCGCCACGTATGCCGGGCTGATCGCGGCCCTCACCTGGCAGTGGTCCGGTCGATCGGGTGGCGGCTTCAGCATGGCCGAGGCGGCGACGTTCGTGCTGTTGCTGCCGGCCATGCTCGTGCTCATCCCGGTGACGTACGTCGTGCTCGCGGGAGTCTGGGGTGTCACCGGTGGCAGTGTCGATCAGGGCATCGTGCCGCCGGCGGTCGTGGTCAGTTACGTCGTCTGGTTCGCGCTGGTGGCTGTGGCCAACGCCGTTCTCGTCACCGCCGCGGTGCGGGTGCTGCGCAGGCGACGCTCGAGTCGCCCACAAGACGGCCTCGCAGCCTCCTAGCGCACGGGTCAGGTGCCACCGAGATCGAGCACGGCGACGGCGGAGCCGATCAGGCTGCCGAGGTACAACCGGTGGCCATGACGGACGACGCCGGTCGCCATCGCGAACGCGCCGCCCGAACCCTGCAGGTCACGGATGATCCGACCGTTCGGATCGACACCCAGCACCCAGACCGTGCGGCGTACCGCAGGCTGCAGTCGTTCGGGCACCGCCATGACGAGCTTGCGCACCACCGGTGGCGCTGCGAGCAGTCGGTCGAGCCGCGCGTCGCGGGCGCTGGCCAGCGCGACCCAGAGGGTGCCGTCGGCGTCGATGGAGAGGTTGTCCGGGCTCCCCGGCAGGTTGCCGACGAGCACGTCCTTGGTGCCGGCGCGAGGGCCGGTCAGCATCAGTCGGGTCAGCTGGTATGTACCCGTCTCGGCCACGACGACGGCGGTCTCGTCCGGGGTCAGCGCGACGCCGTTCGCGAACGACAGCCCGTCCAGCAGCACGTCCACCCTGCCCTCGGTGTCCAGCCGGAACAACCGGCCGTCACTGCGGTGCTCGACGATCGCTGCCTTCCAGTGCTCGATGTGGAACCGGGTCGAGGACTCGGTGAAGTAGATCGTCCCGTCCGAAGCGGCGACGACGTTGCTCGCGAACGTGAGCGCCCGCCCGCCGACGGACTCGACGAGGCGCTCGACGGTGCCGGTCACGGGATCGAGCCGGAGCAGACCTCGATGGCTGTCGCAGACCAGCAGCCGACCGTCCGGGAGCACCTCGAGCCCGAGCGGACGCCCGCCGGTGTCGCCGACCGTCGTGACCTCCCCGGTTTCGGGGTCCACTCGGACGACGCGTCCGTCGGCCAGGCCGGTGTAGACCTCACCAGAGGCACCCACCACGACGTCCTCCGGGCCGATGCCCGGGAGGGACAGCAACGTCAGCGAGGGCAACGGTTCTGCGCTCTCGCGCTGCGTGGCCCGCGCCCCCGCGCGCGGCGGCTTCCAGACCACGGGGTCGATCTTGACTCCAGTCATCAGGTACCTCCTCGGCGAAGCAGACCACAGCGGGTCGAGGTGGGACAATGCAGGGGAGGGGGTGGCGCTCGTGACCACAGACCAGATTGCCGTTGCGATCCGCCGGACCGCTCACCGGTTTCCCACCCGTCCGGCGTTGCGGTTCCGCGACC
>Ga0302299_10002056_pt1 | contig 12243 bp, 11 predicted proteins | sample III_Fen_N3_4_FD_198795 | JGI IMG/M metagenome (GOLD analysis project Ga0302299, IMG submission 198795) | Peat permafrost microbial communities from Stordalen Mire near Abisko, Sweden - III_Fen_N3_4 | ecosystem: Environmental > Terrestrial > Soil > Wetlands > Permafrost | place: Sweden: Abisko...
AACGAGAGCAGGGCACCGCGGGCGGCGCTCGCCTCGGTGAACGCGAGGGTCTGCACGGCGCCGAGCGTGGGGCCGATGCACGGCGTCCAGCCGAGGCCGAACAGCACGCCGAGCATGGGGGCGCCCCACAGCCCGATCGTGGGCATCCGGTGCACGCGGAACTCGCGCTGCATTCCGGGGATCCAGCCGAGGAACATCAGGCCGAGGCCGATCACGAGCAGGCCGAGCACGCGCGTGATGATCGACTGGTACTGCAGCAGCACGGAGCCGAGCGCGCCGAACAGCGCGCCGTACGACACGAACACCGCGGTGAAGCCGAGCACGAACAGCAGGGAACCCGCGACGACGCGACCCTTGGTGCGCGCGACCGACGCCGCCACCGCGGTGGAGACGACGGTGGCACCGGCCGGCACGGCCTCGCCCTCGGCCGTGGCCGCGCCGACCGTCTGGGTAGCGCCGGACTTCGTCGCCTGCGCGGAGGTGGCCTCCTCGCCGAGCAGCTCGGCGCCGGACAGGCCGGTGACGAACGACAGGTAGCCCGGCACGAGCGGCAGGACGCACGGCGACAGGAACGACACGACGCCGGCCGCGAAGGCGATGGGCGCGGCCAGCAGCAGCGAGCCGCTGGTGACGGTGTCGATGGCGCTCACGGGACTATCCTCACGCCTTCTCGGCCAGGACGGGCTCGATCATGCCGAGCAGCCGCGACTTGTCGACCGCGTCGAGGGCGCGGGCGGCCACGCGTCCCTGCCGGTCGAGCACGAGGGTCGTGGGGATCGCGGCCGGCGACAGCGCGCCGTGGAAGGCGAGCACGACCGAGTTGTCCTTGTCGAAGATCGAGGGGTAGGAGACGTCGAAGGTGCGGGTGAACGCCTGCGCGTTGGCGAGCGAGTCCTTGCCCGCCGACACGACGCCGACGAACGCGACGCCCTTGTCCTTCTCCTGCGTGTAGACCTGCTCGAGCGCCGACGTCTCGGTGCGGCACGGGCCGCACCAGGACGCCCAGAAGTTCACGACCACGACCTTGCCGCGAAGAGTGCCGAGGTCGAGCGGGGCGCCGTCGAGCGTGGTGCCCGACACCGCGGGCGCCGCGCTGCGCTGGTCGGGCGTGGTGAGCACGGTGGAGCCGTCGCCGGCCACGAACCCGCTCGTGCCGTCGCCCGAGCCGCTGCTCGAGCACCCGGAGAGCAGCGCGGCGACGGCGAGCGCCGAGGCCGCGAGGGCTCGGGTGCGGGTCACGACGGGGGCTCCTGGGTGCTGCGAGAGGGTTCCGTGGGGACGACGTGCGCGGTGCGTGCGGGGTTCCGCTAGGCGCCCTTGGCCTGCTGGGCCGACTTCCCGGCCGCACGGACGAGGTCGCCCGCCGGCTCGGTGTAGGTGATCGCGACGAGCTTGTCGTCGTCGAACGTGAGCGACGTGAGGCTCGCGAGCGCGCACTGCCGCTTGCGCGGGTCGTGGAAGAACCGGCGGTTCTCGGCGTCGAGCCGGGCGATCCAGACCGGCAGCTGGTGGCTCACCAGCACCGCCTCGTGCCCGCGCGCGGCCTCGTGCGCGGCGGCGACCGCGGCGCGCATGCGTCCGGCGACCTCGACGTAGGGCTCGCCCCACGACGGCTCGAACGGGTTCCAGAGGTGACGCCACGTGCGCGGCTGCCGGAGCACGCCGTCGCCGACCCCGACCCGCTGGCCCTCGAACACGTTGTCGGCCTCGATGATGCGGTCGTCGGTGCGGATCTCGAGCCCGTGCCGAGCCGCGACGGGAGTGGCGGTCTGCTGGGCGCGCTCGAGCGGCGACGACACGACGACGGTGATGTCGCGGTGCGCGAGCGCCTCGGCCGCGCGCTCGGCCATCTGCTCGCCGAGCGGCGAGAGCCGGAAGCCGGGCAGCCGACCGTAGAGGACGCCCTCGGGGTTGAAGACCTCGCCGTGACGCAGCAGGTGGACGGTGGTGCGCTCGGTCACGCGAACTCCTTGGCGATGTCGGGGTGCGCCGACGCGGCTGCCTTCGCCGCCGCCGGGAGGGCGGCGACGAGCCGGTCGAGCGCTCTGTCGTCGTGCGCGGCCGAGACGAACCAGGCCTCGTAGGCGCTCGGCGGGAGGTAGACCCCCTGGTCGAGCATCGCATGGAAGAACCCGGCGTACCGCCAGGCCTCCTGAGTGCGGGCCTCGTCGTAGTCGCGCGGGGCCCGGGCGCAGAAGAACACCGAGAACAGGTTGCCCGCGGTCGACAGCGCGTGCGTGACGCCTTCGGCCGACAGCGCCTCGGACACCAGCCGCCCGACCGTCGCGGCGGTGGCGTCGAGGTGCGAGTAGAGCGCGTCGTCGCACTGCCGCAGCGTGGCGAGCCCGCAGGCGGCCGCGACCGGGTTCCCGGCCAGCGTGCCCGCCTGGTAGACCGGGCCGGCCGGTGCGAGGTGGCCCATGATCTCGGCGCGGCCGCCGAACGCCGCGGCCGGCAGCCCGCCGCCCATGACCTTGCCGAAGGTGACGAGGTCGGGGGCCCACGACGCGTCGTCGCGCGCCTCGAGCTCGAGCCATCCCCCGCGGGCCACCCGGAAGCCGGTCATGACCTCGTCGATGACGAGCAGCGCGCCGTGCTCGTGCGCGATGCGTGCGAGGTGGCCGTTGAATCCGTCGCGCGGCGCCACGACGCCCATGTTGGCGGCGGCGGCCTCGGTGATGACGACGGCGATCTCGTCGCCGTGCTCGGCGAACGCGGCCTCGACGGCGGCGACGTCGTTGTAGGGCAGGACGATCGTGTCGTGGGCCTGCGCGCCGGTGACACCAGGGGTGTCCGGGAGCGCGAAGGTCGCGAGACCCGACCCGGCCGCGGCGAGCAGCGAGTCGACGTGGCCGTGGTAGCAGCCGGCGAACTTCACCACCTTGGCGCGACCGGTGAACCCGCGCGCCAGCCGGATCGCCGACATCGTGGCCTCGGTGCCGCTGCTGACCAGCCTCACCTGGTCGACGGCGGGCACGCGCGAGACGATCTCCTCGGCGAGCAGCACCTCGCCCTCTCCCGGCGTGCCGAAGGAGAAGCCGCGCGACGCCGCGTCCTGCACGGCCATGAGGACAGCGGGGTTCGCGTGGCCGAGCACCATCGGGCCCCAGGAGCACACGAGGTCGAGGTAGTCGCGGCCGTCGGCGTCGACGAGCCAGGGGCCCCGGCCCGACGCCATGAAGCGCGGGGTGCCGCCCACCGCCCGGAAGGCGCGCACCGGCGAGTTGACGCCGCCGGGCGTCACGGCGCGGCCGCGCTCGAACAGGGCCTGCGACTGAGGCGCCTGGTCGGGGTAGGGCTTCGGCACGGAGGTCACACGCGTCCTTCCGAGATCCAGCGGGCGACCTCGGCCGCCCAGTACGTCAGCACGATGTCGGCGCCGGCGCGGTGGATCGAGGTGATCGACTCGAGCACCATGCGGTCGCGGTCGATCCAGCCGCGCTGCGCGGCCGCTTCGACCATCGCGTACTCGCCCGACACCTGGTAGGCCGACACGGGGACGTCGACGCTGTCGGCGACCTCGCGCAGCACGTCGAGATAGCTGCCCGCGGGCTTCACCATGACGAGGTCGGCACCTTCCTCGACGTCGAGGCGCACCTCGCGCAGCGACTCGCGACGGTTGGCCGGGTCCTGCTGGTAGGCGCGCCGGTCGCCCTTGAGCTGGGAGTCGACGGCCTCGCGGAACGGGCCGTAGGCAGCGCTCGCGTACTTCGCCGCGTAGGCGAGCACCGACACCTGCTGGGCACCGACCTCGTCGAGCGCCGTCCGCACGACGCCCACCTGGCCGTCCATCATCCCGCTGGTGCCGACGATGTCGGCGCCCGCGTCGGCGAGGGACATGGCCATCTCGGCGTAGCGCACGAGGGTGGCGTCGTTGTCGACCCACCCGTCGGCGTCGAGCACGCCGCAGTGGCCGTGGTCGGTGAACTCGTCGAGGCACAGGTCGGCCATCACGACGATCTCGTCGCCGACCTCGTCGCGCAGGTCGGCGATCCCGACGTTGAGGATGCCGTCCGGGTCGGTGGCACCCGTGCCGACCGAGTCGCGCACGGCGGGGACGCCGAAGAGCATGACACCGCCGAGCCCGAGCTCGACCGCCTCGCGCGCGGCAGCGCGCAACGACGCGCGCGTGTGCTGCACGACGCCGGGCAGCGACGAGATCGGCACCGGCTCGTCGATGCCCTCACGGACGAACAGCGGCAGCACGAGACCGGCCGGGTGCAGGCGTGTCTCGGCGACCAGCCGCCGCACCGCGGGGGTGCGGCGCAGGCGGCGGGGGCGCTCCTGAGGGAACGCCATGTCAGGTCGCCTTGCGCCGTGCCGCGCCGCGGCGCTTGCTCGGCCGCCACACCGACTCGCCGGCCTCGGCGGCAGCCAGGCGCAGCGAGTCTCCGTGGGCGGCGAGAGCCTCGGCCAGCGCCGCCACCGACGGGGTCTCGGCCAGGACGTCGACGCGGAGACCGTGCTCCTCGGCGGTCTTGGCGGTGGCCGGACCGATGCACGCGACGACGGTGGAGGCGTGCGGCTTGCCCGCGATGCCGACCAGGTTGCGGACGGTGCTCGACGACGTGAAGAGCACGGCGTCGAAGCCCCCGGTCTTGATCGCCTCGCGCGTCTCGGCGGGCGGCGGTGCGGCGCGGACGGTGCGGTAGGCCGTGACGTCCTCGACCTCCCAGCCGAGCTCGAGGAGGCCCGCGACGAGCGTGTCGGTGGCGATGTCGGCGCGTGGCAGGAAGACGCGGTTGATGGGGTCGAACACCGCGTCGTACTCGGGGAAGTCCTCGAGGAGACCGGCGCTGCTCTGCTCCGAGCTCGGCACGAGGTCGGGGCGGACGCCGAACGCGGTGAGCGCGGCGGCGGTCTGCTCGCCGACGGCCGCGACCTTGAGGCCGGCGAACGCCCGTGCGTCGAGGCCGTACTCCTCGAACTTCTCGCGCACCGCGCGGACGGCGTTGACGCTGGTGAACGCCACCCACTGGAAGCGCCCCGACACCAGGCCGGTGATCGCGCGCTCCATCTGCTGCGGCGTGCGCGGCGGCTCGACCGAGATGGTCGGCACCTCGACGCCGACGGCGCCGTAGCGGGTGAGCTGGTCGGAGAGCGCGCCCGCCTGCTCCTTGGTGCGGGGCACGAGCACGCGCCAACCGAACAGGGGCTTGGTCTCGAACCACGAGAGCTTGTCGCGCTGGCCGACGGTCTCGCCCACGACCACCAGGCCGGGACCGGCCTGCTTGGCGGCCTTCACCGCGGCCGGCAGGTCGCCCAGCGTGGAGGCGATCGTGCGCTGCTCCACGGTGGTGCCGCCGCGCGTGATGGCGACCGGCGTGGACGGCGCGCGGCCGGCGTCGACGAGCGTGCGCGCGATCTCGGCGGCGCGGTCGGCACCGTTGACGATGACGACGGTCAGCCGCGGGTCGACGTGCTGCGACCAGTCGACCGCGGGGTCGTCGGCGTCGACGACGCGCACCTCGCGGGCCTTGCCGCCCAGCAGCGCGATGCCGGCGTAGGCGGGGATCCCGGTGAGGGTGGAGACGCCGGGCGCGATGTCGAACGCGACCTTGGTCTTCGCCAGCGCGGCCGCCTCGGTCGGGAGCGCGCCGTCGAGGAGCGGGTCGCCGGAGAGCAGGCGCACCACGGACTTCCCGGACTTGGCGGCGTCGGCGACGAGCTTCGCACGACCGGCGTGCGACATCGGCAGCCCGTCGGCGTCGAGCGCCGCGACCACCTCGGTCTCCGCGGACGCGAACTGCTGCGCGAGCGGCACGGCGTCGACGTCGGCGACGACGACGTCGGCCTCGCGCAGCAGGGCGGCGGCGCGCAGCGTCAGCAGGTCGGGGTCGCCGGGGCCGACGGCCACGAACGAGACGTTGCCCACGGGCTTCTTCTTGGCACGGGTGGTGACGGCGCTCATGATGCGCTTCCCCTCACGGGTTCGAGACCGGGTGCGCCGGCGGCGAGCAGTGCGAGTGCGAGCGTGCGCCCGACCTCGACCGCGTCGCCGGCGGTGCCGGAGACGGACTGCCGCACCTGCCGGCTGCCGTCGAGAGCGACGACGGTTCCGGTGAGGTGCACGAGCTGCTCACCGCCCGCCTCGGAGACGGTCGCGAGGGCGCCGACAGGCGCCGAGCAACCGGCCTCGAGAGTGGCGAGGAGCGAGCGCTCGGCGGTGACGGCGGCGCGCGTGAGCGAGTCGTCGAGCCGTGCGAGCGCTTCGAGTGCCACGACGTCGTCGTCGCGGCACTCCACCGCCAACGCCCCCTGTCCGGGCGCGGGCAGCATCTGCTCGGGCGCGAGCACCTCGGTGACCGCGTCGAGGCGGTCGAGGCGCGCGAGCCCGGCGCGGGCGAGGACGACGGCGTCAGCCTTGCCGTCGGTCACCCAGCGCAGGCGGGTGTCGACGTTGCCGCGGATGGCGACGACGTCGAGGTCGGGGCGGGCGGCCAGCAGCTGGGCCGCCCGTCGGGGAGAGCCGGTGCCCACGCGCGCGCCCTGCGGCAGCGTCGCGAGGGTGAGCCCGTCGCGGGCGACGAGCACGTCGTGCGGGTCCTGGCGCGGCGGGATCGCGGCGACGACGAGGCCGGCGGCCGGCGCCGTGGGCAGGTCCTTGATCGAGTGCACGGCGATGTCGGCGTCGCCGCGCAGCAGCGCGTCGCGGACGGCGGTGACGAAGACTCCGACCCCGCCGAACTGCGCGAGCGGCGTGGTCTGGTCGGCGTCGCCCAGAGAGCTCACCTCGACCAGCACGACATCGCGGCCGGTCGCCTCGCGCAGAGCGTCGGCGACGTGACCGGACTGCGTGCGGGCCAGCAGGCTGGCGCGGGTGGCGATGCGGAGCGCCGTCATGACAGGCCCCCGAGCAGCTCGTCGAAACCGGCCTCGCCGCAGCCGGCACGGGCTTCGCCAGCGCCGGCCGCAGCGTCCTCGGCGGCGGTGACGGCCTCGATCGCCTCGGGGTCGAGGTCGAACAGCCGGTGCAGCGCGGTCGCGTAGCGGGCGCCCTCGGGGTCGGCCGCGAGCTCCTTCATCCGCACGGTGGGGGTGTGCAGCAGCGTCGACACGACCCGGCGCAGCGAGCGGGCCACCTCGTCGACGTCGGCGTCGTCGAGGTCGGGCACGCGCAGGCGCAGCCGGCTGAGCTCGGACTCGACGACCTGCTCGGCGCGGGCCCGCAGCGAGACCACGATCGGCTCGACGCGGTGCGCGGCGATGGCCGCCGCGTGGGCGCGCACCTCCTCGGCCACGATCGAGCGCGCGAGCTCGACGTCGGCCGCAGGCGCGTTGGCCGCGGGCACGGCCGCGACGTCGGCGAGGTCGATCCGGTGGACGCCGGTCAGCGACCCGAGCGACTCCTCGGTGTCGTGCGGGAGGGCGAGGTCGACGACGACGAGCGGTGACGAGACGCCCTCGCGCGCGGAGCGCACCTCGTCGGTCGTGAGCACGAGCCCCGTCGACCCGGTGCAGGAGACGAGCACGTCGACCGCTGCGAGCTCGCGGGGCACCGAGGCGAGCTCGATCGCGGTGCCGTCGACCTGGGTCGCGAGGTGCTCGCCGCGCTCGAACGTGCGGTTCGCGACGACGACCTCGCGGACCCCGGCGCGCACGAGGTGCGCGGCGGCGAGCGAGCTCATCGCGCCCGCTCCGAGCACGAGGGCGCGACGTCCCTCGAGACCGCCGAGGTGCTCGCCGGCGAGGTCGAGCGCGACGCTGACCACCGAGGCGCCGGCGCGGTCGATGCCGGTGTCGTGGTGGACGCGCTTGCCCACGCGCAGCGCGGCCTGGGCGAGGTCGTTGAGGCTGCGGCCCGCGGTGGCGGCGTCCTGCGCGGAGCGCAACGCCGAGCGCACCTGGCCGAGGATCTGCTGCTCGCCCACCACCATCGAGTCGAGGCCGGCCGCCACCTCGAACAGGTGCTGGACGGCGCGGTCCTCGTAGCGCACGTAGAGGTGCGGCGTGAGCTCGTCGCGGTGGACGCCGGTGACCTTCGCGAGCGTCTCGGTCACGTCGACGACACCGCCGTGGAAGCGGCTGACCTCGGCGTAGACCTCGACGCGGTTGCACGTCGACAGCACCATCGACTCGGCGACGTGCGACGACGCGAGCAGGTCGACCTGCAGCTGCGCGGCCGAGCCGTCGACGAGGGCGACGCGGTCGAGCAGAGCCACCGGGGCCGTGCGGTGGCTGACGCCCACGACGAGAAGGGTCATCCGCGCGCCGCCGTCTGCTTGCGCTGCTCGTGGAACGCGAGGATCTGCAGCTCGGTGGCGAGGTCGACCTTGCGGACGTCGACACCCGCGGGCGTGGTGAGGACGACGGGAGCGAAGTTGAGGATGCTCGAGACCCCCGTGGCCACCAGGCGGTCGCACACGTCCTGGGCCGCGGCGGCCGGGGTCGCGATGACGCCGATGCACGCTCCGCCGTCGACCACGGTGGTCTCGAGGTCGTCGAGCGAGCTCACCTCGATCTCGGTGCCGTCGACGCCTGCCGGGATCTTCTCGCCCACGCGCGCCGGGTCGGCGTCGACGAGGCCGACCACGCGGAACCCGCGCGACGCGAACCCGCCGTAGTTGGCCAGGGCGTGGCCGAGGTTGCCGATCCCGACGATGACGACCGGCCAGTCCTGCGTGAGCCCGAGCTCGCGGGCGATCTGGTAGACGAGGTAGGCGGTGTCGTAGCCGACCCCACGGGTGCCGTACGACCCGAGGTAGGAGAGGTCCTTGCGCAGCTTGGCGCTCGTGACACCGCTGGCCGCGGCCAGCTCCTCGCTCGACACCGTCGAGACGCCGGACTCGCCCAGCGAGGTGAGCACCCGGTGGTAGACGGGGAGCCGGGCGACGGTGGCCTCCGGGATGCCGCGTCGCGACGCGTTGGTCGCGCGGGGCAGGGGCACGGCGTTCACCTGGATCCGAGAGGGGGTGGAGCCCTGTCAGAGTAGGTTTGGGTGAACGAGCGCACAAAGTTGCGCGGGGTCCGCGTTCCACGATACGGACACCCGAACCTGTGACCTGGGTCACACATTTTCACCCCCGGTGCACCGAAAGCGCGTACACCGCCGGGGCTGCGCACGTGGCCGGGCTACGGTGACAGGACCACAGGTAAGGGGACCCTTCCATGACCGCAGCCGACATCCGGAGCAGCGCCGTGCTCGTGCACGAGCTCGAGCCCGTCGCCGCCGGCGAGCTCGAGCGCCACCTCGCGACGGCCAAGGAGTGGTTCCCCCACCAGTACGTCCCCTGGAGCGAGGGCACCGACTTCGACGGCGAGTACGACGGTGTGCCGTGGGACGAGTCGCAGTCGCCGATCGACGCCGTCGGTCGCACCGCGCTGGTGATCAACCTGCTCACCGAGGACAACCTGCCGAGCTACCACCGGGCGATCCTCGAGACCACGGGCTCCGACGGTGCCTGGGGCGAGTGGGTCGGCCGCTGGACCGCCGAGGAGGCGCGGCACGCCGTCGCCATGCGCGACTACCTCACCGTCACCCGCGCGATCGACCCGGTGGCCCTCGAGCGCGAGCGCATGGAGCACATGAGCCGGGGCTTCTCCTCCGACGTCGAGGAGGGTGTGCTCACGGGGATGGCCTACGTGTCGTTCCAGGAGCTCGCCACGCGCATCTCGCACCGGAACACCGGCCGCTACACGAACGACCCCGGGTGCGACCGGCTGCTCGCCCGCATCGCGGCCGACGAGAACCTGCACATGCTCTTCTACCGCAACATCATGAGCGCGGCGTTCGAGCTCGCCCCCGACGACGCGATGCAGGCCGTGGTGCAGGTGGCCGAAGGCTTCGCGATGCCCGGCTCCGAGGTCGAGGGCTTCGTGCGGCGCTCGGTGCAGATCGCCATGGCCGGCATCTACGACCTGCGCATCCACCACGACGAGGTCCTCCTGCCCGTGCTGCGCGCCTGGAACGTGTTCGAGCGCACCGACTTCGGCCCGGGCGGCGAGGCCGCCCGCGACCGGCTCGCGCTGTTCCTCGAGGGCCTCGACGCCGCGGCGACCCGGTTCGAGGAGCGCCGGGCCGCGCGGCTCGAGCGCGCTCAGTCCTGACTCGGCGTCCACGACCCACCGACCGGCAGTAGCGCGAACGCGCTCTCTGCGACGCGCCCGCACCACCGAGGGCGATCAGCGAGAGGGGCGTCGGGCGAGCGCGGCGCGCAGGCGGTCGGGGTCGACGCGCCAGTAGTCGTGCTGCACGCCGTCGACGAGCGTCACCGGGATCTGCTCCCAGTAGAGGTCGGCGAGCTCGGGGTCGTCGAGGATCGAGAGCTCGACGAACTGCTCGCCGGTCTCGGCGCAGACCGCGACGACCACGGTACGGGCGTCCTCGCACAGGTGGCAGTCGGGCTTGCCGACCAGCGTGACGCGGGCGTCGCTCACGCGTCGTCGCCCTCGTCGACCTCCGCGTCGTCTCCGCTCCGCGGCACGCCGTCGCCGTCGGCCGGAGGGGCGATCCGGTCGCGCAGCACGCCGCGCGCGATCTTGCCCGTGGCCGTGTGCGGCAGGCGCTCGACGATCTCGATCTCGGTGGGGCACTTGAAGCGCGCGAGCCGCTTCTCGCACAGGGCCGCCACCTGCTCGCGCGTGACGGTGGCGCCGGGCACGAGGGCGACGAAGGCCTTGATGGTCTCGCCGGTGTGCTCGTGCGGTACGCCGACGACGGCGACCTCGGCCACACCCGGGTGGCTCGCGATCACCGACTCGATCTCGTACGGGTAGACGTTGAAGCCCGAGACGAGCACGAGGTCGCGACGACGGTCGACGATGTGGAGGTCGCCGTCCTCGTCGCGGTAGGCGACGTCGCCGGTGGCGTACCAGCCGTCGGCGTCGGGGCCGCCGGAGCCGTCGGGCCAGTAGCCGGAGAACAGGTTGGGGCCGCGCACCCAGATCTCGCCGGGGTCGTCCTCGTCGGCGTCCTCGCCGTCCTCGTCGACCAGCCGCACCTCGACGTCGGGCAGCGGCGAGCCGACGCTCCCGGGCTTGGGGCGGCCCCCGACCATGGTCGACGACACGACCGGGGCGGCCTCGGTGAGGCCGTAGCCCTCCCAGACCGGCTGACCGGCGGTGTCGGCGAACGCGCTGAACACCGCCGGGGCCAGCGGAGCCGCGCCGGACACCAGCGTGCGGACGCCGGCGAGGCGGCGGTCGAGGTCGGGCACGTGCGACCACGCGACGAACACGGGCGGCGCGGCGGGGACGTTGGTGACGCCGTACTCGGACACGACGTCGAGCGACGTCAGCGGCGAGAACTTGGGCAGGAGCACGGAGGTCGCGCCGGTCGCGATGGCCATGCCCAGCACCGCGTTGAGCGCGTAGACGTGGAACATCGGCAGCACCAGCAGCACGACGTCGTCCTCCGCCATGGCCGGCGGGTCGATCTTCTGCAGCGACGCGATGTTGGCGAGCAGGGCGCGGTGGCTGAGCATCGCTCCCTTGCTCGGCCCGCTCGTGCCCGAGGTGTAGAGCAGCACGGCGAGCGACTCGGGGTCGGTCGCGCTGGTGTCGACGTGCGGGGCGTCGGCGCGGTGGCCCGAGCGCTCGATGGCGACGTAGTCGGGGTCTCCGACGACCACCACGCGCGTGTCGAGACCGCGTGCGGCCGCGACCGCGGTGGCCTCGGTCGACTCCTCCGCCACCACCAGACGCGCGCCGGAGCGTTCGACGAGGTCGTGCACCTCGTGCTCGGTGTAGGCCGTGTTGAGGGGCAGCGCCACGAGACCCGCCCGCAGCGCCGCGAAGTAGCTGGCCACGAACTCGAGCCGGTTGCCCATGAGCAGCGCCACGCGGTCGCCGCGCACGAGGCCGATCCGGAGCAGGCCCGAGGCCATCGACTCGACGGAGGCGTCGAGGGCGGCCCACGACGTGCGCCGACCCGTGGCCGAGTCGATGAAGGCGTCGTGGTCGGGACGCCGCGCCGCGGTCTCCCGCAGCAGGTCGGCGACGTTGACCGCCATCAGCTCGCTCACGAGTCGATCGTGGCACAGGTCCGCTCGCTAGTCTGGCGGGCATGGCAGGGACCGATCCCACAGACCTCATCCGCGCCTCGCAGGTGGCGGGCGAGGCAGCCGCTGCCGCGGCCGAGGTGACCCCGCGGGCGTTCGTCGAGCCCGATCTCACCGGTGCGGCCTTCTTCGACGTCGACAACACGGTGATGCGCGGGGCGAGCATCTTCCACCTGGCGCGCGGGCTGGCCAAGCGCAAGTTCTTCACCGTGCGCGAGGTGGGCGACTTCGCTTGGAAGCAGGC
>Ga0302299_10002058_pt1 | contig 12242 bp, 14 predicted proteins | sample III_Fen_N3_4_FD_198795 | JGI IMG/M metagenome (GOLD analysis project Ga0302299, IMG submission 198795) | Peat permafrost microbial communities from Stordalen Mire near Abisko, Sweden - III_Fen_N3_4 | ecosystem: Environmental > Terrestrial > Soil > Wetlands > Permafrost | place: Sweden: Abisko...
GAGGCCGGCAACATCGGCCTCTCCGCCCTCGTCGCCAGCGGACTCGTGCTCTTCGTCATCACGCTCGCCGTCAACATGGGCGCCCGCCTGATCATCGCGCGGCGCTCCGAGTTCTCGGGGGCCAACTAATGGCCGACCTGACCGCACGCGAGCGCGACGAGTCCGAGGAGCTGCTGCACGAGGCCCTCGCCGGCGGCCACCTGCCGCGCTGGAGCGCCCTGGCCACCGCCGGTGCATCCATCGTCGTCGCGTTCCTGCTCAACGTCCTCACCGGGATCGACGGCGTCGCCGGCACGGCCGTCGTCGCGATGCTGCTCTTCCTGGTCGGCCAGACCGGCTGGAGCTTCGTGGTGGAGGGGCGGCGGCACGCGATCGACCGGCTCGCGACCACCGCCGTCTACGCCACGTTCGTCATCGCCGTCGTGCCCCTCGTCGCCGTGCTGGGCACCGTGCTCGTCAAGGGTGTGCAGGTCATCTCGGTCGAGTTCCTCACGACCTCGATGCGCTTCGCGACCCCGACCTCCGAGGGTGGCGGGCTCTACCACGCGCTCATCGGCACCCTGGAGCAGGTCGGCATCGCGGCGCTCTTCGGCGTCCCCCTCGGGATCCTCACCGCGATCTACCTCGTCGAGTACGCCCCCTCGATGCGCAACCGGCGGCTCGCGCACTCGATCAGCTTCTTCGTCGACGTCATGACCGGTGTCCCGTCCGTCGTCGTCGGCCTCTTCGTCTACACCGCGTTCGTCCTGACGCTCGGCCTCGAGCGCTCCGGCATCGCGGCGTCGATCGCGCTGACGATCCTCATGCTCCCGGTGGTCGTGCGCTCCACCGAGGAGATGCTGCGCATCGTGCCGCGCGAGCTGCGCGAGGCGTCGTACGCCCTCGGCATCCCCAAGTGGCGCACGATCCTCAAGATCGTGCTGCCGACCGCGATGAGCGGCATCATCACCGGCGCGATGCTCGCCATCGCCCGCGTGGCCGGCGAGACCGCGCCGCTGCTGCTCACGACGTTCATCTCGCAGTCGATCAACCCCAACCCCTTCAAGGGCCCGCAGGCCGCGCTGCCCACGTTCATCTGGGACCAGTTCACCAACGGCACCGACGTCTCGGTCAACCGCGCGTGGGGCGCGGCGCTGGTGCTCATCGTGCTCGTCATGGTCCTGTACGCCACCGCCAAGCTGATCTCGCGCTTCACCGGCGTGAAGAGCTCCTGACCCCGCTCCACGAGAGAGACAGACCACACCATGGCCAAGCGCATCGACGTCACCGACCTCGACGTCTTCTACGGCTCGTTCAAGGCCGTCGAGGGCGTCACCTTCTCGGTCGAGCCGCGCTCCGTCACCGCGCTCATCGGCCCGTCCGGCTGCGGCAAGTCCACGGTGCTGCGCACGCTGAACCGCATGCACGAGGTCATCCCCGGCGCCTACGCCGAGGGCACGGTCCTGCTCGACGGCGAGGACATCTACGGCGCCGACATCGACCCGGTCAACGTGCGGCGCACGATCGGCATGGTGTTCCAGCGACCCAACCCCTTCCCGACGATGTCGATCAAGGAGAACGTGCTCGCCGGTCTCAAGCTCGACGGCAAGAAGCGCCCGAAGTCCGAGCTCGAGGTGGTCGTCGAGCGCTCGCTGCGCGGCGCCAACCTGTGGGACGAGGTGAAGGACCGCCTCGACCGTCCTGGCGCAGGCCTGTCCGGCGGTCAGCAGCAGCGGCTGTGCATCGCCCGCGCGATCGCCGTCGAGCCGCAGGTCCTGCTCATGGACGAGCCGTGCTCCGCGCTCGACCCGATCTCGACCCTCGCCATCGAGGACCTGATCGAGGAGCTCAAGGAGCGCTACACGATCGTCATCGTCACCCACAACATGCAGCAGGCCGCCCGCGTCTCGGAGACGACGGCGTTCTTCAACCTCGCCGGAGTCGGCAAGCCCGGCAAGCTCGTGGAGATCGCCGCGACCGAGGTGATGTTCTCCAACCCCACCCAGCAGGCCACCGAGGACTACATCTCGGGTCGCTTCGGCTGACCTGGCCGCGGCTGCCTAGGCTTCTGCGTACGCCGGACCGCCCGGCCATCCGCCGATCGGAGCCCTCCCGTGCTCACCCACGTCGTCTCCTTCACCTTCACCGCCGCCGAGGACCGGCACGAGGCGCAGGCCCGCCTCGAGGCCCTGCCGCCCTACATCGACGCGATCGGCTCGCTCACGACCGGCCTGGACGCCGTCGGCGACCCGGGCGCCTCGCACCTCGTGCTCATCACGACCCACGACGACCTCGTGGGCCTGCGCGCCTACCAGGACCACCCCGTGCACCAGGAGTTCGCCACCTGGGTCGTCCCCCGGCTCGCCGCCAAGACCGTCGTCGACTTCGAGTCCTGATCCCTCGCTTCACGGATTCCGCACTCGGGTGACGGCCGGACCGCGCGGCGGTTACCGTGGGCGGGTGAGCTTCCCCCGCCGCCGCGACCACCACGAGGCCCCGGTGCCCGCCGCGCCCGGTCACGAGGTGCGCATCGAGGACGGGCGGTTCACCACGGCCGTCTGCTCCTGCGGCTGGCAGGGCGCCGGACGCCGCAACCGCGCCACCGCGCGCTCCGAGGCCCGCGACCACGCCCTGCTCTACGCCGACGGCACCGTGCTGTCGGCCGAGCCGGTGGCTCCTCCGCCCGGGGTCCCGGCGCTGCCCGACCGCGCCGACGCCTGAGCCCGCGCCTTCGCGAGGTTGCGCATCCCGGTCCGGGTGAACAGCGGGGCCGCGCGCAGCGCGAGGTCCGGCACCCCGGCCATCAGCCGCACCTGGGCACCGCGCCAGCGCGGCACGCTGCTGACCAGCCGCGGCCGCTCGAGCACCTCGACCACCCGGTCGGCGACCTCCACCGGCTCCACGAGCCGCGGCGCGGAGAACGACAGCGCCAGACCGTCCTCCTCGAGGACGTCGCTGAGCATCGGGGTGAGCATGCCGTCGGGGCAGACGGCCGTCAGGAGCACGTCGCGCACGCCGGCGGCGGTGAGCTCGGCCTGCAGACCGAGGGTGAACGACAGGACGCCGGCCTTCGTGGCGGCGTAGACGGCCTCGCCGGGCACGGGGATCCAGGACGCGAGCGAGGCGATGGTGACGACGTGGCCGCCGCCGCTCGCCCGCATCGACGCGACCGCGGCACGGGTGCCGTGGATGACGCCGAGCAGGTTCACCCGCACGACCCGCTCGATGACCTCGTCGGGCTGGGTGGCCGCGTCGCCCGCACCGAGGACGCCGGCGTTGTTGACCCACACGCGCGGACGCAGCTCCTCGGCCAGGGCGCGACACGCTGCCGGGTCGGTCACGTCGAGGACGCGGTCGGTGCCGTGCAGGTCGACGCCGACGACGTCGTAGCCCGCGCGGTCGAGCCGCGCGACGAGCACCTGCCCGAGCCCGCCCGCCGCACCTGTCACCACGGCGACCGGTCGGGTCACGCGGGCTCGACCTTCTGGCCCTTGCCCACCACGATGATCCCGCTGTCGCTCACCGTGTAGCGCTGACGGTCGAGCTCGAGGTTGACGCCGATCTGGGCGCCGTCGGGCACCTGCACGTTCTTGTCGAGGATGGCCCGTCGTACGACGGCGCCTCGTCCGATCTTCACGCCCGGCATGATCACCGCGCCCTCGACGTAGGCACCCTCGCGGATGTTGACGTCGTAGGAGAGGACCGAGTTGCGCACGTGCGCGCCGGCGATGATCGACCCGGCGCCGACCATCGACTCGTGGCTGTTGCCGCCCTCGACGAACTTCGCGGGGGGCAGCGGGGGGAGGTGGCTGAGGATCGGCCAGTGCCGGTTGTAGAGGTTGAAGATCGGGTGCACGGACACGAGGTCCATGTGCGCGTCGTGGTAGGCGTCGAGGGTCCCGACGTCGCGCCAGTAGCCCTTGTCGCGGTCGGTCGATCCGGGCACGACGTTGTCGTCGAAGTCGTAGACCTCGGCCATGCCCTGCGCGGTCATCATCGGGATGATGTTGCCGCCCATGTCGTGCACGGAGCCGTCGTCGCCGGCGTCGATGCGCAGCGCCTCGACGAGGACGTCGGTCGTGAAGACGTAGTTGCCCATCGACGCGTAGATGTGGTCCGGGTCGCCGGGGATGGTGGGCGGGTCCTTGGGCTTCTCCACGAACCGGGTGATCGTCCGGCCGTCGGCGGCGGTCTCGATGACGCCGAACTGGTCCGCCTGCTCCTTGGGCACCCGGATCCCGGCCACCGTCACGCCGGCTCCCGAGGCCTTGTGCTGGTCGACCATCTGCTGCGGGTCCATGCGGTAGACGTGGTCGGCGCCGAACACCACGACGTAGCTGGGGCTCTCGTCGTAGACCAGGTTGAGGCTCTGGAAGATCGCGTCGGCGCTGCCGGTGTACCACCGCGGACCGAGGCGCTGCTGCGCCGGCACCGGGGTGATGTAGTTGCCCAGCAGCGTCGACATGCGCCACGTGGTGGTGATGTGCCGGTCGAGCGAGTGGCTCTTGTACTGGGTCAGCACGCAGATCCGCAGGTAGCCGGCGTTGACCAGGTTGGACAGCACGAAGTCGACGAGGCGGTAGGCCCCACCGAACGGCACCGCGGGTTTCGCCCGGTCCGCCGTCAGGGGCATCAGCCTCTTGCCCTCGCCGCCGGCGAGGACGATTCCGAGCACATCACGGTTGGCCACGTGCTCACCGTAGCCGGGGGCCTACGCTGGCGCCTGTGTTGCGAGTAGGAATCCTCACCAAGGAATGGCCGCCCGACGTCTACGGAGGCGCCGGGGTCCACGTCGAGGAGCTGGTGCGCGAGCTGCGCCCGCTCGCGGACGTGCGCGTCCACGCCTTCGGGCCGACCCGGACCGGCGCCCACGGGCACGTCGTCCCGCCCGGCTACGAGAACGTCAACGCCGTCCTCCAGACGATCGCCGTCGACCTCGACATGGTCCGCGCGCTCGACCACGTCGACGTCGTGCACTCGCACACCTGGTACACGAACCTCTCCGGACATCTCTCCGCGGAGCTGCTCGGCGTCCCCCACGTGCTCACCGCGCACTCCCTCGAGCCGCGCCGGCCGTGGAAGGCCGAGCAGCTCGGCGGCGGCTACCGCATCTCGTCATGGCTGGAGTCCTCGGCCTACCGCGAGGCCGCCGGGATCATCGCCGTGTCCGACGGGATGCGCCTCGACGTCCTCGACGCCTACCCCTTCATCGACCCCGACAAGGTCCACGTCGTCCGCAACGGCATCGACACCGTGAAGTGGCAGCCGCAGCCCTCCACCGACCTGCTCGAGCAGTACGGCGTCGACGCGAGCCGCCCCTACGTCGTGTTCGTCGGGCGCATCACGCGGCAGAAGGGCATCGCCCACCTGCTGCGCTCGGCCGCCCACTTCGACCCGGACCTGCAGCTGGTGTTCTGCGCCTCCGCGCCCGACACCCCGGAGATCGCGGCCGAGACGAAGGTGCAGATCGCGAAGCTCCAGGAGACCCGCCAGGTCGTCTGGATCCAGGAGCACGCCCCGCGCAACGTCGTGCAGCAGCTGCTCAGCCACGCGCTCGCCTTCCTCTGCCCCTCGGTCTACGAGCCGCTCGGCATCGTCAACCTCGAGGCGATGGCCTGTCACACGGCCGTCGTGTCCTCCGACGTCGGCGGCATCCCCGAGGTGGTCTCCGACGGCGAGACGGGCATCGTGGTGCCCTACACCCCCGACGACGCCGACGACTTCGAGCGCCGGTTCGCCGCCGCGGTCAACGCCCTCGCGGCAGACCCGGACAAGGCGCGCGAGATGGGGGACCGCGGCCGCGAGCGCGCGGTGCAGCACTTCGGGTGGCAGGTCGTCGCCCAGAAGACCGTCGAGGTCTACCTGGCTGCGGGGGCAGTCCCGGGCGCTCTCGCCCCGTGACCGTCTTCGAGACCCCGCAGGTCGAGCAGGTCGACCGGCGGCCGCTGCTCGGCTATGCGACCTACCTCGTCGCTGCGACGCTGTTCGCGCTCAACGGCACGGTGAGCAAGTACGTCCTGCTCGAGGGCGTGCCGTGGTGGCGCCTCTCGCAGCTGCGCGTCTCTGCCGCGTTCGTGATCCTGCTGCTCGTGGTCGCCGTGACGAACCGGCAGGCGTTTCGATTGCGCCGCAAGGAGATCGGGCGGATCGCGGCGTACGGCATCCTCGGGGTGGCGGTCACGCAGTCGCTCTACTTCGTGGCGATCCTGCGGCTGCCCGTCGGCGTCTCGCTGCTGTTCGAGTTCACCGCGCCGATCATGGTGGCGCTGTGGTTCCGGTTCGTGCTGCGCGAGCCGGTGCGCGACCGGGTCTTCGCCGCGCTCGTCCTGGCGCTCGTCGGGCTGGCGATGGTGGCGCAGGCGTGGCAGGGGCTCTCGCTCGACGTCATCGGGATCGCGGCTGCGCTCGCCGCCGCCGCGGCGCTGGCCTTCTACTACGTCGAGGGCGAGAAGCTCGTCGTCGACCGCGACCCGGTGTCGCTCACGATGTGGGGCTTCGGCGCCGCGACGCTCTTCTGGGCGGTCGTGTGCCCCTGGTGGAGCTTCCCGTTCGACCAGCTGTCGTTCACCCAGGCGTTCGGCGCGGGCGGCCCCGTCCTGCCGTCGTGGGTCTACCTCGCCTACATGGTCGTGCTCGGCACGGTCGTGCCGTTCGCGCTCGTGCTGCAGTCGCTGCGACACCTGCGCGCCACGCAGGCGTCGGTCGTCGGCATGACCGAGCCGGTGATCGCCTCGGTCATCGCGTGGATCTTCCTCGGCGAGATCCTCACCCCGGTGCAGATCGTCGGCGGGGCCGTCGTGCTCGTCGGCATCGTCCTCGCCGAGACGTCGAGGTGAGCATGGACGCGGCACCCGACCCGGACCGCGGGGTGGACCTCGCCTCCGTCACGGACTCGGGCCGGCCCGGAACGACGGCAGTGGCGCAGGCTGTCGTGACCGCCGCTCTCGAGGCGGTCGACCCCGAGGCCGCCGACCGCGCCGCGTCCGTGCGCGAGTGGCGCAAGAACTACCTCGCCCCCTACCGCGACCTGGTGGTCGCCGGGACCCGCGACGCCGACGCCGCTGATGCGGTCGCCCGGAGCGGGCTCGCCTCCCTCCACGACCGCTCGACGTTCCACCGGGGCGACGCCGTGCCCCTCCTGTCGGCGACGTCGACCTGGACCGAGCCGGCCTTCGAGTCGGTGACGATCGTCGGCGAGGCAGGGCGCGACGTCGGGCTCTCGGTGCCGTTCCACGGCAAGCGGCTCTTCGGCCCCGACGTGCGCCGCAGGCTCGACGCCTGGGTCGCGGAGGGCGTCGTCGAGCGCGGGTTCGCCACCTCGGTCCACACGCTGATCGACCATCCCGAGTGGCTCGACCTCTCCGACGTCACCGTGGTCGTGCTGGGCGCCGGCGCCGAGATGGGACCGCTGCGCTCGCTGCTGCGCTGGGGTGCGCACGTCGTGGCGGTGGACCTGCCTCGGCCCGACGTGTGGGCGCGGGTGATCGCCACCGCGAGGTCGTCCTCCGGCACGCTGACGGTGCCGGTGCCCCTCGGCTCGAGCCCGAAGGACGACACCGGGCTCGCGGCGGCGGCCGGCATCGACCTGATCCGCCAGCTGCCCGAGCTGCACACCTGGGTCGCGCAGCTCGACGGCCCGCTCACCCTGGGGACCTACACCTACGCCGACGGAGCCACGCACGTCCGGGTGGCCCTCGCCGCCGACGCGCTGGCCCACGCGCTGCTGGCCGAGCGGTCCGACGTCGGCCTGGCCTACCTCGCGACGCCCACCGACGTCTATGCCGTGCCCTCGGGCGCGGTCGAGGAGTCGCGTCGGAGGTGGGACGCGCGCGGGCTGTCGGGCCTGGCGCAGCTGCCGCTGCGCGCGGTCGGCCAGTTCGCGCCGAACTACCCCGGGACCATCAGCACGGAGCGGGGCGAGGTCGGCATCGCCGACTGCCTCGTGCCGCAGCAGGGCCCGAGCTACGCCCTCGCGAAGCGCCTCCAGCGGTGGCGCGCGACGCAGTCGCGCCGCGACGGCGTCTGGGCCTCGCTCAACATCGCGCCCGCGACGCGCACCCGCTCGGTGGTGAAGAACCGCGCTCTCGCCGCGGCGTACGCCGGCGCGCACCGCTTCGGCGTCGAGGTCTTCGAGCCGGCGACGTCGAACACCCTCATGGCCGCGCTGCTCGTGCACGACCTGCGCTCGGAGTCGTCGTACGCCCGTCCTGACGCCGACCTCGCGCACCCGGACGACGCCTGGAGCCGTCAGGCCGCGCACGGCGGTCTCTGGCGCAGCGCCTACGCCCCGAGGTCGGTCCTCGGGATAGCAGCAGCCCTCGGAGCAGTGACCCGCGGCTGACTCAGGCCAGGGGCTCGGTGTCGATGAACGCGTCGATCCAGAGGTCGGCCGGGAAGGTCCCGAGGTCGTTGACCAGGCCGGCGCTCAGGGAGATCGCGCCGTCGCCGTCGCGCTCCTCGCAGTAGCAGGTCCAGGTGAGGCGGTAGCCCTCGTCGCGCAGGTCGCGGAGGGCTAGGTGCAGGGGCTCGAGCCGGTTGAGAAGCGCGCGCAGCTGCGACTCGAGGTCGCCGTCGGCAGGGCTGTCCAGCGCCCAGTGCGAGTGCTCGCGGGTGCGGGTCCCGCGCGCGAAGCCGTCGCCGATCTCGAAGGACTCCGAGGGCTCGATGCCGAGGACCTCGGACACATGAGCCGCTCCGAGCACGTCGTGCTGCACCGTCAGAGCCGCCCGCGACCTGATGACTGCCATACGCCCATCCTGCTCAGCCCGAGCGGGCGTGTCACCCGCTCGTGCCGACCCGACCGGTCGAGCACCGCGGCCGCTCGTGGGTGGAGCCTCACGTTCCGCGCTCGTTGGTTCAGTCCCGCCTGGGCTGCCACCGATGCCCCAGGCATGCGCCGATCCGTCGTCGCGGGGATCGCCCTGTGCCTGGCCGCCTCGCTCGCCCCTCCTGCGTCCGCGTCCACGCCCCTCCCTGGCCCGGCCGGCTCCGGCGTGCGAGGGAACAGCTACCTGTCCATGCCGAGGATCCAGACCTTCGACTGCAGGGCCGGACGCGTCGGTCGCCGCGTGCTCGTGCTCGGTGACTCCATCACGGTGCTCACCCGGGCCTCGCTCACCCGGTCCCTGCGCGCCGGAGGCTGGTCCGTGTGCCTCGACGCGCGCCGGAGCCAGTCGACGGCGAACGGCCTCGACTACTACGTCACGGCCGGCGCGTTCCCCCGCTACGTCGACGTGATCGTGATGGCGACGGGCAGCAACGACATCGTCGATCCCGACGCGATGGCCGCTCAGGTCGCACGCGCCCGTGCCTACGCCGGGAGCCGGCCGCTGCTGTGGGTGACGACGTGGGTGCGACGCACGAGCGGGGCGCCCAGCCTGATCGCCCACGACCTGGACAACTCGGTCCGGGTGAACGCCGCGGAGCGACGGCCACCGCGGCAGACGCGTGTCAACGGCCTCGTCGACTGGTACGCGTTCCTGCGGGCCAGGACGTGGCGGCCGACCGCGTACCTCACCGACGGCGTGCATCCCAGCCTGGCGGGCGCCGCCGCTCGGAATGCGCTGATCGCCGCAGCGCTGGTCCGGTTCCGGCGTTGATGCCGCTCACGTCCGGGATCCGTCACGAGCGAGCGACGCCGGTCAGACCTTCTTGACCACGCTCGACTTGAGCTGCATCGGGCCGAAGCCGTCGACCTTGCAGTCGATGTCGTGGCCGTCGACCGCGTCGATGAGCCGGATGTTGCGCACCTTCGTGCCGACCTTGATGGCCGTGGCGCTGCCCTTGACCTTGAGGTCCTTGACCACGGTCACGGTGTCCCCGTCGGCGAGCACGTTGCCGACCGCGTCACGTACGACGAGGACGGGGGCGCCGTCGTCGTCGCCCGCGAGGCTCCACTCGTGCGCGCACTCGGGGCAGACGAGCAGCGCGCCCATCTCGTAGGTGAAGGCGCTCGAGCACGCGGGGCACGGGGGGAGGGTGTCGCTCACCCGCCCAGGCTAGGCCCCGCGCGCGGTCGAGGTGTCAGTCGGCGTCCGGCGCGACGACCTGCACCGAGTCGAGCCCGAGGTCGGCGAGCACGTCGTCGCCGAGGCGCGGTCCGTCGTGGTGCGCGGCGTCCGCCTCGAGCTCGGCGGCGTCGGGCATCGCGATGAGCAGCACCGGTGCCCCGCCCTCGACCGGGCGCAGGATGCCGCGGGCGTAGGACGGCAGCGCCGCCGGGACGTCGTCGTGCTCGCGGGTGAGCTCGCGCGGGGACTGCACGGCCACGACGTGGTCGACCACGAGCCCGACCTGGTGGCGCCACATCGGGAGCAGGACGTCGCCGTGCGCCGACCGGTCCGAGCGCAGGTCCACCACGGGGATCGCCCGACCGCGGACGTCGACGATCGCGACGCCGTGCCCGTAGGCGACGTGCGACTGCGGCAGCAGCTCGAGCCGCGCGGCGCGGACGATCTCGCGCACCTCGCCGACGCCGACGGCGAACGTCGTGCCGCCCACGGCGAACAGCACGAAGCCCTCGACCGCCGTCGCCGTGGTGCCGGTCTCAGGAGCCTCGTCGTCGGTGCCGGCGGCCGACGGGTCCACGACGGGGACGGCGGGCGCGGCAGCGGCGAACGAGGGTGCACGCCGACGGCGCGCGGGCGCCACCGGAGCGGACGTCGGCTCGGGTGCGGCGCGCCGGGCCTCCGGCACCGGCACGACTCCGTCCGGCGCCTCGGCCTTGACGAAGCGCGAGGGCTTCTCCGGGACGAAGACGGCGGTCACGGCGCGTCCTGGGCGACCCGACGCTCGCACTCGTCGGCGAGGCGGCGGCACAGCGTGACGAGCTGCTGCACGTCGCACCCGTCGAGCAGGTCGTCGAGCTCGGCCTGGTCGGTCAGCGGCAGCGCGACGGCCGCCGCCCGGTACTCGCGGGCCGCGCCGGCGTGCTCGCCGCAGCGTGCGAGCGCGCCCGCCAGCTGGAAGCGGGCGTGACCCGCGCGCGGCGCGAGGTAGACGGCCTTGCGCAGCGCGACGAGCGCGCCCTCGTCGTCGCCGACGGTCGCGCGGGCCCGGCCTTCGACGATGTAGGCGTCGACCTCGAACGGGCTGGCCGCCGAGGCGGCTGCGGCGAGGCGCGCGGCCTCGGCGTACCTCGTCTGGGCCAGCGCCTCGCGTGCGAGGCGGAGGAGATCGGTCGCGTGGTCCGGGTCGGGCACGCCGTCGGCGCTGCGGTGCGCGACGGCCGGCGCCTCGGGCCACGACTCGCGCGCCACCTGCAGCGGCGTACGCCGGACCTCGCGCCGCAGCGTGGTGTGGGCCACCGGCCCGGGTGCCTCGACCACGGGCTCGGGCGCGGCCGGGAGGTCCTTGCGGTAGGCGAACGCGTCGCCGAGCGTCACGAGCGTGAACGCGTCGGTCACCTGCCACAGCGTCTCGGCGTGGCCGACCACGAGATAGCCGCCGGCGCCGAGCACGTGGTGGTAGCGGCCGACGAGGTCGCGCATCGTCTCGCGCGAGAAGTAGATCGTGACGTTGCGGCACACCACGAGGTCGACCTCGCCGGGCTCGAACGGCGGCTCGTCGGTGACCAGGTTGTGCAGGCGTACGTCGACCATCTCGCGCACCTCGGGCACGACCGAGAACGTCCCGTCGTCGTGCGCGGTGAACCAGCGCTCGAGGGACCGTGCATCCACGAGGGCGAGCGAGCGGCCGGAGTAGCGCGCCCGCTCGATGGCCGCGACGGCCAGCGTCGACAGGTCGGTCGCGACGACGCGGACCTGCGGTGCCTCGGGCAGGGTGGCCGCGACCTCCGCGGCGAGCATCGCGAGCGAGTAGGGCTCCTCGCCCGTCGAGCAGCCGGCGCTCCAGATGGTCAGCGAGCGTCCGCGCGCGACCGCGCGACGCATCAGCTCGGGCAGCAGGCGGCGGCGCAGGGCCTCCATCTGCGGCGGGTTCCGGAAGAAGTGCGTCTCGGGGATCGTCACGTCGTCGAGCAGCCGCTGGCGCTCGTCGGCGCCGGCGGGTGCACTGATCCGGGCGAGGTAGGCCCCGAGGTCGGCGGTACCCGTCGCGGAGATCCGGTCGGCGACGATGGCCGCGAGCGCCGGTCGGCGCGTCTGGTCGAACACGAGACCGGCCTGCTGGGCGAGGAAGCCCGCGAGGGCGGCGTACTCGGCGTCGGTCATCGCGGCGCGGACGCGGACGGCGGCCGCGGTGGTCACGTCACACCGCCTGGTGGATGTGGAGACGGCGGACGGCGTCGGTGAGCGCGGCCGCGA
>Ga0302299_10002059_pt1 | contig 12240 bp, 11 predicted proteins | sample III_Fen_N3_4_FD_198795 | JGI IMG/M metagenome (GOLD analysis project Ga0302299, IMG submission 198795) | Peat permafrost microbial communities from Stordalen Mire near Abisko, Sweden - III_Fen_N3_4 | ecosystem: Environmental > Terrestrial > Soil > Wetlands > Permafrost | place: Sweden: Abisko...
GCCGCGCTCGTCGTGGGCGGGCTGACCCTGGCGTGGATCGTGGTCGTCCTCGCGCGCCACTGGCCGGTCAGCGGCGCGCCGCCCCTCCTGATCCTGCTCGCGGCGGCGTCCGCCTGGTGGGGCGTGCGGCGCCGCGGTCACCGCCGCACCGCAGCGTTCGTGCTCGCGGCTGCCCTGCTGCTCGCCGGGCTGGCGGCGTTCCTGCACGGCGGACTGGTCGCCGAGACCGGGCTCGCCGTCGCCGGTGGGCTCGTCGCGGTGACCCTCGCGCGGCGCGCCTTCGCGGTGCGCGTTCCGCTGCCGCTCGCCGCGCCCCCGCTGCACCCTGTTCTCTTCGTCAACCCGCGCTCGGGGGACGGGCGGGCGGAGCGCACGGGGCTCGTCGGCGCCGCGCGTGAGCGCGGGCTGGAGGTCGTCGTCCTGAACCCCGGTGACGACCTCGAGACGCTCGTCGTCGCGGCGCTCGGCCGTGGCGCCGACGGCCTCGCCATGGCAGGAGGCGACGGGTCGCAGGCGATCGTCGCACGGATCGCCGCCGAGCACGGCCTGCCCTACGCCTGTATTCCCTCGGGCACGCGCAACCACTTCGCGCTCGACCTCGGCGTCGACCGCGAGGACGACCTCGGGGCGCTCGACGCGTTCGGGCCGGGCGCCGGTGAGCATGTCGTCGACCTCGCCGAGGTGAACGGGCGCATCTTCGTCAACAACGCGTCGCTCGGCGTCTACGCCGAGGCCGTCCAGCGGGAGGGCTATCGCGCCGCCAAGCTGCGCACGCTCCTCGACACGGTTCCCGACGTGGTGGGGCCGGACGGGCAGGCGCTCGATCTCGAGTGGACGAGCCCCCACGGCAGCGTGCATCGGTCCGCCGCCGTGATCCTCGTCTCGAACAACCGCTACCGGCTCGGCGCCGTCATCGGCTCAGGGACGCGCCCGCGGATCGACGACGGGTTGCTCGGCATCGCGATCGCCGGGGGCGGCTCCGGCCATGACCGCCGCCTGCGGTTCCGGCGGCGGCCGTGGAGTGAGTGGTCGGCGCCGGAGTTCGAGGTCCGCTCGAGCGCGCCCGTGCACGCCGGCATCGACGGCGAGACGGTCGCGCTCGAGTCGCCGCTGCGCTTCCGAATCCGTCCCGGCGTGCTGCGCGCGCGCATCGCGCCGCAGCATCCGGGCGCCTCGCCGTCCGCGCTCGCTCCGACGGGTGTGCGAGAAGGGGTCGCGGGACTCGCGCGGCTCGCTGCGGGCCGCGAGGTCAGCTCGTCGCGACCGGGATCGTCCGCCACTGGTTGAGGAAGGTCGATGCCAGGCGCGTCGCGTCGCCGTCGAGGCGCAGGTCCGGGAACCGCCGCAGCGTCTCCTCGAGCCAGAGCTTCATCTCCAGGCGCGCGAGCCCGGCGCCCAGGCAGAAGTGCCGGCCGCCGCCGCCGAACGCCTGGTGCAGGTTCGGATCCCGGCGCACGTCGAACCGATGCGGGTCCTCGAAGACCGTCTCGTCGCGGTTGCCCGAGATGTACCAGAGCAGCACCTTGTCGCCGTCGGCGACGGGCTGCCCGGCGATCTCCGTGTCCCTGGTCGCGGTCCGGCGCATGTAGGCGAACGCGGGGTGGCAGCGCAGGAACTCCTCGACGGCCTGCTCGGTCGACACGGCGCCGGAGCGAACGAGCTCGAGTTGCTCGGGGTCCTCGAGCAGGCTCTTCAGCCCCGAGCAGAAGGTCGCGCGCGTCGAGTCGTTGCCCGCCACCATCAGCAGGAACCAGCTCATCACAACCTCTTCGTGTGTGAGCCGCTCACCGTCGACCTGCGCCTGCACGAACGCGGTGGTGAGGTCGTCCCGCGGATGTTCCGCGCGGTCGCGGACGATGCCGTCGACGTAGCCGAACACCTCCATCAGCGCGGTCCACGTGTCGGCCATGTCGCTGACCACGCGCGGGTCCTCGAACGCGGTCGTGCGGTTCGTCCAGTCGACGAGCTTCTCCGCATCCTCCCGCGGCACGCCGAGCATGTCGCCGATCACCATGGCGGGGACGAACGTGCCGACGTCCTGGACCAGGTCGAAGTGCGTCCCGTCCCCGCGCTCCAGCGCGTTGTCGTAGACGAGGTTGATGATCTCGCGGATGCGGCCCGTGTGATCGAGCGCGCGCTTGGGCGTGAACGCGCGCTGGGCGAGCGCCTTCATGCGGTCGTGGCGCGGCGGGTCCTGCGCGATGAACATGAAGCGCTGCATGTCCACCGCGTCCGCCGGCGCGCCGGGCGGCGGGTGCTCCATGACCCGGTTCATCGCAAGGATGCCGCCGCGCTCGGAGGAGAATGTCTCCCAGTCGCGCCCGACGCGCGCGATGTCCGCAAAGCGCACGACCGACCAGAAGCCCGTCTCCCACGGGAATCCGCTGAGCTCGCTCCAGTGGCACGGCGCGCCGCGGCGCAGCAGCTCGAACGTCTCGTGCGGCGGTCCGCCGGCCCACAGGGCGAGGTCGCTCAGGTCGAGGTTCGCGAGCCCTGCGGCGGGAGCGGTCGTCATCGGCGCGACGGTACCGAGTGGTTTGACAGGGTGTCAAGTCAGGCCGCGGTGATCTCCCCGTCCGAGTGCGCGTGCCCGTCGCGGCTCGGCCCTGCCGACGCCGTCGGCGCGGCCGCGACGGCCGCCTCGATCGCCGCCAGCTCCTCGGCCGTGAGCGTGCGGCGCGTGACCTGCGCCTCGCCGTCGGCGACCAGCGCCACGAGCTCGTCCGCGTGCGCGGCGTCCGCGAGGACGACGATCGCCGACGAGCCCTTCGGGACCGCCTCGCGGAGCTGCTCGCTGAGCGTCCCGAAGCCCGCCTCGGTCTCCTCGTCAGAGTGACCGGCCTCGGCCCCCACCAGCGCGCCGAGGACGAGTCCGGGCGCAAGGCCGAAGGGTCCGCCGAGCGCGGTCCCGATCACCCCGCCGGCAATGGCGCCCTTCGCCGCGCCCGGCTGCGAGACGTGGTCGGACTCGTCGAGCGAGACGTAGTGCCCGGCGACCGTCCCGTGCAGGGAGAGATGATCCTTGTGACCGTGATGCTCGACCAGCGCGGCCTCGTGGGTCCACACGGCGTCGGGGGCCCGGGCGCGCAGCACGCTGAACGCGGACGCGGCTGCGGGCTGCCCGTGGAACGTGACGATCGCGATGTCCATGGCCATCTGCGTCTCCTCTCGGTCTCCGTCGAACGGCAAGCATCCCACTACGCTGCGCGCCGTGCCCGAGGTTCTCACCGGCGTCCCGCTCGCCCCGCGCACGACGCTGCGTCTCGGCGGCCCCGCGCGGACCCTTGTGGAGGCCACGACCGAGGCGGAGCTCGTCGACGTGGTGCGGGCCGCGGACGCCGCCGGCGAGCCGGTGCTCGTGCTCGCGGGCGGGAGCAACGTCGTCATCGCGGACGCGGGCTTCGACGGCCTGGTCGTCCGCGTGGCGACGACCGGCGTGCGGCGCGCGACGGCGAGCGAAGGCCGCGAGCGGCTGACGGTCGCCGCCGGCGAGCCCTGGGACGACGTCGTCGCGGGCGCCGTCGCGGATGGGCTGGCGGGGATCGAAGGCCTCAGCGGGATCCCCGGCTCGACCGGCGCCACGCCGATCCAGAACGTCGGGGCCTACGGACAGGAGGTCGCGACGACGATCGCGTCGGTGCGCGTGCTCGACCGCCGGACCGGCGCCGTCCTGGACCTCCCGCCTGAGGCGTGCGGCTTCGCCTACCGCTCGAGCGCGTTCAAGCACTCAGCCGATCGCGTCGTGCTCGCGGTCACCTTCGAGCTCGAGCGTTCGGTCGACTCGAGGCCCCTGCGCTACGGCGAGCTCGCGCGCGCGCTCGGCGCCGAGGCGGGCGCGGGGGCGCCGCTGCACGAGGTCCGCGAGGCCGTGCTCGCCCTGCGCCGGGGGAAGGGGATGGTGCTCGACGCCGCCGACCACGACACCTGGAGCGCGGGGTCGTTCTTCACGAACCCGGTGCTGGACGTCACGGCGTTCGCGGCGCTCGAGGCACAGGCCGGCGCCGCGCCGCCGTGCTTCCCCGAGCCTGACGGCCGGATCAAGACGTCCGCCGCGTGGCTGATCGAGCGCGCCGGCTTCTCGAAGGGCGACGCGCGCGGCCCGGTCGCGCTCTCCTCCAAGCATGCGCTCGCGCTGACGAATCGCGGCGGCGCGACCGCCGAGCAGCTGATCGGCTTCGCACGCGAGATCGCCGAGCACGTCGAGGAGCGCCTCGGGGTCGCGCTCGTCCCGGAGCCGGTCCTCGTGGGCCTGCCGTGGCGGGCCTGACTACTCGTCGTCGCGGGCGAAGATCATCTGCATCGGGACCGTCTCGCCCTCCTTCGCCTCCGGGAAGACGACGTACGACACGGGCGGTCCGCCGAACCACACCGCGGTCTCGGCTTCACCGACGTAGACGCCGGCGCGACGCGAGCCGTCGGGCTGCTCGACCCAGACCTTCTGACCTTCGTGGAAGAGACCCATGGCGTGATCGTGACCGATTCGGGCCGCGGGCGCAGCGCGGTCCGGCACTACCATGCGCGCCCGGCGATGAGTGACGAGGCGCGTACCAGCGATCCGGCCGGAACAGACCGCAGGCGCCGGCGCCTGGGTCTCGCGGCGATCATCGTGCTGGGTCTCAGCTGGGCGTGCATCATGCAATCGCTCGGGTGGGCGCAGACCTCGTACTTCGCGCTCGTCAAGTCGCTCGGCGACGGCACGGCCCGGATCGACGCCTACCACTGGGAGACGCGCGACAAGTCGTGGACGAACGGCCACTTCTATTCCGTCAAGGCGCCGGGGATGCCGGCGCTGCTGATGCCGGTCTACGTGGGGCTCAAGGCGATCGGGGCGGACGAACTCGCACGCGACGCCTCCGACCGCGCGCGTGCAGGCGGTGCGCGGCAGTGGACCTACCGCGGCCTGAACGTGCACGCCTACGGCTACGACCCCGAGCGTGCGGTCCGCGTGAAGGCGCTCCTCGCCGCGCAGGCGCCGATGATCTGGGCGCTGGGCCTGTTGGGCAGCGTCCTCCCGAGCCTCCTCCTGCTGCTCCTGATCCGCTGGCTCGCGGACCGCTGGCGACCGGGGCTGGGCACGGCGACCGCGCTCTCGGTCGGCACCGCGACGATCGTGATGACGTTCGCGGTCAACCTGTTCGGGCACATGCTCGCGGCGCTGATCGCGTTCACCGTCTTCACCCTGCTCTGGCGCGAGCGGCAGTCGACGCCTCGCCCGTTGCTCCTGCTCGGGGCGGGCGTGCTGTCCGGCCTTGCGGTCGTCACCGAATACCCGCTCGCGCTCGCGGGGGCGATCCTCGGCATCTACGGCGTGCTGCATCCGCAGGTCGTGACACGCGGGCTCGCGCCGCTCGCCCGGCGCGCCGCGCTCTACTCCGCCGGGGTCATCGCGGGTGTGCTCCCGCTTCTGGCCTACAACCACTGGGCGTTCGGCTCGTTCGGCAAGATGTCCTACGACAACGCGGTCGACCGCCAGGGCTTCACCGGCCACGACACCCTCGGGCTGAACTCGGGCGGCTTCTTCGGCATCACGTGGCCGGACCCGCGCGTCGCGCTCGAACTGCTGATCTCGCCACGCGGCCTCCTCGCGCTGACCCCGATCGTCGCGATGGGGATCGTCGGCACCGTGCTGCTCTACCGCCGCGGCATGAAGGCCGAGGCGGTGACGATCACCGCGATCGCGTTCGCGTTCTTCCTCTACGACACCGGGTACTGGCTGCCGTTCGGCGGCGGCAGCCCCGGCCCGCGCTTCCTGATCCCGCTGCTGCCGTTCCTCGGGGTCGCGACGGTCGAGGCGTGGAAGCGCTTCCCGGCAACGACGCTCGTGATGGGGGTCAGCGGCGCCGTCGTGATGACGATCGCGACGCTCACCTACCCGCTGATCGGCACGGGGAGCATGTGGCAGTGGTGGGACCGCGTCCGCGGCGCGGTCTTCCAGCACACGATCCCGACGGTGGTCGGCGCCGGCGACGGCTGGCTCGCGCTCGCGCCCGTGCTGATCGGACTCTTGGCGGTCGCCTGGCTCGGCGCCCGCGCGACCGGCACGCTGCCGGTCAGCCGCGACCTGCGCACCGCCGTGGTCGCGCTCGCCGGCTGGGTGCTGCTCGCGCTCGTCATCGCGCCGGGGTTCGGCGAGCGCAAGATCTCCGGCGTCGGAAAGACGCGCAAGGGCGCCGTCGATCACACCGGGCTGCCCTGGCAGATCGTCGTCATCGCCGCCGGCGCGGCCGCGATCGCGCTGGCGCTCGCCGTCCGCGCCGAGCGCCGCGCGGGTGCGCGCTCAGCCGAGGTCGTAGACGACGAGCGGTCCGCGCCGCGTGCGCTGCAGCCCGAGCTTCTCGGGGGCGGCTGACCCCGTCGTACAGGCCGGCGCCTCGGGGTCGGGCGGGAGCTCCGAGTGCACGACCACGGTCCGCACGCCGAGGCGCCGCAGGAACGCGACGGACGCGCGGTCCGGGAAGCACGCGACCGCCTTCATCGCGTGGGCAAAGAACGTCGGGTCGAAGCTCGTGCGGCCGTTCAGCATCTTCGGGAAGCCGTCGGTGGACCACAGTAGGTAGCGGCGGTTGTCCTCGCGGGCGGCCGGCAGCTGCAGCAGCGGCGCGCGCAGGCCGGCCAGGCCCGGGGGCGCGGTCGGCACGGTCGGGTGGGGGTACCCCGCCAGTGCCTCGCCGCCCCGGTCGATGCCGAACCCCGACCCCTCGATCACGACGAGGAGCAGCAGCGCGGCCGCGCAGACCGTCGCCGCGGAGCCCCCGCGGCGGCTGCGCAGAGCGGCCGCCGCGCGCGCGGCGCCGCCGGCCGCGAGGAGCGCCAGCGCGAGCGTCGTCAGCGTGTTCAGGCGGCCGGGAACGCGAATGCCCTGCCAGCCCGGGAGAGCCTCGTAAAGGAGGCGGTATGGGAGGAAGCTCCCGATGCCGTGCTCCTGGAAGCCGAGCGACAGCAGGGCGAGCGCGAGCGCGAAGGCCCCGAGGCCGACGCGGAGCGGGCGCGGGTATCCCGTCCAGCCCAGGCCGGCGATCGCGAGCAGCAGGATCGCAAGGCCCGGGAACAGCGTCTGCTCGGGGACGGCGTCGAGCGTGTCGCGCACGCTCGACGTGGCACGTCCCCAGACGAGGCTCGTCTCGGGCGCGGCCACGAACATCCGCAGCGGGCCGGAGTACCGCGACACCGTGACCTGCGAGCGCTTGGCCTCGGGGTGCGCGTCGAGCACGCGCATGTACGGGCGCGCAAGAACGAGCGATACGGCGGTGAGCAGGAGGCCGCCGACGATCGTGGCGACGATCAGCCGGCGCGGGATTCCGACCCGCCCGCCCCGGCCGGCTCGCCACCACCAGATCGCAGCGATTGCGCCGAGCAGGAGCAGCAGGTAGCCGAGCTGGAGGCCGAGACTGAAGCCGAGCGCCATCTGCCAGGAGGCGACGGCGAAGCCGCCGACGATCATTCCCGCACGCTCGCGCCGCCAGCCGCGCAGCAGCAGGAACAGCGCGATCGGAATCCCGCCGCTCGACAGCACGTGGAGATGCCCACCCTGCTCGAGCCGCCACGGCGCGCACGCGAATGCCGCGCCCGCGACGGCGGCCGCCCACGGCGGCGCCCCGAGCTCGCGGGCCAGCAGGTACGCCCCGAGGAACGCGAGCGCGAACGCGAACAGGAACAGCAGGTCGTAGCGGACGACCGCCGCGTGGGGTCCGTGTCCGATCAGCCCGGCGGGCGTGTAGCCGATCAGCGCGTCGGAGAACGCGAGGCTGTCGTGCAGCGGCCAGAACTGGTTGCTCTGGAAGAAGCCGAGCGGCTGCGTTGCGAGCGCGTGGCCGTCCCAGGCGACCTGCCAGCTCTGCGGGAGCGGGTCGCCGAGATCGAGCGGGATGTCCGTCCCGAGGTGCGCCGCGAGCGGCCAGAAGAGGACGACGGCGAGCAGCGCGGCGGCGAGCGCCACCAGCACGACCTCGCGCCCGCGGATCTGCGGAGAGGATCGCCACCAGGCCGCCATGCGGGACAGAGCCTATTTGGGCCCGCCCGAACTGGCGCATCGGCGGCCTTTGCCAGCTACCGTCATGAACATGATTTCCCGTAACTCCCTCCTCGCAGCCGGCGTCGTCGCCGCTGCTGCCATCGCTCCCGTTTCTGCCGCCTCCGCTGCGCAGGTCGCGCCGGACGTCACCAAGCTTGCGGTCGCCCCGACCACCTTCAAGGCGCTGCCGACAGGCAACTCCGTGGTGCTGTCCGGCGGGACCCTCGTGACGTTCAACATCCTCAACGGCGCGCACGTCAACTTCTCCGTCAAGACCGAGAAGGCCGGCAAGAAGGCGGGCGGCAAGTGCGTCGCCGGCAAGGCGAAGACCAAGAAGGGCACCTGCATCCGCACGGCAGCCGTTCCGGGTGGCTTCGAGCTGATCGGCATCGCCGGCCCGAACGAGTTCAACTTCTCCGGGCGGATCGCGGACAAGACGCTCGCGCCGGGCTCGTACCGCCTCCTCGCCAAGGCCCAGGGCACGGCCGGCCGGACGTCGTACACGAGCTTCAAGATCAAGAAGTAGACCGAGCGGCGCTCCCGCGCCGCTCGTACAGCAGGTACGGTCCGCCGATGCGACGCCCCGCACGGCTGGCACTGACGATCGTTCTTGCGGCGCTGCTGCCGGCACTCGCTGCCTGCGGCAGTGACACGCAGGGCGGCCCCTCGACGATCCCGGACAGCGGCACGCGGACGCAGCCGGTGGCACTGACGGGCGTCGCGACGACGATCGCGCTCGACCCGCTGACCGTCGGGGTGCTGAGCGACAACAACATCTCGTGGGCGCCGATCCCGCCCGCCCGCAGGGCCGCCGAGGGCATCCGCTTCCCGATCACGACCGGTGACGTGCGCCCCGACACGCTCGGCGGCACGATCCATCACGCCGGCGGCATCGCGCTCACGAACGGCCGCCTGCGCGTGGCGCTCGGCGACATCGTGATCGACACGAAGACCGGGCAGCTCAGCGCCGACGCAGGCTCCGGCCGCGTGGCGCTGATGAACCTCGACCTCTCGTCGGGCAAGCGGCTCGACGGCGGGAACCGGCTCGTCCTCGGCGACATCCCCACGACGCTCACGTCCGGGGCCGCTCACGCACTCAGCGAGGCGCTGAACGCGCCGGTGTTCACTCCGGCGCTGCCGATCGGCAGGGCGGTCATCAGCGCGGCGCGCTGAGCCCCACGCCTCCAATCATCTAGGGTCGCAGGCGATGATCGTCGCGATCGGGGTCGATCACGCCGGAGTGCCGCTCCACGCCGCCATCGTGGAGGTTCTGACCGATCTCGGACACGAGGTCCTCGACCTCGGTGCGTGCGACGACTATCCGGACATCGCGCTCTCCCTCGGCCGCGCGGTCGCGAGCGGGCAGGCCGAGCGCGGTGTGCTGATCTGCGGGTCCGGCGCCGGCGTCGGCGTCGCGGCGTCCAAGATCCCGGGCATCCGCGCACAGACGATTCACGACGCGTACACCGCCCATCAGGGGGTCGAGCACGACGCCGTCAACGTCATCTGCCTCGGCTCTCGGGTCATCGGCGAGCAGGTCGCGCGCGAATTGGTCGCGACGTTCGTGAGCGCCGGTATCAGCGATGAGTCGCGCCATCTGCGGCGCCGTGCCAAGGTGGACGTGCTCGAGCGCGACGGCTTGAGCGCGGTCCTCGACGACACCACCACGAAGGAGTGACATGCAGCTCGGGATGATCGGCCTCGGCCGGATGGGCGCGAACATGGTCCGCCGGCTGATCGCCGACGGGCATGAGTGCGTGGTCTGGGACCCCGACGCCGCCGTCGTGGAGCAGCTCGCGGGGGACGGCGCGACCGGCTCGGCGTCAGCGGCCGACCTCGTGTCGAAGCTCGCGGCTCCACGCGCCGTCTGGCTGATGGTGCCCGCGGGCGTCGTCGACGGCGCGCTGGCGAACCTCACCCCGCACCTCGAACCGGGCGACCTCGTGATCGACGGCGGCAACTCGTATTACATCGACGACCTGCGCCGCTCGGCCGCGTTCGCCGAGCAGGGGCTCCACTACGTGGACTGCGGCGTCAGCGGCGGCGTCTGGGGCCTGACCGAGGGCTTCGGCCTGATGGCGGGCGGGGACGACGTGTCGATCGAGCGGATCACCCCGGTGCTGCGCAGCCTCGCGCCCGGTGTCGACGCTGCACCGCGCACGCCCGGCCGCAGCGGGCCGCCGGCGCCCGAGGAGGAGGGCTGGATCCACTGCGGCCCGTCCGGTGCGGGGCACTTCGTGAAGATGGTCCACAACGGGATCGAGTACGGGATGATGGCCGCGTATGCGGAGGGCCTGAACCTGCTGGAGCATGCCAACGCCGGCGCCGCGGAGCGGGAGGTCGACGCGGAGACGACGCCGCTGCGCGACCCCGAGCACTACCGCTACGAGATCGACACGGCGAAGGTCACGGAGGCCTGGCGCCGCGGCACCGTCGTGCGCTCCTGGCTCCTGGACCTGGCGGCGTCGGCGCTCGCCGCGGACCCCGCACTCGGCCACCTCGCCGGACGCGTCTCCGACTCGGGCGAGGGCCGCTGGACGGCGCTCGCGGCGATCGACACGGGCACACCGACGCCGGTTCTGACCGCAGCGCTCCAGGAGCGCTTCAGCTCGCGCGGTGAGGCCGACTTCGCCGATCGCCTGCTCTCCGCGCTGCGCGAGCAGTTCGGCGGGCACGCCGAGAAGCCCGTCGGCGGAGGCCGGTCATGAGCCCGCGCGAGCAGGGCGACGCGCTGGTGATCTTCGGGATGACGGGCGACCTCGCCTTCCGCCAGATCTTTCCGGCGCTGCAGCGGATGATCCTGGCCGGTGACCTGGACGTGCCGGTCGTGGGCGTCGCGCGTGAGCACTGGAACCTCGAGAAGCTCCAGGACCGCGCGCGCAAGAGCCTGGAGGCCAGCAAGGATGGGCTTGATCCGGCGGCCTTCTCGCAGCTCTGCAAGCTCATGCGCTACGCCGGCGGCACGTATGACGACCCGAAGACGTATGGCGAGCTCGCGAACGCGCTGCAGGACTGCGATCGTCCGGTGCACTACCTCGCGATCCCGCCGTCGCTGTTCGAGGTGGCCGTGAACCACCTGGGCGGCGCCGGCCTCGCGGAGCTCGGTCGCGTCGTCGTCGAGAAGCCGTTCGGGCGCGACCTCGCGTCCGCGCGGGAGCTCAACCGCGCGCTGCTCAAGGTGTACCCGGAGGACCGCGTCTACCGGATCGACCACTTCCTCGGGAAGACGCCCGTCGACAACATCCTCTTCTTCCGCTTCGCCAACACGTTCCTGGAGCCGGTCTGGAACCGCCAGTACGTGCGGCAGATCCAGATCACGATGGCCGAGGACCTCGACGTCGCAAACCGCGGCGCGTTCTATGACGGTGTCGGCGCGATCCGCGACGTGATCGAGAACCACCTCTTCCAGGTGCTCACCCTGCTTGCCATGGACCCGTTTCCCGGGCACCACGAGGACGCGCTGCGCAAGGAGAAGGCGCGCTTCCTGCGCGGCGTGCGCGCGTTGCGTCCGCAGGACGTGATCCGCGGGCAGTACCGCGGCTACCGCGAGACCGACGGCGTCGCATCGGACTCCAAGGTCGAGACCTTCGCCGCGATGCGGCTGTACGTCGACACGTGGCGCTGGGCGGACGTTCCGATCCTCGTGCGCGCGGGGAAGTGCCTGCCGGTGAAGGCGACCGAGATCGTGATCGAGCTGAAGAAGCCGCCGGAGAAGCTCTTCCCCCAACAGCACCCGCACGGCAACCGGATGCGCTTCCAGATCGATCCCGAGGTGCTGATCGCGATGGAGGTGCAGGCGCGCCGCGCGGACACCGAGGGGTTCGAGGTGGAGGACATCGAGCTGATGGCCATGCGCGAGACCCCGCATCAGGTGCCGCCCTACCAGCGGCTGCTGACAGCCGCGCTGCAGGGGGACCACAATCTCTTCGCGGGTGAGCAGACGATCGAGGAGGCGTGGCGTATCGTCGATCCCATCCTCAACATGGATACGGATCCGATCGAGTACGAGAAGGGCAGCTGGGGACCGGCCGAGGCCAGCCAGCTGCCACCGAACCACCACTGGTTCACGCCCCATGTCGACGGGGTCGATGTGTCACATCCAGCCGACCGCAAGAGCCAGTCAGACCAGGAGACCCAGCCATGACCAGCACACGCGCCTTGAACGCCGCCGGCCAGAGCATCTGGCTGGACAACATCACCCGTCCGATGCTCGACGACGCCACGCTCGC
>Ga0302299_10002060_pt1 | contig 12235 bp, 9 predicted proteins | sample III_Fen_N3_4_FD_198795 | JGI IMG/M metagenome (GOLD analysis project Ga0302299, IMG submission 198795) | Peat permafrost microbial communities from Stordalen Mire near Abisko, Sweden - III_Fen_N3_4 | ecosystem: Environmental > Terrestrial > Soil > Wetlands > Permafrost | place: Sweden: Abisko...
GCGAGGACGAGCTCTGGACGGTCGGCTCCTACCTGGACGCGGAGTCGCGCCCCCTCGCCGTCTTCACCGGCCACAAGCTGCGCCAGTACCCGCACGCCGGCGGCAGCTGCCTCGCTGGCGTGAGCCGCTGGGACGACAGGCTGGCCGACGCGGCCCTGCGGCTGCTCGCGGAGCTCCGCTTCCACGGAGTGAGCCAGGTGGAGTTCAAGCGCGACCCGCGCGACGGACGCTTCTGCCTGATGGAGGTCAACGCCCGGCACTGGAAGTGGCACGGGCTGGCCGCGCGCTGCGGGGTCAACCTCTCGTACGCCGCCTACCGCGACGCCATCGGCGACCCGTACATCGCCCACCGCCAGCGCGACGGCATCAAGTGGATCGTGGTCAACAAGGACGTGCCGCTGGCGGTCATGGAGATCGCCAAGCGGCAGCGCAGCGCGCCCGATTACCTGCGCTCGCTGCGCGGGACGCGCATGGACGGCCTGCACGCGCTCGACGACCCGGTGCCGGGCCTGCTGAACGCCGGGACCGTGGCCAGGCAGGTGCTCACGCGGGCGCCGCGCAAGAGGGCCGACGTGTGACGTGTCGCCCGTGACCCCGCCCGAGCTCACCGTCTTCGTCGGCGCGCCGGACGCCTTCGCGGCGCGAGCCGAGTGGGTGCTGCGGACGCTGTTGGCGCCGCTCGGCCGCCGGGCCGCGGTCACCCGCGACCCGGCCCAGGCGGGCGGCGCCGCGCTGGCGTACGCCGCGGACCCGGTCGCCGGCGTGCCGACGATCCCGTGCGACGCCGGTGCCATGGAGCTCATCGGCGCGGAGCGCCCGCTGCCGGCGGGAGCCTTCGCGGCCTGCGACAGCGGCGACAGCGCGGCCGTGGCCGCCTGGCCGGCCGCCCCGGATGCCGGCTTCGCCGTCCCCTTCGATTTCGTCGCCTCGTCGTTCGTCCTGCTCGCCTGCTGGGACGAGCGCACCACCGGCGAGCGCGACAAGTACGGCCGGCTGCCGTTCTCGGCGAGCGTCTTCACCGCGAACCCGGCGCTGAAGATCGACGAACCGGCTGTGGACCTCTACGCCGAGCTCCTGCGCGGCGCCCTGGCGCCGCGCCTCGCCGAGCTCGGCCTGGAGCCGCTCCCGGAGGCCGGGAGCGTCTGGGGAGCGCGCGGCCGCTTCGCGATCGCGCTCACCCACGACCTCGACAACCTGTGGCGGTGGACACGGCGCGGCTTTGCCGCCGCCGGCTTCCGCACCGCCCGCGCGGCCCGGCACCTCGAAGGCCGCGCCGTCCTCCGCGAGCTCGGCGACGGCGCCGACTGGCTCGTCCGCCACCTGCCGCGCCGCACCGACCCCTTCTGGACGTTTCCGCTCATCCTGGACGGCGAAGACCTTCGCGGCGCCTCGTCGACCTTCTACGTGATCGCCCGCCACACGCACACACAGGACGGCAACCAGCCTGAGACGTACCGGCGCCGGATCCCTGAGGCGCTGGGGCTGGTGACCGCCGCCGGACGCGAAGTGGGCCTTCACGGCAACGACGCCGACCGCCTCGCCCTCGCCGAGGTCGCACAGGACCGCGACGACCTCGCCACGCGTGCCGGGCACCCGGTGACGGGCATCCGCTACCACTACCTGCGCGCGCTCTACCACGAGACGCTGCCCATGCTCGAGCAGGCCGGGTTCACCTACGACACCACCATGGCGTTCGCCGAGCACGAGGGGTTCCGCTGCGGCTGCTCGTTCCCGTTCCACCCGTACTCGCTGGCGGAGGAGCGGCCCCTCGAGCTCGTGGAGCTGCCGCTCGCCGTGATGGACGGCACCCTGCAGGAGCCGCACTACCGCGGGCTCGCGGCGGCCGAGGCGGAATACGCCGCCGCGTCGGTGCTGGGCCGCGCCTTGCGCAGCGGCGGCGCGGTCAGCCTGCTCTGGCACAACAATCGCTTCGACAGGCGCATCTCGCGCGGCTACGACAAGGTGTACTGGCGCCTGCTCGACCAGGCGCTGGCGCACGGCGCCTGGTGCGCCTCGGCCGCGGACATCGTCGCCCGCTGGAAGGAGGCGACCGCATGACCCGCGTCCTTCATCTCAGCGTGGTCCACAAGCCCGACGACCCGCGCATCTACGAACGCGAGTGCCGCACGCTGGCCGAGGCCGGCTACGAGGTCATGTACATGGTCCCCGGCGCCGCTCCCGGCCGTGACGACGCGGGGGTCATCCTCGCCCCGCTGCCCGAGCGCGGCCGCAGCACCCGGTTCCTCAGCTCGATGGAGATCACCAGGGCACTGCGCTCGCTCAAGCCGGACGTGCTGCACGTACACGACCCCGAACTCCTCACGCTGTTCCCGGCGGCCAAGGCCTTCGTGCCCCGCCTGGTCTACGACATGCACGAGTACGTGCCCGAGGCGGTCGCCGGTAAGCCGTACATCCCGGCGAGGATCCGGCCCGCCGCCTCGCAGACGACGGCGGTCGCCCAGAAGAGCCTGGCGGCGCTGGGCTCCGGCGTCGTGGTCGTCACCGACGACCAGCTGGCGGCGCTCGGCGGCACGCCGAAGCTCCGCCTGGTCCTGCCCAACTTCCCGCGCGTGGAACGCTTCGAGGGCGCCGAGCCGATGCCTGAGCTCGCCGCCGACCCGCGCCTCAAGCTCATCTACGTCGGCAGCCTCTCGCGCGCCAGAGGCTGCACGATGATGCTCGACGTGATGGAGCAGGTCGCGCCGGACGAGGCCGTGCTCTACCTGGGCGGCACCTTCAACGACCGGGCGCTCGAGACCGAGGTCCGCGAGCGCCTCGGGGCCGGCCTCGGCGACCGGGTGAGGCTTCTCGGCCGCATCCCGCCGCCGGAGCTGCCGCGCTATCTGGCGGCGGCCGATGTCGTCTGGGTGCCGTCGCAGCCGGACCGCCAGTACAGTCACCCGACGGTCCCGACCAAGCTCCTCGAGGGGATGACGATGGGGCTCGCCGCGCTGGTCAGCAACATGCCGGGGCGCGGCGAGCTCGTGCGCCTCGAGGAGTGCGGACTGGCGGTCGAGCCGGGCGCCGAAGGTCATCTCCGCGGGCTCCGGCGCCTTCTCATGAACCGCGCCGAACTGCCGGCGATGGGCGCTCGCGGCCGCAGCGCGGTCGAGCGCCGGTACTCCTGGGAGGCGGTACAGGGCGATTTGGTAGACTTCTACGGTTCGCTGTGCGCCGGGCTCGCCTGACGGCCGCCCGGCGCCCCGAGACAGACCGGCGAAAGCGCCTCACAGGAGGGGAGTACCTCACGTGAGCATCGAACGCTTCGACAACGTGCTCGTCCTTGCACCGCACACCGACGACGGTGAATTCGGCTGCGGCGGAACCATGGCACGACTCATCGAGAGCGGCGTGAAGGTCACCTACGCCGCCTTCAGCACAGCCGCCAAGAGCGTCCCTGAGGGGTTCCCCAAGGACGTGCTCAAGCACGAGGTGAAGGCCGCGACCGGCTTGCTCGGCATCCCCGGGTCGGACCTCAAGGTCTACGACTTCGAGGTCCGCATGTTCCCCACGCTGCGCCAGGACATCCTCGAGGAGATGATCGTCCTGCAGCAGGAACTGGACCCCGACTGCGTGCTCATGCCGGCGCTGGTCGACCTGCACCAGGACCACAAGACCATCGCCGAAGAAGGCCTGCGCGCCTTCAAGCGCACCACGGTGATGGCCTACGAGATCCCGTGGAACAACCTCAACTTCCAGCAGCAGGCCTACGTGCGGCTGGAGGAGCGCCACGTCGAGAAGAAGGTCCAGGCCCTGGCCTGTTACGAGAGCCAGGGCCACCGCAACTACACACGCGAGGACTACATCCGCAACGTCGCGCTCACCCGCGGCATCAACATCGGCTGCGAGTTCGCCGAGGTGTTCGAGGTCTACCGCTGGATCCTCTAACGCCCGCCACCTGCCGTCCCCACCCCGACCTCAGAGAGACTGCATGACGCTCCCGCCGCTCAAGCTCGTCCTCACCGCCGCCGGCTGCCCCGGCGCCAGCACGCTCATTCGCCAGCTCAAGGCCAACGGCGAACGTGAGATCGTCATCCACGGCGTGGACATGCGGCCGGACGCCGTCGGCAGGTTCATGTGCGACGGCTTCAGCCTCGTACCGGCCGGCGCCACGCCCGAGTACATCCCGGCGCTCGCCGACGTCGTCGAGCGCGAACGGCCGGACCTGCTCTTCGTCCAGTCCTCGCACGAGATCGAGACTGTGGCGCGCCACCGCGAGGTCTTCGAGGCGCTCGGCGCGCGCGTCCTCGCCGACGGCGTGCGCGGCATCGAGCTCGCCAGCGACAAGGCGGTCATGCACGCCGCCTGCAGCGAGATCCCCGTGCCGCAGCCGGAGCTGCTCAGGCCGGCGAGCCTGGAGGAATTTGTCGCCGGCGCCCGCGAGCTGGGCTACCCGGACGTGCCGGTGTGCTTCAAGCCGCCGGTCGCCAAGGGCTCGCGCGGCTTCCGCATCCTGTCCGCGCACGTCGACCGCGTCCACGACCTGCTCTGCGAGAAGCCCATCAACCGCTACATGACGATGGACGACTTCGTCGACCTCTTCACCGGCTACGAGCCCTTCCCGGACCTCATGCTCATGGAATACGTCGACGCGCCCGAGATCACCGTCGACCTCTTCGCCGACAAGGGTGAGGTCGTGTTCCACCAGACGCGTACGCGTGAGGAGTTCCTCACCGGCCTCGCCATGGCGTTCAAGACCATCGACCGCCCGGAGCTGGTGGAGCTCACGCGCAAGGTCGTCCGCCACCTCGACCTGGACTACTACCAGAGCGTGCAGTGGATCGGCGGCAAGCTGCTGGAGATCAACCCGCGTGTCAGCACGTTCGTGTACCAGGAGGACTTCATCATCCCCTACCTCGGGATCAAGTACGCGCTCGGCGAGCTGACCAGGGACGATGTCGCCGAGGTCCAGGCGCGCGTGCGCACCAGCCGTCGCTCCGTGCGCTACTACGACCAGGTCTTCTGGGACGACTAGGACGGCCGGCGCGACGACGCCGGCCCACGAGGAGGCACCCAGGGTGCACATCCTGTTCCTGACGCACTACTTCACTCCCGAGAACAACGCCCCGGCCGCGCGCGTGCACGGCATGGCCAAGGAATGGGCGCGGCTCGGGCACCGGGTGACGGTGCTCACCTGCGCGCCCAACGTCCCGGCTGGGGTCGTCTACGAGGGCTACGAGAACAAGCTCTACCAGGAAGAGTGGATCGACGGCATCCGCACCGTCCGCGTGTGGACATGGCTGGCCGCCAACCGCGGCCGCGTGCGCCGCGGCCTCAACTATCTCTCGTACCTGGCCGCGGCCGGCGCGGCCGGCCCGCTGCTCCGGCCGCGCGCCGACGTCGTCATCGCCACCAGCCCGCAGTTCTTCGCCGGCTGGGCGGGCTGGCCGGTCGCGCGCGCCCACGGCGCGCCCTTCGTCCTCGAGATCCGCGACATCTGGCCCGACTCCATCGTCGCCGTCGGCGCGCTCGAGGAGGGCCCTGTCATCCGCGCCCTCGGCAAGCTCGAGCAGGCGCTCTACGACGGCGCCGACCACATCGTCGCCGTCGGTGAGGGCTATCGGATGAACATGATCCGCAAGGGCATCGGCCCGTCCCGGATCTCGGTGGTCACCAACGGCGTGGACGTCGACTTGTTCGAGCCGCGCGAGCCCGACCAGGAGCTCCGCGCGCGGCTCGGCTTCTCGCCGGAGACGTTCGTCATCACGTTCGCCGGCACCATCGGCATGGCGAGCGGCCTCGAGGTCGCGCTGGGCGCGGCGCGGCGGCTCAAGGACAAGGGCCGCGGCGATATCGCCTTCCTGCTCATCGGCGACGGCGCCGTGCGCACGGAACTGGAGGACCGGGCGCGGGCCGGGGACCTGACCAACATCGTCTTCACCGGCATGGTCCCGCGCGGCGAGCTGCCCGCCTACCTCGCGAGCAGCGACGCCTGCCTCGTACATTTCCGCAAGGACGACCTCTTCGGCACCATCCTGCCGAGCAAGTTCTTCGAAGACGCCGCCATGGAGCGGCCGATCCTGCTCGGGTTCGAGGGCGACGCCCGGGCGATGCTCGAAGAGGCCGACTGCGGCATCGCCTTCGAGCCGTCCAACGACGTGGAGCTGGCGGCCGCGGCCGAGCGCCTCGCCGCCGCCCCCGCCGAGGAGCGGCGGCGGCTCGGCGAGAACGGTCGCCGCTACGTCCTGGAGCACTTCGACCGCCGCGTACTCGCGCACGACTACCTCGAGATCCTCGAGCGCGTGCGCGCCGACCAGCGGCGCGGACGCCGATGATCGCCCGGAGCGGCTGCGCCGCCGGGCGGGCCGCCTCCGGCGCGCGCGGGCGGCCACGTCCTTCCGCCTGCGGTAGGATGTCCGCGAGCACTGACCGCCCCGGGAGGGCCGCATGACCGACGAGAGCACGACCATCGACGTGGGATCCTGGATGATGACCCTCGTCCACAACTGGTGGGTGATCGTCGGCCTCATCGTCATCGGCATCGTCGTGGGCGGCGTGGTCACCAAGGCGCAGCCCAAGGTCTACACGGCCACGGCCTCCGTCTACATCGGGCAGACGACCGACGCCAACGGCAACGCCATGGCCGGCCTCAACTCCAACGCCAAGGCGGCCACCCAGCTGCTCGCCAGCCAGGTCGTGCTCAAAGAGGCCGCCGACCGCAGCGGCATGGACATCTCCACCAGCCTCTTGCGCAAGGAGACGACCGTCGAGACCCCCTCGTCGACCGTCAAGACGTCGACTTCCGTGGTCAACATCGTCGTCATCAGCGTGACCGACACCAAGAAAGCGCGCGCGACAGCGGCCGCCAACGCGCTCGCCAACGTGCTGCTCGCCCACCTGGACACCGGCACCAACGAGAAGATCGCCCTGCTCGAGGCGCAGCTCGCCCAGGGCCAGAAGGAGTACGCGGCAGCCACGGGGCGCAGCGTCTCGGCGCAGCGGGCCATCGCCACCATCGCCAAGGGCGGCGGCACGCCGGCCGAGAAGGCCGCAGCGTCGGCGCCCTACCTGGCCATCATCCAGGGCGCGGCCACCGAGCAGGAATCGCTCGCCGCGTCCAACCAGAAGACCCAGCTGCTGCTGCTCACCGCCAAGCAGGTCGAGCAGCCGCGGATGCTCCACGAGGCAGGGATCCCCGACTCGCCGAGCGGCCCCAAGATGTCGCTCAACGTGGCGATCGGCGCGCTCGCGGGTCTCATCATCGGCATCATCGTGGCGTTCGCGCGGCGCGGACTGGCCGACCGGCGCGCCGCCAGGGCCGCCGCAGCCTGAGCCGCGGCCGCTTGACCCGTCCGGAGTCGCGGGCGCGGCCTCGGCTCAAACCATAGCCGGAGTCTGCGCCAGGCTGCGACGACGCCTTGACCCCGCAGACCGCGCGCCTCAGGCGCCGGCCGGGCTCAGCGGTCGTACACGTCCGGCCGGCGATGCTCCAGCGACGGGATCTGCCCGCGCACCTCGTCGAGGCGCGCGAGGTCCAGGTCGGCGACGCAGAGGCCTACGCCCCGCTCCAGGCGCGCCAGCACCGTGCCCCACGGGTCGACGATCATGCTGTGGCCGAAGCAGTCGCGCCCCGGCAGATGCTCGCCCACCTGGTCCGGGGCGACCACGAAGCAGCCGTTCTCGACGGCGCGAGCGCGGAGCAGCACCTCCCAGTGGGCCGCGCCCGTGTACGCCGTGAACGCCGCCGGCACGCAGAGGATGCGCGCGCCGCGCAGCGCCAGCGAGGTGTACAGGCCCGGAAAGCGGAGGTCGTAGCAGATGGAGAGACCGAGGCGGACCGGCGTGCCGTCGTCCGCCTCGATGTCGGCGGTGACGATCTCTCCGCCCGGCATGACCTCCTCCGACTCCTCGTAGCGGACGGCGCCGGACGTGACGTCGAAGAGGTGGATCTTGCGGTAGACGGCGCGCAGTTCGCCGGCGGGGTCGAAGAGCGCGGAGACGTTGGAGACGAGCCCGCCGGGGGCCGGCTCGTAGACGGATCCGGCGAGCAGCCAGATGCCGCGCCGGGCCGCCACGGCCGAAAGGGCGCGGTTGGACGGTCCGTCCGGAGCCTCCGCCGTGGCGACGATGCCCTCGCGGCGGCCCTTGAAGGCCCACGTCTCCGGAAGCGCGACGAGGCGGGCCCCCTGATCGGCGGCCGCCTCGACCAGCTCCACGGCGGCGCGTACGTTGGCGGCCACGTCGTCGCGCGTGTTCAGCTGCACGCAGGCCACGCGCAGGGTACGAGCGGGCGACGCGCCGCCCACGGCGGGAGCGGTCACGCGCAGGCTCCCGCCGAACAGGCCATCAGCGACAGCACCTCGTAGGCGATGGTGGCGGCGACGGTGCTGGTCAAGTGGCTGCTGTCGAGCTCAGGCACGACCTCGACGACGTCGCCGCCGGCAAGGTCAAGCCCGCGGCAGCCGCGGATGAGCGCGAGCGCCTGCGCGGAGCTCGGGCCGCCGACCTCGGGCGTCGCCACGGCCGGAGCAAAGCCGGGATCGACGAAGTCGACATCGACGGTGACGAACGCTTTGTGATCGCCGACGGCTTCGACGGCGGCGGCGACCACGCCCGTGCCGAGCTGCGCGAGGTCGTCCCACGGCACGACCGTGAAGCCGAGCGAGCGCGCCTGGTCGTACTCGTCCGGCGAGTCGATACCGCCGCGCATGCCGAAGAGGGCGGAGATGGACGGGTCGACGACCCCCTCCTCCACGGCGCGGCGCACGACCGTGTTGTGCGCGTACTTCTGCCCGGCGCTCTCGGCGAGGCAATCGGTGTGGGCGCCGAAATGCAGCAGCGCGAGCGGGCCGTACCGCCGTGCCGCGGCGCGCAACTCGGCCAGCGTGACCGTGTGATCGCCGCCGATGCCCAATGGCACGGCGCCGGCGCCATGCACCTCGTCGAGCGGCTCCTCCATGGCCGTCAGGCTGCGATCCGTGAAGCCGGCGACCATTCGCGCGTCGCCGGCGTCGACCACGGAGAGGCGGTCGAAGACCGCGACGCGCTGCGCCGGGTTGTACGCGGGGTGGATGGTGAGGGAGGCTTCTCGGATCGAGCGGGGGCCGAAGCGGGCGCCGGTGCGCACGGCGAGGCCGGTGTCGAACGGCAACCCGACGATCGCCACGTCCACGCCGCCGAACTGCGCCACGTGCGGCAGCCGGAGGAAGGTGTTGACGCCGGCGACCCGCGGCGACCGCGCTCCGCCGTCCGGACCGTATCCTTTCATGCCACCTTCCTCGCCTCGACGTCCTCTGTCGCAAGTGTACCGCCCTGCCTCCGGTAGTACGCCTCTAATCCTTTTGGGTGCCCTGCCGATAGGGTTTGTGCGCGGGCAGACGAACATTGGTATGCCCGCATACCGGCGGGGGGGAGAGAGATGCCGGACGAGAGACTTCGCATACTGGTGATCGACGACGACGACGACCTGACCGCCTCGGTCGCCGCCGTGCTCACCGACAACGGCTACGAGGTCCTCACCGCGAGCAGCGGCGAGCAGGGTCTCGAACTCGCCTTCACCGGTCACCCGCACCTCATCCTCCTCGACGTCACCATGCCCGGCATGGACGGCCATCAGGTCTGCCGCGAGCTCCAGTTCGGCTACACCAAGGACATCCCCGTCGTCTTCCTGACCGCGCGCACGGAGCTGACGCACATGATGGAGGCCAGTCGCTCCGGAGCCTCTGCCTACATCACCAAGCCGTTCCGGACGGACCACCTGCTCCGCACCATCTCCGACGTCCTCCAGGACGCGAGCGTCTACCACGACGACATCACCGGGCTCCCGACGCTCGCCAACGTGCAGATCGACGTGCAGCGGATGCTGTTCGACCACGGGCAACTCGGCGTCATCTACGTCAGCCTCGACGGCGTGCAGGCGCTCGAACAGCTGCAGGGGTTCGAGGTCGTCGACGACGTGTACAGGATCATCGGCGAGGGCCTGGAGGAGGCACGCGGCGAGCTGATCCGCGACGAGGACTTCGTCTCCATCTCCAGCCTCGGCGATGCGTTCCTCATCGTACTGTCGCCCTCCCGGCGCACCGGGTTCATCGCCAAGGAGGACCTCCTGGTCGTCAAGCAGCGCCTGGCGAAGGACCTGCTCTCCCGGCTCGAAGCCGAGCTGGAGGGTCGCCACCTGGCCAAGGTCGACCTCTTCGTGGGCTCGTCGCGACTCACCCAGTCGCCCAAGATCCGCTTCAAGCGCGCGCTGCTGGACGCCATCGCCCGCGCCACGCAGTCGATCGAGGCGGAGCGCGACGAGATCCGCCACCGACTGCGCGGAGAGTTCGAGGCGGTGATGACTGGAGAGCTGATCAGCTGCGTGTTCCAGCCGATCGTCAATCTCCACGACTTCGAGGCGATCGGCTTCGAGCTGCTTTCGCGAGGCCCGCTGGAGAGCGAACTGCACCGTCCGGACGCGCTCTTCGACATCGCGCGCACCGAGGGCCGCGTCACCGAGCTGGACCGGCTCTGCCGGCGCACGGCGTCCAAGGCCGGCGAGGCGCTGCCGCTGGATTGCCTGCGCTTCGTCAACACGGAGCCGCTCACCATGTTCCTGCACTCCCACGGCGCAAGCTTCGTGAGCGAGATCGTCGAGGCGACCACGTCGTCGCTGCGCGGCCTCACCGTGATCGAGATCACCGAGAACTGCATGATCGACGACTTCGACCGCATGCGCGACATCGTGCGGCAGCTGCGCGCGCACGGCTTCCGCGTGGCGATCGACGACGCCGGCGCGGGCTACGCCGGCCTGCAGACGATGGTGGAGATCGAGCCTGACTTCATCAAGCTCGACATGTCCCTCATCCGCGGCGTCGATTCGTCGATCGTCAAGCAGCGCCTCGTGCGCACGCTGCGCGACTTCTGCCGCGATGCCGCGATCACGCTCATCGCGGAGGGCATCGAGACGCACAAGCAGCTCGACACCTTGCGCGAGCTCGGCGTCTCGCACGGGCAAGGCTTCCTCTTCGGCCATCCGGGGTCCAAGCAGCCGTTGCGGGACGCCTATCCGCCGCTGGAAGCCACCACACCCGTGTGATACGATGCCGCGCACGATGACGACCCACGACACCAGCCGACGCAGGAACGCTTCGGGACGGGGCGGCGCAGCCGCACCGTCCATCAATCGCAGCGGCAGCACCTCCTGCGCCAATCGGCGTCGCTGGGCCTGGCGCGCGTAGCGCCTCTACTCTGACACCCGCGCGGGCCCTGCCCGCATCCTCAGACCGCATTCCAGCGGTCGTCCCGTCCCCAGACACGGAGCACCGGACCAGTGCATCTTCATTCAGAACCGCATTGTCAGCCCAGGCGTCATTCGAGAGGAGGTAGGTCATGAGCGAGTACAAGAAGAAGTTCGTCCTTGACGAGGAGAGGATCCCCAAGGCCTGGTACAACATCGTGGCCGACCTCCCGACCCCGCCGGCCCCGCCGCTCAACCCGGCGACCCTGCAGCCGGCCGGTCCCGACGACCTCTCGCCGATCTTCTCGCCGAGCATCATCGCGCAGGAGGTCTCGGCCGAGCGGTACATCGAGATCCCCGAAGAGGTCCACCAGATCTACCGCATGTGGAGGCCGTCGCCGCTCATCCGCGCCACGGGGCTCGAGAAGGCGCTCGACACGCCGGCCAAGATCTTCTTCAAGTACGAAGGCGTCAGCCCGGCCGGCTCGCACAAGAGCAACACCGCGGTCGCGCAGGCCTACTACAACAAGATCGACGGCACCAAGCGCCTCGCCACCGAGACCGGCGCCGGCCAGTGGGGCTGCGCCCTCGCCATGGCCTGCCAGATGTTCGACCTCGAGTGCATGGTCTACATGGTCAAGGTCAGCTACCACCAGAAGCCCTACCGGCGCAGCATGATGCAGCTCTGGGGCGCCAACGTGATCCCCAGCCCGAGCGACCAGACCAACGCCGGCCGCGCCGTCCTGGCCGAGGACCCGGAGTCACTGGGCAGCCTCGGCATCGCCATCAGCGAGGCGGTCGAGGACACGGTGACGCACCCCGGCTCCAAGTACGCCCTGGGCAGCGTGACCAACCACGTGCTGCTGCATCAGACGGTGATCGGTGAAGAGGCGATCCTGCAGTGTCAGGACGCCGACGCCTACCCCGACGTCGTCGTCGGCTGCGTCGGCGGCGGCTCCAGCTTCGGCGGCATCGCCTTCCCCTTCCTGCGCGAGAACCTCGCCGGCAAGACCGACACCCGCCTCGTGGCCGTCGAGCCCACCGCCTGCCCCACGCTCACCAAGGGCAAGTTCGTCT
>Ga0302299_10002061_pt1 | contig 12235 bp, 12 predicted proteins | sample III_Fen_N3_4_FD_198795 | JGI IMG/M metagenome (GOLD analysis project Ga0302299, IMG submission 198795) | Peat permafrost microbial communities from Stordalen Mire near Abisko, Sweden - III_Fen_N3_4 | ecosystem: Environmental > Terrestrial > Soil > Wetlands > Permafrost | place: Sweden: Abisko...
GATCTGCGACCCCGACCTGCCGGCAAAGGCCGCGGACGGCCGGCTTGACGACATCCGCGCCTGCATCGGCTGCAACCAGGCGTGCATCGGCCACTTCCATGCGGGCTACCCCATCTCGTGCGTCCAGTTCCCCGAGACCGGCCGCGAGCGCGAGTTCCCGCGATTCGGCGACCCCGGGAAGGCGAGGCACGCCCCGACCGACGCGCCGCGCAACGTGCTGGTGGTCGGCGGCGGTCCGGCGGGCCTCAAGGCGGCGGCGGTGGCGGCCGAGCGCGGACACCGCGTGACGCTGGTCGAAGCCGACCGGCGCGTGGGCGGGCAGCTGCGCCTGGCGCAGCTGCTCCCCGACCGGCACGAGATCGGCGGGGCGATCACCAACCTCGAGGCCGAGGCGCGTCGGGCGGGCGTCAACATCGTGACGGGCATGCGCGCGGACGCGGCGTACGTGCGGGCCTCGGGCGCGGACGCGGTCATCGTGGCGACCGGCGCCACGCCGTACACGCCGCCCATGGAGGTGAACGGTTCACCGAGGATCTTCCAGGCGTGGGACGTCATCCGGGACGCGGCCGCCGTGCCGCAGGGCCACGTGGTCGTCGCCGACTTCCGCTCCGACTGGCTGGGCCTCGGCGTGGCGACGCTCCTCGCCACCCGCGGCTGCCGCGTGACCCTGGGCGTGACCGGCAACATGGCCGGCCAGCGCTGCCAGCAGTACGTGCGCGACCAGATGACCGCGGCCGCGCGCCGGGCGCACGTGACCATCCTGCCGACGACGCGCCTGTTCGGCGTGGACGAGAGCGCGGTGTACCTCCAGGACGTGCTGACCGAGGAGGCGGTGGTCATCGAGGCCACGGTCGCCCTCGTGCTGGCGCAGGGCCACCTGCCGGCGGACTCGCTCCTCCTCGAGCTCGAGGCGGATGCGGCGGCCGACGGCGCGTACCTCGTCCTCGCGGCCGGCGACGTCCAGAGCCCGCGCACCATCGAGGAGGCGGTGCTCGAGGGGCTGCGCGCGGGGGTCGCGGTCTAGGGGCTGATAGGCTCATCCCAACCCGGCGAGCGCAGCCACGCGACCCGGGCGAGGACCCGGGAGCGTCGGAACCGCGCCCGGGTCCGATTGTTTCCGCGAGGGAGGCGGAGGAGGAGACCGATGGCGGACGGGGCGCTGGAGATGCGGCTGGTCGTGACGACCGACGACTACGAGGGCGCGCTGCGCTTCTACCGCGATGCGCTCGGGTTGGCGGAGATCGGCGCGTTCGACGACGGCGCCGGGCGCGTGACCATCCTCGACGCCGGGCGGGCGACCCTGGAGGTGTCCGACGTGCGCCACGCTGAGCACATCGACCAGCTCGAGGTCGGGCGGCGCGTGGCCGGGCACCTCCGCGTGGCGTTTGGCGTGGCGGATGCGCGCGCGACGACCGACGCGCTGGTCCTGGCGGGTGCGCAGCTCATCGCGCCGCCGGTTGAGACGCCGTGGCGGTCGCTCAACGCACGGCTCGAGGCGCCCGCCGGTCTGCAGCTGACGCTGTTCGAGGCGCTGGAGCCCGAGGTCGCGGACTGACGCGTCGTCGGCGCGCCCCTAGCCCCGGAGCGACAGCAGCCCGATCGGCAGGAGCTCGGCGGGGTTCCGCGTGACCTCGTAGCGGATGACGTGCCGGACGATCCGGTGCGCCGTGCGGTGGCCGATGAACCACATGGGCTTGGGGCACGCGCGGAACCACGAGTGCACGACGGTCTTCTCGGACCGGTCGAACATCAGCGGGTTGTGCACGAAACCCGTGCCCGATCCGATGTCCGTCCTCGGATGGCCCGGGAAGGCGCCCCACGGCGTGATGCCCAGGCCGTAGCCGATCGCCGACCAGTGGTTGATCGACACCGTGCCGTACTGCAGGCTCGCGACGGCGCGGTCGAGGGCTGGGCGGATGGCCGGGTCGCGCTCGGTCGCCGGATCCACGATCAGCGTGGCGTTGAGCGTCCCCCAAAGACGGTCGTTCGCGAAGGCGGCGGCCTGGTCGAGGAAGTCGGCCGTGTCGCGCGCGTCGATCACCGTCTCCGCGGTCAGCGGGCAGAACGCCTCGTAGCGATAGGCGGGATCGCCCACGGCGTCGGGCGAGAGACCGGCGATGAGCATCCAGGGGAGCGCGCCCTCGCCCGCCGCGCCGAACAGCTCGGCCTGCGGGTAGTGGGCGCGGAACGCGTCGAACCGCTGGGGGGCGCCCGGGTAGTACGCCAGGCGCGGCGGCAGGGCGGCGAGGCGCGCGCGGATCCGGTCCATGAGCGCCGTTCGCTGCGGCCAGTCGCGCGCGGTCACGATGACCCGCGATGTCGTGCAGTTGAACCCCGAGTTGTTCACGAGCATCGTGACGATGTTGTCGGCGTGGTAGTCGAGGTCCGACGGGCTCCACCTGCCGGGCACGACGATGATGGGCGTGAGGTTGCCGAGCTCGGCAGTGAACGGCTTGGTCAGGATCGGGTCGTCGCGACGCTTGCGCTCTGCACCCTCGGCGCCGGTGCCGAAGACGATCGCCTCGTACGTCTTGTCCGAGCCCGTGACATGGAGCGTGTCCACGAGCGGGTGGTGGGCGAGGTGCCCGCCCTCGGCCGCGTCGCCGTAGACCAGGCGCAGGATCCCCGCTCGGACCAGGGGCGCGAGAGCGGCCTCGTGCACCGGCCCCAGGTGCGCCATGACCGGGTGCATCTTGAGCACCACGACCTGCAGCTCCACGAAGAGCTTGTGGAGCACGTCGAGCGGGCCGATGGAGCTGGCGTTCCCCGCGCCGAGCACCAGGCACACGCGCGGCGCCGGGGGCGTGCGGTACGCGGTCGCCATGGTGGCCGGCAGGTTCTCGAGCGTGACGTCCGGGTCCATCCGCACGTCGGCGACCGTGCCGAGGTAGAGCAGGCGGTCGCTGCGCACGGCCGGGACCACGCGCGCAGAGACGCGGCCGTCGGGCGTGAGGCGGATCCCGCCCGGAATGCGCGGCATGCCATGGCGCCCGATGTCCCGGACCGCGTCACGGAGCAGACGGGCGCCGCGGGCAAAGATGTACGGGCCGACGATGCCCTCCTCGGCGGCGTCGGGCGAGGCCGGGTCGAGCCCCTCCTGGCGGCAGGCGAGCTCGGTCCAGCGGTCGGCGACCTCGCCCGTCGCGCTCAGCACCTCGTCGAGCAGGCTGATGCGGGCTTCGAGCCGTGCCGTGACCCATGACGCGGCGTTCGCGCGGACCTCCGCCACCGCGGCGTCGAGCCCGGCGAGCGGCGTGTTCGGGGGGACGGGCAGACGCGGCGCGTAGGCGGGGGCCGGCGCGAAGGCGAAGGGGTGCGCCTCGGCGCCGGGCTGGGCAACGGTCGTCACGGGGTCGAATGCTAGCGCGCTGCGGCGTCCCGTCCACGTCATGGAGATGAAAGACCGGCTGGCGACACTGCAGCCATCACCGGACCCACCCAGCACTCGAGGCCACGACCGTGTCCCGAACGAACGCCATGCTCACCGACCTCATCCGACGGCTCCCGTCAGGCGCCACCGTCATCGCCATCACCGACGACGGCACCGACCCGCGTCACGCGCCGGCCCGCGGGCTCGCCGCGAGAGCCGCGGTCTGCGTGGGCGGGACTGTCCTCTTCTGCGTCTCGCCCGCCCGCGACCCGTCGCTGCCGCGCGCCCGGCCGAGGCTGTACTTCCCGCCCGTGAGCGCATCACTGGCCGGCCGCGCCCACACGGGCACGCGATCGCAGGACCTCCTCCTCGCCGAGGCACGAGAGGTGGCGGCGCCCGGCTTGACGGTCGGCGTGTGGCTGCCGAGCCGGCATGGACCGGCGGGCGTGGCCGAGGCCGTCGAGGCGACCGGTGCCGCCCTGGTGCTCGTCGCAGCCCGCGCCCGGCGCCCCGCAGTGCTCGATCGAACGCTCGAGTACCTGGCCGCTCGGGTGCCGGCACCGGTGGTCGCGGTGGCCGCCGACGGGAGCTGGACGCCAGTCAACGCGCTCGGGCGGCCGCTTGACGCCTGGCCGTCGTCGTCGACGCACCACCGGGCGCCGCGGGCCTTGGCGCTCACGTCGTTGTGATGGCCCGCCGCCGGGCGTAGCCTGCCGGCGTGACGCACGAGTACACGATCCTCACCGGCGGGGTCATCGCCGGGAGCGACCCGACGAAACCCCACACGGCGATCGCCTGGGCGGCCGGCACCGTGCTCGCGGTTGGCCAGGACACGGCCGTGCGCGCCGTCTCGCGCGGCGATTCCCACGTCGCCGACCTGCGAGGCGCGGTGGTGCAGGCGCTCGGCGACGGATGCCTCGAGCCCGGCGACGCGGCGGACTTCGAGATCCGCGACCCCGCTGGCGCGCGCACGATCGCGGTCGTCCGGGGCGGCCACGTGGTCGAGGGCGAGTTCGCGGGTCTCGCGCCCCGCTGACCGGGAGGCCCGTCCGGCGATGCGCCCGGCTCGGCCGGACGCCGCGTTTCGCCCGGCTGCAACGACTCGTCAGGCGAGCCATCGGCTGACATGGTGAGTATGATGACTGCACCGTGTAGCGGCTCGGGCAAGGGAGACGAGGTCGATGGCGAACCAGACTCGACGGGCCGGGACCCTGGTCCTGGCATTGCTGTTGGCGGCGTGCTCGGGGCAGTCAGCCTCGCCCTCGGCCGCAGCCCCGGCCTCGACCGCGCCATCGGCCGCGGCGTCCACCCCGGCCTCCACCGCACCGGCCTCTGAGGCTCCGAGCGAGGCCGCGTCCGCGACCCCCGGCGCGTCGGTCATCGCGCAGACCGGCGATCTCGCCGACTTCTCCTCGACCATCAACTGGCAGGCCGCGGCGGGCCAGAAGATCTTTGTGGCGATGACCGACCAGACAGACACCGACGTCCTGGCCCAGGCGCTGCCGCAGTTCACCAAGCTGACGGGCATCGAGGTCGACTACCAGAAATTCGAGGACGTCACCCAGAAGGAGCTCGTCGACCTCAAGGCCGGCACCGGCTCCATCGACGTGATGCAGCTCGACTCGCAGGTCATCCCCGAGTTCGTGACCTCCGGCTACCTCGCGGACCTCGGCACCTTCATGGCCGACCCGACGCAGTACGACGCGGCCTGGTACAAGCCCGACGACCTCGTGGGCTCATTCGTGGACCTCGGCAAGCAGGACGGCAAGCTGTACGCCATCCCGGCGTACCTCGAGACCACGCTGCTGTACTACCGCAAGGACCTGTTCGACGCCAAGGGCATCGCGGTCCCCAACACGATCGACGACGTCAAGGCGGCCGCCGCGAGCCTCAACGACGCGGCCAAGAAGTTCTACGGCTGGAACACGGTGGGCCAGAAGGGCGCCGACCAGAACGTCTACCGGTTCATGACGTTCGCGGGCGCCTATGGCGCCACGATCTTCAAGGCCTATCCCAACGATCTCACCGTCACGGTCAACAGCCCCGAGATGATCCAGGCGCTGACCGCGTACGCCAGCCTGCTCAAGGACTACGGCCCGCCAGGCGTGGCCAACTGGGGCTGGGACGAGGCCGGCAACTTCGCTGCCGCGGGCGGCTCCGCCATGTACCTCGACACCTATGACGAGGCCCAGTCGCCGCTCGACGACCCGTCCTCCTCCAAGACCGTAGGCAAGTGGGGCTGCGCCCCCACGCCCGGCGTCACCCAGGGCGACGGCTCGGTCCTGCGCTGGCCGTCGATGTTCAGCTGGATGCTGGGCGTCAACGCCGCCTCGCAGAAGCAGACCGCCGCGTGGCTCTTCACCCAGTGGGCGACGAGCCTCCCGGTCCAGCACACCAAGGCGCAGACCGTGTACTACGGCAACCGGACGTCGATCTTCTCCGATCCCGCGATGGCCACCGCGTCCAAGGCCATCTGCAACGGGATGTGGCTCCAGGCCACGCTCGACGACCTCAAGGTGGCCAACCCGGACTTCCGGCCGCGCGTCACCAACTGGCTCGAGGTGGGCGACCGCCTCTCGCTCGCCGTCCAGGCCGCGATCACGGGGGCGGAGGTCACGACCGAGCTCAACAAGGCCCAGGACGACATCACCCGGATCATGAAGCAGGCTGGCTATTAGCGGAGCCACCACGCCGGTCGCGGGAGACCTCCCCGGCCGGCGAACCGACGACGGGGGCGTGGCGCCAGCAGCTCCGCGTCCACGACGCCGCAAGCGGCGCGGCAACGGGCGGCTGGCCTACGTGCTGGTCGGCCCGACGGCGATCATCCTGGGGCTGTTCACGCTGTTCCCCATCGTCTACCTGATCTGGGTCAGCCTCCAGGCCGGGCAGGGGCAGAAGCTCCACTTCGTCGGCGCGGACAACTACGCGCTCGCGGCCACCGACCCGACGTTCTGGGATGCCGTCCGCGTCTCCATCGTGTACGTGGTGGCCACGACCGGGATCGAGCTCGTCCTCGGCTTCGTGCTCGCGCTCGTGCTGTCGCGGAAGATGCGCGGCCTCGGGATCGTGCGGACGCTGCTGATCATTCCCATGGCCATGACCCCGGTGGTCGTGGGCCTGACCTGGCGGCTGCTCTACACGCCCCCGTTCGGCCTCGTGAACTGGTCAGCCGGGCTGGTCGGGCTCGACCTGCCGCCCATGCTCACCGACCCGGTCCTCGCCTTCATCGCGGTGGTCATCGTGGACGTGTGGCAGTGGACGCCGTTCATGATGCTGCTGATGCTCGCGGGACTGCAGTCGCTGCCCGACGAGCCGTTCGAGGCTGCGGCGGTGGACGGCGCGTCGCGGTTCCAGGCGCTGCGCTTCCTGACGATCCCCATGCTCAAGGGCATCGTGCTCGTGGCGCTGATCTTCCGCGGCGTGGACGCGTTCGACACGTTCGACACCATCTACGTCCTCACGCGCGGCGGGCCCGGCACGGCCACGCAGACGCTCACGATGTTCGACTACTTCCAGGCGTTCCGATGGTTCCACTTCGGGTACGCCGCGGCCGTTGCCGTGATCATGCTGGTGCTGCTGTGGGCGGTGAGCTTCGGCGCCATCCGCTCGATCGGCCGGCAGATCCTCCAGGGGCAGCGCTCGTGAAGCCGCGGCACACCCGCGTCGACAGGCTGGTGACGTGGGCCATCGCGCTCGGAGCGCTCGCGTTCTTCATGGTCCCGGTGGCGTGGATCGTGCTGACCTCGTTCAAGACGCAGGCCGACGTCCAGACCATCCCGCCCAAGCTCGTCTTCACGCCCACGCTCGACAACTACGCCTCGATCCTGGCCCAGAAGCAGACCGACCTCGCGGCGCTCGCCGCGAAGGGCTACCTCGCCTACAAGGACTTCCTGCCCTCGTACGGCAACTCGCTGGTCGTCGCGCTGGTGTCCACCTCGCTCGCGGTCGTGCTCGGCGGGTTCGCGGCCTACGCGTTCGCCCGGCTGCAGTTCCGGGGCCGCCAGCCGATGATGCTGTACATCCTGTTCACGCGGATGCTGCCGCCGCTGGGCCTGCTCATCCCGACCTTCATGATCTACTCGAACCTCAAGATCACCGACAGCATCTGGTCGCTCTCGGCGCTGTACCTCTCGTTCAACATCGCGGTCGTGGTCTGGATGATGCAGGGGTTCATCGCGGAGATCCCCGTGGACCTCGAGGAGAGCGCCATGGTGGACGGGGCGTCGCGGATCGGCGCGATGCTGCGGGTCACCCTGCCGCTCGTGGCGCCCGGCCTAGCCGCCACGGCCACGCTCTGCCTGCTGCTCAACTGGAACGAGTTCCTCTTTGCGCTCATGCTGACGAGCCAGCACGCGAAGACGGCCCCGGTCGGCGCGGCCGAGTTCAGCCAGTCCTTCAAGCAGGTGCTGTGGGGCTCGCTCTCGGCCGCGGGCGTGCTGATCACGCTGCCGGTCATCGTCTTCGCGCTGCTCACCCAGCGCCACCTCGTCAAGGGGCTCACGGCGGGCGCGGTCAAGCAGTAGGGGCGGCAAGGGCCGCGAACGCCGTGTCACGCCCGCGTCACGGTTGCCCGGCAGGCTTGCGAGCGTCATGCTGCCGTTCGTGCCCCCGATGCCCGACGCCCCCATCCTCGTGGTGGACGACGACCCCAAGATCGTCGCCCTCGTGCGGATGTACCTCGAGCGCGAGCGGTACGCAGTGGTGACCGCGGGCGACGGCCGGGCGGCGATCCGGGCCATCGAGGAGCAGGCGCCGCGTCTGGTGGTGCTGGACCTGATGATCCCCGAGCTCGACGGGTTCGCCGTGATCCGCCGGGCACGGGCGATCGGCGACGTGCCCATCCTGATCCTCTCGGCGCGCGGCGCGGTGGGCGACCGGATCCAGGGCCTGTCCGAGGGCGCCGACGACTACCTGCCAAAGCCCTTCTCCCCCGCCGAGCTGGTCCTGCGCGTCAAGACGATCCTGCGGCGGACGGAGCGCCCGGTCGCGATCCCGGCCGGGGCCGGTGGCGGCGAGGTGCTCAGGCTGGGCGACCTGGTGCTCGATACCGGTCGGCACCGCGCCCTGGTCGCGGGTGAGGACAAGGGGCTCTCGGCCGTGGAGCTGCGCCTCCTCGCTGCCCTGCTCGACGCTGACGGACGCGTCCTCTCGCGCGTGCAGCTGCTCGACGCCGTCTACGGCGAGGCCGAGGGCGATGTGACCGACCGGGCCATCGACCAGTATGTGAAGCGACTGCGCGAGAAGCTGGGCGACGATCCCGCCGCGCCGCGCTACGTGGAGACCGTCCGCGGGACCGGCTACCGCGCCGCGGGACGCGCAACGCGGCGGCGGGACGACTCGTGAGGGGAGCGTCGTGAGCCGGCCGTCAGGGTTGTCCGTCCGGATCCTCGTCGCGTCGCTTGTGGTCGCGGCGGTGTCGATCGCCATCCTCGCCATCGGCGTGCTCCGCGTGGGCGGCGACGCGTTCGAGGCGCTCATGATGGCCGCCGGGGACTCGGCCGATCACGCCCGACAGATGTTCGACACCAGCGTGGCGGGCGTCGTGGCGATCACCGCGCTCGTGGCCGGGCTCGTGGCGGTGACGCTGGCGCTGTTCCTCGCGCGGATGCTCGCACGACCCATCGAACGCCTCGCCGAGGCCGCCGACCGGGTCGCCGCCGACGGGCCGGCCGAGCGCGTCCCCGAGACGGGCCCGGCAGAACTCCAGCGTCTGGCCGCCGCCTACAACGCCATGGCCGACCGGCTCGACGAGCAGGAGGCGCTCCGTCGCGAGTTCATCGTCAATGCCAGCCATGAGCTGCGGACCCCGCTCACGAACCTCCAGGGCTATCTCGAGGCGCTCCGCGACGGCGTCATCGAGCCCGACCCGCGCGTCTTCGACTCGCTGCGCGAGGAGGTGGACCGGCTCACCCGGCTGGCCGCCTCGCTCGACGTGCTGGCGGCGGCCCCGTGGACGGCCCTCCAGGCAGAACAGGCGGACGTGGACGTGGCCGCGGCTGCACGGGCCGCGACCGAACTGGTCGGGCCGGCGCTCGCTCGTCGCGGGATCGCGCTCGAGGTTCGCGCCGCAGCGCCCGCCAGCGCCCATGTCCGCCCGGATGCGCTGGCGCAGGCGCTGGCGAACCTGCTGCAGAACGCTGACCGGTACACGCCCGACGGCGGGCGGGTGGCCGTCACGGCCGAACGAGTGACCGGCGGCATCGGCGAGGCGACCGCGATCGAGGTCGTCGTGGGCAACTCCGGGCCGGGCATCCCGCCCGGGGCGCTCCCCCGCGTTTTCGACCGCTTCTACCGCGTGGAGCAGAGCCGCGACCGGGCGCGGGGCGGCGCCGGCATCGGCCTCGCCATCGTCCGCCAGCTCGTGGAGGCCGACGAGGGGCAGGTGACCGTGACCTCCGCGGACGGGTGGACCGCGTTCCGGATCCGCTACCCCGCAGCGCGCTCGGCCTAGGATGGACGCCATGCAGACGATTCTCGTCACCGGTGCCGGGCGGGGCCTCGGTCGAGCCACCGCGGAGAAGCTCGCTGCGGCGGGACACCACGTGGTGCTGCACGCGCGCCGACCGGAGGCCGCTGAGGCGGCGGCGGCCGCGATCAGGGCCGGGCATCCGAGCGCGATCCTCACGGCCTACGCAGCCGACCTCTGGTTGACGGCGGGAGTCCGAGCCCTGGCCGCCGACATATTGGCCACTCATGCGCGGATTGACGCGATCCTCCACATCGCCGGTGTCATGCAGCAGAGCGAGACGCGCAGGGTCACCGCCGAGGGCATCGAGGAGACGCTCGCGGTCAACACGCTGGCACCCTTCCTGCTCAGCGGCCTGCTCCTGCCAGCGCTGGCTGCGTCGCCAGCCGGGCGCATCGTCAACGTGAGCTCGCGGCGCCATCTGCCCGATTCCCACGGTGCGCCGGTGGACTTCGACTTCGACGACCCCATGCAGGAGCACGGGTACGACCCGGACCGCGCCTACAAGAACTCCAAGCTGGCCGTGCTGTGGGTGACGTATCAGCAGGCGGGCCGCGTCGCGGGCCGGTCGATCACCGCCAACGCGGTCTGCCCGGGCTTCGTGCCCATGACCGCGTCTGACTCGGCGAGCGGCGTCAAGCGCATCTTCATGCGAACCGTGCTCGCGCGGATGCCGTTCGCCGTGTCGGTCGATGCCGCGACCGACTCGCTGGCGTTCATGGCCACGGACCCTGGGCTCGACGGCGTGAGCGGCGCGTTCTACGGCGAGCGGCACCCCATCGACTCGAGCGCGGAGTCCCACGATGCGGCGAAGGCTGCGCGCTTCTGGGCCATGGCCGAGCGCCTGACGGGGTTCACCTGGCCCACCTGACCGCCCGCGCCCGTCTGCTCGCACCGAGGCCGTCAGCGGCGCCTGGGACGAGCCTTCCGCCCCGCCCGATCTCCCGCGGGAACCCGCCGAGCCGTGCAACCGTCATGGCGCCGACCGCGCGTGGCGCGGGCCGAGCCCAGCCGGAGGTTTCCCCGCCATGTCCAGCCGACCGGACCGGATGCGCCGCGCGCTCACCGGCATCGCCGCCCTCTCCCTCGCCGTCGTCCTCGGTGCCTGCTCGGCGTCGGCGGCGTCGTCGTCGACGGCCACCGCAGCCGCTGCGCCTGACGCCTCCGCCAAGGCGACCACCGGCACCACCGAGCAGGGCGGTGGCGTGACCGTCACGCCCGGTGCCCCTGCGGTCGCGCCCGGCATCATGACGACCGGCCCGGCCACGGGCTCGGGGGTCGCCTCGTCCGGCACGGCGATGGCCTACCCCTACTACGGCGGGGTCCCGGCCGTCGCGCCCGAGCACACGATCGTCGTGACGGGCTATGGCCAGGCGACCATGGCCGCCGACGGCGCTGATCGCTCGAGGGCGCAGGGCAAGGCGCTGGCTGCCGCAATGGCGGATGCCCGCGAGCAGGCCGATGCCATCGCCAAGGCGGCCGGCGTGACCGTGACGGGCGTCTACTCGATCAGCGCGTCCGGTGGCGGCTACGGGTACGCCGTTCCGATGGCGGCCAACGGGACCACCGAGGCGACGCCGCCGGCCATTCCGACCGACCCGGGCACAGGCTCCGGCGCCGGTGGCGCCACGCCCGAGCCTCCCTCGAGCGTCCCGACCACCGTCGACTTCGCGATGTTGGTGACGATCGCGTACTCGATCAGCGGTTAGCCGCCCGAGACCGCCAGCACCACGTCCACGGCGGAGCGCGGCGACACTGGCGTCCCGAGCTCCGCCGCCTCTCCGTCCACGAAGACGCGGATGTGCTCGCGGATCTCGGACCCGGTGGTGAAGAGGCGGTCGTGGATCCCGGGCACCTGGCTGTCGAGCGAGGCGAGGACCTCCCGGACCGTGTCGCCGGGCAGGACCAGTCGTCGGGGCGTCCCCGGGAACAGCGTCAGGAGCGCTGTCGGCAGTCGCACCTCGGCCATCGGCTCGTCCTTGTCCGTCAGCCTGCGATGACCGCGACGTCCACCGACGCGATCGCCGGCAGGTACGCGGCGATCTCGCGCCACGTCTCGCCCTCATCGGGTGAGGCGAACACCTGGCCCGACTGCGCCCCGAAGTAGACGCCCGGCCGCTCGAGCGAGTCGACGCCCATCGCCTCGCGGAGGACCGACAGCCAGGCGTTCTCCTGCGGCAGGCCCTTCGAGAGGCGCTCCCACGAACCGCCGCCGTCACGCGTCCGCCACACGGCCGCCTTGGCGTCGATCGTGAATCGGCCCTTGTCGGGCGTGGTCAGCGGCAGCACCCAGGCCGTCCGCGGGTCGCGCGGGTGGGTGCCGAGCACGAAGCCGAACTCGGAGGGGAGCGAGCCCGTGATCTCTGTCCAGTGCGCGCCGCCGTCGTCGGAGCGGTACA
>Ga0302299_10002062_pt1 | contig 12232 bp, 13 predicted proteins | sample III_Fen_N3_4_FD_198795 | JGI IMG/M metagenome (GOLD analysis project Ga0302299, IMG submission 198795) | Peat permafrost microbial communities from Stordalen Mire near Abisko, Sweden - III_Fen_N3_4 | ecosystem: Environmental > Terrestrial > Soil > Wetlands > Permafrost | place: Sweden: Abisko...
GAGGACGGGGGCCGCGAGCTCCCCGGCCGGGTAGTAGCGCTTCGACTCGGGCACGAAGCCGACCCCGACGAGGTCGAGCTTGCGCACCGCCTGGGCGACGTCGGGCTCGACCTTGCGGGCGATGTAGGTGAAGGCGGTGTTGGGCTGGGAGAGCTTCACCCGCAGCTCCACCTCGTCGACGCCGACCAGGGGGGCGATCGCGGCGGCGTACTCGGCGGGGTGGGTGATCACCCGCGGGTCGGCGTAGATCGTCTGGCGGTCGAGCGAGAGCGCGAGGTCGTAGCCGTTGCGGTCGAAGATCCCGCCGCGCTCGGCCGCGAGGGTGACGGTCTTCAGGCGCTGGTCGACCCCGAGGGTGCGGAAGTAGTCGCGGCTCCGGGTCTGGACGTCGGCGACGCGCACCGCGAGCACGGTGAAGATCACCGCGACGATGGCGAGGATCCCGATCAGGCGTCGCCGGGTGCTGCCGGGCGACGGACGCCACACGGGCGCCGGCACGAGGTGGGTCGCGCGGGCGGGAACCGGTCGGTGCACCCGAGGGGAAGCGGGCGCGCGCGTCGAGGCCGCCGGACTGGCCGGCGGCCGACGGGGAGCGGGCGGCATCGGGCGCACCGCGCGGGGGGCCGGACGGCCATCCCCGGTCGGGCCGCGGGGATCACGGGGACGAGTCGAGATGGCGCTTCACCTCCGCCCAGTCGGCGAGCGTCTGGGACGCCCCGCTCCGGCGGGGCACGTCACCCACGTACGGAATCGCGACCGGGGCCACCGCCGGGGGGGCCAGGCCCAGCTCGGTGGCGCGTCCGGTGATGCGTGCCGGCGACGTCAGCTGGCCGTTCTCGAGGCGGAGCGTCTCGTAGCGCGACTCGGCCACGTCCGTGCGGGTCCGCAGGTCCTCGAGCCGCACCTGGGTCTGGGCGAGGAACGCGTGGAAGCCGGCGATGGTGATGACCACGACGGAGACGGCGAGTGCGAACAGCGTCACCCGGAGCCGGGGATGACGCCGCGGGGGTGCGGGGGGAGGGACGACACGGCGCGTCGCGGGTGCCGGGCGCTTCGTCGCGGGCGCGGCGCGCCTGGTCGACGGGGCCGGGCGCCGGGTGCGGGTCGGCGCCGCCGTTGGCGCCGCGTTGCGGACCGTCGGGCGGGGCCGGGTCCGGGGCGCGGCGACCGAGCCGCGCGCCGGCGCAGCCTTGCGCGCGGGCGCGGCGGCAGGGGCGGACGGGCGGCGGCGCGTGGGCGCGGCCGTCGTCGGGCTCATGACGCCGTGCGGGCGAGCTTCTCGGCAGCGCGCAGGCGCGCACTCCGAGCGCGGGGGTTGGCGGTGACCTCGTCGTCCGCCGGGCGCAGCGCGCGGCGCGTGAGCACCCGCACCAGTGCCGAGCGGGCGGCGGGCTCGGCGGGGAGGCCGGGAACCACGGGCTCGGAGGTCGCCGACCACTCGCGGAAGCGCTCCTTCACGATGCGGTCCTCGAGCGAGTGGTACGCGAGCACGAGCACCCGGCCCTCGGGCGCGAGCAGGTGGACGGACTCGTCGAGGCCGTCGGCGAGGCTCTCGAGCTCGCGGTTGACCTCCATGCGGATCGCCTGGAAGGTGCGCTTGGCCGGGTGCGGGCCCTTGCGCCGCGCCGGCGCGGGGATGGCGGCGGTGATCGCGTCGACGAGCTCGCCCGTGGTGGTCACCGGACGGGCCGCGACGATGCGCTTGGCGATCTGGCGGGCGAAGCGCTCCTCGCCGTAGGTCGCGATGATCGTGGTGAGGGCGTCGACGTCGTAGTCGTTCACCACCGTCGCCGCCGTGAGCTCCTGGCGCGTGTCCATGCGCATGTCGAGCGGCGCGTCGGCCATGTACGAGAACCCGCGCGACGCGCGGTCGATCTGCGGGCTGCTGACACCCAGGTCGAACAGGACACCCATGACGTTCCCCTCGTCTTCTTCGCTCGCCACGATCGTGGCGAGGTCGTGAAATCCGCCGCGCACCACTCGGGCGCGGTCCCCGAAACCCGCCAGACGCTCCCGGGCCGCCGCCACGGCATCGCCGTCCCGGTCGATCCCGAGGAGGCGGAGGTCGGGCCGGGCGGTGAGGAGCAGGTGGGCGTGCCCACCCCCTCCGACCGTCGCGTCCACGACCAGTCCGGTCGGCACCGGGGTGAGGAGCTCGATCACCTCCCGGGCCATCACCGGTTGGTGTGCGAAGTGCATCTCCCCCTCCCCTGAGCTCGGGCCGGGCCGTGTCGCCTGACGTGTGCGTTGCGAACCGGACTCCAGCCCCCCGGACGAGCAAGTGCCGTTCGGTTGTCTCTCCGAATCGACTCGGTGGAAGCGGGCGGAGTGGGGGCTTCACCGCGTCATCCGGGGGGCTGGGGTCAGGTCCGCAGCGTTTGTGTGTGTCGCCTGGTCGTGGTGCCTCCTCGTGGCCTGGTCGTGTGTCCCTAGATCCCGAACCCGCTGGAGCCCGCCTCGTGCAGCGACGAGCGGCCGGCGAGCTTGCGGTCCCGCCAGCGCCCGGTGTCCCAGATCTCGATCCGGGTCAGGGCGCCGGTGACCGTCACGTCCTTGTCGAGCACCGCGTACTCCCGCAGCGACTGCGGGATGGCGACCCGGCCCTGGCGGTCCGGGGTGACCTCCCGGGCGTCGGCGAAGAAGGCGCGGGCGGCGTCGAGCTCGTGCTCCCCCGTCCGCAGCTTCTCCAGGATCTCTGCCGACACCTTCTCGAACTCCTCGTTCGTGTACACGGCCAGACAACCTCCGGGGAACGCACAGACCACCGCTCCTCCGGCCAGGGAGGGGCGGAACTCGGCCGGGAGGATCACCCGGCCCTTCAGGTCCAGGGAGTGCTGGAACTCCCCCAGGAACATCGGTCTGCGCTTCCCCTCGTCTGGGCCCGGAGCTCGCGGCTGCTCGCTCCTGAGTGCACCCGGTGAACCCCGCCGGCCCACCGTGTCGACAGTGCACTCCCCTGTCCACCACTTGGCGCCACTTTATGCCCACTTCGCGCCACAGTCAACCCCCCATCCCCCACTCGGGCCCCACCCGGTGACACGCACGACGTCGGGCCCACCACGGCGGCACCGCCGCTGGGATAACGTCCGCGGGCTGTGCGCCCCGCCCGTGGGCGATCACCGACGACACCCAGGAGTCCCCATGCCGAACCACTTCCGCGTCGCCCTGTACGACCTCACCTCCGGCACGGTCGAAGAGGCCGTCGAGCTCGCCCGCGCCGGGATGCTCCCGATCTTCCGCGACCACGCCGGCTTCGTGCGCTACGAGCTCGGCAAGCTCGACGACGGCGGCGTCGTGTCGTTCTCGATCTGGGAGACCGCCGACGAGGCCGAGCAGGCCAACGCCCTGGCCGCCGACTGGGTCAAGGACAACCTCGCCGACCGGATCGCCCTGCGCGACCTGCACACCGGCGACCTCGAGCTCGACGAGGATGCGTAAGAGGAGCGCAGCGAACGTCCCGCCCCGAGAGGAGGCGAAGCGCTGTCCGCGCTCGTGATCGAGTGAGCGGAGCGACCCAGAGTTGGGATCAGGCGGAGAGGGCGGCGTCGGGGAGGTAGGGCTCCCAAGCCGGGTCGAGCGACCCGGCAGTGGCCACCAGCCAGAGGCTGGAGTGCGGCGCGCGCGGAAGGCTGCGCAAGTGGAAGCCCGCCTCCCCCGGGAGGCGGTCTTCTTTGCGCGAGTTGCACGACCGACACGACGCGACCACGTTCTCCCAGACGTGCGCACCCCCGCGCGAGCGGGGCACCACGTGGTCGATGTTCTCGGCCGCCCGGTTGCAGTACTGGCAGCGGTGACCGTCGCGCGCGAACACCGCGCGGCGCGACAGCGGAACCCGGTTGCGGTGCGGCACCCGCACGAAGTGGGTGAGCCGGATCACCGACGGAACCGGGAACGAGGCGCGCTCGGAGTGCAGTGCCCCGCCGTTGCGGGCCACCACCTCGGCCTTGTCCTTGAGCACCAGGACCACGGCCCGCCGGATCGACACGACACAGAGCGGCTCGAAGCTGGCGTTCAGCAGCAGCGTTCGTTCCAACCCCGTCCTCCGCCTCGCGGAATGCCCGAAGTCTACCGACGGCTCGGGTGGGCCCGGCGCCGAATGTCGCGGTCCTGGTCCCGGCACCACTCGAGGTAGGTCACGAGGTCGGCGGGCTCGGGGGCGTGGCCGGCCGCGCCGTACTGGGTCTCCAACCGGAACGCGAGGTACTCCGGATCCGGCAGGGGCAGGAACGGGGGCCGGCGCCACCAGCGGGGCCGGGCGAGTCGACCCGCCTGGCGCAGCGCGGTCCCCCACAGCGAGGGGCGCTCGGCGAGCGCCCGCACTGCCGGTCCCGAGAATCCCGCCATCACCCGTCACCGTACGCGTCCCGGTGAGCCGTTCCGCCACACCCGCGCTGGTACCGTGCCCGAACCGTCGGCTCCGGGAGGCTCTCCGTGGTGCAATCGGCCGCCGCGCCCCGCCGCGACGTGGTCGCACCGCTCTTCGGTGCACTGCTGCACAACGTCGAGCGCGTGATCCAGGGCAAGCAGGACCAGGTCCGCCTGGCGTTGCTGTGCCTACTGGCCGAGGGCCACCTCCTCATCGAGGACGTGCCCGGCGTCGGCAAGACGTCGCTCGCGAAGGCCATCTCCCGCTCCATCGCGGGCACGTGGCACCGCATCCAGTTCACCCCCGACCTGCTGCCCTCCGACGTCCTCGGCGTCTCGATCTGGAACCGGGCCACGGCGACGTTCGAGTTCCGCCCCGGCGGCGTGTTCGCCAACGTGGTGCTCGCCGACGAGATCAACCGCGCGTCGCCGAAGACGCAGTCGGCGCTGCTCGAGGCCATGGAGGAGCGTCAGGTCACCGTCGACGCCCACTCCTACGCGCTGCCCCGCCCCTTCGTCGTGATCGCGACCCAGAACCCGATCGAGCTCGAGGGCACCTACCCCCTGCCCGAAGCCCAGCTCGACCGGTTCCTCATGCGGATCCCGATGGGCTACCCCGACCGGCGGGCCGAGATCGCGATCCTCGAGACCATGGGCGCCGGGCAGCGCCGGGCCGAAGACCTCGAGCCGGTGACAACCTCCGAGCAGGTCGCCGCGGCGACGGCCGCGATCTCGCACGTGCACGTCGCCCCCGCGCTCGCCGAGTACATCGTCGACCTCGTCGGCGCGACCCGGGACCGCACCGACCTGCTCCTCGGGGTGAGCCCCCGCGGCGCGCTGGCGCTGCAGCGCGCGGCCCGCGCGCTGGCCGCGAGCGAGGGCCGCGAGTACGCGGTCCCCGACGACGTGCGCTGGCTCGCCCCCGCCGTCCTCGAGCACCGTCTGATCCTCAGCCCCGACGCCGAGCTGCACGGCGTCACCCAAGCCGACGTCGTGCGCGACGTCCTCGCCCGCGTCCCCGTGCCGCGCGCCGGCGGGTGACGCGGCGCCCGTTCACGCTCACGCGCCGCGGCTGGACCGTCGCCGGCGCCGCCGCCGGCCTGCTCGCCGGCGGACGGCTCCTCGGCGCCGACGAGCTGAGCGTGCTCGGCGTCGCGGCGTTCGCGGTGCTCGCGCTCGCCGGGCTCTGGGTCGCCACCACCCGCCCCGCGCTCACGGTGACCCGCCGGATCGACCCGGCCCGGCTCCACGTCGACGACGCCGCCCGGGTCGACCTCGTCGTGACCGCGACCCGGGCGACGCCCCTCGTGGACGTCACCGAGACGATCGACCGCGACCGCCTCCGCGCCCGCTTCCTCCTCGCCCCCCTCCGTACCGGCGCCCACGCCGAGCCCGCGTACCGCCTCCCCACCGACCGGCGGGGCCCGTTGGTGCTCGGCCCCACGACGGCCGTCCGCACCGATCCCCTCGGGCTCGCCCGCCGGGTCCGGGAGGTGGCGCCGGCCGAGACGGTGCTGGTACGGCCCCGGGTCTTCCCCATCGCCCCGCCGGTCCTCGGCGCCGGACGCCGCCACAGCGCCGACGAGGCCGAGTCGCCCCGCGCTCCCGCGGCCGATGCCGGCGGCGAGTTCCTCGCCGTGCGCCCGTATGAGATGGGTGACGACCCCCGCCGGGTGCACTGGCGATCGAGCGCCCGGACCGACGACCTCATGGTCCGCCAGTTCGTGGCGCCCCGCCGCGGTCACACGGTCGTCGTGCTCGACACCCGCGCCGTCGAGCCCGTAGCCGCCGACGGGCGCGCGACCGACCCGGCGTTCGAACGGGCGGTCGAGGCCACCGCGTCGATCGTCTCCGCGCTGCTGCGGGCCCGCCGACCGGTGGAGTGCATCACCACCGCCGGCACCGTCATCGCCGCGTCGGGCGCCGACCCGAAGCGTACGCTCGACCGTCTCGCCACCGTGATGCTGGACGAGCCCGACCGCATCGACGCCGTGGCCCGGGGTCGGCGACGGCTGGGCAGCGAGCTCGTGATCGTCGTCACCGCCCGGGCCGACGGCCGGGTGCAGGCGGCCCGGGCCGTGCTCGCCCGCCGCACGTCGTCGCTGCTCGTCGTGACCGGGGGTGCGCTGCCCCAGTCCGGAGCCGGCGGGGCGGTCGTCGATGCCCGCCAGGTCGCCTTCCCCGACGCGTGGCGCGCCGCCAACCCGTCGTACCGCGCCGCGCGCGTGCGCCCCGGCCGGCCTGTCGCGGTCGCGAGGCCTCGGCCGTGATCGCCCTGCGCCGCACGCTCGCGCCCACGGTGGCCCTCGCCGCGTTCAGCGCCGCGGTGGCATTCGGGTTCACCCGGCTCGTCACCGGGCACGACTGGCTCCTGCTCGTCGTCGGTGCCGCGGTGCTCCCCCACGTCGTCGGGCTGTGCACCCGGGCCCGGTCCGCCATGCTCCAGGTCGGTCTCTGGCTGTTCGGCCTCGGCGCGTACGTGCTGTGGGCGGCGGTGCCGTCGAGCACCCGGTCCGGGGTGCCCACCGGGGCGACCCTCCACACCCTCGGGGACCGGCTGCACACGGGACTGCGGGTCCTGCGCGACCAGTCCGCGCCCGTGCCGGCGCGGTCCGGCGTCGTGCTCCTCGCCGTCCTCGCGGTGTGGATCATGGCCTGCGCCGCCGACGCGCTCGCGTTCCGGCGGTGGGCGTCCGTGGGCGCCCTGGCCCCCGGCATCACGGTCTTCATCTGGATCGCCGCGCTCGCGCCGGGTGCCGACCAGCCCGCCCGGGCCGCCGCCGCGGTCGCCGTCACCGCCGCGGCGTTCGTCGCCCTCCAGCACCAGGTGCTCCAGACCCGGCGCCGCGCCGCGGTCGGCAACGCGCACGCGGTGCCCGCACCGCGCCAGGTGGTGGGCGGTGTGGGCCTCGCGGTGGTCGCGGCCCTGCTCGCGGCGCTGCTCGCGCCGTCGCTCCCGGGCGCGGGCGCCGACCCGCTCGTGGACCTCCGCCACGACGACCTCGGGTCGAGCACCTACCAGACGAGCATCCCGCCGCTCGTCGACGTGGCCGACAACCTGCACCGGGGCGACCGGGTCGAGCTGTTCACGGTGCAGTCCCCGTCACCCCAGTACTGGCGCACCGTGGCCCTCGACCAGTACTCCGACGCCGCCGGCGGCCAGTGGACCCTGCGGGCCCGGGGCGGGGACATCGAGCGGGGCCTCGACGGGCCGGTCCCCGCCGACGCGCTTCGCCAGCGCTTCTCGATCAGCGCGCTCACTGAGCGCTGGATGCCGGCGGTGTTCTCCCCGGTCGCCGTCAGCCTGCGCGACACGCTGGTGGTGCAGGACTCGCTCACGCTGGTGACCGACGCGTCGAGCGTGAGCGGGCTCGACTACACCGTGGAGTCGACCCCCTCGACCGAACCGACCGAGTCCCAGCGGCGCGACGCCTCGGCGCCGCCCGCGAGCCTCGCCGCGTTCACCAAGCTGCCCGCCTCCGTCCCCCGGGAGATCGGCGACCTCGCGCGCTCGGTCACCACCGGCGCCACGACCCCGTACGATAAGGCCCGCCTGCTGCGCGACTACTTCCGCGACGGCGCGTTCACCTACGACCCCGACGTCGACCTGACCGACGCGACCGACGCCACGATGGAGTTCCTGCGCATCAAGCGCGGCTTCTGCGTGCAGTTCGCGAGCACGTACGCGCTGATGGCCCGCTCCCTCGGAATCCCTGCGCGCGTTGCGGTGGGCTTCACGCCCGGAACGCTCGACCCCGCCACCGGCCGCTACGTCGTGAGCAACTTCGAGGCCCACGCATGGCCCGAGGTCTGGCTCCCCGGCGTGGGATGGAGCAACCGGTTCGACCCCACGCCCCCCAGCCCGCAGGCCGGCGGCAGCGACCTCCCGGGCGACACGGCCGGCGCCGCGGTGACCCCGCCCACGACGGCGCCGCCCCCCAGCACCGTCGTCCCGGCCACCGGTGAGGCCGCGCCGGTGGCGCCCGCCACCGGCGCCGGCGTGCCCACCCCGGCCGGCACCACGGCGGACCACGGCGGTGGGTTCCCCACCTGGGCGCTCGTGATCGCCGGACTGGTCGTGGGCTTGGTCGCCGCGGTCGCCGCCGTCCCCGCCACCAAGGCCCGGCGGCGCGCCCGCCGCCGGCGGCGCGCCGACCCCGCGGCCCGGGTGGCGGGCGCGTGGGAGGAAGCCGTCGACCGCCTCCGCGAGCTGGGCGCACCCCGTCCGGTGCACACCACGCCGGCCGAGGTCGCGGACCGGGCCGACCCGCTCGTCGGATCAGAGGCCGCCGCGAAGCTGGCCGACGTGGCCGGGGCCCACACCGAGGCGCAGTTCGCCGGCGCGCCGGTGACCGACGCCGACGCCGACGCCGCGTGGGACGACTTCGACGACTTCCGCCACGCCCTCGACGACCACCTCGGCCCCCGCGCCCGCCTCCGTGCCCGCCTCACCCCGCTCAGGGAGCGATCCAGGGTCTGACAACGTCAGCGCACGGAACGCGGCGCCACGACGACGCGCACGGAGCGACGCAGGATCACTGGTCGTCGCGCTGCCAGCGCTCGCGCCAGCGGCCGCGGGTGGTGCCGAACACGCCCTTGAACGAGCTCCCGACGCGGGCGTTGCCCGCGAGGGACTCGAACCCGGCCCGGCCGATCTTGCGGACGTTGCGCTCGATGACGAGCAGGCAGAACAGCATGATGAGGAAGCCGAGGACGCCGAGGGCCAAGACGCTCGTGAAGGTGGCCACGAGGAGCACGAGCCCGGCCACGAAGCCGAGCACCGACCACTTGATCAGGCGCGCCGAGTGGCGGTACAGCGTGGTGTCGGAAACCTGCTGCACCAGCTTCGGATCGGTGACCGAGAGGTTGGCCTCGATCTCTTTGAGGATGCGCTGTTCGTCTTCGGAGAGGGGCATGAGGACCACCATTGTCGCGCAGTGCGACGGCACCAACAACGCGGGGGCGTCGAGTTTCCTGCCCGTTCCTCGGGATTTCCCCATCAGGGCTCGCTCCGGGGCCGCGGGACAAGGCGGGCCGGACGGACGCTCTCGGCCCCGAAACGGCCCCGGACGGTGTCGATGGAGCGTTCCAGCGCCGCCCGGCGGCCGTCGTCGGCGGTGCCGTCGAGGTCGAGGGCGAGGGGGACGTCGGCGTCGACGAGCTGCTGGACCGACACGCCGAGGAGGCGCACGCCGGGGCCCAGGTCGACCGAGTCGAGCAGGGCCCGGGCCGTGGCCGCGATGTCGTGCGCGAGGTCGGTGGGGGCCGGGAGGGTCTTCGAGCGGGTGATGGTGCGGAAGTCGGCGAAGCGCACCTTGAGCTGCACGGTGCGGCCGCGATGGCCGGCGGCGCGCAGCCGGGACGCCGTCCGGTCGGCGAGGCGGGCGACCTCGCGGCGCAGCACCTCGGGGTCGGTGTGGTCGACGGCGAAGGTCTCCTCGTGGCCCACCGACTTCACCGCCCGCTCCGGCTCCACCGCCCGCTCGTCGATGTTGTGCGCGAGCGCGTGCAGGTGCCGGCCCCGTGCGGAGCCCAGCGCGGCGACGAGCGTGGGCTCGTCGAGCGCGGCGAGGTCGCCGACGGTCCGGACGCCGAGGGTGGTGAGCGTCTTCATCGTCGCCGGGCCGACGCCCCACAGGTGACGTACCGGCAGGGGGTGCAGGAACGCGAGCTCGTCGCCCGGGGCCACGACGAGCAGCCCGTCGGGCTTGGACTGGTCGGAGGCGAGCTTGGCCAGGAACTTCGTGGTCGCCACCCCGACCGAGACGGTGAGCCCCGTCTCCTGGTGCACCCGGGCCCGGATCTCGGCGGCGATCTCGGGTCCAGTGCCGGCGCGACGACCGGCCCCGGCCACGTCGAGGAACGCCTCGTCCATCGCGATGGGCTCGACGAGGGGTGTGTACGACCGCAGGATCGCCATCACCGCGCGGCTCGCCTCCTGGTACGCGTCGAACCGGGGGCTGAGGAACACGCCGTCGGGGCAGGCCCGGCGGGCCCGGGCCATCGGCATGGCGGAGTGGACTCCGAAGCGCCTGGCCTCGTAGCTCGCCGCGGCCACCACCCCGCGCGCCCCGAGCCCACCCACGATCACCGGCCGTCCCACCAGGGCGGGGTCGTCGAGCTGCTCGACGGAGGCGTAGAACGCGTCGAGGTCGCAGTGCAGGATCGAGGTCTCGGTGCGGGGTCCCGTCACGGGCTCGGGTGGTTGGTCCGCTCCACCTCGAGCTCGCCGCGGACCACACCCCGGACCTCGTAGGAGTAGGTCCGGGCCGCGTCCGGCCCCCAGCGCTGGGTCATCCACTCCGCCATCGGCTCGTGGATCCAGCGGGCCCCCTCGGCGAGGAGGGCGAGGCAGCGCTCGACCGGGAGGAACTCGGCCTCCACCACGATGCCGTCGGGGTCGTCGAGGACGATCTCGCCCTCGTAGGCCAGGGCCCGGTACACGTGGGCCCGCAGCTCCCACTGCATGTCGGGAGCGACGGCGACGACCTCGTAGAGCGGGCCCTCCCACGCGGTGACCCGCAGCCCGGTCTCCTCCTCGACCTCGCGCGTGAGCCCGGCGAGGAGGCTGTCGTCGGTGTCGTCGATCACGCCGCCGGGCGTGCTCCAGTCGGTGTGACCCCCGTGGCGCAGGTTGCGCACCAGCAGCAGATCGTCGGCGGCTTCGAGGAGTGCGCCCGCGACGAGCCACTCCTTGCGGGTCACCCGACCGGGCGGAGGGTCACCGGGCGGTCACTCCGACCACCGGGCGCGTGCGCCGGCCGGAGATCCGGTCGCGCAGCCCCCACCGGGTGACGAGCAGCAGCGCCTCGACGACGATGCGGGCGGACATCTTCGACCGCCCGCGCGTCCGGTCGTGGAACGCAATGGGGATCTCGGTGATCGACCCGCCGACGGAGTGCACCCGGTACGCCATCTCCACCTGGAAACCGTACCCGTCGGCCCGGACGTGGTCGAGGTCGATCGCCTCGAGGGTGCCCGCGCGGAACGCCCGGAACCCCGACGTCGTGTCGGCCACCGGCACCCGCAGCATGCAGCGGGCGTAGGTGCCCCCCACCCGCGAGATCGCCTGGCGCCACCACGGCCATCCGGGAACCGATCCCCCCGGCACGTAGCGGGAGCCGATCGCGAGGTCGGCGCCGGCGGCGACCGCGGCGACCAGGTCGGGCAGCATCGCCGGGTCGTGGGAGAGGTCGGCGTCCATCTCGACCAGGACGTCATAGCCCTCGGCGAGCCCGTGGCGGAACCCGTCGCGGTACGCGGAGCCGAGGCCCAGCTTCCCGGCGCGGCGCAGCACGGCGATCCCGCCGAGCTCGGCGGCCAGCTCCTCGGCCCGCTCGGCGGTGCCGTCGGGGCTGCCGTCGTCGACGACGAGCACGGCCGCGGCGGGCAGCATCCGGCGGGTGCGCCAGAGCACGTCGGCGATGTTCTCGATCTCGTTGTAGGTGGGGACCACGACGAGGACCCGGGGCGTGGGGGCGGTGTTCGGCACCGGCGTCACGACCGGTCGCCACGTGGGCTCGAGCATGTGAACGGCCATACCATCCCCTCCGTGGATCAGCCGACGGACGAACCGCCGGAGCACGAGGGGAACGTCGCCGTCCCCCAGGGGGTTCCGGACGCTCCGCCCACGCTCCCCTCTCGTACGGCCTTTCTGCTCGCGTTCTTGAGCATTCTCCTGGCCGGCTTGTTCGGCGGGATCATCGGCTACGGCCTCGGCGACATCAGCGCCGGCGAAGGCGGCGGCCTCGGACCCCTGGTGTGGGCCGTGGTCGGCGCCGTCGTGGCCGGTGGCGGCGTCGGCATCGTCGCCGTCCTCGTCCTGCGCGCCCAGGCCGAATGGCGCCGCATCCCGCCCCCGCCACCC
>Ga0302299_10002064_pt1 | contig 12225 bp, 14 predicted proteins | sample III_Fen_N3_4_FD_198795 | JGI IMG/M metagenome (GOLD analysis project Ga0302299, IMG submission 198795) | Peat permafrost microbial communities from Stordalen Mire near Abisko, Sweden - III_Fen_N3_4 | ecosystem: Environmental > Terrestrial > Soil > Wetlands > Permafrost | place: Sweden: Abisko...
ACCCGACCGCCGCCGCCGACCCGGCCGACGCCGCCGGTCGGGGCCGGGTGATCATCTGGTCGTCGTGGGCGGGCAACCTGGCGTTCCTCGCCACCGCGGTTCCGGCCACCCTCGGCGTGACGGCCCTCGAGGACCCCGCGATCGTGGTCGCCCTCGTCCTCTTCTTCGCGTCGCTCGTGGTGTGGGTGTGGGCGTTGCTGGTCGCGATCGCCCGCACCGCCCAGGGCGACGACGTCGCGGTCACCACCCTCTTCCTGATCGAGGGGCGGGTCCCCCGGCGCGTCCGCAGGCTGCTCTACGGGTCCCTCCTCGTGTGCCTGGCGATCACCGTCGCGACGGCGGTCGCCGACCCGTTCAGCGTGCTGGTGCCGATGTACCCCCTCGGGCTGATCGGGCTCTGGGGGGCCCGTCACGGCACGTTCCCGCCCCGGCGCACGGCCGTCCCCCGCTAGCGTTCCGGGCTCACGGACGAGGGGAGAGCGGGATGGCAGAGCCGGCGTGGGGCGACGAGCTCCCGCTCACGACGGTCGAGTCGTTCGTCGCCGCGCTCGTCGAGGCGGGCCCCGAGGTGGCCGAGCACATGGTGAAGGCGGCCAACGAGCTGTTGCTCGCCGCGCAGGCCATCACCGCGGCGGCCGAGCGGCGCCTGGCCGAGCAGCGTCGCCTGCGGGACGAGGCCGAGGATCGGGCGGCAGCCGAGGCGGCGACGGCCACCCCGACCGCCACCGCGGCCGAGCCCGCCGAGGACGCCGACGACGACGCGGCCCGTGAGCCCGCCCCCGATCGGGGCCCGATCCTGCGTTCCGTGGACGAGGTCGCGTGACCGCCACCATCGGCGTCGACCTCGGGGGGACCCACATCCGGGTCGCGGTCGTCGACGGCGACGGCACGATCCGCCACGAGCACCGGGGCGCGAGCCCGTCGGCGACGCTCGAGGGCCTCGTCGCCGCCGTGCGGGACGCGACCGCCGACCTCCTCGCCGCGGCGCAGGCCGACGGGCTGACCGTGTCGGCCATCGGCGCGGGCGTGGCGGCCCTCGTCGACGACGACGGCGTGGCGCGCTACGCGCCCAACGTGCCCGCGCTCGTGAACGCGCCCCTCCGCGACGACATCTGCGCCGCGACCGGCCTCACCGCGATCATCGACAACGACGCGAACGTCGCGGCGTGGGGCGAGCTCGCACACGGTGCCATGCGGGGGATGCGCCACGCGCTGCTCCTCACGCTCGGCACCGGCATCGGGGGCGGGATCGTCCTCGACGGGCGCGTGTACCGCGGATCCAACGGGTTCGCGGCCGAGGTGGGGCACTGGCAGTTCGACCCGCACTCCCGGATGTGCGCGTGCGGCCAGCCCGGGCACTGGGAGGCCTGGGGCTCGGGCACGGCACTCGGTGTGCTCGCTCGGGAGGTCGTCGCGCGCGGTGATGCCCCCGGCGTCCTCGCCGCGGCGGGGGGCTCGGTCGACGCGGTGACCGGCGAGCACGTGGGTCAGGCCGCCGTCGCGGGCGACACCGACGCGCTCGCGATCCTCGACACCTACGCCGACTACGTCGCCACCGGCTTCGCGGGGCTGGCCAACGTCCTCGACCCCGAGGCGATCGTGATCAGCGGCGGGCTCGTGAACCTCGGCGACGTGCTCGTCGGCCGTATCCGCGACCGCTTCCCCCGGCACCTCGAAGGGCCCACGTTCCGTCCCGAGATCCCGATCGTCGCCGCCGAGCTCGGCGACCAGGCCGGGGTCATCGGCGCGGCAGTGCTCGCGCGTCAGGTCGCGTCGTAGCCGTGGTTGGTCCGCGCGTCGGTCTCACCCTGCCGTCGTTCGTCCGCGACCCCGACGAGGTGTTCGCGGTTGTCGAGGCCGCGGAAGCCGCGGGGCTCGACGGCGTGTTCTGCTACGACCACATCTTCCGCGTGGCCGCCGACGGCTCGCACCGGCCCGCGTTGGAGAGCACCGCGCTGATGGGTGCGGTCGCGTCGGTGTCGTCGCGGCTCCACGTCGGCTCGTTGGTGATCCGCGCGTCGTTGCGGCCCGCGGCGCTCACCGCGTTGACGCTCTCGACCGTCAACCGGATCTCTGGTGGGCGGGTGATCGGGGCAATCGGCGCGGGCGACAGCGAGAGCGAGCGCGAGAACGAGCAGTTCGGGCTCGCGTTCGGCTCGATCGAGGACCGGCTCGCCGAGCTGCGGGACGCGGTGCGGGCGACGCGCGACCAGGGCTTCCCCGTGTGGGTCGGTGGGCTGCACCGCGATGTGCGCGCACTGGCGGCCGCCGAGGCCGACGGCTGGAACCGCTGGGGTGGCGAGGTCGACCGCTTCCGCGAGCAGGCCGCGGCGATCATGCGGGCGGCGGTGCGCCGGCCGTTCGCGTGCTCGTGGGGTGGCCTCGTGGTGATGGACCACAGCGACGATGCGGCGCAGGCCAAGGCCGAGCGGGTGGGTGCGGGGCCCGGCGCCCTGGTGGGCGGCCCGGGCACGATCGCCGAGGCGTTCGCCGCGTACGCCGACGCCGGCGCCCATTGGGTGATCGCGGGTCCCGTCGACTCCCGCGACCCCGACAACGCGGTGATCCTCGCCGAGGTCAAGGCCCGCCGCGGCTGGTCGTAGCTACACGGGTCCGGGCTCCATCGCGTCGCCGAAGTAGTCGCGTGCGGATTCGGGGCGCAGTGTCACGAACAGTCCTTCGGACTCCGCGGTGAGCTGGTCCCCGGCATGGATCGTGCCCCGCGTGCGCATGCGCCGGCCCTCGTGGTGATCGATCCATGCGGTCATGCGCAGCTCCTGCCCGAGCGGCGTGGGCTTGCGGTACCGGACCGAGAGCCGGCCGGTGAGACCGCCCTGGCCGTTGAGCACGGTGACCATCCCGAACAGCTCGTCGAACGCGAGGGCCACGATGCCGCCGTGCACGTATCCCGGTGGTCCTTCGTACGCGGGGCCGAACGTGACCCGCACGTCGAGCACGCCGTCGGCGAAGTCGTAGCGCGCGCCGGGGGAGATCGGGTGCGCGCGGCCGACGAGCAGGCTGCGTGGGAGGTAGTCGCCGTAGCGGCGCTCGGCTCGGTATCGGGTCGAGGCCGACGACGTCGCGCTCGCCTGCAGCGACGCGGTCACCCCGTCGATCGCGTCGGCGGCGGCCGCGAGGGCCGGGTCGTCGTCGGGGTCGACCGCCTCGACCGCCGCGACGGCTTCGATCAGCGCGCGGGTCGACTCCGCGAGCCGGATGCGATCGGCGCCGACGCGTTGCTCGGCGTCGGGCGCGGGCGGCACTACTTGCCCTTGAACTGCGGGGTGCGCTTCTCGGCGAACGCCTTCGGGCCCTCCTGGGCGTCCTCGCTCGCGAACACCTCCCACCCGATCGGGTCCTGGTGGGCCATGGCGTCGGCGTCGGTCATGTGCTCGGTCTCGCGCCAGGCCCGGAGGATGGCCCTGATCGACAGCGGCCCGTTGGCCGCGATCTGACGGGCGATGCCCACCGCGACCGGGAGGGCCAGGCCGTCGGGGACCACCCGGCCGATGAGCCCGATGGCCTGGGCTTCGTGCGCGCTCACCGGACGCGCGGTGAGGAGGATGTCCATCGCGACCGTGTACGGGATCTGGCGGGGGAGCCGGCAGGCCGAGCCGCCGAGCGGGAACAGGCCCCGCTTGGCCTCCCACACCCCGAAGATCGCGCTGTCGCCCGCGACCCGGATGTCGGTTCCCTGGAGGATCTCGGTACCGCCGGCCACCGCGTAGCCCTCGACCGCCGCGATGATCGGCTTCGTGCACCGGTAGTCGCGCAGCAGCGCCTTCCAGTGGAGGTTGGGCTCCTCCTGCATGCGGCGCTCCACGTACTCGCTGCGCGGCGCACCCATCGAGACGAGGTCCATGCCCGAGCAGAAGTGCCCGCCCGCGCCGGTGAGCACCCCGCAGTGCACGTCGTCGTGGTCGTCGATGTAGGTGTACGCGTCGGCGAGGCCGACGAGCATCGGCGCACTGAGCGCGTTGCGCTTGTCGGGCCGGTTCATCGTCATGATGACGACGCCGCCATCGCGCTCGACGACGCAGTTCTCGGTGGAGAAGGGCAGGATCTCGGACATAGCGGCGCAGACTAGTTATGGACCGAGAAGAGCCACGACGTCGGCGAGGTGGCGGATGCGCACCACCTCGGCGTCGGGATGGTGGTCGTAGGGGTCGACGAGCACCGGATGGACGCCCGCGGCCCGGGCCCCGGCGACGTCGGCCGCAGGGGTGTCGCCCACGTGGATCGCGTGCTCCGGAGCAACGCCGAGCGCGTCGAGCGCGAGTCGGAAGATCGCGGGGTCGGGCTTGGACACGCCGGCCACACCCGAGTCGACGACCGCGCCGATGTCGACGCCCGCGCCCGGCCCGACCTGGCAGATCCCGTCGGCCCGGAGCTGGGCCTCGACCGTGCCGTCGGCGTTCGACACCACCGCGATCCGCACCCCGAGCGCGGCGATCGCGACCAGGGCCTCCCGGGCGCCGGGGATCTCCCGGGTCCACACGTCGCCCTTGGCGAACTCCTCGAGCAGCACCACTCGGGCGTGGTCGAGCCGGTGCTCGGGCACCCCGTGGACCTTCGCGTAGGCCAGGTTGTAGGCGTGCCAGACCGTGTGGTCGGACGTGAAGTCGTCGCTGGCCGCCACCCCGGCGAAGTGGGCCCGGTCGAGGTCGTCGGGCTCGGGATCGACGTCGAGGCGGGCCAGCACGGCCCGCATCCGGTCGTGGTCGGGGAGGTAGACGACGCCACCGAGGTCGACGAGCACGGCGGCGATGTGCTCCCAGCCAGGCGGTGTCGTCACCCCCGAAACGTACCGGGATCCGAAGGGGTGGACGGCTAGGTTTCCCCAATGGAGTTTCGCCGGATCAACGGCCTGCCGCCGTACGTCTTCGGGATCATCGACGGGCTCAAGATCGAGTCCCGTCGCGCCGGCGACGACATCGTCGACCTCGGCTTCGGCAACCCCGACCTGCCCTCACCCGACATCGCGGTCGACAAGCTGGTGGAGGCGGTGCGCAACCCCCGCAACCACCGCTACTCGCAGAGCAAGGGCATCCCCAAGCTCCGCGAGGCGATCTGCACGCTCTACCAGCGCAAGTTCGGTGTGGAGCTCGACCCCGAGACCGAGGCCTGCATCTCGATCGGGGCCAAGGAGGGCTTCTCCCACCTGATGTGGGTGCTGCTCGGCCCCGGCGACGCGGCCCTGGTGCCGAGCCCGTCGTACCCGATCCACATCTGGGGGCCGATCCTCGCCGGCGCCGAGGTGCGCCACGTGCGTCTGGGCCCGAACCAGGACTTCTTCGAGAACCTGCTCGAAGGGTGGGAGGACTCCTGGCCGCGGCCGAAGGTCATCGTGCTGTCGTTCCCGCACAACCCCACCACGGCGTGCGTCGACCTCGACTTCATGGCGCGCATGGTCGACTTCGCCCGCGAGCACGACGTGCTCCTCGTCCACGACTTCGCCTACGCCGACCTCGGCTTCGACGGCTACGACCCGCCCTCGATCCTGCAGGTGCCCGGCGCGAAGGACGTCGCGGTCGAGCTCTACACGCTCACGAAGTCGTTCTCGATGGCGGGCTGGCGCGTCGGGTTCCTGGTCGGCAACGCCGAGGTGGTGGGCGCGCTCGCCAAGATCAAGAGCTACCTCGACTACGGCACGTTCCAGCCGATCCAGATCGCGGCCACCGTCGTGATGAACGAGCTGCCCGACTACCCGCAAGTGGCCAACGCGATCTACAAGGGCCGGCGCGACGCCCTGGTCGACGGGCTCGCACGCATCGGGTGGGAGATCGAGAAGCCCAAGGGCACGATGTTCGTGTGGGCCCCGATCCCCGAGCCGTACAAGGAGCTCGGAAGCCTCGAGTTCGCCAAGATGTTGGTGAAGGAGGCCAAGGTCGCGGTCTCGCCCGGCATGGGGTTCGGCCCCGGCGGCGAGGGCTTCGTGCGCTTCGCCCTCGTGGAGAACGAGCAGCGCATCGGGCAGGCCGTGCGCGGCATCAAGCGCGCCCTCCCCAAGCTCGGCTGAGGGCCCGGCTGCCTCCCGACGCTAGGGGTTGGCGCGCGCCGCCAACGTCGCACGGAGCTGCCGCGCCGCGGCGGGGACGAGCAGCTCGGACATCGCTCCACTGATGTGGGAGGGGTCGCGCCACACGAGGCGATCGTCGAGCACGGGCGCGCACGTGCCGTCGGGGCAGATCTCCGATGCGAAGCCCCACGTCTCGCCACCGCCGCGCGTCGCAGCACGCGCCTGGAGCCGATTCGCGGCGGCCGGCAGCTCGCGGCCCGCGAGCGCGAACTCCGCGGGGAGGCACCGACGGGCGTCCACGAGGATCGCGAGGTTGGAGCACCCCCGCGGGTCGAACGAGTAGGGCTTGGGGACGACGTCCAGGAGGACGACCTCGCTCCCGGCGTTGCGCAGCCTCGTGACCATCTCGGCGAGCGAGTCCTCGACCAGGCGGGACTTCCCGGCGACGTCCGTGACGACGCCGCCGGTCTCGGGGTCGACGACCTCGACGCCGTTGAGCCACACCCACTCGTCGGTGGCCAGGCCGATCACCACGACGTCCGGCGCGTCCTCGACGAGCGCGGCCATCGATTGCTGGGTGAACCGGCGACAGCTCTCGGGGGTGACCTCGCTGTTCGTCGTGCGGGGGAAGACGAGCCCGAGGTCGACGAACGGGCACCCGCCGAAGACCGCGATCTCGAGCCGGGCGTCGTCGGAACGAGCCGCGCCGATCAGGGCGTTGCTGAAGTGCGCCGCGTTGGAGTCGCCGATGAGCACCACGGAGCTCGCGGCGCGCCCGTCGCCCCAGGTGCAGCTGACCGCACTTCGGCTCCCGTAGGGCGTGGAGCTGTTGCACGGCTCCTCGCCGGGCTGGTTGGCGGCCACGTCCGACACGGCACGGAACTCCGTGCGCGCCCGTTGGTCCACGAGGCTCCGCAGCGGCACGGCGACCACGGCGGCGACGAGCGGGGCGGCGATGCACACCAGGGCGAGCGCGACCGTGGGTCGCCCGCGTGAGGTCGGTGTCGCGCGGAGGCGCCGTTCGATCCACCGGTACGACCACCACGCGGGGAGGAGCGACACCGCAGCGGCGACCACGAGGGGGACGCGACCAGCGCGGGGCCAGAAGGCGGCGGCGAAGACGATGAGGGGCCAGTGCCACAGGTACCAGCTGTACGACACGTCGCCCAGGAACCCCAGCGGGGCCAGGCCGGGGTGCGCGTGCCGACGCGTCGTGGTGCGGCGGGTCCCGGCGTGGATCACCAGGACGGCGCCCGTGACGGGCACCAGCGCGGCGGCTCCGGGGAACACCGTCGAGTCGGAGAAGGCGAACGCCGCGTACGCGAGGAGCGCGGCGCCGACGGCGAGGAGCAGCGGGCACAGCCGTCGAACGGGCAACCACGAGGCGGGGAGCAGCACGAGCGCGAGGCCGGCCGCGAACTCCCAGGCCCGGGTGAAGGGGGAGAAGAACGCGAACCGGAGTCCGTCGAGGTGCCATACCGTCCCGCTCGCCCGGCTCAGCAGGACGCAGAGGACGAACGACACGACGATCAGTGCGCCGACGACGACCCGCGCGCTCCGGACCGAGCCGAACCGCCGACGCCCGAGCAGCCAGGTGGCGAGCAGCAGCGCGGGGATGACGAAGTAGAACTGCTCCTCGACCGAGAGCGACCACGTGTGCAGCAGCGGGTTGAGCTCGGCGGCGGCCTGGAAGTAGCCGCCGCCCGCGTACTTGTAGAGGTACAGGTTCGCCGAGAACAGCGCAGCCGCGACGCCCGTGCGGGACGTCTGGCGCACGCCGCCGATCGGGGCGAGGAGGGGCGCGGCGAGGATGACGGTCACCAGCAGGACCGACAGCGCGGGAAGGATCCGCCGCGCCCGGTGGAGGTAGAACTCGCCCATCACCGGGGTGTCGGGTGTGGCGAACCGGGCGACGAGCCGCCGGCCGATGACGTAGCCGGAGATCACGAAGAAGACGTCGACCCCGACGAACCCGCCGGGGGTCACGACCTGGGCGTGGTACAGCACCACCAGGAGCACGGCGATGCCGCGCAGCACCTGGATGTCGAAGCGGAAGCCGGTGAGTGGCGCGAGACCCAGATCGTCGACGAGCGCGACGCGGTCCGTCGAGGCGGCACCGCTCCCGGCGTTCGAGGTGGTGTGCGCCACGTCACTCGGCATGGGTGTCCGCCCAACCCCGTGCGCGCTCGACCGCGCGGCGCCACTGCGCGTGGGCGGCGTCGACCTCGGCGCGGGGCGACGAGGCGGTCCAGTGCCCGTCGTCGTGCCAGTGGGCGGACACGTCGTCGACGTCGCCCCATACTCCCTCGGCGAGCCCGGCGAGGAACGCCGCGCCGAGCGCAGTGGTCTCGCGGACGGCGGAGCGGCGCACCTCGGTACCGAGCACGTCGGCCTGGAACGCGCACAGCAGGTCCATCACGCTCGCGCCGCCGTCGATGCGCAGCGAGGGGACCGTCCGGCCCGACGCGGCGGTCATTGCGTCGACCACGTCGCGCGTCTGCCACGCCATCGCCTCGATCGCGGCGCGCACGAGATGGGCGCGCGTCGTGCCGCGCGTGAGGCCGACGATCGTGCCGCGTGCGTACGGGTCCCAGTAAGGAGCGCCGAGCCCGGTGAGCGCGGGAACGAACATCACGCCGCCGGTGTCGGGCACGCTCGCGGCGAGCGGCCCCGCCTCGGATGACGACGCCAGGATCCCGAGCCCGTCGCGCAGCCACTGGATCGCGGCGCCCGCGACGAACACCGCGCCCTCGAGCGCGTAGGTGACCGTGTCGCCGATCTGCCAGGCCACCGTGGTCAGCAGTCCGTCGACTGTTGTCGGCACGCTGTCGCCCACGTTCATCAGCACGAACGACCCGGTGCCGTAGGTGTTCTTCGTCTGCCCGGGCACCAGGCAGGCCTGCCCGAACAGCGATGCCTGCTGGTCGCCCGCGATCCCGCTCACGGGGACGCGCAGCCCCGCGGCCCGGGAGGGGACCGTCGTGCCGAAGCGGCCCGAGCTGGGCATCACCGCGGGGAGGCCCGCCACGGGTACCCCGAAGAGGTCGGCGAGCTCGGCCGACCACGCCCGAGCCCCGATGTCGTACAGGAGCGTCCGGCTCGCGTTCGACGGCTCCGTCGCGTACGCGCCGCCGTCGGGCCCGCCGGTGAGGTTCCAGAGGAGCCAGGTGTCGACGGTGCCCACGGCGAGGTTCGCGTCGACGGCCACCCCGCCCTCGTGTAGGAGCCACGCGAGCTTGGTCGCCGAGAAGTAGGGGTCGAGGACGAGCCCGGTGCGCTCGCGGACCAGGGGCTCGTGACCGTCGGCCCGGAGCCGGTCGCAGGTCGCGGCGGTGCGCCGGTCCTGCCACACGATCGCCCGGTGGCGGGGGACGCCGGTGCTGTGGTCCCACGCGACGATCGTCTCGCGCTGGTTCGTGATGCCGATGGCCGCGACCGTCTCTCCCTGCTGCTCGACCGCGGTGGCCACCTCCGCGAGCGTGGCGAGGGCCGCGGCGAGGATGTCGTCGGCGTCGTGCTCGACCCAGCCCGGCTGCGGGAAGTGCTGGGGGAACTCGCGGTACGCCATCGCCCCGGGCCGACCGTCGGCACCCACGGCGAGGGTGCGCACCCCGGTGGTGCCGGCGTCGAGGGCGAGGACGACGGCCACGTCAGCGCGTCGGTCGTGGCGGGTACGCCTCGTGGGCGCTGCGATCGAGCTCGTCGGCCAGCAGGTCGCCGAGGCGTCGGAAGCGCGGCTGCCACTCGATGACCATCGCGGTGCCGGTGTCGGTGTGGATCCGCTGCTGGAGCAGGGGGCCGTGATGTCGCTCGGAGTCGAGGGTGAGCGCGCCGTAGCGCTTCACGAGCACGACGTCGTCGGGCCGCAGCGTGCCGCGCCGGCGCGAGAACAGCAGGATGCGGCGGTCCGTGAGCACGACGTAGTACAGGTGCCGGCCGAGGAAGAGGAGCGGGACGTTCGCGCGCCGGGTGGCCGCCCAGCACCGGCCCTGGTCGACGATCTCCTCGTCGCGGTCGAGGACCCGGTGGACTGCCGCCAGCATGCGGTCGTTGCGCGACGCCCCCGCCATCGCCCGCAGGCTATCGGGGACTCAGAGCGTGGCGACGCGTGCGAGGAGGTCCGTGGCCAGGTATGAGCGCCGGTCGCGGGTCCAGGACTGGGCCGAAGCGGAGTCGTAGTCGGCCGGCAGCTTCATGCCCTTGGCGAGGGCGGCGTCGAGCCCCGCGGCCTTGGTGGTCAGCACCGAGCGCCCGGCGTGGTCGGAGAAGGCGACGACTGCGACCGCGCCGAGGTCGGTCCCGGCCGCGGCGGCCTTTGCCTTCACCTGGGCCGCGACGCCCGCGGTGCTGAGGTACTGGATGGTCCCGTCGGGACCGACGACCGGATCGATGGAGGTCACGCGGGGAACGCCCTGGGCCACGAGGATCTTCGCGATCTCGGTCTGCGCGAACACGGGCAGCGAGCGCTTTGCGAGCAGCGTTCGGGTTGCGGCCGCGAGTGCCTCGTTCACCGGGCCGGGGTCCCGGCCGCCGTCGGGGGCGTCGTGGTAGCCGAACGCGTAGACGATCACGCTGTCGAACACCTTCGCCGGACGCCGTTCGGGCCGGTACGTGAGGAACGGCGACGTGGCGACCTCGGCCAACGGCACGCGGCCCTCGAGCGAGGCGAGCAGACCGGGGTCGAGCCCACTCACGATCTCGGCGGCGAGGGCGGGGTCGCGCCACTCCTTCGCCAGGCGGGCGATGAGCGCAGTGCGGTAGTCGCCGGGAGGAGCCGTGGGCGAGGGCTCGGCCGCTCCCGCGCCGGGCGAGGCGGTCACCAGGAGACCCACCGCGGTGATGATCCCCAGGGCCGGGACGATGAGGTGTGCGCGCACGCCGTGGAGGCGGGGGGGAGCACCAGGCATGCGCGGATGGTACTGACGGTGCGATCGCCGACCCACGCTCGGGCTCAGCCCGGCGTGCGTCTCGACACCGCGATGCCGATCCACCAGCCGGCGAGGAGCACGAGATAGGCGGCGATCCCGGCCGTGGGGCCCCAGAGCGCGGCGACGGCGATGCCCAACGGCACGAGCACGACGGCGGCCACGAGCACGAGGATGCCGGTCGCGGGGGTCGCGGGGGTCGCCCCCGCCCCGGGTCGGTCCGTCGGCGTCGCGGCCCGGGCCCGACTGCGCCGGTTCGTGAGGACCACGGCCGCGACCACGACCACGACGGCGATCGCCAGGAACAGCAGGAACGGGTTCACGGGGATGCGCATGCCCCCTCACCCTGCGCTGACGCGGGCGGGTCGGGCAGGGGAGAAGGTCCCGATCGGGGTTCGGGTCAGTGCGGCAGCGTGCGGAGCGCCTCGAGCGCGCGGTCGGCGTGCACGCCCATCCGGATCTCGCTCTTGACGACCTCGACCACGCGGCGGTCCTGGTCGATCACGAAGGTCACCCGCTTGGGCGGGCCCGTCTTCCGGGCGACGCCCATCATCCTCGCGACGGTGCCGTCGGTGTCGGAGAGCAGCGGGTAGTCGAACGTGTGCTTCTCGGAGAACTCGTGCTGCTTCTCGACGGAGTCACGGCTGATGCCCACGCGCTGCGCGCCGAGCGCGGCGAACTCCGCGCCGAGATCCCGGAAGTGGCAGCTCTCCTTCGTGCAGCCCATCGTCATCGCCGCCGGGTAGAAGAACAGCACCACGGGCCCGTCGACGAGGAGGCCGCTCAGCGTCCGGAGCGTGCCGGTCTCGTCGGGGAGCTCGAAGTCGTCGACCACGTCGCCACGTTCCATGACGGCACCGTACCGCGAGATCTTCCGGGGCCCCGCCCGTTCAGGCGAGCGCGACAGGCGGCTTGTCGACGGGCTGGGTCATGGCCGCCGGGTCGACGCTGATCCCGAAGACGGCCCGGTACGCCGGGCTCGCTTCGCGGTGCACGGTCCCGGCGGGTGCCTCCACCCGCGCGCCGGCCCCACACTGCATCGCGCTCCCGTCCGGGAACTCGACGCGTGCGGTGCCGTCGAGTACGTAGATGACGCTGTCGAAGTCGTGCCAGTGCAGACCGTTCTCCTGCGCGGGCACGTCGAACGCGCCGATCGCGTGGAGGCCGCGTGCTTCGATCTCGGCGAGGGCCTCTTCCTCGGTGCTGAAGTGCTGCTCGGTCAAGACGAAACCCATGATGGCTCCTTGGTCGGGAAGGGCGGGTTGGTCGGGACGGACGCGA
>Ga0302299_10002065_pt1 | contig 12224 bp, 10 predicted proteins | sample III_Fen_N3_4_FD_198795 | JGI IMG/M metagenome (GOLD analysis project Ga0302299, IMG submission 198795) | Peat permafrost microbial communities from Stordalen Mire near Abisko, Sweden - III_Fen_N3_4 | ecosystem: Environmental > Terrestrial > Soil > Wetlands > Permafrost | place: Sweden: Abisko...
GCACCCTGCGGGTGACCGTCCGCCCCGACGGCCACGTCGAGCTGGCCGGGCCCGCGGTGCTCGTCGCGCAGGCGAGAGTCGACGTCACGGCGGCAGGCTTCCCCGCTCGGTGACCGGCTGCGCGCGCTCCCTGGGTCCGCGCGTCGCAGAGTGCTCGCAGGAACGCCCCCGCGGCCCCTCCGGGGCCGCTACGCTCCGCAGCGAACCGTGGCCGCACCGGCCGGCCCTGCCGAGGAAGGACCACCGTGACCACGACCCTGCGAGCCGCCATCGCCGTGCTCCTGCTGGCGGGCTTCTACGTCGTCGCGCTCGCGATCGTCGTCGGACTGGGGGCACTGAGCTGGTGGGCGTTCCAGTCGGATGCCGAGGCCTTCGCCGTCAAGGTCGGGTTCTTCGCAGCGGCGGTCGCGGTCGCGATCGTGGTGGCGCTGTGGAAGGTGGCGCGTGCCCGTCCGGCGGCCGACTCGGGCCCCACCCTGACGCCCGCCGACGCGCCGGCGCTGTGGGCGACGGTGCAGGAGCTCGCGGCCGCCGCTGACACGCGCGTGCCGGACGACATCCGCCTCATCCCCGAGGTCAACGCCGCCGTCTCGGAGGACACGCGCCTGCTCGGGCTGGTGGGCGGATCGCGACACCTGTACCTGGGTGTGCCGCTGCTGCAGATGCTCGACGTCGGTCAGCTCCGGTCGGTGATCGCCCACGAGCTCGGCCACTACTCCCGAAGCCACACCCGCCTGGGGCCCATCACGTACCGCGGCAAGCAGGCCATCGGCGCGACGCTCGAGCAGCTGTCCGGCAACGTGGTCGGGTGGTTCCTCGGCCGCTACGCGCGTCTGTACCTGATGGTTGCCGCCGCAGTGAACCGCCGCCAGGAGCTCGAGGCCGACCAGCTCTCCGTCCGCATCGCCGGCCGGGCGACGGCCCAGAGCGCCCTGCGTGAGCTGCCCGTGGCGGACGCGGCGTGGTCGTTCTATCTCAGCCAGTACCTCGACGACGCCTGGGAGTCCGGCTACGCGCCGACCGCGCAGGGGTTCTTCGGGGGCTTCGGGCAGCTGGTTGGCGCGCGCTCGGACGAGCTGGTGGCGCTCCGCGACGACGCGCCACCCACGGCACAGTCCCGGTGGGACAGCCACCCGTCGATCGCGGTGCGGGTGGCCGCCATGGAACGGATGCCGGAGACCGCCGCACCCGCCCGGGACACCCGTCCCGCCACCGTGCTCGTCCCCGGCTTCGACGCCGCCGCCACCGAGCTCGCCGCGCGCGTGGTCGAGGTCGAGGGCCGCGTCCAGCTGGACTGGGAGGAGCTGACGGCGACGTCGCTCGTCGTCACCCGCCAGCGGACCGCCGACGTCGTCTATCGGGCGGCCGCGCGGGTGGCGGGCCAGCCGCAGGCGAACCTCGCCACGGTGCTTGACCTCGTCGCGAGCGGCCGCCGGACGGCTCTCGACAAGGACCTGGGCCTCCGCGCGGACGACGAGCGCGACCCGTTCGCCGACGTCATGGCCCTGCTCGTCAGCCAGGCGGCCGTCCAGGGCGGCGTGGCCCGCTGGCGACACTCGTGGGGTGGCCCGCCACAGCTGACCGGGCGCGACGGCACAGCGCTCGACCTGGCGAGCGTCGCGACGCTCGCCCTTCGGTCGGAGACCGTCGGCGCTGCCCGCGCCAGCCTGGCGGACCTGGGTGTCGACGTGGAGTCGGCCGGCCAGGTCGCGACGGCGCCCACGGCCCACGGCGCCGAGGTGCTCGGCGGCCTGGCGAGCGTGAAGGTCGACGGAGCGAAGCACGACGTGCTCATCCTCGACCTCGGCCTGATCCTGGTGCCCACCCCGAAGCGGGACGAGCACGGCAAGCAGCGGATGCTCGCCCTGCTGGCGTCCGGGTCCGTGGTGGAGCTCGCGTCGCACCACCGGTTCCTCGCCTATGAGGAGATCGCGTGGGCCGTCATCACCAAGCGGATCCCGGTGCACGCCGATCTCACGCTGCACGACGGGCGCACGGTGTCGCTGCGGGAGACGTGGAGCGGTGAGGGCCTCTCCAAGGACAGCGCGGTGCAGCTGATCCAGCGCCTGCTCGCCTACGCGCTCGACGAGGTCGCGGCGGACGCCGAGCGCTGACGTCGCGCCGCGGACGCCACCCGGCCGCTGTGCTCGTCGGGTTCGGGGTCCGTCACGATCCTGCGTCGGCGGCCACCCGGAGCACCCGGAAGCCCTTGGCGCTGGCGGCGCGACCGACGTCGGCGCGGCCCGCCAGCGACTCGGTGAGCCAGTGCTGCAGCGGGTCGGCGCCGAGGTGCCGTCCGACGACCAGCCAGCCCTCCCCGCCCGGCACCAGCTGGCCCAGCCAGCGGAGCAGCAGTGCGTGCAGCGCCTCCTTGCCGACCCGGATCGGCGGGTTCGACCACACCGCCGCGAAGGCGAGGCCCGCCGGGACCTCGTCGGGGGTCGCCGCGACGACGTTCGTCAAACCGAGCCGGGCGGCGTTGCGGCGCACCAGGTCCAGTGCGCGTTCGTTGACGTCCACGGCCCACACCCGGGCCGCGGGGGAGGCCGTGGCCATGGTCAGGGCGAGCGGCCCCCAGCCGCAGCCGAGGTCGAGCAGCTCGCCCGCCGGCGGCGGCGTGGGCACGGTGCGCAGCAGCACCCGACTGCCGAGGTCGACATGGCCGGGGGAGAAGATGCCCGCCGCGGTCTCGACCTCGACCGAGCGTCCGGCCAGCTCGACGACGATGGTGCGCCGGTCGGCGGCGGAGGCCGGCTGCGCGGTGAAGTAGTGGTCGGAGCCGGTCACGACGTCGACCCTAGCGGGGGTGGGCCGGCGACCAGGGATCCCGGCGCCGGTCGGCCCGCAGCGAAAGGCGTCGCCCGGGACGGCCGCGCGTGCGACCCTGGAGGGGTACCCCCGAACGACGAGAGGACCCGCGTGGACGAGGCTCGATCCACCCCGCAGGAGCCGGCCGCCGTGCCGGCGCGCTCCGACCAGGAGGTGGCTGACGCGGTCGTCGCACGCGTGCTCGCCCGGGCCGGCACGGCCGTGCAGCACGGCAGCTCCGAGCACACGGACTACGACGGCGACCAGCTCGACCTGGCCGAGCGGCTGTCGCTGCGCCGGGTCGCCGGCCTGTCCACCGAGCTCGAGGACGTCACCGAGGTCGAGTACCGGTCGCTGCGTCTCGAGCGCGTCGTGCTCGTCGGGCTGTCCGGCGCCGGATCGCCGCTGGAGGCCGAGGTCTCGCTGCGCGAGCTGGCCGCCCTCGCCGAGACGGCAGGCTCGCAGGTGCTCGACGGGGTGCTGCAGCGCCGCCGCACGCCGGATCCCAGCACCTACCTCGGCTCCGGCAAGGCCGCCGAGCTCGCCGTGCTGGTGCGGGCTGTGGGCGCCGACACGGTCGTCGTCGACGGCGACCTGGCGCCTTCCCAGCGGCGTGCGCTGGAGGACGTCGTCAAGGTCAAGGTGATCGACCGCACCGCGTTGATCCTCGACATCTTCGCCCAGCACGCCAAGTCCCGGGAGGGCAAGGCACAGGTGGAGCTGGCGCAGCTGGAGTACCTGCTGCCGCGGCTGCGCGGCTGGGGCGAGTCGATGTCCCGGCAGGCGGGCGGCCAGGTCGGCAGCGCGAGCGCCGGGATGGGCTCGCGTGGTCCGGGCGAGACGAAGATCGAGCTGGACCGGCGCCGCATCCGCACGAGGATGGCGAAGCTGCGCCGCGAGATCAAGGAGATGGAGCCCGCGCGCGTGACGATGCGGGCCTCCCGCAAGCGCAATGCGATCCCGTCGGTCGCGATCACCGGCTACACCAACGCCGGCAAGTCGTCCCTGCTCAACCGGCTGACCGGTGCCGGCGTGCTCGTGGAGAACGCGCTGTTCGCCACGCTCGACCCGACCGTGCGCCGGGCCCAGACCGACGACGGCCGGGTGTACACGCTGACCGACACCGTCGGCTTCGTCCGGGCGCTGCCGCACCAGCTCGTCGAGGCGTTCCGCTCGACGCTGGAGGAGGTGGCCGATGCGGACCTGATCCTGCACGTGGTGGACGCCGCCCACCCGGACCCGGAGGGGCAGATCGCCGCCGTCCGGCACGTGTTCGCCGACATCCCCGGGGCGATGGACGTGCCGGAGATCATCGTGCTCAACAAGGCGGACATCGCCGAGCCCGAGGTGCTGGCGCGGCTGCGGCTGCGCGAGGTGCACTCGGTGGTGGTCTCGGCACACAGCGGCGAGGGGATCGACGAGCTCGCGGCGCTGGTCGCCGACCAGCTGCCCCGCCCCGGCGTGCTCGTCGACCTCGTGGTGCCCTACTCGCGGGGCGACCTGGTCGCCCGGGTGCACGCCAGCGGCGACATCGAGCGCACCGAGCACCGGGCCGAGGGCACCGCGCTACGGGCGCGGGTCGACGCGGCGCTGGCCGCGGAGCTGCGGGCCGTGGCGGTGACCGCCGGCGCCTGACGCGCCAGGGAGGGGCGCCGCGCGGTCGGACCTCAGTCGGGCAGCCGGCCGACGGCCAGCAGGTGCGGGCTCGCGGGGACCAGCTGGGCCTCCGTCTCGACGAGGCGTGCGGCGCGCAGCACCGACTCCAGCCGGGCCTGCGCGCGCACGGGGTCCGGCTCGGGCAGCCGCAGCGCACCCGCCGCCGGCCCCTCGATGCCGTACACCAGCACGCCACGCAGCCCGGCGATCGCCAGCTCGGCGCGCAACTCGTCCCACTGGTGCAGGTAGGCGAGCGTGAACCCGGCCGCGCCGTCGTGCACGCCGGTGACCAGCACCCGGCGCATCCGCTCCAGGGCGTCGTCGTCGAGGGTGCCGAGCGTGGCCAGCTCGAGCAGCTCGGAGTGCCGGCTGATGCCGACCGCCGCGACCAGGCCTCCCGGACGAACCACCCGGCACGCCTCGGCCAGCGCCCGCGCCCGGTCCGCGGCGGCGGGCAGGTGGTAGAGCGGGCCGGCGAGCAGCACGGCGTCCGCGCTGTCGTCCGGTACGGGCAGCGCGCCGGCGTGGCCGAGCAGGGCGTGCACGCCAGGGATCGCGGCGGCCTGCTGCACGTGCCGCGGAACGGGGTCGACCAGCGTGACCCGGTACCCGTCCGCGGCCAGCCATGCGGCGTGCACACCCGTGCCGCCGCCAACGTCGAGCACGTCCGCCGGGGCGGGGGGGAGCAGGGCGGTGAGCAGCTCCCGGGTACGGATCAGCTCGAGCGGGCCGAGGGCGGTGCTGCCCAGGCGCGCGCCCTCGTCGTGCTCATCGGCGTAGTACCGCAGGACGCTCGGGTCGACGGGAGTGCTCATCGGCCCATCCTGGCAGCGGAGCCGCGTGGCGGCTCGCGTCCGGCGGAGGTGTCGGGTCGGGCGGCTCCCCCGAGAAGGCCCGGGCCCGGCACTACAGTGACCCGGTGCCGCCCAGGGAACGCGCCGTGCCGGCCGGAGCGCAGCCTGACGCTGCGGTGGCGACCGACGATGCGGACCGGTCGGCGCAGTCGGCGGAACAGCTGCTGGACCGCGCGGTCGCGGCGCTCGGTGGCTCGCGGCGCGACGGCCAGCACGCGATGACCGTGGCGGTGGCGCGCGCGCTGGTCACCGGGGAGCACCTCGTCGTGCAGGCCGGCACCGGCACCGGCAAGTCGCTGGCCTACCTCGTGCCGGCCGTCCGGCACGCCGTGACGCAGGACGAGTGCGTCGTCGTGTCCACCGCGACCCTGGCCCTGCAGCGCCAGCTGCTCACCCGCGACCTGCCGGTGGTCACCGCGGCGCTCACCCCGCTGCTGCCCCGCCCGCCGAGGGTGGCGCTGCTCAAGGGCTGGCACAACTACCTGTGCCGCAACAAGGTGGAGGGCGGCTACCCGCTGGACGACGTGGGCGCCCTGTTCGACCTGCCGGAGCCGGCCGGTGCCGCGGAGCACCCGGCGCCGAGCGCCGAGAGTGCGGAGCGGGAAGGCCTCGGCGACCAGGTGGTGCGCCTGCGGGAGTGGGCCGACGAGACCGACACCGGCGACCGCGACGACCTGGTGCCCGGCGTGAGCGCCCGGGCGTGGCGGCAGGTGTCCGTCACGGCGCTGGAGTGCATCGGCGCGACCTGCCCGCTCGTCGAGGAGTGCTTCCCGGACCGGGCGCGGGCGGCGGCGCGGGAGGCCGACCTCGTCGTGACGAACCACGCCATGCTCGGCATCGCCGCCTCCGGCGGGCCGGGGGTGCTGCCGGAGCACCAGGTGCTCGTGGTGGACGAGGCGCACGAGCTCGCCGACCGCGTCACCGCGCAGGCCACCGGCGAGCTGTCGGCCCCGACGGTGGAGCACGCGGCCCGGCTGGCTCGCCGCCTCGCCGGGATGCCGACCACCGACCTGGATGCCGCCGGTCGCGCGCTCACCGCGGTGCTCGTCGAGCTGCCGGAGGAGCGATTCCCCGACGGGCTGCCCGCGGCGGTGCAGGAGGCTGTGGCGGCCGTCCGGGACGCCGCCAGGGCGCTGCTGTCGGTGCTGCGTCCGCAGCCGGGGGCGTCAGGGCCTGATGGCGGCCGCAAGATGGCCGCCTCGGCGATGCTCGCGCTCTTCGAGACCGCGGAGCGGATGGCCGCCGGGCCGGAGGAGTCGCGCGGCACGGTGCGCTGGTGCGCCCGCAGTGAGGACCGCCGCGGCGAGCGGGTGTCCCGGTTGCACGCCGCTCCGCTGGCGGTGGACGGACTGATCCGCACCCACCTGCTCGCGGGGCGCACCGCCGTGCTGACGTCGGCCACCGTGGCCCTGGGCGGTTCGTTCGACCCCGTCGCGCGGGCCGTCGGGCTGTCCCGCCGGCCGGATGCTGCGCCGCAAGGCCCGGACCGCCTGCTGGCGGAAGAGGCGGCGGACGAGCTCGCGGCGGTGCCACCGGGCAGCGACCCGCCGGCCGCCGACCTGGCGGTGGCGGTCATCTCGGGTGCGGTCGACGAGGTGCGTGCGTGGCACGGGCTCGACGTCGGCAGCCCGTTCGACTACGCGCGGCAGGGCATCTGCTACGTCGCGCGGCACCTGCCGCCGCCGGGCCGCGAACCGGCCACGCATGCGCAGCTCGACGAGATCGAGGCGCTGATCACCGCGGCGGGCGGGCGAACGCTCGGGTTGTTCTCCTCGCGCCGGGCGGCCGAGGTGGCGGCCGACGCCATGCGCGGTCGGCTGGACGTGCCGGTGCTGGTGCAGGGCGACGACCAGCTGCCCACCCTCGTCGAGCGGTTCGCCGCTGACGAGGCCACCTGCCTGTTCGGCACGCTGTCGCTCTGGCAGGGGGTCGACGTGCCGGGGCCGACGTGCCGCCTCGTGCTCATCGACCGGATCCCGTTCCCGCGTCCGGACGACCCGCTGGCGGCGGCGCGCACCCAGGCGGTGGCCGGTGCGGGTGGCAACGGCTTCATGGCGGTCTCCGCGACGCACGCCGCGCTGCTGCTGGCCCAGGGCTCCGGACGGCTGATCCGCAGCTCCGAGGACCGGGGCGTGGTGGCGGTGCTCGACCCGCGGCTCGCCACGGCGCGGTACGCGAGCTTCCTCACGCGGTCCATGCCGCCGTTCTGGTGGACCACGGACCGCGAGGTGGCGCTGTCCGCGCTGCGCCGCCTGCGGGGTGAGCACTAGCCTCAGGTCACGGGTCGGGTGCCGCCGCAGTCCGCGAGGAGGAGCGATGAGCGAGAACGAGGACAACGACGACAGGGTGCCCCCGGGTGCCGCACCGTTCTCGCCGCGCCGGGTGTCCAAGCTGGCCATCGTGGGGGCGGGCGCGGTCGGCTCGACGATGGCGTACGCCGCACTGATGCGGGGGGCGGCCCGCGAGGTCGCGCTGTTCGACATCAACAAGGCAAAGGTCGAGGCCGAGGCGCTCGACCTGTCGCACGGCATCCAGTTCATGCCGATGGCCCAGGTGGTGGGGTCGGACGACCTCGAGGTGCTCGCCGGCGCGGACGTCGTCATGTTCACCGCGGGGGCCAAGCAGAAGCCGGGTCAGACGAGGGTGGACCTGGCCGGAGCGACGATCAGCCTGGTCCAGAAGGTGCTGCCCGACGTCGTGCGGGTGGCACCGAACGCCGTGCACGTCATGGTGACTAACCCGGTCGACATCGTCACGTACGCGGCGCTGAAGATCTCGGGACTGCCGTCCAGCCAGCTGTTCGGCTCGGGAACCGTGCTCGACTCCTCCCGGCTGCGCTTCCTCATCGCCAAGGAGACCGGCGTCGCGGTGCAGAACGTGCACGCCTACGTGGCGGGGGAGCACGGGGACACCGAGCTGCCGCTGTGGAGCTCGGCGTCGCTGGGCGCGGTGCCGCTCCTCGAGTGGAACGGCATCGAGGGGTACGGGCCGCTGACCCTCCAGGTGCGCGACCGGATCGCCCGCGAGGTCGTCCAGTCCGCGTACCGGATCATCGAGGGCAAGGGCGCCACCAACTACGCGATCGCGCTGGCGGGCTCACGCATCATCGAAGCGATCCTCAAGGACGAGCGCCGCATCCTGCCGGTGTCGTCGCTGCTCGACGACTACTACGGCATCTCCGACGTCTGCCTGTCGGTGCCGGCGTTGGTGGGGGCCAGTGGCGTCAGCGAACGGCTGCGGGTGCCCATGTCCAGCGACGAGCTGGCCGGCCTGCGGGCGTCGGCCGTCGCCGTGCGCGAGGTGGCGCGCGGCTTCGGGTACTGACTCGGGGGCGTCGCCGTCGAGCCGGTCAAGCCGTCGGGTCAGAGGCTTCGCAGGACGCTGACGACCCGTCCGAGGATGACCGCCTCGTCGCCGTCGATCGGGCTGTAGGCGCGGTTGTGCGGCATCAGCAGCACGTGCCCGCCGCTGCGCCGCAAGGTCTTCACCGTCGCCTCGCCGTCGATCATCGCTGCGACGATCTCGCCGTTCTCCGCGACGGGCTGCCGACGCACCACCACCCAGTCGCCGTCGCAGATGGCCGCGTCGACCATCGAGTCGCCGGTCACCTTGAGCAGGAACAGATCGCCGTCCCCGACGAGCTGGCGGGGCAGCGGGAACACGTCCTCCACCACCTGGTCGGCCAGGATGGGCCCACCGGCGGCGATCCTGCCGACCACCGGCACGTAGGACGGCGTCGGGCGGCGGTCCAGCTCCGGCGCGTCGGGGTCCAGGCCGCCCGCCCACGCCTCGCGGTGGTTCCAGGCGGACACGGTGCGTGAGTCATCGGGGTGCACCACCTCGATCGCCCGCGGGCGGTTGGGGTCGCGGCGCAGGTAGCCCTTGCGCTCGAGCACCGTGAGCTGGTGCTTCACGCTCGACGGGCTGGTCAGGCCGACGGCCTCACCGATCTCGCGCATGCTCGGCGGGTAGCCGCGCAGCTCGACCGACGACTTGATGGTCTGCAGCACGAGGCGCTGGCGCGGCGTCAGGCCGTCAGTGCCGGGCGCACCGTCGGGCAGCGCGTGCACCGAGGCCAAGGCCTGCTCGTCGTCTGTCCGCCGCTTGTCCGTCACGTGATGCCTCCCGTTTTCGCTGCCGAGCCCGTGCCCTGCTCCATGCCGTCGTGGTGCGCCGGCGTCCTGCCGGGCGGCCCGTCGACGGCTGTGTCGCCCACGTGGGCCGGGGTATGTCAGTGGTCGGTGGTGCGCTGTTCCCGTGCCACCCAGCCTAGGCCCGGCGGCGCACGACATCAAACATGTGTTCGACGAAACGCTGGACGCGTGTCGGTGGGCCGTGCTAGACATCGTACAGATGTTCGACGTACACACGTTCTATCGGCGCTCCTCCCGCACGGCGGGGGCAGCGGTTGGGCAGCAGTTCGGACGGCAGGGCGGCGCGAGCGGCCCGGGTGAGGAGGCGGCGATGAGCGCGATGGTCCTGGGGTACGCGGTCTCGGTCCCGGTCGTGCGGGCGTCCCGCACCACGGGCGCATCGGCGACCGGTGCACTGCGGCTGACGCGGCGGGGCCGGTTCGTCCTGGCTGTCGTCGCCCTCCTGCTGCTCGCGCTGGCCGCCGGTGCCCTGGCCTCGCGCGCCGCGGCCGACGGACCGGTGTCGGCGGTCGAGGTGACGCGGCACGTGGTGACGCCGGGGGAGACGCTGTGGCAGCTGGCAGCCGGCGTGGCGGGTCCGGGGGAGGACGTGCGGGATGTGGTGCTGGAGATCGAGCAGCTCAACCACATGTCCTCCGGAGGCCTGATGGCGGGCGCGGAGATCCTGCTTCCGTCGGAGAGGTGAGCCCCGGGTCCGTGCGGAGTGGCCCGGTCTTCGCGGCGCACCCCGGTCCTGCGGTCCTTGCGTGTCACGGGAGCGTCCCCTACCGTCCGGGGGAGTCCCGTCTCCGCGGGACGTCGTGCTGGCCTACCGACCAGCCCCGGCGAGAGGCCTCCCCGTGCACTGCCCGTTCTGCCGGCATCCCGACTCCCGGGTGGTCGACTCGCGCACGTCCGATGACGGCTCGTCGATCCGCCGGCGCCGGCAGTGCCCGCAGTGCGGTCGCAGGTTCACGACGTTGGAGACCACCAGCCTCTCGGTGGTGAAGCGCTCGGGCGTCACCGAACCGTTCAGCCGGGAGAAGATCGTCGCCGGCGTCCGCAAGGCCTGCCAGGGCCGACCGGTGAGTGAGGACGATCTGGCGGTCCTGGCGCAGCGCGTCGAGGAGACGCTGCGCTCCTCCGGCCAGGCCGAGGTGGACGCCTACGAGATCGGGCTGGCGATCCTCGGCCCGCTGCGGGAGCTCGATGAGGTGGCGTACCTGCGATTCGCGTCGGTCTACCAGGGCTTCAGCTCACTCGAGGACTTCGAGGCGGCGATCACGCTGCTGCGCGCGACGCACGACGAGGCGGCCGACGACGACGAGGCGACGGCCTCCGACGCATCGACGCACGACGCCACCTGAGTCGCCGGCGCCCGCATCGTCCGGCCCCGGGCCGCCCGTGACGACCGCGCGGCGGACGGCATCGGATTGGCGTCCCGGGTCCGTGTACACCAGGCTTGCGCTGGACGGTCGGCCCCTCGGCTGGGCCGCAGCCGGTTCCGGACGAAGGAGGCCCTGATGACCCAGGACGACGCCAACACCCCGGCGAGTGACAAGGCGAAGGAGAAGGAGAAGTTCCGCGAGGCGCTGGAGCGCAAGAAGGCTTCCCAGCATCGCTCGCAGGACGGCTCCACGGCGCCCGGCGCCGTGCACGGCTCGGAGACGGCAGGCCCCTCGCAGCGCCGCTTCCAGCGCAAGTCCGGCTCGTCCTGAGCCCGGCGGGCGCCCGCGTGCTCGGCCTCAGCTGAGGACGCGCAGGCGCACGGACTCCGGTCGCGCCTCGAGGGCGGCGACCACCGCAGGGTCCACCGGGCTGCCGGCGTCGGTCACCACGTAGCCGATCTCGCCGCGGGTGGCCAGCAGCTGACCCTCGATGTTCACGCCGTGGTCGGCGAGCGTCGCGTTCACCGCGGCGAGCACGCCGGGCACGTTGCGGTGCAGGTAGGCGAGCCGGTGCACGTCCGGCGCCCGGTCGAGGGCGACGTTCGGCAGGTTGACCGACAGCGTCGTCGACCCGGTGGCGAGGTAGTCGCGCACCTTGTGCGAGACGAACTGGCCGATCGCCTCCTGCGCCTCCTCGGTCGAGCCGCCGGTGTGCGGCGTGAGGATGACGTTGGGCAGCGCGCGGAGCTCGGACTCGAAGGGCTCGTCGTTCGTCTTCGGCTCGTGCGCGAACACGTCCACCGCCGCGCCGGCCACCTGACCGGACAGCACCGCATCCCGCAACGCCGCGTAGTCGACGACGAAGCCGCGGGACAGGTTGAGGAACACCGCACCGGCCCGCATCCGGGCGAACTGCTTGGCCCCGAAGAGTCCGGCGTTCCCTGAGCGGCCGTCCACGTGCAGGGTGACGATGTCCGCGGCATCCAGCAGCTCGTCCAGGGTGTGCATCCGGCGCGCGTTGCCCAGGGCGAGCTTCTCGGCGGTGTCGTAGAAGACCACCGACATCCCGAGGTTCTCGGCGAGCACCGACAGCTGCGTGCCGATGTTCCCGTAACCGACGATGCCGAGCGTGCGGCCGCGCACCTCGTGCGCGCCGATGGCTGACTTGTTCCACACGCCGGCGTGCATCTGCCGGTCGAACTCGGTCAGCCGCCGGGTGAGACCGATGATCTCGGCGATGGCGAGCTCGACCACCGACCGGGTGTTGGAGAACGGCGCGTTGAAGGCCGCGACACCCCGGTCCGCCGCCGCGCGCACGTCGATCTGGTTCGTGCCGATGCAGTACGCGCCCACGGCGAGCAGGGAGTCGGCGCGCTCGAGCACCT
>Ga0302299_10002066_pt1 | contig 12221 bp, 12 predicted proteins | sample III_Fen_N3_4_FD_198795 | JGI IMG/M metagenome (GOLD analysis project Ga0302299, IMG submission 198795) | Peat permafrost microbial communities from Stordalen Mire near Abisko, Sweden - III_Fen_N3_4 | ecosystem: Environmental > Terrestrial > Soil > Wetlands > Permafrost | place: Sweden: Abisko...
CGCTGGGGCTCGTCGGTGATGGTGATCCTCGTCTTCCTGCACATGGGCAGAACGTTCTTCTTCGGGGCGTACAAGTACCCGCGCGAGCTCAACTGGGTGATCGGCGTCGCGCTGCTGATCCTCACGATGACGATGTCGTTCACCGGCTACCTGCTGCCGTTCGACCAGCGGTCCTACTGGGCCTCGGTCGTCGGCGTGAACATCAACGGCACCGGCCCGCTCGTCGGCCCGTACCTCTCCGACTTCCTGCGCGCAGGACCCGACTTCGGCGCCACGACGCTGTCCCGCTTCTACGCGATCCACATGTTGGCCGTCCCCGGCGCGATCGCCGCGCTGATCGGGTTCCATCTGTACCTCGTCGCGCGCCTCGGGACGACCGCTCCTCCGTGGATCCGCGCGAAGACGCCGGACGCGCTGCGCGAGGACAAGGTCCGCGCATGAACAAGCAGGAGAAGGAGCAGTACCTCCGCGACTACGGGACGCTGAAGTCGCAGGGGAAGCCGTTCTTCCCGTACGCGGTGGCCAAGGACGCGGGCATGGCGGTGCTCGTGATGGCCGTGATCATCACGATGTCGATCGTCCTGGGCGCCGAGCTCGGCCCGCGCGTCGACCCGACGACGACGACCTACACGCCGCGTCCCGAGTGGTACTTCTTCTTCTTGTTCGAGCTGCTGCGCGTGATCAAGCCGCCGGCGCTCGTCCCGTTCGCGACGATCGGCGTGCCGACGATCGCGATGATCCTGCTGTTCCTACTGCCGTTCTACGACCGCAACCCGGAGCGCCGTCCGGAGCGCCGTCCGCTGGCGACCACGGCGGGCATCCTGACGATCATCGCGATGGGGTACCTGACGTACCTCGGTGCCTCGGCCGGTCCGCCGGACGCGGTGAACATCAAGGTCCCGGACAACGTGAAGCTCCAGGGTTCGAAGGCGGTCGCGACCTTCCAGTCCGGCCAGCAGGTCGTGGCGCAGTCCGGTTGCGGTGCCTGCCACAAGTTCGGGGACAACGGCAACGGCGGCCCGGGACCGGAGCTGACGCAGATCGGCGCGCGCCTGCCCAGCGCGGCGATCGCACGCACGCTCATCAACCCTCCCTCGCCCATGCCGTCTTTCAAGGGCCTGCAGCAGAGCAATCCGCAGCAGTTCAACGAGATGGTGCAGTTCCTCTCCGCGCTCAAGTAGCGCGGACCGGGCGCGCCACCGTGTGATGCCCGACGGCCCCGTCAGCGGGACGCTGGAAGAGCCTCAGGTCCAGGCGATGTTCGACCGCATCGCCGGCGTGTACGACCGCATGAACTCGGTCATGACCGCGGGCCTGCACCATCACTGGCGCCGCCGCGCCGTGGACCTCGCGCAGGTCGGCGCCGGTGCAGACGTGCTCGACGTGGCGACGGGGACCGGCGACCTCGCGATCGAGCTCGCAAACCGCGTCGGCGCGGGCGGCCGGGTCATCGGGTCGGACTTCTCCCATGGGATGCTCGACCTCGCACGCGACAAGGACTCCCGGATCTCCTGGGAGTGGGCGAATGCGCTCGACCTGCCCTACGCGGACGGGTGCTTCGATGCCGTCACCGTCGGCTTCGGCGCACGGAACTTCTCCGAGCTGGACGCCGGGCTGCGCGAGATGACCCGGGTCACGCGCCCCGGCGGGCACGTCGTCGTGCTCGAGATCACGACGCCGACCCGCCCGCCGCTCTCGACGTTCTTCCGCGCGTGGTTCGACCGCGTCGTCCCGCTGATCGGGCGGCTCGCCGGCGACAGCGACGCCTACACCTACCTGCCGAGCTCGGTGAAGCGCTTCCCAGGCCCGCACGAGCTGGCGCAGCGCCTCGCGGAGGCCGGTCTCGACGAGGTGCACTACCTGCTGACGGCGGGCGGCATCATCGCTATCCATGCGGGGCGCAAGCCGCTCGAGGGCTGACCGTGCCCGAGCCCGCCACGCCGGAGACCGCTGAGCTCGTCCGTGCCGGCGGGGACCACGTCCCCGCGCTGCTGCGGGCCGTCGAGGCGCGGTTGCGGGCCGACGCGGTCGCGCACGGCGCGCCGCTCGACGCCGAGGGCAGCGCGACCATCGCCGCCGGTGGCAAGCGGCTGCGCCCGCTGCTCGTGCTGCTCGCGGGCGGTCCGCCGCGCAGTCCCGAGGAGGAGGGCGCGCTGATCTGCTCGGCGGCTGCCGTCGAGCTCGTCCACAGCGCAACGCTCGTTCACGATGACGTGCTGGACCGGGCGGAGTTGCGCCGCGGCCACCCCACGGTGGTCGCCCGCGGCGGCCGCGAGCTGGCGGTCGCGACAGGGGACGCGCTCTTCGCGCGCGCCTTCGCTGCGCTGACGGGGACGGCCGAGCCGGAAGCGGTCCGCGTGCTCAGCGACGCCTGCTCCGCCCTGGCGCGCGGCGAGCTGCTGCAGCGCGCCGACGCATGGGACACCACGATCGACGTGGACCGCTACCTGCTGCGCTGCGAGCTCAAGACCGCCCGGCTGTTCGAAGCGGCGTGCCGGCTCGGCACCCTCGCCACGGGGCAGGCGGGGCTGGACCTCGGTGCCTTCGGGCGGCGCATCGGCCTGGGCTTCCAGATCCTCGACGACGTTCTCGACGTCTCCGGGCCTGCGGAGCGCACCGGGAAACACCGCGGCACCGATCTCCTCGACGGGACGGTGACCCTCCCGCTGATCACCGCGCGTGAGCGCGACCTCACGCTCGCCGCGATCGATCTGCGCGGCATCACGGACGCCGCGCAGGCGGAGGCGCTGTGCGACCGGATCGCGGCGACGGGCGCGCTGGAGGATGCGCGCGCACGCGCGCACGCGCTCGTGGCGGACGCCAAGCGCGAACTCGACCCCGGCCGCCTCGGGGCAGGCCGGGCGGATGCGCTGCGCCTGGTCGCCGACAGCGTTGTGGAGCGCTACCGCTAGAAGTCTTCAGGCAGGATCAGATCCTGCTGGAGCGCGGTGCTGAAGCGCTCGACCTCGTCGTCGATGCCGGACTCGACCAGCTGGTGGAGCGAGCGGGCAAGCTCGGCGCTTCCGCGCTCGAGGACCAGGTCGTAGTGGTCGACGACCTCGTCGCCGACGACGACGGTGCCGTGGGCCTCGCAGTTGGGGCAGCGAAGCTCGAGCTTCCAGTGGCGCGGACCGGCCTCGTCCCAGTCGACGGGCTGAACGTACGGGCAGTCGCAGACGCCGCAGATCGTCAGATCGATCGCAGCCTCGGCGTCAGCGATCTCGCCGGGGCTCAGCTGCGGGCCCACTGCCGGCGCCACGGGCGCAGGGGTGTCCTCGAGATACACGATCTCGATCTTGCGGCCGGAGGGCAGCGTGAGCTGACGGGCCGCGGGGTTGGTGTCGTTCTGGCGTTTCATGTTCTCGTGTGGACCGGGCCTTCGAGCACTCCATCGGCTCAATCGGCCGCACTCTTGAACACGGGGTATCGCTGAAAGGTTCGCGTTTAGACCATATTTACGACCGGCTGGCGCGGAGCTGTGTCCAGACAGGCGTTTCCGGCCACGTCCGGCGGTACGCTCCCGAGGATGCCCATCGGACTTCCGGAGCTCGGGATCATCCTGTTGATCATCCTTCTGATCTTCGGGCCGAAGCGGCTTCCCGGGCTCGGGAAGCAGATCGGGACCGGGATGCGCGAATTCAAGGACTCGATCACCGGGAAGGACGGTGGGGAGGACGAGAACGCCGCCGAGCCGCCGCAGCTCTCACCGGCCACCGTGGCCGCACCGGCCCCGCCGCCGGCCGCCGCGGCGCCCCCTGAGCCCGCGGCGCAGCCGGAAGACCGCCCCGCAGCGGGCGCCTGACGGCTCAGCAGCGCGATGCCCGTCATCCGGCCGATCGGGCACGAGCAGCGGCTCAGCATCATCGACCACCTCGATGAGCTGCGAAAGCGCCTCATCTGGTGCGTGATCTTCTTCGTCGTCGCCTTCTCGTTCTGTTACGCGAAGAACGGAGCGCTGCTCGACATCGTCAACCGGCCGCTCGAGGAGTCGCAGCATCCGGGCAAGAAGGGAGGCGATCCGCTCGAGCAGGCGGCGCGCTACGACCAGGCGATCGGCCGGGCGCTCGCGCAGCTCGCCCCCGCTCTCAGCGGAACGCGGTCAGCGCTTGGAGCGCTCGCCGCGGAGCCGGGCGTGAGCAGCGCAGCGAGAACGGAGGCACTGCGTTCCGGCGCGCAGCTCCAGAAGGCCGCCGTGGCCGTCAACCGCGCCGCGAAGACCGTGCCGACCAAGACCGGACGCCGGCCGGTGACGCTCGGAGTCGCCGAGCCGTTTGTCGCGACGTTCACCGTCGCCGGCTACGCGGCACTGCTGCTCTCGCTGCCGTTCATCCTCTGGCAGGCCTACGCCTTCCTGTTACCGGCGTTCGACCCCAAGGAGCGCCGAATCGCGCTCCCGCTGATGCTGCTCGTCCCGGTGCTGTTCACGGCCGGCGTGCTCTTCGGCTACTACGTTGCGCTCCCGCGCGCCGTCAACTTCCTGCAGAACTTCAACGACGACTCGTTCGACATCCTGATCCAGGCGCGCGACTACTACCGCTTCGTCGTCCTGTTCCTCCTGCTCATGGGCCTGGCGTTCCAGGTCCCCGTCGGCGTGCTCGCGCTCACGCGCACCGGCATCGTGACCGCCCGCACCCTCTGGGTGCGCCAGGGCTACGTCATCCTCGGGATCTCTGTCGTCGCCGCGATCGTGACGCCGACGCCCGACCCGGTGACGATGCTCGTCACCATGGCGCCGCTCGTGCTCCTCTACGAGCTCAGCATCGGACTCTCATGGATCTTCCGCCCATCCGGCGGCTCGATCCGCAGCCGCTGGGACGAGGCATGGGAAGCCGAAGAGGACTCCTGGAGCGACCCCGATGGCCAGGACGACCCCGGCGACGACGACCCCGGCGACGACGCCGAGCCCACGGCTGGCGCCGAGGACGGGCCTGCCCGCGTATCCTGACCGGATGCTGTTCGATCTGCGCGGCAAAGGCCGCCGCCGCACCGTCCAGGTGATCTACCTCTCGCTCGCCGTCCTGATGGGTGGCGGCCTCGTGCTGTTCGGCATCGGCGGAGCCACCAGCGGTGGCTTGTTCGACGCGTTCAGCAGCAGCAGCGGGAACACCAACACCTCGAGCATCTACACCAAGCGGATCGCGACGTACAAGAAGCAGGTCCAGGTCAACCCGAAGAACGCGGCGGCCTGGGCAGGCCTCGCGCGCGCCCAGGTCCAGGACGCCAGCATCAACGGCTACAGCCAGTCCACCGGCACGTACACCGCCGACGGGCTCAAGAAGCTCCAGGTCGCAGCCGACTCCTGGCAGTCCTACCTTGACCTCGACCCCGCCAAGCCGGACGGCAACCTCGCCTCCCTGATGGTCAACGCGTACGGGTCGAATGCGCTCAACGACCCAGCCAAGGCGGCGCAGGCGCTCGCAGCGGTGATCGACGACCGCGGCGGCAGTTCCGCCCTCTACAGCCAGCTCGCCGTGCTCTATTACACGGCCGGCGACGTGCGCAAGAGCGTGCTCGCCGAACGTAGTGCCATCTCGCGCGCCGTGCCCGCACAGCGCAAGCTCGTCAAGGCGCGCATCGCCGTCCAGCGCAAGCAGATCGACAAGGCGAAGCTGTCGAGCGCCGTTCAGCAGGGCCAGGCCTCGCAGGGCACCGGCGGCTGAGCAACCGGCTGCGCTGAGCGGCTACCATCACACGTCCGCAGGCCGCAGGACCGGGCCCGCGAGTGCCCGCCCCTGTAGCTCAATTGGCAGAGCAGCGGACTCTTAATCCGAAGGTTCTTGGTTCGATTCCAAGCGGGGGCACTCGGGTCGCCGATCTCGTGGCGCCCGGCACCACCCGCCTTCGTGGGGCGGTGCCTGCCGGCACAGCTCCCACTCGCCGTGCGCTCCCGGGCATCCACGATCTTCGGCTCGAGAGGCGTGCGCGTGGCCGATGGCTCTGAAAGGATCGGTTCGTGCTTTGTTGTCTTGATGGTTCTGTGATGCCTGCCGCGGATGCCACGATCTCGATCTTGGATGAGGGGTTGCTTCGGGGGGATGGCGTCTTTGAGGTGGCTCGGGTGTATTCGGGGGTTCCGTACGCGCTCGATGAGCATCTGGAGCGCATGGCTCGGTCTGCGGCTGGGCTGCGGCTGGAGTTCAGCCCGGATCTGTTCGCCGCGGACGCCGCGGGGCTGCTTGATGCAGCGGAGCCTGGGGCTGAGGGATACCTGCGGTTCGTGGCGACGCGCGGCGGACGCCGGATCGTGCTGCTCGAACCGGTGCGGGAGATTCCCGAGACGATCTCGCTCGCGACGATCCGCTACGGCCCCTCACGCGTCCTCGACGGGATCAAGTCGCTCTCGTACGGGGCGAACATGCTCGTGACGCGCCTTGCGCAGGAGCAGGGCGCGGACGAGGCGCTGCTCGTGACGCCGCACGGCCGCGTGCTCGAGGGTGCGCGCCAGGCGTTCATCTGCTCGCTCGACGGCGACACGCTGGTCACGCCGCCGCTCAGCGACCACATCCTCGACTCGATCACCCGGCGCCGCGTCCTCGAGACGGGGCTTGTCACCGAGCGGCCGATCTCGTTCGACGAGTTGCCGTTCGCGACCGAGGCATTCCTCGCCGTCACGACCGTCGAGGTGCATCCCGTGCATGCGATCGACGGCGTCAGCCTCTCGCCGGCCCCCGGGCCGCTCACGACCGCAGTGGCCGAGCGCGTACGCGCGGCCATCGCGGCAGCGGTCACTCCGTGAAGGTCGTCACCGTGATCGGAAACCGGCCGCAGTTCGTGAAGGCGGCCGCGGTGTCGATGCTGCTGCGCGAGCAGCACGACGAGCTCCTGATCCACACGGGTCAGCACTACGACGACGACCTCTCGACGATCTTCTTCGAGGAGCTGGGCATCCCGTCGCCCGAGCGTCAACTCGGGATCGGCGGTGGTTCGAACACCGAGCAGACCGCACGTATGCTCACCGCGCTGGGCCCGGTGCTCGACGAGGAGCGCCCGGACGCCGTGCTCGTCTACGGCGACACGAACTCGACGCTCGCGGGCGGCCTCGCCGCCGCGCAGCGGCTGATCCCTGTCGCGCATGTCGAGGCGGGCATGCGCTCGTTCGACCGCGCGATGCCCGAGGAGCTCAACCGTGTCCTCACCGATCACCTCTCCGACCTGCTGCTCTGCCCGACACCCACCGCGGTGGAGAACCTCCGGCGCGAGTCGGTCGTGGGCCGTGTCGAGCTCGTCGGTGACGTGATGGTGGACGTCGCCGAGTTGATCCGCCCGCGCGCGATGGCCGACGCCGGCCCGCTCCAGCAGGCCGGCGTCGAGCCCGGCGGGTTCCTCCTCGCGACGACGCACCGCGCCGGCAACGTCGACGATCCCGAGCGCCTGCGCGCGCTCGTCGGTGTGCTCCGGGGCGCCTCGGACCTGCCGGTGGTGCTGCCGCTCCACCCGCGCACGCGCGCCCGCCTGGAAGCGGCGAACCTGCTCGGCGAGCTGACCGCCGGTGACCGCGTCCGTGTGCTCCCGCCGCTCGGCTACGTGCCGTTCACCTCACTGCTCACCCGTGCGGCCGGGGTTCTCACGGACTCGGGCGGCGTGCAGAAGGAGGCCTACCTCGCGGGTATCCGCTGCGTGACGATGCGCGATAGGACCGAATGGGTCGAGACCGTCGAGTCGGGCTGGAACACGCTCGTCGATCTCGACGTCGACGCCGCGCGCGCGGCGCTCTCCGCGCCGCTTCCTCAAGAGCGGCCGGAGTTGTACGGCGATGGCCACGCCGGCGCCCGTGTCGTCGCGGCCATCGGCACGCTCACCGGCTGATCAGCCCGCGGGGCGCCCGAGCCGCACGAGCGTGACGCCTGAGCCCGCGAACGCGGCCGGATCGAGCATGCCGCGCCCGTCGAGCACGGCGCGGGCTCCCGGCACGTCGGCGGGGCCAAGCGAGCGGTACTGCTCGTGGTCGGCCTGGATGATCGCGGCGTCGAAGGTCTCGCCGCCCCACGGCGTGAAGCCCAGTGCGTCCAGTTCAGCAGCGTCGTAGAGCGGATCGGAGGCCACCGGGATCGCGCCCGCCGCGAGCAGCGCATCGCGGGTCGGGAACGCGCCGCTGAAGGCTGTCTCCTTCACGCCGCCGCGGTACGCGATGCCGAGAATCAGCACGCGCGCGCCCTCCAGCGACCCGCCGAGTGCCTCGGCGAGCCGCGCGACCGCGTAGCCGGGCATCGCCTCGTTCACCGCGCGCGCCGCCAGCGGGATCGTGGCGTCCGGATCGCCCTCGAGGAGGAAGCGCGGGTACACGGGGATGCAGTGCCCGCCGACGGCGATCCCGGGCTGGTGGATGTGGCTGAAGGGCTGGCTGTTGGCGGCGTCGATCACGCGCTGGCCGTCGAGCCCGCGAGCGTCGGCGAAGCGCGCGATCTCGTTCGCGAAGGCGATGTTCACGTCGCGGTAGGTCGTCTCGGCGAGCTTCGTCAGCTCCGCCGCCTCCGCCGAGCCCATCGGCCAGACGGGGGCGCTCAGGAACGACTGGTAGAGCTCGACGCCGCGGCGTTCACCGGCGTCGGTCAGCCCACCGACGAGCTTGGGGTAGGTCTCGAGGTCCTGGAAGATCCGGCCGCTGAAGACCCGCTCCGGGCTGAACACGGTGAAGAAGTCCTGCTCGCCAACGAGCCCGCTGGCGGCCTCCAGCGCGGGCGCGATCCGCTCGCGGGTGGTGCCGACCGGGAGCGTCGTCTCGATGCAGACCGTCGTCCCGGCCTTCAGCCCGCGTCCGATGTCGGCGACGACGGCGTCGAGGATCCGCCAGTCGATCCCCGCCGCGTCGTCGACTGTCAGCGGCGGCACGGCGATGACGAGGTCCGCGCCCGCGGCGACCGCCGCGGTCGTGTCCGTGACGGCGCGCAGCCGGCCGGCGGGGACAAGCTCGGCCAGGGCGTCCTGGAGCCCTGTCTCCCCAGGGAACGGCTCGAGACCCTCGTTGACGAGGTCGACGATCCGCTGGTCGACGTCGCAGCCGACCACCTCGTGCCCTCCACGGGCGACGGCGACAGCGAGGGGCAGCCCGATCTTTCCGAGCGCGACGACGACGGCGCGCATCAGCCGCCGGTCGTCTCGGCCACCGGCCGCACGGTTTCCCCGCTCGACGCGGCGTCGAGGACGGCGTCCGCATAGACGGCGGCCTCCAGTCCCTCGGCGAGTGAGACCACGTGGGCGTCGTCGTCCCCGGCGATGAACGCCAGGAACGCCTCGAGCTCGACCAGCAGCGGCTCGCGGCGGGCGAGCGCGTACCGGGTGGCGTCGCCCTCGCTGACACCGCGCAGCGCCTGCGAGGCGCTCCATTCCGAACTCGTCTCGCCATTGGCGTAGAACGTGAGATCAGCGGTGAGCGTGTCGGCGACGAGCATCCCGCGCTCGCCGAGGACCCGTGTCGTGCGGACCTTCGCCGGCGAGAGCCAGTCGACGATCGTGTTGAAGCTCACCGAGCTCTCCAGCCGGCCGGTGACGAGCACGAGATCCTCGTGCTCGCGACCCATACGATGCTGCGTCTGCGCGGCGAGCCGGGCGATCCGCGAGCCGCCGATCCAGCGCACGAGGTCGAGATCGTGCGTTGCGAGGTCCTTGACGACCCCGACGTCGCGGACCCGGTTCGGAAACGGGCCCACACGTTCCGTGGCGATCAGGAACAGCTCCCCGAGCTGGCCCCCCTGTGTGCGCCGTCGCAACTCGGCCAGCGCGGGATTGCAGCGCTCGACGAACCCGACCGCCGCGCGTACGCCCGCAGATCCGCAGAGGCCGATGATCTCGCGAGCCTCTTCGACGGTCGCTGCGAGCGGCTTCTCGATGAGGAGATGGACGCCTGCCGAGGCCAGGGCGCGGACTGTCTCGACATGGTCCTCCGTGGGAACGGCGACGACCACGAAGTCCGGGCGGGCGGCCGGCATCAGCGCGTCGATCGAGCTGAAGACGAGTGCCGCATCGGCGACCGCCCCGTAGCGGTCACCTTCAGGGTCCACGGCACCGGCGAACACCACGCCGGGGGTTCCCTGCAGCAGCCGCGCATGGTGCCGGCCCATCATGCCCAGCCCCAGCACGGCGCCACGCAGCGGCGGTCGGTCGATCGTGGCGCCCATGAGGCGACTAGGGTATCCGCGATGTCAGCCCTGTCAGCTCCCGGCCTGGTCCTGAGCCCCTCCGCGAAGATTGGCGACGGGGTGCGCCTCGGCGCTCATGTCGTCATCCACGACGACGTCGTCCTGAGAGATGGCGTGACCGTCCAGGACGGGGCCATCCTGGGAAAGCCGCCGGTTCTCGCCCCAACGTCGACAGCGGGCGGCTCAGATGTCGGTCCGCTGATCATCGAGGCGGGCGCGGCCATCTGCGCTCAGGCTGTCGTCTTTGCGGGGGCCCGTATCGGCGCCGGCGCGATCATCGGCGACCAGGCCCACGTCCGCGAGCGGTCGGTGATCGGGGCGCGCACCGTCGTCGGGCGCGGCTCGGCGATCGACAACGATGTCGTGGTCGGCGATCGCGTGAGGATCCAGACGAACGTCTACCTCACCGGATATTCGGTCGTGGAGGACGACGTCTTCGTGGGGCCCTGCGCGATGACGACAAACGACGACACGATGGCGCGGGTTCCCGAGGGCTACGAGATGCGCGGCGCGATCCTGCGGCGCGCCTGCCGGATCGGCGGCGGCGCGGTCCTCGTGCCCGGCGTCGAGGTCGGCGAGGAGGCGTTCGTCGCGGCCGGCGCCGTCGTCACGGCGAACGTGCCGCCGCGCGCTGTCGTCATGGGCGTGCCGGCGCGCGTCGTGCGCGAGGTGCCCGACGAGGAACTCGTCGAGCGCTTTCGCTAGGAACGGCCCCCGGCAGGACAGACCGCGCCATAGGCGTGGTCTGATGGTTCTCACCGCGCGGTCAGTGACGCCTACGCCGGTTGCGGGAGCAGCGGGGACCGCTCTCCCGTCCACACGATCTGATCGCGCGCGGGGCCGACTCCGAGGAGCCCTACGGGCACGCCGACGGCCTCCTCGATGAAGCGCAGGTAGTCGCGGAGCGCCTCGGGCAGCTCCTCAGCGGTCCGCATGCCGGTGATGTCCATGTTCCAGCCGGGCAGCTCGGTGTAGATCGGCGTCACGTGGTGCAGGATCGTCTGGTGGTAGGGGAAGGCGTCGACCTCTGCGCCCTCCGCGGTGCGGTAGCCCGTGCAGAGCTTCAGCGTCTCGAAGCCGTCCAGCACATCGAGCTTGGTGATCACGAGCGAGGTCATCCCGTTGATCCGGGAGGCGTAGCGCAGCGCGACCAGGTCGATCCAGCCCGTCCGCCGCGGCCGCCCGGTCGTCGTGCCGAACTCGCCACCGCGCCTGCGGATCTCGTCGCCCAGGTCGTCGTTCAGCTCGGTCGGGAACGGCCCGGCGCCGACGCGCGTCGCGTACGCCTTCGCCACACCCCAGACCTCGGTGATGTCGCGCGGGCCGACGCCGCTGCCGACGCAGGCAGCGCCGGCGACCGGGTTCGACGAGGTCACGAAGGGATAGGTGCCATGGTCGATGTCGAGCAGCGCTGCCTGCGCGCCCTCGAAGATCACGAGCTGCTCGTCGTCGAGCGCACGGTGCAGCAGCGAGGCGGTGTCGGCGATGTGCTGCTCGAGCCGGTGCCCGTAGAGCAGGTACTGCTCGGTCATCGCCTGCAGGTCGAGCGCGGGGTCGCGCTCGAACGGGCGCAGCATGAGCTTCTTGGGCTCGAGCGCGGCCATGATCTTCTGCTTGAGGATCTTCTCGTCGAGCAGGTCCTGGATGCGGATGCCGAGCCGCGCCGACTTGTCGGCGTAACAGGGGCCGATGCCGCGCTTGGTCGTCCCGATCTCGAGCTTGCCGAGCTTGGCCTCGCCCGCGTGGTCGAGCATCAGGTGGTACGGCATGATCACGTGCGCGTTTGCGCTCACACGCAGGTTGCCGACGTCGACGCCGCGTTCCTTGAGGCCGTCGATCTCGCCGATCAGCACCGACGGGTCGATGACGACGCCGTTTCCGATCACGCACGTGGCACCCGGGTAGAGGATGCCCGAGGGGATCAGGTGGAACTTGAAGACCTCGTCGCCGCGCACGATCGTGTGCCCGGCATTGTTGCCGCCCTGAAAGCGCGCGACGACAGCCGCGTTTTCCGCGAGCAGATCGACGACTTTGCCCTTCCCCTCGTCTCCCCACTGCGCGCCGACGATGCAGATGCTCGGCATG
>Ga0302299_10002067_pt1 | contig 12220 bp, 9 predicted proteins | sample III_Fen_N3_4_FD_198795 | JGI IMG/M metagenome (GOLD analysis project Ga0302299, IMG submission 198795) | Peat permafrost microbial communities from Stordalen Mire near Abisko, Sweden - III_Fen_N3_4 | ecosystem: Environmental > Terrestrial > Soil > Wetlands > Permafrost | place: Sweden: Abisko...
CGGTCCGTCACGGCAGGACGGCCGCGCGCACCGACAGGACGTCGGGCAGGTGCTCGGCCACGGCGGCCCACGTCTCGCCCTCGTCGGCGCTGGCGTAGAGGCAGCCGTCGCGGGTGCCGAGGTAGAGCCCGGTCGGCTGCAGGGAGTCGACGCACGCGGCGTCGCGCAGCACGACCGTCCACGAGTCGTCGGGCAGCCCCTCGCCCTGCTCGGTCCAGGTGTCCCCGGCGTCGCGGGTGCGGTGCACGCGCATCCGCCCGCCCGGCGGGATCCGGCGTGAGTCGTCCTCGAGCGGCATCACCCAGAACGTGCCGGGCGTGTGCGGCGACGCGAGCGCGACGAAGCCGAACTCCGCCGGGAGCCCCGCGGAGATGGAGGTCCACTCCCGACCGCCGTCGGTGGTGCGGTAGACCCCGCCGTGGTTCTGGGCGTAGAGGTGCTCCGGCCCGGCGGCGTCGGCGACGACCTTGTGCACGCACTGGCCGTACTCCGGGAACGGGTCGGGGAAGAACTTCGCCGCGATGCCGCGGTTGCGCGGCTCCCAGCCGGTGGCTCCGTCGTCGCTGGTGTAGACGCCTCCGGTGCTCATCGCGACCGTCACCGCACTCGTCTCGGGGTTCGGCAGGATCGTGTGGACCGCGGCGCCGCCGAAGCCCGGCGCCCAGTCCGGGCGGTGCGGGTGGTCCCACAGCCCGCGGACGAGCTCGAAGCTCTGGCCGCCGTCGGCGCTGCGCCACAGCGAGGTCGGCTCCGCGCCCGCCCACACCACGTCGGGACGGTCGGCGGAGTCCGGCTGGATCTGCCACACCCGGGCGAGGGCCGCCTCGGTGTCCTCGGGGAACGCGATCGACGCGTGGTCGCTCTCGTTCCAGGTCGCGCCGAGGTCGTCTGACCAGGCGACGGTCGGACCCCAGTGCCAGCTCATCACGCCCACCAGGAGCCGCGCGGGGGAGCGGCGGGTGTCCCACGCGACCGAGGCGACCTCCTCCATGAGGAAGTGCGGGCCGTCGACCGTCCAGCTCCCGCGGTCGTCGCTGCGGGCCAGGAAGAGCCCCTTGCGCGTGCCGATCGCCACCACGACTGCCATGACAGGTCCTCCCGGGTCAGGTCTGCCTAACCCGAGGACCGTATCCCTCGGAACCCGTCGCGGACCAGGAGTTCCGAGCACGGATCTCGACGCAGCGTGACGGTCGGCGCCTCTGCGCGCCCTCTGCGTTCACTCAGCGTTAGGGAATACGACGGCCCTCCGGTACCGTTGTGGATGAGTCGGTGTCATGTTCTGGGTCTGCGCAGCCGATAAGGACTGTGCGGACAACTGAAGAGAACGACCGACCCCCGTGACGGTGACACTTCCCCACGGGAACTCACGGTCCTCGAGATGGTCCCTCTTGGGATGTGCTCGGACCGGCAAGGAGAGAAGGTACGACCATGGACGACTTCGGTCCTTGGGACGACTAAGTCCCACCAGCGCCCGCGCCGCGTGAGCGGCCCGGGCACCTGAAGCCACCGAGAGGGGCTCCGCGTCATCGCGGGGCCCCTCTCGTCATGTCCCTCCGCCGTCGCATCCCGAGTACCTGGTGCAACTGTCGTTCCCGACCCGCACATAGCGACAGTTGCGCCAGGTACTCGGAACCCCTGCAGCGTCAGCCGGCGAGCAGGATGCCGACGTAGACGGCGGCGAGGGCGGACAACCCCGACAGCACACCCCAGACGGCCAGCCCGGTCGTGGTCGACGCGCGGGTGTGCAGGAACGCGGAGACACCCGAGAGTGCGACCAGCGCCACTTTCGCAGCCAGGACGGTGTTCCACCCGTCCGGTGCCTCGGCCTGCTCGGCCGCGATGTTCCAGATGCCGGTGGCCACGAGCACCCAGTAGGCCGGCCACGCGATGCGGTTGAACGCGTTCGCGGCGGCCTTGGGCAAGGTCGGGTCCTTCGCCCGCAGCACGGGGACGAGCGCGGCGAGGACGAGCTGGCCGCCGACCCAGACCGACGCCGCCAGCACGTGCAGGAAGAGCCGCACCGAGCCGAGCCAGTCGATGTCCATGGCGAGATCGTGCCCGACCGCGGCCCCGGCCGTCGGTGGGGCGCGCGACACTGAGACGTGGACCACGACCCGCACCTCGCCTTCGCGAGCGCCGAGGACTTCGCCACCTGGATCACGGCCCAGGGCGACGCTCCCGACGGCGTGTGGCTCCGCGTCCCACGTGCCGGCTCGGGCGCGGTCGGCATCGGCTACGCCGAGGCGCTGCAAGTCGCGCTCGCCCACGGCTGGATCGATGGGATCAAGCGCAAGGGCGACGACCCGGACTTCTGGCTGCAGCGCTTCACCCCGCGCCGCCCCCGCAGCGTGTGGTCGAAGGTGAACTGCGCGCACGCCGAGCGACTCGTCGCCGAGGGCCGGATGACGCCCCGCGGGCTCGCGGAGGTGGAGCGGGCCAAGGCAGACGGCCGGTGGGAGGCGGCGTACTCCTCGCAGAGCACGGCCGACGTTCCCGACGACCTCGCGGCGGCTCTCGCCGCCGTGCCGGGGGCACGGGAGTTCTTCGACTCCCTCGACTCCCGCAACCGCTACGCCGTCCTGCACCGCATCGCCACCGTGAAGAAGGCCGAGACCCGCGCCCGCAAGATCGAGCAGTACGCCGCCATGCTCGGGAATCACGAGAAGCTCCACCCCTGACTCGCGCCTATCCTGGGCAGCGTCATGTCCGAGTCGTCCGAGCCGTCGCGCATCGACGTCGGCGACCTCCGGAGGCGCCTCGACGCCGTGATGCTGCGCGACCGCCGCCGTCTCGGCCGCCGCCTCGACGGGGTACGCCGTACCCGTGACGCCGCGAAGAAGGACCATCAGCTCCGCAAGGTTGCCGAGGACGTCGTCCGCGCCGAGCAGCGCATCGCGGCCCGTCGTGACTCGCTCCCGACGATCACCTACCCCGACCTGCCGGTCAGCGCGCGGCGCGACGACATCGCCGCCGCGATCCGCGACCACCAGGTGGTCGTCGTCGCCGGCGAGACGGGGAGCGGCAAGACCACCCAGATCCCGAAGATCCTGCTCGAGCTCGGCCGCGGCATCACCGGCCAGATCGGCCACACCCAACCTCGGCGCATCGCCGCGCGGGCGGTCGCGGACCGGGTCGCCGAGGAGCTCGACGTCGAGCTCGGCGAGGCCGTGGGCTACCAGGTGCGCTTCACCGACCACTCCAGCGAGCGCACTCTCGTGAAGGTGATGACCGACGGCGTGCTTCTCGCCGAGATCCAGAACGACCGCCTGCTCGAGCGCTACGACACGATCGTCATCGACGAGGCGCACGAGCGCAGCCTCACGATCGACTTCCTCCTCGGCTACCTCAAGGAGATCCTGCCGCGACGCCCCGACCTCAAGGTGGTCGTGACCTCGGCGACGATCGACACCACGCGCTTCAGCGAGCACTTCGCGAGCGCCGACGGCGCGCCCGCGCCCGTGGTCGAGGTGTCCGGGCGCACCTACCCCGTCGAGGTGCGCTACGAGCCCTACGGCGTCGACGACGGCGACGAGCGCGACCAGGTGCAGGCGATCTGCGACGCCGTGGTGTCGCTGCAGCACGCGGGTCCCGGCGACGTGCTCGTGTTCCTCTCCGGCGAGCGCGAGATCCGAGACACGTCCGACGCGCTGGCCGGACTGAAGCTGCGCGACACCGAGATCGTGCCGCTCTACGCGCGTCTGTCGTCGGCCGAGCAGCACCGGGTCTTCGAGCCGCACTCGGGGCGTCGCGTGGTGCTCGCGACGAACGTCGCGGAGACGTCGCTCACCGTGCCGGGCATCCGCTACGTCGTCGACCCGGGCACGGCACGCATCTCGCGCTACTCCTCGCGCCTCAAGGTGCAACGGCTCCCGATCGAGGCCATCTCGCAGGCGTCGGCCAACCAGCGCTCGGGGCGCTGCGGCCGCGTGGCCGACGGCATCGCGATCCGGCTCTACTCCGAGGAGCAGTTCCTCTCCCGCCCGGAGTTCACCGAGCCGGAGATCCTGCGCACCAACCTCGCATCGGTCATCCTGCAGATGGCGGCGCTCGGGCTCGGCGAGATCGCGGGCTTCCCGTTCGTGGAGTCACCCGACGCGCGCAACATCTCCGACGGGGTGCAGCTGCTGCGCGAGCTCGGGGCCCTGCAGCCCGACCGCGTGGTCACGCTGACCGAGGTCGGCCGTCGCCTCGCGCGGCTGCCGCTCGATCCGCGGCTGGGCCGGATGGTGCTCGAGGCGGAGAAGCAGGGCGTCGTCGACCAGGTGCTGGTGATCGCGTCGGCTCTGTCGATCCAGGACCCGCGCGAGCGGCCGGTCGACAAGCAGGCGCAGGCCGACCAGCAGCACGCGCGGTTCCGCGACCCCACGAGCGACTTCCTGTCCTTCCTCGCGCTGTGGACCTTCTTGCGCGAGCAGCAGCACGACCGCACCGGCAACGCCTTCCGTCGCATGTGCCGCGACGAGTTCCTGCACTACCTGCGGATCCGTGAGTGGCAGGACGTCCACGCCCAGCTGCGCCAGTCGTGCAAGGACCTCGGCATCGCGGTGGGCCCGGGGCGCTCGGCCGACGTCTCCGCCGAAGCGGCGGATCCCGCGGCGGTGCACAAGGCGCTGCTCGCGGGCCTGCTGTCGCACATCGGCTCCTACGACACCGCGCGGCGCGACTACCTCGGCGCCCGCGGCGCGCGCTGGGCGATCCACCCGGGATCGGCGCTGTCGCGCAAGCCGCCGGCGTTCGCGATGGCGGCCGAGCTCGTGGAGACCGCCCGGCTGTTCGGTCGCGTCGCCGCGCGCGTCGATCCCGAGTGGGTCGAGCAGGTCGCCGGTGACCTGGTGTCCCGCAGCTACTCCGAGCCGCGGTGGTCGAAGAAGCGCGGCGCAGTCATCGCCGACGAGAGAGTCACGCTCTACGGCGTACCCCTGGTCGTCGGTCGTCGCGTGCAGTTCTCCCGCATCGATCCCGTCGTGTCGCGCGAGCTGTTCATCCGGCACGCGCTGGTGCAGGGGGAGTGGGCCAGCCACCACCGGTTCGTGGCTGACAACGCGCGGCTCGTCGCGGAGGTGGCCGAGCTCGAGGACCGCGTCCGACGGCGCGGCCTCGTCGTCGACGACGAGGTGCTCGTGGAGTTCTTCGAGCAGCGGATCCCGCGCGAGGCCACCGACATGCGCGCCTTCGACACGTGGTGGAAGGCAGCGCGGCGGGACGCGCCGGACCTGCTGACGTATCCGCGCGAGCTGCTCGTGCGCGACGCCGCCGACGACGTCGAGGGCGAGTTCCCCCGACGCTGGACCTTCGGCTCCTTCGACGCCGAGCTCCCGCTCACCTACGCCTTCGAGCCGGGAGCCGAGCACGACGGCGTCACGGTGGACCTGCCGGTCGCGCTGCTGCCGCAGGCGCACGCCGACGACTTCCTCTGGCAGGTGCCGGGCCGTCGCGAGGAGGTCGTCACCGCGCTGATCCGCGGGCTGCCGAAGAACCTGCGCACGTCGTTCGTCCCCGCACCCGACACGGCACGGGCAGTGCTCCCGCTGCTCGAGGCGGGCGAGCAGCGGCACGGCCTGCTCGATGCGCTCGGCCACGCTCTCACCCGGCTGACCGGGGTCGTCGTGCCCTACGACGCGTGGGCGCCCGAGTCGCTGCCCGAGCACCTGCGCGTCACCCTGCGCGTCGTCGACGACGCGGGCGCCGTGCTCGCGAGCGGCAAGGACGTCGAGACGCTGCAGACCGAGCTCGCTCCCGCGGTGCAGCGCACGATCTCCGCAGCCTCGCGCGGCGTCGAGCTGGTCGGCCTCATCGGCTTCCCGCCCGGCGGCGTGCCGAGCGTGGTCGAGGAGGCGCACGGCGACCACGTGGTGCAGGGCTGGCCCGCGCTCGTCGACGCCGAGACGTCGGTCGATCTGCGCGTGCTCGTGACCCACGCCGAGCAGGTCGTGGCCATGCGGTCCGGCGTACGCCGCCTGCTGCGGCTCGCGATCACGCCGCCGGTGCGCTATGTCGTCGGCGTGCTGTCGACGCGCGAGAAGCTCGCTCTCGGGCACACGCCGCACGGCTCCGTGCCGCTGCTGATCGACGACGCGTTCGGTGCGTGCCTCGACGCCGGCGCGGTGCACGCCGCGACGCAGGACGCCGCGACCCGGACCGCGCTGGGCTTCCACGACGGGCTGCCGTTCACCCCGGCCGCGTACTCCGCCTGTCTGGACGTGGCGCGGGACTCGATCGGCGACGACCTGCTCAAGGCGGTGAAGCAGGCCGCTGCGATCCTCGAGCTCGCGACCGAGGCGCGGATGGCGCTGTCGGCCGTGAGCTCCCCGAAACTGATGGCGATGAGGCACGACGTGACCGCTCAGCTCGACGACCTGCTGCCCAGCGGCTTCATCACGGCGGCCGGCGTCGACCGGCTCCCAGACCTGCAGCGCTACCTGCGCGCGGTCCTGCGTCGCCTCGACACCGCTCCGCAGGACACCGGCCGCGACGCCGAGCGGCAGGCCCAGGTCGAGCGCGTGGTCGAGGACTGGCAGGCCACCCTCGAGGCGCTGCACCCCGCCGAGCGCGAGACCGACGCCGCCCGCGCCGTCCGCTGGACGGTCGAGGAGCTGCGGGTGAACCTCTTCGCGCAGAACCTGGGCACCAAGCACCCGGTGAGCCCGCAACGCATCCGCAAGTCCCTCGACACCCTCCTCACCACCCCCCTCTGACCCCCCGACTTTCCGGCTGAATGTGCCCCAGGGTGCAGAAGAGGCACCTGCGCCTCCCCACTGCGTCCACAGGTCGGGTACGTCGTCCCCAGGACGCGCGGAATTCGTGGCCACGAGCTGAGGTTGCTCGGACATGGACGACGACCTGGCGGTGCATCCGCTCCTGGCGACGCGGTGGAGCCCGGTCTCCTTCGACGAGGAGCACGAGGTCACGGTCGACGAGGTCGAGGTGCTGCTGGAGGCGGCGCGCTGGGCCCCGTCGGCCGGGAACTCGCAGCCCTGGGCTTTCGTGACGGCGCGGCGCGGCGAGGAGGCGCATGCCCGGATGCTCCCGCACCTGCTCGGCAGCAGCCGGCGGTGGGCGCCCACGGCGGCCCTGCTCGTGGTCAACCTGAGCCATCGCCGGGTCGAGGCGACGGACTGGGACTACTCCGAGTTCGCGCACTACGACCTCGGGCAGGCCGTGGCTCACATGACGTTCCAGGCTCAGGCCATCGGCCTGTCGGCGCGGCAGTTCCGGGCGTTCGACCAGGGCGCGCTCGCTCTCGAGTTCACGGTCCCCCCGCACTGGGAGGTCACGACGATGACCGCGTTCGGACACCCGGCCCGCGAGCGGGACGTCGACGTGCCGCGGCGGCGCAGGAGCAGGGCGAGCCTGCGGTGGTCCGAAGGCGGTGGCTGATCGCCCGAGGCCCGGGAGAGCCGCTGCGGGTGGACCGATCGCGACACGGTGTCCGAGGGGTGGAACGACGCGACCGGGAGGCCCGGCCGCTGGGAGAGTGTCGCCCGTGGCCGAGGACCCCGAGCGCAGCGGCGTACGCCGGGTCCTGTCCTTCCTCAAGGGCGCTCGGACCGTGCCTCGGTCGCGGTGGACCGCGCGTCAGGTCTGGCGCCCGACTCCGGGGTCGATGGCCTCTCTGCTCGTCGGCCTCTGGTTGTTCGGCATGGGCGAGGCGTTCCTGCTCACCGGCGACCTCGGTGCCTCACCGTGGACGGTCCTGGCCCAAGGCCTGAGCCGTCTCACGGGCTGGGACATCGGCTGGCTGACGTTCTTCATCTCGATGACCGTGCTGCTGCTCTGGATCCCGCTGCGGCAGCGGCCAGGGCTCGGCACGGTCCTCAACATCGTGGTCATCCCCATCGCCCTTCAGCTCACCTACGACCTGGTCCCGACGCCGTCGAACCTCGCCGCCCGGTTCGCCCTCGTGCTCCTCGGCATCGCGACCATCGGCCTCGGCAGCGGCTTCTACCTCACCGCCGGTCACGGACCTGGGCCGCGCGACGGCTGGATGACCGGGCTGCACCACCGGACCGGCCGACCGGTCGGACAGATCCGCCTCGGCATCGAAGTCCTCGTTCTCGTGCTGGGCGTCGCGCTCGGCGGCACGTTCGGCATCGGCACCGTGCTGTTCGCGCTCCTCATCGGGCAGGCGGTGGCGCTCGGCCTGCAGGTGGTCACGCACCTCGCGCCGCCGCTGCCGCACGGCGACACGGCGCACGACAGCGGCGCCGGCTGACTCCCGGCGCGACGAGACTCGATCAGTCCTTCGCCAGCACGTGCTCGCGCAGCGCGGGCATGATCGTGCCGGCGTACGCCGCGAGCGTCGCCTCGTTCGCGTCGTGCTGCAGGTAGATCGCGAACTGGTCGACGCCGAGCGCCTTGAGGGCGATCAGCTTGTCGATGTGGGCCTGCGCAGGGCCGAGCACACAGAACCGGTCGACGATCTCGTCGGGCACGAAGTCGGTGTGCGTGTTCCCGGCGCGGCCGTGCTCGTTGTAGTCGTATCCCTGGCGGTTCTTGATGTAGTCGGTGAGCTCCGGCGGGACGGCAGCACCGTCCGCGCCGTAGCGCTCGACGATGTCGGCGACGTGGTTGCCGACCATCCCGCCGAACCACCGCACCTGGTCGCGCTGGTGCGCCACGTCGTCCCCGACGTACGCCGGTGCCGCCACGCAGATCTTGACCGACCGCGGGTCACGCCCGGCGGCCTCCGCTGCGCGGCGCACCGCTGCGATGCTCCACTCGGCGACGGACAGGTCGGCGAGCTGCAGGATGAACCCGTCGCCCACCTCGCCGGCCAGCGCGAGCGCCTTCGGGCCGTAGGCGGCGACGTAGACGTCGAGCCTGCTCTCGGGGTTCCAGGTGAAGCGCAGGTGGCTGTCCTTGTAGGTCGTCGCCCGGCCGTTCGCGAGGTCGGAGATCACGGTGATCGACTCGCGCAGCTCGGCGAGCGTGACCGGCTTGCCGTTGATCACGCGTACCGCCGAGTCACCCCGACCGATGCCGACGACCGTGCGGTTGCCGAACATCTCGTTGAGCGTCGCGAACGTCGATGCCGTGACCGTCCAGTCGCGCGTGGCGGGGTTCGTCACCATCGGCCCGACGATCACGCGGTGCGTCTGGGCGAGGATCTGGCTGTAGATCACGTACGGCTCCTGCCACAGCAGGTGGGAGTCGAACGTCCAGACGTAGCGGAAGCCGGCCAGCTCCGCCTGCTTCGCGAGATCGACCACCTTCCACGCGGGCGGGTTGCACTGCAGGACGACGCCGAACTCCACGCGAGCCTCCTAGGACTGGGACGGGCGACTAGACGAGGTAGGACGACAGGCCGCGGCGGACGAACTGCCCGTCGCCCTTGCTGCCGAGGTAGGCCCCGCCCTGCACGATCACACGGCCGCGCGAGAGGACGGTGTCGACGCCGCCGTCGACCTCGAACCCCTCCCACGCGGAGTGGTCCATGTTCATGTGGTGCGTCTCGACCGAGATGCGGGTCCTCCTCTGCGGGTCGTAGACCACGACGTCCGCGTCGGCACCAGGGACGATCTCGCCCTTGCGCGGGTGCAGGCCGAACATCCGCGCGGGTGTCGTGCAGCAGATCTCGACCCACCGCGACAGGGAGATCCGGCCGTCGACCACGCCCTGGTAGAGCAGGTCCATGCGGTGCTCGACCGACCCGATCCCGTTGGGGATCTTCGAGAAGTCGCCGACGCCGAGCTCCTTCTGCTCCTTGAAGCAGAACGGGCAGTGGTCCGTGCTCACCACCGCGAGGTCGCCGGTGCGCAGGTAGCGCCACAGCTCGTCCTGGTGCCCCTCCTCGCGCGAGCGCAGCGGCGTCGAGCAGACCCACTTCGCGCCCTCGAACCCCGGTGCCGACAGCTGCTCCTCGAGAGACAGGTAGAGGTACTGCGGGCAGGTCTCGCCGAACACGTTCCACCCCTCGCCGCGTGCTTCGGCGAGGGTCCGGACCGCCTGCTTGGCCGACATGTGCACGACGTAGAGCGGGGCTCCCGTGAGCCGCGCGAGCATGATCGCGCGGTGCGTGGCCTCCTCCTCGGTCTCCCACGGTCGGGTGAGGCCGTGGTAGCGCGGCGACGTCTCGCCGCGGGCGAGCGCCTGGCTCACCAGCACGTCGATCGCGATGCCGTTCTCCGCGTGCATCATCACCATCGCGCCGTTGTTCGCAGCGGTCTGCATCGCGCGCAGGATCTGGCCGTCGTCGGAGTAGAAGACACCGGGGTAGGCCATGAAGAGCTTGAAGCTCGTGATGCCCTCGTCGACCAGCTCGTCCATCGCCTTCAGGGAGTCGTCGTCGACGCCCCCGATGATCTGGTGGAAGCCGTAGTCGATCGCGCACTGGCCCTGTGCCTTCGCGTGCCAGGCGGCGAGCCCGTCCTGCACGCGCTCGCCCGTCCGCTGCACGGCGAAGTCGATGATGGTCGTGGTGCCGCCGAACGCCGCTGCACGGGTGCCCGTCTCGAACGTGTCGGAGGCGAACGTGCCGCCGAACGGCAGCTCCATGTGGGTGTGGCAGTCGATGCCGCCGGGGACGACGTACTTGCCGGTGGCGTCGATCACCGTGTCCGCGCTCGCCCCGAGGTCGGCGCCCAGCGACGTGTCGCCGGGGGAGAGCAGGGCGACGACCTTCCCGCCGTCGATGAGCACGTCCATCGGCTGGGCGCTGACGGGTCCCACCACGAGACCGCCGTGGATGAACGTGGTCATGGCGTCACCAGGTCGTCGTAGGCCTCGGGGCGGCGGTCGCGGTAGAACGCCCACTGGTTGCGCACCTCGGTGAGCAGGTCGAGGTCGAGGTCGCGGATCACGATCTCGGGGGAATGGGTGTCGGCCACCTCGCCGACGAACTGGCCACGCGGGTCGACGAAGTACGACGTGCCGTAGAAGTCGTCGTCGCCGAGGTCCTCGATCCCGACGCGGTTGATGGCGCCGATGAAGTACTCGTTCGCGACGGCCGCGGCGGGCTGCTCGAGCTGCCAGAGGTACGACGACAGCCCGCGCGAGGTCGCCGACGGGTTGAAGACGATCTGCGCCCCGTTGAGGCCGAGAGCGCGCCACCCTTCGGGGAAGTGGCGGTCGTAGCAGATGTAGACGCCGACCTTGCCGACAGCGGTGTCGAACACGGGGAAGCCGAGGTTGCCCGGGCGGAAGTAGAACTTCTCCCAGAAGCCGTTCACGTGCGGGATGTGGTGCTTGCGGTACTTCCCGAGGTAGCGCCCGTCGGCGTCGATCACGGCTGCGGTGTTGTACAGGAAGCCGGGCTGCTCCTGCTCGTAGACCGGGAGCACGATGACCATGTGCAGCTCGGCCGCGAGCGCCTGGAACCGTTCGGTCGTCGGGCCCGGGACGCTCTCGGCGTAGTCGTAGAACGACGCGTCCTGCACCTGGCAGAAGTAGGGGCCGTAGAACAGCTCCTGGAAGCAGATCACCTGGGCGCCCTGCGCCGCCGCCTCCCGCGCGTAGTTCTCGTGCGCGACGATCATCGACTCCTTGTCGCCCGTCCACGTGGTCTGGACGAGAGCTGCGCGTACGACCGTCACGATGCCTCCCGGATCTGCGGTGCCGGCGGACCGGCAGGACGTGCCCATGTAACCCCGTCGGAGATCACGGGGTGGGCAGTTCACCCACTCGACACGAACGAGGCCCGCCGACCAGACGGTCGGCGGGCCTCGGCACGCTCGCGCGTGACGTGAGGGTGGCGGTCAGTCGATGCGGACGATGTCGCCGTTGGCGGTGCGGAAGAGCACGGCGACGAGCCCGGGCTCCTCGGCGTCGACCCACTCGATGTCGGTGGAGTCGATCGGCGAGTCGACCTCGCCGCCGAGCCACTCGCGGATGCGCTCCTTGTCGCCGGAGAGCTCGCAGGCGACGGCGGAGACGTGGACGGGACCGGCGAGCGACGGGTGCTGCGAGGGGTCGCTGGTCCACTGCAGGAAGAACGGCAGCGAGGCGTCGTCGATGACGTCGATGACACCGAGCTGCTTCCAGGTGAGGTCGAAGCCGTCGGGCCGGACCCGGTGGCCCTCGACCGACGGACGGCCCAGACGGGCCTCGATCGGGGCGATGTCGTCGACGGCGACGACCCAGCCGAGCCAGCCTCCCCCGTCCTCGGCCCGAGCCTTCACGGCCTGGCCGAACGGAGCCTTGTCGGACGCGGGGTGGTCGAGGGCCGCGACGACCTCGACGTAGGTGCCGCCCTCGAGGGGGAGGACGAAGTTCCGGGTGCCGA
>Ga0302299_10002068_pt1 | contig 12219 bp, 11 predicted proteins | sample III_Fen_N3_4_FD_198795 | JGI IMG/M metagenome (GOLD analysis project Ga0302299, IMG submission 198795) | Peat permafrost microbial communities from Stordalen Mire near Abisko, Sweden - III_Fen_N3_4 | ecosystem: Environmental > Terrestrial > Soil > Wetlands > Permafrost | place: Sweden: Abisko...
TCGGCGAGGGGCGCTTGGCCGTCGACGTGCCGCGCGAGGTGCTCCAGGGCGGGGTCCGCGACTCCCGGGTGCGGGTGATGCCACCGCACGGGCTCTCGCTGGAGGAGGTCACCTACCCACCGGACGACGAGCTCGCCGCGCGGGCCGAGGAGTCACGGGTCCGACGGGTGCTGCCCGGCGGACCCGTCTGACCCGGCCACCCGTGTGACCCGGCCACTCGGCATCGGGGAGGCCCCTGTCGTGGCGGGACGTCGTGGGGGACGATGGACCGGCGCCGCGAACCGGGGCGACCACGCAGGAGGTGGACGGATGGGCGACAGCGTCTGGCAGGTCCCGAAGTCGATGCACGTCACGCGGGACACCGAGGAGGGCACCGCGGCCGGCATCTACGGCATCATCGTCAGCGCCGCCGTGATGTCCGCCGCGCACGGCGAGACCGGGCTGGCCGTCGAGGTCACCGTGCTCATCACGCTCGTCATCTACTGGGGAGCCGAGCGGTACGCCCGCATCGTCGCCGAGCGCATCCACGAAGGGCACCGGCTCAGCTGGGCCACCGTGCGCCAGCAGCTGACCTCCGGGTGGGAGATGGTCAGTGCGTCGGCGCTGCCGCTCATCGTCCTCGCCGTGCTGAGCGTGCTCGGCGCAGAGGTCGGCACAGCGGTCCTCGGCGCGCTCGTCTGCAGCACGCTGCTGCTCGGCATCGCCGGCTGGGCGATGGGACGGGGCGGACGGCTGACGACGCGTGAACGGATCGTCTCGGCCTGCGTGGCGGGCATGTTCGGCCTGCTCTTCATTGCGCTCAAGACCTTCCTGCACTGAGGCCGCCCCGGGCCGGCTCGGAAACGCGGATGAGTTCGCAGCGCCCGTCGGGGAGACTGGTGCCTCGTGGGCCACCTCGACGTCAACGCCGTCAGCTTCTCCCTGCCCGACGGGAGGCGCCTGCTGCGCGACGTCACCTTCCGGGTGGGGGAGGGCGCCAAGGTCGCGCTGATCGGACCCAACGGCACCGGCAAGACCACGCTGCTGCGCATCCTGGCCGGTGACCTCCCGGCATCCGACGGGGCCGTGACCCGCAGCGGCGGGCTCGGCGTGATGCGCCAGTTCATCGGGAAGGTGCGCGACGACACCACGGTGCGCGACCTCCTGGTCTCGGTGGCACCGGACCCGGTGCGCCTGGCGGCCCTCGAGGTCGACCGCACCGAGCTCGCCATGATGGAGCGCGAGACCGAGCAGGACCAGCTCGACTACGCTCAGGCGCTCGCCGACTGGGGCGACGTCGGCGGCTACGAGTGGGAGACCCTCTGGGACGTGTGCACCGTCGCGGCGCTCGGCACGCCGTTCGAGCGGGCTCAGTGGCGCCAGGTCTCGACGCTGTCGGGAGGCGAGCAGAAGCGCGTGGTGCTCGAGGCCCTGCTCCGCGGGCCCGAGGAGGTGCTCGTGCTCGACGAGCCCGACAACTACCTCGACGTGCCCACCAAGCGGTGGCTCGAGGCACGGCTGGTCGAGTCGCCCAAGACGGTGCTGTTCGTCAGCCACGACCGCGAGCTGCTCGACCGGGTGGCCACCCGCATCGCCACGCTCGAACCTAGCCGGGGCGGCAACACGGTCTGGGTGCACCCGGGCCGGTTCTCGACCTACGACGCGGCGCGAGCCGAGCGCAACGACCGCCTCGACGAGCAGCGGCGCCGCTGGGACGAGGAGCTCGCCAAGATCAAGGCGCTCGTCATCATGTACCGGCAGAAGGCCACGTACAACGACGGGATGGCCTCGCGCCTGCAGGCCGCCGAGACCAGGCTCCGCAAGTTCGAGGAGGCCGGGCCGCCCGAGGCGGTCCCGTTGCGCCAGAAGGTCACGATGCGCCTCACCGGGGGACGCACCGCCAAGCGGGCCGTGGTCGCCAGCGGCCTCGAGCTGCGGGTCGACGGCGGCCAGCTGATGCGGCCCTTCGACGCCGAGGTCTGGTTCGGCGAGCGGGTCGGCGTGCTCGGCAGCAACGGCTCGGGCAAGTCGCACTTCCTGCGCCTGCTCGCTGCCGGCGGAAGTGACCCCGACCGCGAGCACCAGCCGGTGGGCGACATCCGGCCGGCGCCCGTGGAGCACCGGGGTCGGATCGTGCTGGGGTCGCGCGTAAGACCCGGCTGGTTCGCCCAGACCCACGACCACGCGGCCCTGAACGGCCGCACGCTGCTCGAGATCCTGCACCGCGGCGACGACCACCGTGCCGGGATGGCGCGCGACCTCGCCGCGCGCGCGCTCGACCGCTACGGCCTGGCGAAGGCCTCGGAGCAGACCTTCGACTCGTTGTCGGGTGGTCAACAGGCCCGGCTGCAGATCTTGTTGCTCGAGCTGTCCGGAGCCACCCTCCTGCTGCTCGACGAGCCGACCGACAACCTCGACCTGCACTCGGCCGAGGCCCTCGAGGACGCCCTCGCCGCGTTCGAGGGCACCGTGCTCGCCGTCACCCACGACCGGTGGTTCGCGCGCGGTATGGACCGCTTCCTCGTCTTCCGAGCCGACGGCACGGTGGTGTCGTCGGACGAGGCCATCTGGGACGAGGGCCGGGTCGGCCGCCAGCGCTGACGTCCGTCACGTCACATCCGCTCGACCTGCAGGCCCGCGTGCGCCGGCGGCAGACTGGGACCATGGACCCGCAGCGGAACAAGGAACGCACGCTGGCCGCCGTGGCGGCGCTCAACTCGGGCGACGTCGAGGGCTACCTCGCGATCTACGCGCCGGATGCCGTGGTGCACGGCCTGCCGGAGCACGTCACGCCCGACGCCGAAGGACACCGCGAGGTACTCGCCGACACCCGTCGTGCCCTGCCCGACTTCCACGCTGAGGTCGTCGCCGTGGTCGCCGAGGGCGACCTGCTGGCCGCACGGATCAGCTACACGGGCACGCACGAGGGGACGCTGAGCGGGGTGCCCGGCACCGGCAAGGTCCTCACCTGGGACGCGATGACCTTCCGACGCTTCGACGACGAGGCGCGGGTCGTCGAGCGCTGGATCATCAGCAACGACCTCGCCCTGCTGCACCAGCTGGCCCTGGTCTGAGTGCCGGGTCGCCTCGCGGCAACAACCTTTTCGTGTGAACATGCATTGACACGAAAACCATTTCCCGTTAACGTCGTGTGACATGAACTCAGGGGCGCGCACCTATCGGATGACGGCCCGCGCCCAAGCCGTGGAGCAGACGCGGCAGGCGGTGCTGGAGGCCGCCATCGCACTGCACGCCGAGCGACTCGCCTCGGACATCTCCCTCGCCGACGTCGCGGAGCGCGCCGGCGTGAGCGTCCAGACCGTCCTGCGCCACTTCGGCAGCCGTGAGGGCCTGATCGAGGCTGCCCTCGAGCAGGCCTCTGCCGCCGTCGAGGACGAGCGGCGGGTGGCGCCCGGAGACCTGAGCGGCGGGGTCCGCGCGGTGGTCGAGCACTACGAGCTGCGCGGCGACGGGGTCCTGCTGCTCCTGGCCCAGGAGAGCTCGGAGCCCTTCGCTGCCCGGGTCACCGCGCACGGCCGGATGGTGCACCGCCGATGGGTGACCCACACCTTCGGGCCGCTGCTCCCCACCGGCCGGGGGCGCGAGGAGGTCGTCGACCTGCTCGTGGTCGCCACCGACGTCTACACCTGGAAGCTGCTGCGGCGCGACCGCGGGCTCTCGGCGGCCCGCACCCGATCCCGGATGGAGCAGCTGGTCCGCGCCGTGCTCGCCGCTCCGCCACCCCCCACACAGACCCCGCGAACCAAGGAGCCACCATGGCCGACATCGTCTTCGTCACGTGGGACGGCGGCGGCAACGTGCCGCCCGCGCTCGCCATCGCCGACCAGCTCGCCGCCCGGGGACACGACATCCGGGTGCTCGGTCACCGCATCCAGCGCGACGCGATCGAGGCGGCCGGTTTCGAGGTCGTCCCGGTCCGCGAGGCACCGGACTTCACCGCCTCGGGGGCGCACTCCACGCGCGAGCTGCTGGCGACCTTCGCCGACAAGGGGATGGCGCGCGACCTGCTCGCCGAGCTGTCGCGGCGCCCGGCCGACCTGGTCGTCGTCGACACCCTCCTGCTCGGCGTGCTCGACACGGTGCGCCGCGCCGGGGTGCGCTTTGCCGTGCTCGAGCACTTCTACGACGCGTACCTCCAGGGCGCGCTGCGCGGTCCGCTCGGGATGGTGCTGCGCCTGCGTGGTCTGCGCCCCGGGCGGGCACTCGACGCGGCCGCGCTGCGCGTGGTCACCTCGCTGCCCGAGCTCGACCCGCTCGCCCCCGATCCGGCGGTGCACCAGGTGGGACCGGTGGTCACCTGGGAGCCCCGGGTCGACGACGAGCCTGGTGTGCTCGTGAGCCTGAGCACCTTCGGCTTCCCCGGCATGGTCGACGTCCTGCAGCGCGTGGTCGACGCCTGTGCCGGGCTCCCCGCCCGGGTCGTCGTGACCACCGGGCCGCACGTCGCACCGTCCGAGCTGCGCGTGCCGGCGGGCGTCGAGGTGCACCGCTTCGTGCCGCACGCGGCCCTGATGGCCCGCTCGACCCTGCTCGTCGGCCACGGCGGGCACGGCACGACCATGCAGGCATTGGCGCACGACCTCCCCGTGCTCGTGCTGCCGATGGACGACAAGACCGACCAGCCGCTGGTGGGGCGCAGCCTCGTGCGGGCCGGTGCCGGCCGGATGCTGTCGCGCACGGCAGCCGTGGAGGTGCTGGCCGAGGCGGTCGGTGAGCTGCTCGCCCCGGGCCATCACCGGGCGGCCGCGGCCCGGCTCGGCGCCCTGGTGCGCGCCGGCGACGGCGCACTCGGCGCCGCCCTCGCCCTCGAGGGGTCGCTGCTTGCTGGGAGTCGTGCCAACGGGAGGTAAATGATTGGCAAGAGTTCGGTTCCGATCCCCCATGTAAAGCGTTTACGCATCTACGTTTCTCGGCGAAACCCCCACCCCGGCCGGCCGTGCCAACCGGACACCTCGAGGAGCAACGATGCCCCGTACCCGACGCCTCTACGCGGTCCTGCTCGGATGCGCCCTCGTCGCAGTCCCCGGCGTGGTCGCGGCCTCCCCTGCCTCGGCCGCGGCCACGTCGGTTGCACTGGTCGGTGACCTGCAGAGCGAGCTCGGCTGCTCGGCCGACTGGCAGCCCGAGTGCGCGGCCACCGAGCTCGCGCAGGTCGGCGACACGTCGGTCTACCGCGCGACGTTCGACGTGCCCGGCGGCGAGTGGAACTTCAAGGTCGCGCTCAACGACTCCTGGGACGTCAACTACGGCGCGGGTGGCGCCTTGAACGGCGGCAACCTCCCGCTGCTGCTGGCGGGCCCGGCCAAGATCACCTTCAGCTACGACGACACCTCGCACGCCGTCACCTTCACGCCCGTGGTCGACGAGAACACCACCCCCGGTGACGCGTCGCTGGCCCGGGCGTCGCTGCGCTCGTCGCTGACCCGCGAGCGCTTCTACTTCGTCATGGCCGACCGGTTCGCGAACGGCACGACGGCCAACGACCAGGGTGGGCTCACCGGCGGCCCGCTGAGCACCGGGTTCGACCCCACGGCCAAGGGCTTCTACCACGGTGGTGACCTCAAGGGAATCACCGGCAAGCTCGACTACATCAAGAAGCTGGGGACGACGGCCATCTGGCTGACGCCGAGCTTCAAGAACAAGCCGGTCCAGGGCGCACCGGGCGAGGAGAGCGCCGGCTACCACGGCTACTGGATCACCGACTTCACCCAGATCGACCCACACCTCGGCACCAACGCCGACATGCAGCAGCTGATCGACGCGGCCCACAAGAAGGGGATGAAGGTCTTCTTCGACATCATCACGAACCACACCGCCGACGTCATCGACTACTCGGGCGGCCAGCACAGCTACATCTCGAAGAAGGCGTCGCCGTACAAGAAGGCCGACGGCACCACCTTCGACGACCGCGACTACGTCAACCAGCCGTTCCCGGCGATGGACCCCGCCACCTCGTTCCCCTACACCCCGTTCTTCCACAGCGCGGCCGACGCGACGGCGAAGACCCCGGCGTGGCTGAACGACCCGCTGATGTACCACAACCGCGGTGACTCGACCTATGCCGGTGAGTCCTCGACCTACGGTGACTTCTCGGGCCTGGACGACCTGTTCACCGAGCGCCCGGAGGTCGTCAAGGGGATGGGGGACATCTACAAGAAGTGGGTCGACTTCGGCATCGACGGCTTCCGCATCGACACCGTCAAGCACGTGAACATCGAGTTCTGGCAGAAGTTCATCCCGGACATCCTCGGTGAGGCGAAGAAGGTCAAGAACAACGACTTCTTCGCGTTCGGCGAGGTCTACGACGGCAACCCGGCGGTCATGTCGCAGTTCACCACCGAGGGCAAGCTGCAGGCCACGCTCGACTTCGGCTTCCAGCAGCAGGGCGTCGACTTCGCCAAGGGCAAGCCGGCCAGCGTGCTGGCTGACTTCTTCAGCAAGGACGACTGGTACACCGACGCCGACAGCAACGCCTACCAGCTGCCCACGTTCCTCGGGAACCACGACATGGGCCGGGCCTCGATGTTCCTCAAGGCCGACGGTCAGAGCGAGGCCGAGCACCTCAAGCGCCTGGAGTTCGCCAACTCGCTGATGTTCACCTCCCGCGGCAACCCGGTCACCTACTACGGCGACGAGCAGGGCTTCGTGAGCACCGGCGGTGACCAGGCCGCCCGCGAGGACATGTTCGCCAGCAAGGTCAACCTCTACAACACCGAGGACGTGCTCGGCGGCCCGGAGGGCTCACGCGACCGCTACAACACCAAGGCCCCGCTCTACCGGCACATCGCCGACCTGTCCGAGCTGCGGGCGGAGAACCCCGCGCTCGCCGACGGCGCCCAGATCAACCGGTTCGCGGCCGACGGTGCCGGCATCTTCGCCACCTCGCGGATCGGCGCGAGCGGCAAGGGCGGCGGCTCCCACGACGGTAGCCCGTCCGACGGTCGCCCCGGCGGCTCGGGCACCAGCCAGGTTGAGTACGTCGTGGCGGCGAACAACGACACCAAGGCCGCCACGGCCACCTTCGCGACCTGGACCAAGGGCAAGGGTGCGGTCTTCACGCCCGTCTACGGCACCGACCGGGCGGTCAAGCCCGCGGCCGACGGCTCGGTGACGGTGACCGTGCCGCCGCTGACCGTGAGCGTCTGGAAGGCCAACAAGCCGATCAGCACCGCGGGCGCGGCCCCGACCGTCGAGACCGTGCTCGCCGACGGCGGCGCCTACGGCCGTACCGAGGTCAAGGCCGACGTCCAGGCGAGCACCTTCGCCCAGACCACCTTCCTGTGGCGCAAGGTCGGCGAGACCCAGTGGCACGACCTCGGCACCGACGACAACGCGCCGTTCCGCGTCTTCCACGACGTGTCCGGCATCCCGCTGGCGACGCCGATCGAGTACCGCGCCATCGTCAAGGATGCCGCGGGTCGCGTCGCAGGCGACTCCTCCACCACGCAGGTGGTCAAGCCCCCGACGCAGACGGTGCCCGAGCTCGGTGACCCGCCGGCGACCCAGCCCAGCACGGTGGCCATCGCGGGGACGCTGAACTCCGAGCAGGGCTGCCCGGCCGACTGGGCGCCCGACTGCGACGCGGCCCAGATGACGCTGGACGCGAACGACCAGATCTGGAAGAAGACGGTCACCCTGCCCGCTGGGCCGTACGCCTACAAGGCCGCGCTCGACAGGGCATGGACGGAGAACTACGGCGACGCCGGTGTGCGCGATGGCGCGAACATCTCGTTCGAGACCACCGGAAGGGTCAGCTTCTACTACGACCCGACCACGCACTGGGCGACCTCGGACGCGCAGGGCCCCATCATCACGGTGCCCGGCTCGTTCCAGAGCGAGCTCGGCTGCTCGGCCGACTGGGACCCCGCCTGCATGCGTCCGTGGTTGCAGGACAAGGACGGCGATGGCGTGTACGCGCTCATCACGACCAAGATCCCCGCGGGCACCTACGAGTTCAAGGTCGCACACGGGCTGTCGTTCACCGAGAGCTACCCCGCGGGCAACCTCTCCCTGACGGTTCCCAAGGACGGCGCCCGCACGACGTTCCTCTACGACAAGGCCACCCACGAGGTCACCGTCACCAGCGAGTGAGCCGGCCGGGGTGACGCCCGGTTCAGCGGCCGATGACCACGTCGGTGCCGTTGAGCCGGGCGTCGAAGCCCTGCGGCGTCACCTTGACGTCGGTGAGGGACATCCCCGTGGGCACGCCGGGCACGTCCTGGCGGATGGTGGCCAGCCCGCGCGCCAGCGAGCTCGCCGCCGAGTCGAGGAAGGACGGCCCCCCGAGGTCGACGGTCTCGGGCTCGATCAGCAGCTGCCCGCCGTCGGCGGTCACCGTGCCGGTGGCCTTCAGGGTGAGGTCGCGGCCGAGGATCGTGACGGTGCGCTCGACGCCGGTCTTGCCGTTGCCGGCGTCGTAGACGGTGACGTCCGCACCGACCTGCTTCGCGACGGTGGCGAAGGGGATCGTGGCGTCGATGTCGAGGGTCTGGGCCTTCAGGCCCTTCTGCGAGAACCGCACCCCCGAGCCCTTGGCCACCACGTCGACGAGGTTGCCCTTGGCCGAGACGACGTCCTGGCTGCGCAGGTCGACCGCGCCGAGCCAGGTCTCGTCCGCGGCCAGGTCGGCGGGCTGCGCAGCGACGGTGGGGGAGCCGGTGGGCCGTGGGGATGCCGTGCTGCCGACGAAGCCTCCCGAGCTCGACCCCGAGCCCAGGGTGAACACCAGGACGACGAGGACGAGGGCGAAGGCGGCAAGGGTCGCGCCGACCCCGAGCAGGAAGTTCTTCACGCCGGAACGGTGTCAGCCACGGCTGGGAGCCGGCTGGGAGTCCGCTGGATGCAGCGCCCGCGCCTGCTCGGCCCGCCGGGCGGGCAGGTAGAAGAACGCCCCGAGGATGCTGAGCGCGCCGGCGGTGACCATCGCCGCCTGCAGGCTGGTCCGGTCGGCCATCAGGCCGAGCACCGGCCCGGCGAGCCCGAACGCGAGGAACGCCATCATCGAGTTGATCGACAGCACGGTGGAGCGGTTCTTGGCCTCGGCCTCGCGGTGCAGCAGGGCGGCGTGCGGCGGGCCGTTCATCCCGTGCATCGAGTAGGTGAACAGGTAGGCGGCGACCAGGGCGACCGGGCCGGCGACCAGGCCCATGACCACGGCCCCGAGCGCGTTGAGCACCCGGCCGAGGATGGCAGCCCGGGCCACCCCGACGCGCGCGGAGGTCAGGCCGGCCAGCCACGCACCGATGCTGAACAGGCCCCATCCGGCGGCCGACACCGGGCCGACGAGTGCACCCGCCTCCTGGGCCGACCCGACGAGCTGCTCGAGCCGCAGCGGCATGAACGCCTCGAAGGTGATCATGCCGATCGACCAGAACACCTCGGCGAGCACGAGGCCCATGAGCACCCGGTTGCGCCCGAGCAGGGCGAGCCCGCTCTTGATCACCGTGGGGGTCTCGCGGGCCTCGGCCAGGGCGTGCGAGACGCGGGTGCGTTCGGAGCCCGCGGTGGGGCGCGGCTCCTTCATCACCACCGCCGCGGTGACGAGGTGCACGACGGTGAGCACGGCGGAGACCCACACGGCCAGGTCGAGGGGGGAGGCGTCCGGGTGGCCGAGCACCGTGACGACGGGGTTCCACCAGATGAGGAGCCCGGACAGCACGGCGCCCACCGCGATCGCCCCGCCGAGGATCGACCCGGTGCGCGAGAGCTGCCGGTCGACGTCGGCGCCCGGCGTGGTCTCGTGCACGGTGTCGACGAACCAGGCCTCGAGCGGGCCGGAGTCCAGGGCCCGGAAGGCCCCCATCAGGGCGCCCGCCGCGACGAACGCCCAGAAGCTCTGCGCGAGCGCGTACCCGGTGATCGCGACGACGTTGAGCACCGCGGCGGTGAGGTAGACGGGTCGCCGGCCCACGGCATCCGCGAAGCCGCTCGTGGGCAGCTCGAGGAAGAAGCAGGTCAGGCCCATGACCGAGCCGATCGTGGCGGCCTGCGCGATGGTCAGGCCGCGGCCCGTCTGCACGAGGATGAAGATGCCCACGACGAAGCCCACCGACAGCCAGCGGGTGGTCGTGAGCAGGTAGAGCCGGCGCTCGGCGGAGCGGGGGCTCAGGTGGGCGCTCATCGCCGGTCGCCCCCTCGGGGAGTCTGGTCCATGTCGACCGGGTAGAAGCACACGTAGGCGGCGACCCGCTTGGCCTCGGGGTTGCCCTGGCCGGCCCGCCGGTAGCGCTCGACGACCTCGTCGATCTCGGCGTGCATGGCCACGAGCTGGTCGCTGGTGACGACGATCATCGTGTCGTTCATGCCGGCCGCGTCGATCCACGCGGCCGGCCAGCTGAGCCGCAGGTCGAGCCAGCGACCGAACTTCTCGGTGAAGTGCCGCAGCCAGTCGCGCTCGAGCCAGCCGAAGGCCGACTCCGCGTCGTCGTCGCCGACGAAGTCGCTGGGGTCGAAGTGCGTGACGTCGGCGGCGGCTGCCCACAGCCGCTGCTTGCCGGCCCCCTCACCGGTGTCGGCGACCAGGCCTACGCTCTCGAGCTTGCGCAGGTGGTAGCTCGTGGCGCCGGAGTTCGTGTTGAGCTGGGCGGCCAGGGCGGTCGCCGTGGCGGGGCCGCCCAGCCGCAGCGCACCGACCAGGCGGGAGCGCAGGGGGTGGGCGAGCACCTTGAGCTTGGCGGTGTCGAGCCGCACGTGGGTCTGTGCTTCGGTCATACGTGCACAATACCTGTGCATATTTCCTTTGCACAAGATATGTGCACGAAAAGTGTGCTTGGGCGTTCATGCAGGTCACCGGGGGTGCGGAGGGGGTCAATGGGCGATTTGGGACGCCGGCGGCCGACCCGTAAACTTGAGCACTGTTGTGCCGTGCGCCTCCGACAGGGGTCGTTGGTCCCTGACGGGAGCACTCGGCATACGCCGTTCCCCCATCCTCGAACGATTCAGGACACCTGATGCGTACCTACACCCCGAAGCCGGGCGAGATCACGCGCACCTGGCACGTGATCGACGCGACCGACGTCGTGCTCGGCCGCCTCGCGAGCCAGACCGCGATCCTGCTGCGCGGCAAGCACAAGGCGACCTTCGCCCCCCACGTCGACGTGGGCGACTTCGTCATCATCATCAACGCCGACAAGGTGGCCCTCACCGGCGCCAAGGCCGAGCAGAAGAAGGCCTACCACCACTCCGGCTTCCCGGGCGGCCTCAAGGCCACCTCCTACACCGAGCTGCTCGCCAAGAACCCCGAGAAGGCCATCGAGAAGGCCGTGCGCGGCATGCTGCCCCGCACCACCCTCGGCAAGGCTCAGCTGAGCAAGCTGAAGGTCTACCGCGGCGCCGAGCACCCGCACGCCGCCCAGCAGCCCACTCCCTACGAGCTCACCCAGGTGGCCCAGTGATGACCGAGAACGTGCAGATCGACGAGACCGCCGGCACCGACGTCAACGACGCGCTGGTCACCGAGTACACCTCCGAGTCCGACACCGCCGTCGCCGGCGAGACCGCCCAGCGTCCCCGCGCCACCGCGCCGGGTGCCGCCACCGGTCGTCGCAAGCAGGCCGTGGCCCGCGTGCGCATCGTGCCCGGCACCGGTGAGTGGACCATCAACGGCCGCACCCTGGCGGGCTACTTCCCCAACAAGGTGCACCAGCAGATCGTCAACGAGCCGCTCACCCTGCTCGAGCTCGACGGCTCCTACGACGTGCTCGTGCGCGTGCACGGCGGTGGCCCCTCGGGTCAGGCCGGCGCGGTGCGCCTGGGCGTGGCCCGCTCGCTCAACGGCATCGACGAGGAGCTCAACCGCCCGGCGCTGAAGAAGGCCGGCTTCCTCTCGCGCGACGCGCGCGTCCCCGAGCGCAAGAAGGCCGGTCTGAAGAAGGCCCGCAAGGCTCCCCAGTACAGCAAGCGCTGATCCGGCGTCGGCATCCCCCACTGCTGTGGTGGATGCCGTGCCCGCACCGAAGGCGGCACCCTCTCCCGGGCGGCCGCCTTCGGTGCGCTCGGGAGTAGGTTCGGGACGTATCCACGGAAGGGCACCCCATGTCACGACTCTTCGGCACCGACGGTGTCCGCGGCCTCGCCAACGGCCCGCTCATCACGGCCGAGATGGCCCTGGCCGTCTCCGTCGCGGCGGCGCGCGTGCTCGGCCAGGCCGGGGCCGACCCGGGTCACCGCCCCAAGGCGGTCGTCGGGCGCGACCCGCGGGCCTCGGGTGAGTTCCTGGGG
>Ga0302299_10002069_pt1 | contig 12218 bp, 10 predicted proteins | sample III_Fen_N3_4_FD_198795 | JGI IMG/M metagenome (GOLD analysis project Ga0302299, IMG submission 198795) | Peat permafrost microbial communities from Stordalen Mire near Abisko, Sweden - III_Fen_N3_4 | ecosystem: Environmental > Terrestrial > Soil > Wetlands > Permafrost | place: Sweden: Abisko...
CACCACCGCACGTCGCAGGCGTCCCAGTCCTTGATCGTCGCGTTCAGCTCGCCGCCGACGTACTGGATCGGCTTCTGCACCAGGGGCAGCAGGGCTTCGAGCCGAGGGAACACGGAGTCGACAGACATGGACCCCAGGCTACCGCCGCCCCTCCCCCACCCCTTCCCCCTCATGTTGATCTTGAGCAACACGGGGGCGACACGCCGAATTTCACCCGGTATTGCTCAAGATCAACATGACTGGGCCGAGGGGGTGGGGGTTAGGCCGCGCGGCGCATGTGGACGTTCTGGAGGAGGCCCAGCGCCATCATGGTCGCGAACATCGAGGAGCCGCCGTACGAGACCAGCGGCAACGGCACCCCCGTGACCGGCATGATGCCGAGCGTCATCCCGATGTTCTCGAAGGCCTGGAACGTGAACCAGCAGACGATCCCGGTCGCCATGAGCGTGCCGAACAGGTCCTCAGCCCGGACGGCGATCCGCATGGCCCGCCACAGCACGATGCCGAGCAGGACGATGATCAACCCGGCGCCGATGAAGCCGAGCTCCTCACCCGCGACGGTGAAGACGAAGTCGGTCTGCTGCTCGGGCACGAACTTGCCGTTGGTCTGGCTGCCCTTGAACAGGCCGGTGCCCGACAACCGGCCCGAACCGATGGCGATCGTCGCCTGCTTGACGTTGTAGCCGGCGCCCTGGGGATCGAGATCCGGGTTCGCGAAGGCCGCGAACCGGTTCACCTGGTAGTCCTTGAGGACGCCCAGCTTGATCGCCATCGCCGCCCCGGCGCTGCCGAGCAGCAGCAGGCCGACGATCCAGCGGGTCGGCGTACTGGCGACCGCCAGCACACCCAGGATGATCACGCCGATCACGATCGTGGTGCCCAGATCCGGCTGGAGCATGATCAACGTGATGGGGACCAGAGCGACCCCGAGGGCCGTCGCGACGTCCTTCAACCGCGGCGCGGTCTCGGCGTCCCGCCGCTCGGCAAGCAGCATCGGCAGCGCGACGCACAGAGCCACCTTGGCGAACTCCGACGGCTGGATCGAGAACCCGGCCGGCAGCTGGATCCACGAGTGCGCACCGTTGATGGTCGAACCGACCCCCGGCGCGAGCACCGCGATCAGACCGAGCACCGATGCGATGTACACGAACGGCGCGTACGCCCGCAGCGACCGGTAGTCGAACAGCGCCGTCATGGCACCGAGCACAAGACCCAGCGAGATGTTGATCAGGTGCTTGCGGAGGAAGCCCTGCGGGTCGTGACCGAGGTCGAGCTCCTTCTGCTTGGTCGCCGACCAGACGAGCATCGTCCCGATCGCCAGCAGAGCGAACACCGCGATGGTCAGAACCCAGTCCAGCCGGCGCAGCACCGATTCGCGGTCGATGGCCCGCGAGGCCAGCGAGCGGCCCCGACCACCGAGCCCGGTCACCGGAGAGGGGTACCCCGCGGTCACAGCGGTCCAGCCCGGGAACGCCGAGCCGAGCCTCCGAATGCGGGCCGGTACACCGGCTCAGCCACCGCCGGGGTGCTGCCGTCGCCCGAGGATGAGGGCGTCGCAGGGTTGCTCGAACCCGAGGGCGCGATGGTGCTGACCGGGGGCTTGGGGGCCTTCGACCCCGGCGGAAGGATCCGGCCGTCGTAAGTCACGACGGGCAGACCGACCGGGAGGACGCCGCCGGGCAGGATCGAGAGCTTCGGGTTGGGCGCGGACTTTCCCGCGACCCCCAGGAGCGCCCGATAGATCTGGTTGACGGAGGCACCCGAGGTGAGCGCCCCGGTGCCACCCTGGGTCACCATCATCACGATCGCGTACTTGGGCGCCCCCTTGGGCGCGTTCGCCGGACCGTACGAGGCGAACCAGCCCGTGGTCTGCTTGCCGAGCACCTCGGCGGTACCGGTCTTGGACGCGATGGGCACCAGCGAGGTCGGGAAGTCCTTGAAAGGAGTGCGCCCGGTGCCGTCCGTGGTGACGCCAGGCAAGGTGTCCTGCAGGAAGGCCAACGTGCTCGCCGAGATCGGCAGCTTGCCTTCAGCCTTGGGCGTGAACCGCTTCACGAGCTTGCCGTCCGGACCGATCACTGCTTTCGCGACCTGCGGCTGCCACAGCGTCCCGCCATTAGCGATCGCTGCGTAGATCTGCGCCATCTTGAGCGGGGACAGCAGGGTCTCACCCTGGCCGATGATGAAGTTGACCGCGTCACCGGCTTGGTACGCGCCACCGCTGGGGGCGCAGTTGTCGCGGGCGTACGCCTGCAGCGTCGTCGCCCGCCCGGGGTCAGTCGCGGCAACCTCGGGATACCCGTGCGACGCGCGGTAGCAGTACTCGGCCCGGTTCGCGACCCAGGTGTCGTAGCGGTCCTTACGGGTCAAGATGCTGCCCCGGGCCTCGGACGGCAGGTCGATCCCGGTCTTCTTGTCGACGCCCCACGCGAGGGCCTCGTTGATGAACAGGTCCTTGGCCTTGCTGGGCTTGAGTCCCCCGTCGGCGATCCACTGGGCGAACGCCTGCTGGTAGAAGACGGTGTCGCACGAGATCTCGATCGCCTTCTTCAGGCTGATCCGTCCGCCCGACTCGCCCTCGTAGTTGGTGAACGTCTGCGGCCCCACCTTGAACGAGGAGGGGCAGTCGTAGGGGCCGGCGGCCGAGTAACCGTGGTCGAGCATCGCCGACGACGAGACGACCTTGAACGTCGACCCTGGCGGATAGGTCCCCGACATCGCCCGGAAGCTCAAGGGCTGGCCCGACGCCGCGGACGTCAGGGCTGCGTACTCCTTCGCCGTCGCACCGCCGATCCATACGGACGGGTCGTACGTGGGCACGCTGGCCATCGCCACGACCCGGCCGGTGCTGACGTCGAGGACCACGCCCGACGCGAAGTCGGCGACGTAGTTCTTGTGCGTGTTCTTGTCGTACTGGGAACGGGCCCGAGCGATCGCGTCGAGCAGCTGCTGCTCGAGGACGCGCTGGACGTTGGCGTCGATGTTCGTGACCAGGTTGTCGCCCGGGGTGGCCGGCGTCTCGCTCACGGTTCCGGTCACGCGGCCGCCGTAGTCGATGGCGACCTTCTTGACCCCGGGCAGGCCTCGCAAGTAGTCGTCGTACTGGGCCTCGAGCCCGGCCTTGCCGACCTGGTCCGAGGCGTAGAGCGGATGGTCGGTGCTCTGGCTGGCGCTGACCTCGTCGGCGCTTGCCGGACCGATGTAGCCGAGCAGGTGGGCGGCGTTGGCCTTGCTGGGGTACGGGTACTCGCGGACGGCCTCGAAGTCAGCCGCGACGCCGGGGAAGTCCTCCTGCCGCTCCATGATGCCCAGGGCAACGGCGGGCGCGACGTCCTTGGCCACCGGGATGGGCTGGAACGGCGAGCCGCTCCAGCAGATCGGCGGCTTCTTGGCGTTCTTCTCGCCGCAGAGCTGGATCCGGTCGAGGAGCTCGGGCCCGGTCACCTTCGACTTCTTGGTGGACAACCGCTTGGCCAACGCCCCGAGGACCCCCATCTCCTTCGCCGTCTTCATCCGCTCCAGCACGTTGCGGTCGAGGGTGACCACGAGCGTCGTGCGGTTGCGGACGAACGAGCGTCCCTCGTCGTCAAGGATCTGTCCGCGGACCGCCGTGGTGACGACGTTGCGGACGCCGTTCTTGGTGGCTTCGGACTGGTACTGGTCACCCGTGAGGATCTGCAGGAACCACAGTCGCCCCAGCAGGGTGAGCAGCAGCGACAGCACGAGCACCTGCAGCACCACCAGGCGCAGGCGGGATCGTTCCGTCACGACGGGAGCTCCAACATCAGGGTCAGGGCGGCAGACAGCGCCCACGAGTGCGACGAGCGGCACCGGCCGTGGGTTCCCGTGACGCTCGTCACCTTCGCCCCCGAGCGTACGTCGTGGACACCTCGAAGCGGCGGGCCAGCAGCATCACTCCCGGGACGATGAACGGGCTGAGCAGGACGTCGTACAGCAGCGCCGAGGGCACAGCTGCGAGCATCCCGGACCCGGACACGCCCGGGTCGCCGACGAGAAGACCAGTGGCGGCGTAGCCGACCGTGGCCAGCACGCTGCACCCGGCCACGATCACGATGGGCAGGAACACCGAGCGCTCGGCGGTGTCGCGGAGCCGGCCCGCGACGAGCCCGACCAGGCAGAGCACCAGCGCCCAGCGACCCAAGGCGCCGGACGCTGGGGGCACTATGTCGAGGAGCAGCCCCCCGGCGAAGCCGATGATCAGACCAGCGGTCGGACCCTGCACGAGGGCGAGTGCCACGACCACGAGCAGCACCACGTCAGGCGTGGCCCCGGGCAGCCGCAATGGGGACAGCACCACCGTCTGCAGGACGACCGCGGTACCGAGCAGGACAGCAACCAGCAGGCCGCGGCCGAAGGTCACCGAGTCACGACCTCGATGCCGAGGAGCTGGGTGAGGCCGTAGCGCCCGGTGACGCGGTAGAGCCGGTCGTCGAGCCGGCCGAGGCCGAGGCGCTGGGCGTCGGCCGGGGTGGCAGCACCGAGTCGCGCGGGTCGGTGCGGGGCTGCACCACCACCACGCCGACCAGGTCGAGGGCGGTGAAGTCGACGTAAGGACGGACGGTGCCGCGTTGGGCGACGTCTCCCGCGTTGGCAACGACACTGAGCAGCTCTCCGACCGGAACCCCGCCCGCGAACAAGTCGGACGCCTGCGTGACCAGCCGGTCGCCGATCGACAGCGGGGTCAAGTGGTCGAACGTCGTCAGGGTCATCGGGTCAAGACCGTGGCCCTGTACCGCCCCGATCTCGACGGTCTTCTCGACCCGGATCCCCACCGCGAACTTCGGGTCGATCGCCAGCAAGATCAACGCGGTCGAGGGTGTGAGCGACTTGACCCGTCCGACGAGCCCGTCGCCGTTGATGACCGTCATCCCGACCTTTAGACCATCCTGGCTGCCTGCATCGATCAGGGCGGTCCAGGTGAAGGTCTGCGCCGGGCTCACCGCGATCACCCGTGCGGCCACGATCCGGTACCCGCCCCGGCCGGCCGTACCGAGCAGCTTGTCGAGCTCAGCCAGCCGTGCGGCCGTGTAGTCGTCGGTGCGCACCTGCTGCTTGAGCAGGGCGTTCTCAGCTCGCAGCCGGTCGAGCTCGGCCTGCTGGTCCTGGCCAAGACCGCCGAAGAAGTCACGCACCGGCCGGAAGGCCCCTGAGACGGCTCGCTGCACCGGCGCGAAGACCGAGCTGACCGCTGAACGGAGCCCCCCTACAGGTCCCCCGTTCCCACGGCTATCGAGCGCGATGAACGTGAGCGAGGCCAGCAGGAGGACGACAAGGATGACCCGAGTACGGCCGTTGTCCCTCATCGGTTGGTCCCGCCCCTTCTACGCGCGTCACGGCGACCTCGGCCACGATGGTCGCGCCGCCCTGGAATGCGCCGATCTGGGGCGCTCGGTGGATCAGTGCCGCGGCTCGGAGATCAGCACCTGCTGCAGCGCCTCGAACTCCTCGACGCACTTGCCGGACCCAAGGGCCACGCAGTCGAGCGGGTTCTCGGCGATGTGGATCGGCATGCCGGTCTCGTGCCGGAGCCGCTCGTCCAGCCCCTTGAGCAGGGCCCCACCGCCGGTCAGGACGATCCCGCGGTCCATGATGTCGCCGGACAGCTCGGGCGGGCACTTGTCGAGCGTCGTCTTGACCGCGTCGACCACGGCGTTTACCGGCTCCTCGACCGCCTTGCGGATCTCGTCGCTCGACACGACGATCGTCTTCGGCAGGCCGGTGACGAGGTCGCGGCCGCGAATCTCGGCGTGCGGCTCGTCCGGCATCGGGAACGCAGAGCCGATCGCCATCTTGATCTCTTCGGCGGTGCGCTCGCCCAGCAGCAGCGAGTACTCCTTCTTCACGTACTGGATGATCGCGTTGTCGAGCTCGTCGCCGCCGACCCGGATGCTCTGGGCCGTGACGATGCCGCCGAGCGAGATCACAGCCACCTCAGTCGTGCCGCCGCCGATGTCGACGACCATGTTGCCGGTCGGCTCATGGACAGGCAGTCCCGAACCGATGGCAGCGGCCATGGGCTCTTCGATGATGTAGACCTTGCGCGCCCCTGCGGCGTACCCGGCGTCCTTGACGGCTCGCTGCTCCACGCCGGTGATGCCGGACGGGACGCAGACGACGAGACGGGGCTTGGCCCAGTGGCGACGCTTGTGCACCTTCTGGATGAAGTAGCGCAGCATCCGCTCGGTGGTGTCGAAGTCGGCGATGACGCCGTCCTTGAGCGGACGGATCGCGACGATGTTGCCTGGCGTCCGGCCGATCATGCGCTTGGCTTCCGCACCGACCGCGAGGATGCCACCGGTGTTCTGGTTGATCGCCACCACAGACGGCTCGTTCAGCACGATGCCGCGGCCACGCACGTAGACGAGCGTGTTGGCAGTACCGAGGTCGACGGCCATGTCCCGGCCGATGAAAGACATGTTGTTCGCCATGAGGCAGCGCGGACCTTCCAGGGAGACTCACCCGCGCGGCGCACGTGCCACCGGGTACCACCATGGTAACGGCCGGATAGGTCCCGCCAGAACCCCGAGCGGCTACAGGGCTGGGAAGAACAGTCCGATCTCGCGAGCGGCTGACGCCTCGGAGTCGGACCCGTGCGCGATGTTCTCGCCCATCTCGGTGGCGAGGTCACCGCGAATCGTGCCTGGAGCCGCCTTGATCGGGTTGGTGGCGCCCATCATCGTGCGCCAGGCCTCGATGACGTCCGGGCCCTCGACGACCGCAGCCACCAGCGGACCCGAAGTGATGAACTCCACAAGGCCGGCGAAGAACGGCTTGCCCTCGTGCTCTGCGTAGTGCGCCTGGGCCACCTCGGCGGTGAGGGTGCGCTGCTCGAGCGCGACGATCCGGTAACCGCGCCGCTCGATGCGACTGATGACCTCGCCTGCCAGGCCGCGAGCGACGCCGTCGGGCTTGACCAGGACGAGGGTGCGCTGCGACACGGAAAGCTCCTTGAGTACGGACGAACGGGTGGGCGGATCGACTGCGCAGCCTACCGGGCGGTCACGTGGTCGACTCCGGCGGAAACCTCTGCGCCTGGACGCGGGCGGCCCGGCCCGGCAGCACCAACGCCAGCACCCACAGCCCTCCGAAGATGACCCCGAGGAAGAACATGCCCGGCAGGACGAACCCCGAGGCCAGGACAGCCAGCTGGACCATGGAGCCCAGGACGTAGCCAGCGCGCGAACGCAGCATCCCGGCGGCGACCAGGCACAGCGCGACCAGTGCCAGCCCGCCCCAGACGATCAGGCCCTGGCGACCTTCGGTCAGGGCGAGCGCGGTGGGGATGGCCAGACCCACGACCACGGCCTCGAAGAACAGGACGCTCGCGCACAGCAGCCGCACGCCCGTCAGCCCTTCAGCAGCCGACGGGCATCGCCCGCGGTGACCACGGACCCCGTGACGAGAACGCCGACGCTGCCCAGGTGGCTGGCCTCGTCCGCCCTGGCGATCGCGAAGTCGAGGGCGTCCGGCAGGGTCGCGCAGACCTCGACGCGGTCGGCGCCGAAAACATCCACGGCCACCGCGGCGAGCTCGGTCAGGTCGAGCGCACGCGGCGACAAGGAACGCGTGACGACCAGCTGGTCGAGCACGGGCTCGAGCGCCTCGAGCACCCCGCGAGCGTCCTTGTCGGCCAGCACGGCGACGACACCGATCAGCTGGTCGAACGCGAAGTCCTCGGTGAGAGCCGCAGCAAGGGCCCGTGCGCCGTGCGGGTTGTGTGCAGCGTCGACGAGCACGGTCGGACCACGACGCACGACCTCGAGCCGTCCCGGCGAGGTCACGGAGGCGAACCCGGCCCGCACCTGGTTGACGTCCAGCTGCCCGCGCCCGCCACCCAGGAACGCCTCGACGGCGGCTAGCGCCACCACGGCGTTGCCGGCCTGGTGCGCTCCGTGCAGCGGGAGCAGCACGTCCTCGTACTCGCCGCCGAGCCCGCGGAGCTGAAGCAGCTGGCCACCGACCGCCAGAGTCCGGGCGAGCACCCCGAATTCGAGCCCTTCGCGAGCGACGGTGGCGTCGACGAGCACGGTCTGGCGGAGGAGCACCTCTGCAGCCTCGAGCGGCTGCTGCGCGAGCACGGCGATGCTCTCGGGCTTGATGATCCCGGCCTTCTCGCCCGCGATCTCGGCCACCGTGTCGCCGAGGTAGGCCTGGTGGTCGAGGCTGACCGGGGTGACCACGGCCACGACGGCCTGGGCCACGTTGGTGGCATCCCAGGTACCGCCCATGCCGACCTCGACCACAGCGACGTCGACGGGTGCGTCCGCGAAGACCACGTACGCCAGCGCGGTGAGCACCTCGAAGTACGAGAGCGAGTGCTCGTTGCGCGCGTCGACCAGCTCGAGGAACGGGGCCAGCTCCTGGTACGCCGCGACGAACTTCTCCTCCGGGATCGGCTCGCCCTCCAAGGTGATCCGCTCGGTGATCGACTCGAGGTGGGGGCTGGTGTAGCGGCCCACCCGCAGGCCGAAGCTCCGTAGCAGCGCATCGATCATCCGGGCCGTGGAGGTCTTTCCGTTCGTCCCGGCCACCAGCACGACCGGAACAGCGGCCTGCGGGTCACCCAGCACGTGCAGCAGGTCACGGATGCGGTCGATCGACGGGTCGAGCTGCGACTCCGGCCACCGGGCTGCGAGGGCGGCTTCGACGTCGACCGTGCTCAGGGGCTCCACGAGGGGCGAGTGTACGGCGCGACCGCCCCGAGGGGCTCTCTAGACTGACCTGTCATGACCCGACCGACGTTGCCCGAGAAGCCGACCATCGACGGGCTGGAGGCCCGCTGGGCCGCCCACTGGCAGGAGGCCGGCACGTACCGGTTCGACCGGTCGGCTGAGCGTGCCGACGTGTACTCCATCGATACGCCGCCACCCACTGCGAGCGGCACCCTGCACGTCGGACACGTCTTCTCGTTCACGCACACCGACACCATCGCCCGGTTCCAGCGCATGCGCGGACGGCAGGTCTTCTACCCGATGGGCTGGGACGACAACGGGCTGCCCACCGAACGCCGGGTCCAGGTCTACTACGGCGTTCGCTGCGACCCCTCTCTGCCGTACGACCCCGACTTCACTCCCCCGGAGAAGCCGGGCAAGCAGCAGCTCCCGGTCTCACGCGGCAACTTCGTCGAGCTATGCCGCGAGCTCACCGCCCTCGACGAGGTCGCGTTCGAGGAGCTGTTCCGCCGCCTCGGGCTGTCCGTCGACTGGGCGCTGCAGTACGCGACCATCGACGCACGCTCACGCACCGTTGCGCAGCGGGCGTTCTTGCGGGCATTGGCCCGCGGCGAGGCGTACCAGGCCGAGGCACCGACCCTGTGGGACGTCACGTTCCGCACCGCGGTGGCGCAGGCCGAGCTCACCGACAAGGAGCAGGACAGCGCATACCACCGGGTGGCGTTCCACCGGGGCGGCGGCGAGACGATCGAGATCGACACCACCCGTCCCGAGCTGCTGGCCGCGTGTGTGGCCCTCGTCGCACACCCCGACGACGAGCGTTACCAACCGTTCTTCGGGACGTCGGTCACCACGCCGGTCTTCGGCGTCGAGGTTCCGGTGCTCGCGCACCACCTGGCCCAGGCCGACAAGGGCACCGGCATCGCGATGGTCTGCACGTTCGGCGACACCACCGACGTGACCTGGTGGCGCGAGCTGCAGCTGCCCACCCGCGCCATCCTCGGCCGGGACGGGCGGGTCATGGCCGATCCTCCCCCGGGCCTGAGCTCCACGGCCGGCCTTGCGGCGTACGCGCGGCTGGCGGGCAGCACCGTCTTCACGGCGAAGCAGACCATGGTCGAGCTGCTCCGCGAGTCGGGCGAGCTGATCGGTGACCCGCGCCCCATGAAGCACCCGGTGAAGTTCTACGAGCGCGGCGACAAGCCGCTCGAGATCGTCGCCTCGCGGCAGTGGTACATCCGCAACGGAGGTCGCGACGCTGACCTGCGAGCACGGCTGGTGGCCCGGGCTTCGGAGATCACCTGGCACCCAGCGTTCATGCAGTCGCGCTACGAGAACTGGGTCGAGGGCCTCAACGGCGACTGGCTGGTCAGCCGCCAGCGGTTCTTCGGCGTCCCGTTCCCGGTGTGGTACCGGCTGGACGCGAACGGCGAGCCGGACTACGACCACCCGGTCGTGGCGACCGAGGACAGCCTCCCGGTCGACCCGTCGTCCGACTGCCCGCCAGGCTTCACCCCGGCTCAACGCGGAGTCGCAGGCGGCTTCATGGGCGACCCGGACGTTCTCGACACCTGGGCGACGTCGTCTTTGTCGCCCCAGATCGCCGGCGGGTGGGAACGAGACCCAGACCTGTTCGCGCGGGTCTTCCCGATGGACCTGAGGCCGCAGGGTCACGACATCATCCGCACCTGGCTGTTCTCAACCATCGTGCGGTCGGACGCCGAGTTCGACTGCGTCCCCTGGCACCATGCGGCCATCTCCGGCTGGATCCTCGACCCCGACCGCAAGAAGATGGGCAAGTCCACCGGGAACGCGCTGACTCCGCTCGGCATCCTCGAGGAGCACGGCTCCGATGCCGTCCGCTACTGGGCGGCGAGTGGTCGCCCGGGCACCGACACGGCATTCGAGACCGGTCAGATGAAGATCGGGCGCCGCCTGGCGATCAAGCTGCTCAACGCCAGCAAGTTCGTCCTGTCGTTCGATGCGACTGCCGAGGCCACGGACCCGGCCGAGATCACCGAGCCGGTCGACCGCGCCTTGCTGGCCGGGCTCGCCCGGGTCGTCGCCCGCGCGACCAAGGCGTTCGAGTCCTACGACTACACCCGTGCCCTCGAAGTCACCGAGACGTTCTTCTGGAGCTTCTGCGACGACTACGTCGAGCTGGTCAAAGAGCGGGCGTACGGGGGTCAGGGATCGGCGCCCGAAGCGTCAGCGAAGGCGACGCTGGCTACAGCACTGTCGGTGCAGCTCAGGCTGTTCGCGCCCATCCTTCCGTTCGTCACGGAGGAAGTGTGGTCGTGGTGGCGCGAAGGATCAGTGCATCGAGCGGCCTGGCCGGACGCCGAAACCCTGGCCGAGCTCGCCGGCGACGGCGACGCCGACTTGCTCGGCCCGGTCGCCACGGTGCTGACTGCGGTCCGTAAGGCCAAGTCCGAGGCGAAGGTGTCGATGCGCGCCCGCGTCGAGCGGGCCGTGGTCGCAGGACCGGCGGAGTCGGTGGCGCAGGTTGCGCTGGCCGACGCCGACCTGCGTGCCGCCGGCTGCATCGCGACCCTCGCGCTCGAGCCCGGCGGTGAGGTGCTGAGCGTCGTCGTCCAGCTGGCCGAGCCTTCCCCCGAGAGCTGACCACCGCCGCTGCACCGCGACTGACCACCGACGAATGGGTGGCCATGTCGATCAAGTAGGCCCTCGAACCAGTCGAAGTCTCGGGCAACGACTTCTGCTGGAGCGAGGACACCATGGGTAACAACACGTTCGGCGGGTCGGGGTCGGGCCGCTCCGCGGACGACTCCTCCTACGGCTTCTTCGCGGGCAAGGGTGCCGGCGAGGGCGGCTCCTCTTTCGGCGGGCCCTCGACGTTCGGCGGAGCCTCGACGTTCGGCGGTGCACCTCCCACCTCGGCGCCTGCACCGAACGGGCCGGCGTTCGGGGCGCCCACATACGGCCCCGGCACTCCGTCTGGTTCAGGGGCGTTCGGTGCACCCAGCTCGACGGTTGCGGGCGCGGCGTCGACGGGACGCTCCACCCGGACGAAGGTCGGAGCAGCGCTGCTCGGTCTGTTCGTCCTCGGCAGCGCGTTCTCCGGGTACCGGTACTTCCAGCACCACCGCGCGATCACCATCCCGACGTCCCTCGGCGGGTTGCCGAAGTCTTCCGACGCGCGCTACACCTCGGTCCTCGACCTGGCCAAGAAGTCGGTGCAGGACAAGAACCCCGACTTCAATCTCGACGCCGCCGTGTACGCCGGTCCGAAGGCGGCTGCCTTCCTGCTGGTCGGACGCGGCGACGTGAACGTCGGCGAGGAGCTGTCGGCGATCGACGGCGCCACCCAGCAGGTCGGCGCCAACACCTGCGTCGTGGAGACTGACAAGTCTGCGGTCGCGTGCCTGCGCACGGGCGGTCAGCTCACCGTGATCGTCTTCACCGGCTACGTGAAGGGCGACCTGACCCAAGCCTCGAAGATGGTCGACGAAGCCTGGAGCCAGCAGTAGCACCAACCGCGGCACGGGTGCGGCGGCTGAGTTC
>Ga0302299_10002070_pt1 | contig 12216 bp, 10 predicted proteins | sample III_Fen_N3_4_FD_198795 | JGI IMG/M metagenome (GOLD analysis project Ga0302299, IMG submission 198795) | Peat permafrost microbial communities from Stordalen Mire near Abisko, Sweden - III_Fen_N3_4 | ecosystem: Environmental > Terrestrial > Soil > Wetlands > Permafrost | place: Sweden: Abisko...
GTACACGCCGACGCGCCGCCCCCGCGGCGCCGGCCGCTGGAGCCACTCGGCGGCCGCGTCGTGGGCCGTGCGTCGTCCCTGGGGCGAGAGATGGTCGAACAGGAACGCCACGAACAGCGGGTGCTCGTCTGCCTCGGCGGCAGCCGCCGCAGGCGCGGCCGAGTCGGCGGGGGCTTGCTCGCCGGGAGCGAGCGGCGTGCGCCGCACGCTCGCCAGGTCCACCAGCCGCAGGGAGAGCACGTCCTGCGCGGCGCGGTCCTCGAGGACTTCGATCTCTGCCTTCTTGAGATCGCGGACGAGCCGGCCCTTCCTGTCCCGCACCACCAGGTCGACCGCGACGCGCGCTGCCGCGATCTCGCCGACGTCCGCCGGTCCACGCGGCGTCTCGGCTGGTGCCGGTGCCTGCTGCTGGGCCGAGGCGAGAGTGGTCAGGGCAAGCGCCGCTGCGAGAGCGGCCACGGAACGCATCGGCACCTCCACGTGCAGTTCCTTCCGATGCTACACCCGTGCGGCGCCCGGGCCGCGCGATCCACGACACCGCGCCCGACCGGAACTACACTCCCGTCCATGAAGACACTGCCTGACGGCGCGAGAGTCGAAAGGGGGGAGGGCGGCCTCGAGCGGCTCGTGCTCGCCGGGGCCGAGGGCGAGGGCTGCGTGTACCTGCACGGGGCGCACGTGGCGCACTTCCAGCCGAAGGGCGCGCGGCCCGTGCTGTGGGTGAGCCGGAAGAGCCAGTTCAGCGCAGGCAAGCCGATCCGCGGCGGCGTCCCCGTCTGCTTCCCGTGGTTCGGGCCGAAGGCCGGCGAGCCCGCCGCGCCGGTGCACGGCTTCGCCCGCCTGCGGCCCTGGTCGCTCGAGGATGTCGAGCCCGACGTTTCCCGCGGCCTGCGCGCCGCGCTGAGGCTCGGCTCCGACGACGAGACGCGTCGCTACTTCCCGCACGACTTCGTGGCGCGGCTGCTCGTCACCGTCTCGCGCGTCCTGCGGCTGGAACTCGAGGTGCGCAACACCGGCGCGACACCTTTCCGCTTCGAGGAGGCCCTGCACAGCTACTTTGCCGTGGGAGACTCGCGTCGGCTGGCGATCAGCGGCCTCGAGGGGGCCGGCTATCTCGACAAGGCGGACGCCATGGCCCGCAAGACGCTCCTTGCGCCGCTTGCGATCACGGGCGAGACCGACCGCGTGTTCGGCGGCCACACCGGCAGGATCGCGATCGACGATCCCGTGTGGGGCCGTCGCATCGGCATCGCCCGCACCGGCTCGAAGACGGCCGTCGTCTGGAATCCCTGGGTCGCGAAGGCGAAGGCGATGCCGGACTTCGGCGACGACGAGTGGCCGGAGATGGTGTGCGTCGAGTCCGCGAACGCCCTCGACGACGCCGTCACGCTCGAGCCGGGCGCGTCGCACCCGCTGACGACGACGATCGAGTTGGTCTAGGTCTCCGGCATCGACACTGAGCGCCTCGTGCGGGCCGCGCGCTCGATGGCCTCGAGCAGCATCGAGCACCATAATGGCGGTGACACGGAGGGACGCATGCGCCGGTTGACGCTCGTCGCCGCTCTCGTCGTTCTCGGGTTACCCGGCTGCCAGAAGGGCGACAAGCTGACCGCGCCGGCGCTGGTGGCCACGTGTGGCGCGCAGCCGACGACGGGCCTGGCGCCGCTGAGCGTGACGTTTCAGCTGACGGTGTCCGGGGCCGAGGGACCGTTCCAGGTTGTGGTGAGCTACGGCGACGGCCAGAGCGGCACGAACCCCGACCTGCCGCACCCCTACGCGACGAGCGGCGTCTTCACAGCCGCGTTCACGGTGACGACGGCGACGCAGAGCGCCCGCTGCTCCACGACCGTGGCCGTGCTGCCGAGCGCCGTCCCGTCGCCGCCGTCCGGCTCGAACCGGCCGCCGACGCCTTCCTACAAGTCGACGCCCGCCGCCAGCGGTTCGACCGTCAGCGGCACGGCGCCGCTCGCCGTCCGCTGGAACATGTGCGCGACCACCGACCCGGACCAGGACCTGCTGTACTTCCTGATGGACTTCGACGGCGACGGGCGCTTCGACTCCGGAGGCACGACCGGCGCGCACTGCCGGAAGGATTACGTGTACGCGGCCGGCACCTACCGCCCGAGGCTGTGCGTGCACGACATGACGGCCTCCGGCGAGGCGCTGCACGACGACCAGTGCCGGACGTTCACGGTGCTCGCGACACCTTAGCGGCGCCTGCCTGCTTCAGCCAGCGTCATTCCGAGGAGCGCGACAGCCCGAAAGCGCGGCGTGTCATTCCGAGGAGCGCGGCCGCGTCGGGCGACGAGGAGTCCGCCGTCCCGTCTGGTCACAGGCGGAGGAGACGTGCGAGCGGGTTGCCGGCTGCAACCGGCCATCGCAAGGGGCGCGAGGGGTCGCGTCCGCGCCCTCCGTGGTCACTGGTTACCGCCACAACGGACGGCCGTCTCTACGGCGCCAGCAGTCCGCGCTTCTTCAACTGCATCTCGGCCAGCCGCCGGGCCTCCGGGCCCCACGCGCCCTGGCCGCGCAGCAGCATCGCGAACAGCGTCGGCTTCCCGTCCTTCTCGACCCAGCCGACCCACCAGCCGTGGTCGGGCGCCGAGTCGCCAGCGCACGAGCCGGTCTTGCCACGATAGACGAGCGACGGCGTGCGCTCCTGCACGAGGATATCCCGCACGATCCGCTGCGAGCGTTCGGAGAACGGCAGCTTCGACACGCGCAGCCGGTCGAGGAACGCGATCTGCTCCTCGGGCGAGATCCTGAGCGAGCGGCCCAGCCAGAACGTGTCGATGCCGCTTGAGGTGTCGGCGTTGCCATATGGAATGGCGGAGACCGACTTGCGCATGCGCTCGACGCCCACGCGTCGGGCCAGCTCCTGGTAGTACCAGACGGCCGACACCTTGATCGCGCTCGCGAGCGAGTGGTCGCGGTTCCACTCCTCGCGATCGCGCTTCACGCCGTCCCACTTGAGGACGAAGCCCTCGTCGGCGATCACGCCGGTCTCGAGGCCGATCAGCGAGTTCGGGATCTTGAACGTCGAGCAGGGCGAGAGCCGCTCGGCGCAGAGCGTGCCGACTCGCTCCAGCGGGGCGGTCGCACCGCCTTCCTGGAGGAGGAAGCAGCCCTCGCGGCCACCGAACACGTCGGCGGCGGTGGCGGCGGCCGGTGCGTCGCCCGCATGAGCGAGGCTGGAAGCCACGAGCGCGGCGCCAAGGACGAGAACGAAGAGGACGCGGTCTGTTGTCAGACGCATGGGCGGGGACTATAGACGCATCGAGGTGGCGATGCAGCAGCGGATCATGGCCGGCCTCCTCGGAGCCGTCGCACTGGTGCTGTGGCTGGCGCTCGTAGCACCGGCATCCGCGCAAACCCCCGTCTTCCCGACGCAGTCGCCGCTGCCGACGCGCCGCACGTTCGCGATCGTGTTCGACGACCTGCACATCGGCGACATCAACATCGCGCAGGCGAAGAAGGCCGTCGAGGCGTTCGTGGCGAAGCAGATCCTCCCCGGCGACCGCCTCGTGCTGTTCACGACTTCGCGCGACGAGGCGTCGGGCCGGACGTTCGAGGCCCGGGAGCCGTTCCGCGTCGAGCCGCCGGCGGCTGTCCAGGCGAAGCCACCTTCGTCTTGAGGGAGCGCAGGGGCGGGACCGGGATGCCGCGGGCCGAGGACTCGACGAGCGCGCCCAGGCGGCTCTCGCGCGTCTCCTCGCGCTTCGCGCTCATCACCCAGAACGCGCAGGAGCGCCGGTACCAGGGAGCCTGCGCCTGGAACCAGGCCCAGGCCGACGCGTTCGCACGGAAGCGTTTCGTGAAGGCCGGCGGAAGCTCCGCGGGCCGCGACTCGAACGAGTAGCCGGCGCTGTCGGCGGTCCGTGCTTCGAACGCGGCGAGGCCCGTCGCGTGCATCCGGCCCTCGGCCACCAGCTCCTTCGCCCGCCGAACGTTCACGGCGCTCCAGCGGCTGCGCGGCTTGCGCGGCGTGAAGCGCACCGAGAAGCTGTCGGCGTCGAGCGAGCGGCGCACGCCGTCGATCCAGCCGAAGCACAGCGCCCCGTCGAGCGCGTCCTTGTACGTGAGGCCGCGGTGGCGGGCGTGGACCTTGAAGAGCCGCAGCGGCAGCTCCGGTGTGTCACCCCCGTGCTCTTCCAGCCAGGCGCGGAACGCGGCGGCGGACGCGAAGGCTCTCGGTGTCATGGCGGCCCCCTGGTCTCCCTCAGGCTAGCGCATTCTCTCGCCGTCCCGCGTCGCGCTCGCGGCCCGTCTCCGGGCGGTCCGCCGGCGGAGGCCGCCGGAGCTTGCGCTGGAGCGACCGGCTGCTAGGCTACAGGGTTTACGACCGGCACGAACCGAGGAGAAAGCCCTTCATGAAGCGAATCCTGACCGTCGCACTCGCCGTCCTGTCCGTCGCACCAGCGTTGCGGGCCGACGAGCGCGCGATGAACCTCGCGATCGGCGACCCCGCGCGCAAGGACAAGGAGGCGGCCGTCGTGCTCGACGGCGTCAGCGACGCGGCGCGCGGCGACGTGGTGACGCCGCCGGAGCTGGCGGCGCGGCTCGACGGCGTGAAGCTGCTGTTCGTGGGCGAGAGCCACACGGACATGGACTTCCACCGAGTGCAGCTGCGCGTGATCCAGGAGCTGCACAAGCGCGGGCGGCAGGTCCTGGTGGGCCTCGAGATGTACCCGGTCACCGAGCAGGCGTCGCTCGACCGCTGGCACTCGGACAAGTCCCTCACCGAGGAGGGCTTCGTTCGCGACTCCCACTGGTACAAGAACTGGGGCTACCACTGGAACTACTATCGGGACATCTTCCTGTTCGCGCGCGAGAACGGGATCCCGATGTTCGGCGTCAACGTGCCGCGGCCGGTGGTGCAGACGATGCGCGCGAAGGGCTACGACGCGCTCACGCCGGAGCAGAAGACGATGCTGCCCTCGCGCATCGACACCGGCAACGTCGAGCACCAGAAGCTGTTCCGGGCCTTCTTCGGCGCTTCCGACTCGCTGCACGGGCACATGTCGGACACGATGTTCCAGGGCATGTACCGGGCGCAGTGCACCTGGGACGCCGCGATGGGCTGGAACGCGCTGCAGGCTCTGCAGAAGCACGGCGGCGAGAAGGCGATCGTGGTCGTGCTGATCGGGGCCGGGCACGTGGCCTACGGCCTCGGCGCCGAGCGCCAGGTGAAGCTGTGGTACCCGGGGAAGACCGCGTCCGTGATCCCCGTGGCCGTGGCCGACGACGAGCACCCAACGCCGGTCGGGAAGGTGCAGGCTTCGTACGCGGACTTCGTCTGGGGCCTGCCGCGCACCGCCGACCCGATCTACCCGAGCCTCGGCCTGTCGACGCCGGAGCAGAAGAGCGGCGAGCACTACCACGTGATCATGGTCGCCGAGGACTCCCCGGCGGCGGCCGCGGGATTCCAGCTCGACGACGAGATCGTGTCGATGGACGGCGTGCCGTACACCGACAAGGAGGTCTCGAACCGGATGATGTCGGAGAAGCGCTGGGGCGACGCGCTCGTCTACAAGGTGCTGCGCGGCGGCAAGGAGCTGACGCTGACCGCGTACCTTCGGCGCGCGCTGCCGAAGGCTCCCGCCGACGCGGCGAAGCCGGCCGACACGCCTGTGGCGCCGGCCCCGCCGAAGGCGGACGCGAAGCCGTCCGGGGGCGCGCAGTGATGCGAGCAGCCGGGCTCGCGCTTGCGCTCGCGCTGTTGTCATTTCGAGGAGCGCCGGCCCTGTCGGGCGCCGAGGAATCCGCCAGCGGATCCCTCGGGACCCGGCCCGCCGAAGTCCTTCGGGATGACAAGGCCGCAGCCTCACGGGATGACAAGGCCGCTCGCGTGCGACACGCCATGCAGGTGACGCTCGACCCCGCACGGCGCTGGCTCTCGGTGGCCGACACGCTGACGATCCCCGCCCGGTCCTCCGGAGGAGCTTCGTCCGGTCCCGCTTCGTCATCCCGAGGAGCTTCGGTCGCGGCGGGCGACGAGGGATCCGCCGTCCCCGTCGACTTCCTGCTGAACTCCGCCCTGAAGCTCACGTCCTCGGAGCCCGCCGTGGCCGAGGTCCCGCTCGCCTCCGGCGGCGCCGCCCGCTTCTTCGGCATCAACGCCGCGCCCGACGACCTCTTCGCCGCCGGCAAGCTCAAGCGCTACCGCGTCACGCCGCCCGCGAGCGGCGTCGTGCGCGTCGCCTACGAGGGCGCGTTCGACTTCGGCCTCTCGGACCAGAAGGAGGAGTACACGCGTGGCTTCCGCGAGACGACTGGCATCGTCTCGGCGCAGGGCGTGTACCTCTCCGGCAACGGCTACTGGTACCCCTCGCTCGGCCGCGACCTCGTGGAGTACGAGCTCGAGGTGAAGCAACCGGAGGCCTGGCACGTGATCGCCGCCGGCAACGGCACCTCGCGCGACGCGCAGGGCCGCGCGCGCTGGGAGTCGCACGGCGCGATCGACGAGATCACGCTCGTCGGCGGTCCGCTCACGGTCTACCGCGATTCGGCGGGCTCGGCCGAGGCGCTCGTCTACCTGCGCCAGAAGGACGACGCGCTGGCGGCGAAGTACCTGCAGGCGACGGCGCAGTACGTCGAGCTTTACCGTGGCCTGATCGGCCCGTACCCGTACGGCAAGTTCGCGCTCGTCGAGAACTTCTGGGAGACGGGCTACGGCATGCCGTCCTACACGCTGCTCGGCTCGCAGATCATCCGCTTTCCCTTCATCCTGACCTCCTCCTACCCGCACGAGATCCTGCACAACTGGTGGGGCAACTCGGTCTTCGTGGACTACGAGACCGGCAACTGGTGCGAGGGGCTGACGGCCTACATGGCCGACCACCTGATCCAGGAAGAGCGCGGTAAGGGCGAGGAGTACCGGCGCGACACGTTGCAGAAGTACCGCAGCTACGTGAAGGACGGCCGCGACTTCCCGCTGCGCGAGTTCCGCTCGCGCCACAGCGCGGTCACGGAGGCGGTCGGCTACGGCAAGACCCTGATGGTCTTCCACATGCTGCGGCAGAAGCTGGGAGACGAGGGCTTCCGCAAGTGGGCCGCCCGCTTCTACCGGGAGCAGAAGGGGAAGCAGGCCTCGTTCGCGGACGTGCGCCAATCCATGGAGGCGGTGGCGGGAGAGGACCTGGGCCGCTTCTTCGCCGACCACGTGGGCCGGCCGGGCGCCGCGCGGCTCAAGGCCACGCTGTCCGACCTGCGCGACTCGACCGGCGACGGTTACGACGTCGCGTTCGTGCTCGAGCAGGCGCAGGACGGCGAGCCGCTCGCGCTCGACGTGCCGATCGTCGTGCAGACGACGGGGAAGCCGGTGAGCGCCGTCGTCCACCTGAGCGGACGCATGGCGGCGACGACCGTGCGCACGGACGCCGAGCCGGTGGCGCTGCACGTCGACCCATCCTTCGACGTCTTCCGGCTGCTCGACCCGCGCGAGACGCCGACCTCGATCGGCCAGATCTTCGGCGAGCCGAAGATCCTCGCGGTGCTCCCGGCGGGCGCGCCCGCCGCCGAGCAGGATGGCTATCGCAAGCTGATCGAGGGCTGGCGCAGCGACAGCCACCAGCCGGAGATCAAGACGGACGCCGAGGTGGGCGAGCTGCCGAAGGACCGCGCCGTCTGGCTGCTCGGCCGCACGAACGCGCTCGCCGCGAAGCTGTTCGCCTCGGGCAGCGACTACACGCTCGACGGCCAGAAGCTCGTGGCCGACCGCGAGTCGCTGCCGCTGGCCGGCCATTCGGTCGTGCTGGTGCGCCGCCATCCGGCCAATCTCGAGAAGGCGATCGGCTGGATCTTCGCCGACGGCGCGGCGGCGCTGCCGGGCCTCGGCCGCAAGCTGCCGCACTACGGCAAGTACTCCTACCTCGGCTTCGAGGGCGACGAGCCCACGAACGTGCTGAAGGGCCAGTGGACGGCCACCGATTCGCCGCTGCGCCTCGACCTGCGGCCCTCGGCCGAGCGGTCGAACGCCGTGGCTGCGCTCGTGCTGCCGGCGCGCCACGCGCTGGCGGAGCTGCCGCCCGTCTTCTCGCAGAAGGCGCTGCTCGAGCACGTGCAGTGGCTCTCGGCGCCCGAGCGCGAGGGCCGCGGCGTGGGCACGAGGGGCCTCGATGCGGCCGCGGACTACGTGGCCGCCCAGTTCAAGTCGATGGGCCTGCAGCCGGGCGGCGACGGCGGCACGTACTTCCAGGCCTTTGCGGCCGCGAAGACGCCGACCGGTGCGCCGGCCACGCTGCGCAACGTGATCGGCGTACTGCCGGGCACGAAGGCCGAGTGGCAGGGACAGTCTGCGATCCTCAGTGCGCACTACGACCACCTCGGCAGCGGCTGGCCCGACGTGCACAAGGGCGACGAGGGCCGGGTTCACCCCGGCGCCGACGACAATGCGAGCGGCGTCGCCGTGATGCTCGAGCTGGCGAAGGCGCTCGCCTCCGGCGAGAAGCCCCAGCGCACGACCGTGTTCATCGCGTTCGCCGGCGAGGAGGCGGGGCTGCTGGGCTCGAAGCATTACGTCGAGCACCCGCTGTTCCCGCTCGCGAAGACGATCGGCGTGATCAACCTCGACACCGTGGGCCGGCTCTTCGACAAGAAGGTCTCGGTGCTCGCGACCGGCAGCGCCAGCGAGTGGCAGCACATCTTCCGCGGCGCCGGCTTCGTCACCGGGGTCGAGGGCCGGATGATCCCCGACGCACTCGAGTCCTCCGACCAGAAGAGCTTCATCGACAAGGGCGTGCCGGCGGTGCAGGTCTTCACCGACCCGCACGCCGACTACCACCGGCCCGGCGACACCGCCGAAAAGATCGACGGGGCGGGGCTCGTGAAGATCGCCACCTACGTGAAGGAGGGGATCGGCTACCTCGGCGAGCGTGCCGAGCCGCTCACGAACACGATCGCGTCGATGAAGGGCGCCACCCCGGCCGCCGCGCCGCCCGCGGGCGCTGCGACGGCGGGGCAACCTCCCGCGGCGGGCGCCCGTCGCGTCAGCTTCGGCACGATGCCCGACTTCGAGTTCGCCGGCCCCGGTGTCAGAGTCGCGGGCGTGACGGCGGGCTCGCCCGCGGAAAAGGCCGGCGTCAAGGACGGCGACATCCTGCTGAGGATCGACGGCAAGGACGTCGCGAACCTGCAGGGCTTCTCGACGATCCTGCGCGGGCTCGTGCCGGGCCAGACCGTGAAGACGATCCTGAGCCGGGCGGGCGCGGAGCTGACGCTGGACGTCACCGTGGTCGAACGCTAGGCGCTGCGCCCGTGGAGGGACTACCGGCCGACCCCGCGCCGACGGCGAGCGGAACCGACAGAAACGTCTTGGACGGAGCATGGCGCGTCTGCTATCGTAGATCATATGAAGACGATATCGGTTTCGGTATCGAAGGACGACTATGAGGCCTTCCGGCGTGGCTCACGCCGCGTCAAGCGTCCAATCGCGCAGCTGATTCGCGAGGCCATGGCGGTCTACCGCAAGGAACGGCTGGAGGAGAAGAACCGCCTCGTCGAGCTGCCGGCCCTCGTCGGTCATCGGCCGCTCTGCACCCTCCCGACCCGCGCCGAGATCTACGGGGAGATCTTCGACGAAGAGACCTCGGCCCGGTGAAGCGCGGGCTCGACACGAACGTTCTCGTCTACGCCCACGTGGCGTCGCTCCCGGAGCACGGTGTGGTCAGGGAGTTCCTGGCCGGGCAGCTCGCCCGAAGGGACGTCACGCTGTTCGTGACCCCCTCGGTGCTGCACGAGTTCGTGCACGTGGTGAGCGACCCGCGGCGCTTCGAGCCGCCGGTCGCCATGGGCGAGGCCCTCGCCCTGGCGCGGCTCTATCTCGGGCGGGCCAACGTCGAATGCGTGGCGACGGACGCGGACGCGCTCGCGGAGGCCTTCAACCTCGTCGATCGGCACCGTCTCGGCCGCAAGCGGTTGGCCGACACCCTCCTCGCGGCGACCCTCCTCCGCCATGGCGTGCGGCAGCTCGTCACCTGCAACCGGAGCGACTTCGAGGTGTTCTCGGCCCTCCAGGTCATCGACCCGCGGGAAGCCGCCGCTTCCTGAAGGCTGCGGGTCGCGGGATCGCGACGGTCATCGTCTACGGAGCTGTCGCCGCCGTGAACCGGCGCGCCTCGACGAGCTCGGCGCGGCCGGGGCTGTCGGCGCGTTCGCAGACCTTCAGCAGCCTGGCGTAGTGCTTCGTGGCCGTCGCTCGATCGCCGGCTTGCGCCGCGGCGTGCGCGGCACCGGCCAGGGACCGGTAGCGGTCGGGCTCCCTCTGCAGCGTCGCCTCGAGCTCCCGCAGCGCCGCCGCCGGTTGGCCGGCGTCCAGCAGCATCTCGCCCAGCAGCTCACGAGCCGGCGCGATGGGTCCGGGCGTCATGGCGTTCTTCTCGGTCGCGTCTTCCATCTCGGCCGCCGCGCGCATCTCGGTCAGCGCATCCGCGGTGCGGCCCTCGGCGCGCGCGAGCCAGGCCGCGGCGCTGCGCCGCTCGATCTCGACCTGGTCGGCCCAGTAGCCCTCGCTCGCGGCGGTGAGCCGATCGCGGAGCTGCTGGAGTGAGTCGATCGCGGACCGCGCGGCTGCGCGGTCGCCGAGGTGCGCGGCGCCAAGGGCGCGGGCGAAGTACGTCATGGCATCCGTCTGCGGGAATCGGCTCGGGTGCGGCTCGAGCTTCGCGGCCTCGCCCCATTCCCGGCGTTCGAGCGCCCAGCGTGCAGGAATCGCGGCCAGCGCGAAGACGCCGGCCACACCAGGTGCAGCGGAGCCGATCGCTTCGGGATCGAAGCGCGCCGCGATCCCCGGCAGCGAGTCCACGAGGCGCTTCGCGGCTGCGTCCTGGCCGGTCTGCAGGTACGCATAGGCCTGGTAGTCGGTCGCGTGCAGCTCCTCGGCGGCGGCGCCGTCGCGCCTGGCGGCCGCGGCCGAGGCGATGTTCGTGTCGATCGACTCCTGCCAGTAGCCCATGCGCGTGAACGTGTGCGACGGCATGTGCAGCGCGTGGGGGGCCGAGGGCGCGATCCGCGCGTAGCGTCGCGCGGCCTCGAGCGCCCGCGGCGCGAGCGCGGGCACGTCGTAGCTGTGGATGATGTAGTGCGCGAGCCCGGGGTGGTCGGGGTGCGTGGCGAACAGCTTTTCCAGGATGTCGCCCGCCTTCAGCAGGTCGGCGTAGGTCTTGTCCGTCGGCGGCACCGCCTGCGCGAGGGCGAGCGCGTAGAAGATCGAGGCCTCCATGTCCTCGGCATGGCCCGCCGCCAGCGTCGCCATCGCGTCGCGATAGGCGAGCACCCGCGTCTGCTGGTCCCGGTGCTCGGGGTCGCGGTACAACTCGGCCGCGGCGGCGATGTACCCGCGTTCGCGCTCTGTCCTGGCGCCGGCCCGGTTGGCCCGCGCGATCGCGTCCTGGCCCCGCCGGATCTGCGCCGGCGCCTTCTGCCCGGCCGCGAAGGGATTGCCCCAGGAGCCGAGGGCCAGGCCCCAGTAGGCGATCCCGCAAGACGGGTCCGTGGTTCCGACGGCCTCGAACGCCTGGTTGGCCGGCGCGAACTCGAACGAATGCAGCAGCGCCACCGCGCGATCGAACTGCGGTTGCGCGGCCGCGCTGCAGGAGGTGGCGAAGCTGACCGTACCGAGGTGCTCGGCCGACCCCGACCCGTGCTCGTGCTCCTGGCCCGCGGCCACGTGCGAGAGCGTCAACAGGGCGAGCGCCGCCCCGGTCCCGACGCGGAGGATTGGCATGAGCGAGTGTAGCCCAGCCCAGCCGACACAAGCCCAGGGATACTCCCTGCTGCAGGGGTTGGCGTAACCTCGACGTGTGTGGAGACAATCATGAAGCAGGGAGGCCGGCAAGCCTGATGTCGCATCTCCACGGACGGCCGCTCGGGAGGGGTGTCGTGCGCAGTCGCGGTCTCGCTCTGCTGGCCGTTGCCGCTGTCTGGATCGGTGGCTGCGGCAACGCCTCGCGCCCCCCCGACCCCACTCCTACGCCCACGCCGGCGCTCGTCGTCGCACGCCCCTTCGGGCTCAAGGTCCCGGCCGGCTACACGACGGCCGTCGCCACGCCTCTCGTGCTCGTCCTTCACGGCTACGGCTCCAGCGGCCAGGGGCAGGCGTCGTACTTCGGCCTCCTCGCCGACGCCGACGAGCACGGGTATCTGCTCGCCTATCCCGATGGCACCGTCGACTCTTCGGGCAACCGGTTCTGGAACGCGACCGACGCCTGCTGCAACTTC
>Ga0302299_10002071_pt1 | contig 12213 bp, 8 predicted proteins | sample III_Fen_N3_4_FD_198795 | JGI IMG/M metagenome (GOLD analysis project Ga0302299, IMG submission 198795) | Peat permafrost microbial communities from Stordalen Mire near Abisko, Sweden - III_Fen_N3_4 | ecosystem: Environmental > Terrestrial > Soil > Wetlands > Permafrost | place: Sweden: Abisko...
CTCGAGGTCGTCACCGCGGCGCACGCCGCGACCCTGCACTCCCACGAGGGGCTCAACGGGTGGGATGCCGCCGGCTCTCCGGACGCGGTCGTCGTCGGGCTCGACCCGCAGTTCACCTACCAGAAGCTGACCGTGGCCGTGGACTGCATCCGGCGCGGTGCCCGGTTCGTCGCCACGAACCGCGACCCGGTATACCCGACCGAGCGCGGGACCCGCCCCGGGGCGGGCAGCATCGTGGCCGCGGTCGAGGCCGGCGCCGAGGTCGTCCCGGTCTCGATCGGCAAGCCGGCACCGCTCCTCCTGGAGATGGCCGCTCGTGCCGCCGGGATCCCCGTCCGCGACGCCGTGATGATCGGGGACGGAATCGCGACCGACCTTGCCGCAGCGGTCGCGATCGGGATCCCCTGCATCCTCATGTTGACCGGCGTCTCGTCGCGCGCCGACGTCGACGCCCTCCCGGCCGGACGACGGCCGGTCGCGCTCGCCGACGATGCGGCCGCCCTCGCGGCCGCCCTGGACGCGATTCGCCCGGAGGTGATCGGCCGCGCCGTCGTCTGATCCCGGCCCCACATCCGATCCGAGGGAGACCGTCATGTCCAGCATCCTGGTCACCGGAGCGTCCGGTTTCGTCGGGAGCCACCTGCTCCCGGAGCTGCTCGGCGCGGGGCACCGGGTGGTGGCGCTGGTGCGCTCCCCGGCGAGCGGCGAGAAGGTCATCCGGCGCCTCGGCACGGCGCAGGCCGCGAACGTCGAGCTTCGCACCGGCGACGTCGACCGCCCGGCCACGCTACCCGCCGCGTTGGCCGGAGTCGACGCCGTTGTGCACCTCGTTGCGCTTGCTCGCGACCGGAGCGGAGGCCGGCAGCTCCTCGCGGTGAATCTCGACGGGACGCAGAACCTCGTCGCCGCGATGCAGGCGTCCGGTGTCCGGCGCCTCGTCCACCTTGGCGCCATGGGCGTCGAGGACCGCGACGAGCTGCACTACGCGAAGTCGAAGGCGCGTGCCGAGCGGGCGGTCCGGGAGAGCGGGCTCGACTGGACGATCCTCAAGCCCTCGCTGCTGTTCGGCCCGGGCGACGGGTTCTTCAACATCATCGCCGACCTGGTTCGTCTCTCGCCCGGGATCGTGCCCGTGCCGGGCGACGGGATGAGCCGCTTCCAGCCCCTCCACGTGGGCGACCTCGCGCTCTGCCTGCGCCTCTCGCTGGAGCGGCCCACGACGGTGGGCAGGGCCTTCGAGCTGGGCGGGCCGCGCGTCTGGACCTATCGCGAGATCACCGCGGAGGTCTGCCGCGCCACGGGACGACGCCGCGCCATCCTGCCGATGCCGCTGCCGCTCATCAAGCTCGTCGCCGGTGCGGCCGAGGCGGCGCACCTGCCCTTCCCGGTCGCGACCGACCAGCTCCGGCAGCTCGCCCTCGACAACATCGGACCGCTCGACGGCGTCCACGCCGCATTCGGCTTCGTTCCGCGCAGAATGGAAGGCGAGCTCCAGTACCTGCGTCGCCGGAAGGCGTCGCAGGGGCCGATGCCGACGACATGATGTCGTCGCTCCACCGATGGTCGAGAGGTTCGGTGCTCCGCCGCTGGTTCCCCGCCCTTGCATGGCTCCTCGCCGCCGTGGTCATCGCGCTTGGCTCGGCCGGAATCGTGGGCGGCCTGGACCACCTGCCCTCGACGGGCGCACGGCCCGAGCTCACGTATGGGTCCGACCGGGCAATCGCCCCGGGCCTCGACGCGGCGACGGTCGACCTTCGGGCGCTCTCCGGTCAGGTCGACGCGCTCGCCGGCCAGGGCCGGGACGCGCTCACGGCGCTCGTGGCGCGCGACACGCCGGGCCTCCAGGCGGCCATCGGGGCCGGCGAGGCGCAGATCGTCACGATCCAGGCGTCGGCTCGCGAGCTCCGCGACCGGCTCGCCGCACTGCCGGGACTCGACGCCGTGGCTGCAGCCGCTCGATTCAGTCCCACGACCCTCGCTCGCTACGCGACCCTGGTGGCCGCGCTGCCAGCCGTCGACGCGCTCGACGACGACTGGACCCGCCTTGCGGCGGGATCCGTCCCGGCGACCGAGCTGACCGCGAACCTGGCCGCGCATGACGACATCGCCGGCCAGGCGGTCCGGCTGGGGGCTGCCGGGAAGTACGCGGCGGCGATCCGGACGCTTGCCCTGGCCGAGGCACAGCTGGCGGCCGCGCGGACCGTCCGCGATGCGCTCGCCTCGCGGATCGACACGAGCACGCTGGACACGTGGATCGACCGGAACGCGACCTACGATTCCGCGGTCGGCGATCTCTGGGCGGCGGTCCTCGCGTCACCGACGCGCGTGACGGACGCGGTTCGGACGGCAGCCGCGCGCGAGCGGACCGCCAAGGCACAGCTGCCCCAGGACACCACCGCGCTCGTGGTGATCCTCGGTGACGTGGCGCGCGGCGGCCTCAACCAGGCCGTCATCGCGATCGAGGAGGCGCGTGGACGGTTGCTGGACGCCTTCGCCGCGGCGGCCGCGCAGGCAGTCCCGGACGCCTCGCCCGCGCTAGACTGAGGCCGATCCCCGGCGCCCCGGCGTCGGTCAACTCGCGCCCCGGAGGAGCCCGACCTCGATGCAGCTTCGCGTGGTCTCCGATGAGCCCTGGAACGTGCCGGCCGACGTTCTCGTCCTTCCCTTCGTTGGCGAGCCCGCCTTCGAGGGCGAGCTGGCCGAGATCGATCGGCGCGCGGGCGGGGAGCTGCACGTGCTGGCAGGATTCCGCGAGCTCCGCTCCGAGCGCTACGCGAGCGCGCTCTCGTCGGCCGGCCAGCTGCCCGTCGGCCGCCTCCTCGCGATCGCCGCGGGGCCGGCCTCCGGGCTGGATCGCGAGACAACCGTGCGACTTGGGGCCGCGATGCAGCGTCGCCTCGCCGGTCGTCCGGTGCGTCGGCTCGCCGTCTGGCTCGGGGCTGTCGCAGCCTCTCTCGAGGGTGGGGACGAGGCTGCCGCTGAGCTGATCACGCGCGGCATCGTGGAGGGCAGCTACGATCCCGCGGCACTCTATGCGACCGGCGATGCGGTCGCGGAGGCAGGACCGCCGGCCATCGAGGAGCTGATCCTCATCGTCGCCGGGGCCGCCGTTGCGCCTGCAGCGACGCACGCGGCGGAGCGTGGCGTCGTGGTCGGCGAGGGAACGAACCTGACCCGACGACTCGCCAATCGGTCGGCCAACGACGTCACGCCGCAGGTCCTCGCCGACGAGACGCGGGCCCTGGCGGCCGCGCACGGCCTCCGGGTGGACGTGCTCGACGAGAAGCAGGCGGCGAAGCTCGGGATGGGGATGTTCCTTGCGGTGGGGCAGGGGAGCGTGAATCCACCCCGGATGATCGTCCTCCGCTCCGGCGGGAAGGACGAGACGGATGCCGCCGGCCGGCGGCTCGCGCTGGTCGGAAAGGGTGTCTGCTTCGACTCGGGCGGCATCAGCATCAAGCCCGCCGACCGGATGGACGAGATGAAGACGGACAAGACCGGGGCCTGCACGGTGATCGCCGCCGCCATCACGGCCGCCCGGCTCGCCCCCGGGATTCCGCTGCTCGCGATCGCGCCTGCCGTCGAGAACATGCCCGGACCGGGCGCGTCCCGTCCCGGGGACGTCGTGCGCGCGATGAACGGGAAGTCGGTCGACATCATAAACACCGATGCGGAGGGCCGGCTCATCCTCGGTGACGCGATGACCTATGCGGAGCACCTGGGCGCCACTCACATCGTGGACGTCGCCACGCTCACGGGCGCGGTCGCGCGCGCGTTCGGGCACCTGGTCACGGGCGCATTCGGCGATCCGCAGCCCTGGTACGACGAGCTCACGGCGGCGGCAGCCCGCGCCGGCGAGCGATTCTGGCAGCTGCCCCTGGTCGAGGGATACTGGCCCGAGATGAAGAGCATGACCGCCGACATGGTGAACAGCAGCTCGCCCGAGGCCGGGCTCATCAAGAGCGCCCTCTTTCTCCACCAGTTCGTGACGGTGCCGTGGATCCACGTCGACATCGCCGGGTCCGCCTACTACCGCAAGCCCACGGCCTGGGCGCCGCACGGAGCGACGGGCGTAGCGACGGCGACGCTCGTCGAGCTCGCGCTGGCGGGCGCCCGCTGACCCGCGGGCGGACGGGCGTACGCCAGCCGTCCCGCTTCCCGCCGAACGCGGCACGGGGCATACGGCGATGACGCCCTTCGAGGTCGGGGGTCTCGCCGTCGACGAGCGGTCGCTGGCCGCCGTCCTTGGAGTCACCGGTGCGGGGTGGGGATTCATCGCCGACCGCATCGGCGCCCGCTGGCCCGCCCACGAGGACAGCAGCGTGCGTGCGATCGACTGGCGAACGCTCGTCGTCGTTCTGCTCGGCGGGGCGTCCCTCGCTGCGCTGCCGCCGCGCGTGGCCGACATCGGGCAGGTAATCCTCTTCGGCGGCTACTTCCTCGCTCTCACGCTCCTGCTTGCCACCGATCTGGACCAACGGCTCCTGCCCGACCTCGTCACGCTGCCGCTGATGGTCGTCACCCTTGTCGCGGCCGTGGCCGGCTGGAGTCCGCTGGTTGCGGGTCAGCTGGGCTGGGCGGTGCTGGCCGCGGTCGCGATCCCGGGCTTCCTCTTCGCGATCTCCCTGCCGTTCGGCGCAGGCGCCATCGGCATGGGGGACCTCAAGCTCCTGGTCTCGGTCGGCCTCCTCACCGGGCTCGCACGCTCGATCGCCGGGCTGGTGGTTGGGGCGCTGGTTGCTGGCGTCGTGATCGGCCTCCTTCTCCTGCTGCGGCGGGTGACGCTGCGGACGTACGTCCCATTCGGGCCGTTCCTCATCATCGGCGCCTTCTGGGCGGTTCTCGTCAGCCTCTGACGCAGAGCCGGTACGCTCGGCACGGCATCCCGTGACCGGATGCCCCCCGCCGCGCTCGCTCGACCGGAGTACCATCGGGGTGCCGGGTCGTCCCTGAGGCTGTGCCCGCTTCGGACGGCGACATCACCGGCGGGCCTGCAACCCGCCAAAGCGTGGCCGAGAGCCGCGCTTGCACGGAGCTACCCGCTCGAAGATGCCGACGCCTCTCTGATGCGCCACAATCGCGACGTGACCCGCAGCGACGTGGGACTTCCCGCGTCACGCCTCCCCACGACCGCTCCAGGGCGCGCCAACGGCTGGAGCCGGCGCGGTCGGCCGGCCGTCCTCCTGCGGGCGGCGCTCACGTCGCGGCCGCGCATCACGCCGCGCCTGCTGGTCTTCCTCCTCGTCATCCCGCTCGTCGTGGGCGTCGCGGCGCCGCCACGGGTGCGCGGCGACGACCTTGCAAGTGCCCAGGCTCGCCAGAAGGCGCTGCAGCAGAAGATCGCTGACCAGAAGGCCGAGGTGGCGAGGCTCCGTGACCTGCAGACCGGCCTGGCCTCGGACATCGCGTCGACCAGCAAGGCGCTCGGCGGCATCAACGCGGACCTCGCGTCGACGAAGAAGCAGATCTCCGGCCTGACGACGAAGATCGCCGCGGTCCGGGCCGTCTACACGGACCTGGTGCAGCAGGTGGACCTGCTGGACCGCCAGGTAGTGGCCCTGGGCCAGGAGCAGGCCGACAAGGCGAAGGAGCTCTCGGACCGCAAGGCGATGCTGGCGGCTCGTGTCCGCGAGGCCTACCGCACGGATCGCACGCCCCTGATCCAGCAGCTGCTCGCCGCCGGCTCGATCGCCGACGTCATGCAGGACGTCGGCTCGTACATGGACTTCGGCAGCCAGGACCAGGCGATCGCGACGCAGATCGTCCAGGATCAGCAGACCCTCGACGCCCTCGGCGTGCTGCTCGTCCAGACGCGCACGGCGAAGGATGACCTGCGCCAGGAGACGCTCGCCCAGAAGGTGCAGCTCGACGGGCAGGTGGCGACTCTCAAGGTCGCGAAGACACGCCTCGCCGCGCTGCAGGCGGAGACGGCTCGCCAGCTCGCAATCCAGCAGACGGCATGGGCAAAGATCTCGAGGAACGCGGCTGCGGTCAAGCGGGCCCTGGCCCTCGACGGGCAGGCGCAGCGTCAGCTCGCGGCCCGGATCGCGACGCTCCTCGCGCAGCAGCACCAGTTCGGGAACGTGCCGTCCGTCTTCAACGGCACGCTGATCTGGCCGCTCAGTGGCGTGATCACCCAGGAGTTCGGCTGCACCGGCTTCCCCTCGGAGCCGCCGATCGGCAACTGCGCGCACTTCCACCAGGGCATCGACATCGCCGCGCCCATGTACACGCCGATCCAGGCCGCGGGCGACGGGGTGGTGCTCTTCGCCGGTCCCAATCCGTATGACCCCTATCCAAAGGCGTGGATCGTGATCATCGCCCACAGCGAAAGCCTGCTCACCTGGTACGCCCACGTCGACAACGGCTCGCATGGGATCACGGTGGCGGCGGGCCAGACGGTGAAGGCCGGCCAGGTGATCGCCTACGTCGGGATGACCGGCCGGACGACGGGACCACACCTCCACTGGGGCATCGAGTACAACTCCGAGTTCGTGAACCCGCGCCTCTTCGTCTGAGCCCGGCGATGTGGCTGCGCGCACCAAACGCAGCCAGCCGGAGACCCCGGGTCAGCCCGGCCCGCCCCCCAGTCCCAGGTCGGCGCCCGCACCGACCGTGCTACGATCGGCCCGGAGCGCGTCCACGGATCCCCTCTCGGTCGTGACGAGGATGTGTGCATGAAGCGGACCATGGCGGTGATCCTCGCGGGCGGTGAAGGCGCACGCCTGTCGATCCTCTCGGAGAAGCGGGCCAAGCCCGCCGTCCCCTTCGGCGGCAAGTACCGGATCATCGACTTCGCCCTGAGCAACTGCGTCAACTCGGATATCGACAACGTCGTGGTCCTTACGCAGTACAACCCGCGCTCGCTCAACGATCACATCGGCCAGGGGCGCCCCTGGGACCTGGATCGGAACACCGGCGGGGTCCGCCTCCTCCAGCCGTATATCGGTCGGGGCAAGACGAGCGACTGGTACCGGGGTACTGCCGACGCGGTCCACCAGAACTTCAACGTGCTCGACCAGGCGGCCGGGGACGCGGTCGTGATCCTGGCCGGCGACCACGTCTACAAGATGGACTACCAGCCCTTCGTGGCGTTCCACCGCCGCAAGCGCGCCGATGTCACGCTCGCCGTCCGCCGGGTCCCGCTGGCCGATGCGACGCGGATGGGCATCCTGGCGATGGACGAGACGGGCCGGGTCACCGACTTCACCGAGAAGCCGAAGCAGCCGAAGTCGGACCTCGCGAGCATGGGCGTCTACGTATTCAGCAAGCGCGCGCTGCACCGCTGGCTCGCGGAGTCCCGCGACGACTTCGGCGGCGACGTGATCCCCGACATGATCAAGGGCGGCGCGCGGGTCTATGGCTACCGCTTCGAGGGGTACTGGCAGGACGTCGGCACGATCCAGAGCTACTGGGAGGCCAACATGGCCCTCCTCGAGGACCGGCCGGATCTCGATCTGTACGATCGGGAGTGGCTCATCCATACCCGCTCCGAGGAGCGCGCACCGGGCAAGGTCGGGGCGACCGCCCAGATCCACCGGAGCCTCATCTCGCACGGCTGCCTGGTCGAGGGGATGGTCGTCAACTCGGTCCTCTCGCCGGGCGTGGTTGTCGGGGTCGGCGCCGTCGTGCGCGACTCCATCGTGATGTTCGACTCGGTGATCCGGCCGGGGGCGATCATCGACCGTGCGATCCTGGACAAGGAGGTCACCGTCGGTCCGGGGGCGATCGTCGGCGAGGGGACCGACCTCGGCGTGGTCAACCGCCTGACACCCGGCCATCTCAACACCGGGATCACCATCGTCGGCAAGCAGGCCGTCATCCCGCGCGGCGTGCGGATCGGTCGCAACGTGCGGATCGACCCGAACGTTCGCGCCACCGACTTCCCGAGCCGGACGGTCGAGTCCGGCGCCACGATTCTTCGCCACGAGGGTCGCGGGCGAAGCCGGCAGGGCGCACCGGCGGACCCGGCCAAGGCGGCCGGTCACGCGGCCGAGGCATCCGCGGGATCGGGGCGCGCTCCGACCGGCCGGCGCGGGTCGAGGGCCGACTGAGCGGCCTCGCCGATCCCGACGCATCCGCGATCGAGTCCTGGCTCGCCGAGCTGCGCCTCGAGCCCGCGGACCGGATCGACCGCGAGGGAACGAGCGCCTGGGATCTCCGGCTCGACGGCAGACGCCGCTTCGACGTGCCGGTGACGGTCATCCTCGACCCTTCGGTCGGCGCGTTCGTCTGGCTCCACATGGCGCCGCCCATCGGCGACGGGCTGCGCCGGTCGTACCGGAAGCTGCTCCGCTGGAACGACGAGTTCCCCTTCGTCAAGTTCAGCCTGGCCGCCGACGACCGGCCGATCGCGACCGTCGAGATCCCGACCGGCGGGCTCGACCGCGACGCGCTTGGCCTGGGAATCGCCCGGCTCCTCGCGATCTGCGACCTGCTGCTGGAGGAGACCGCCGAGTGGATCTGGCTCGGCGGCCGGGTCCCGGAGCCCGGAGCCCGGATCGGACGCAACGTCGGCCTTCTCGACGCGTACGCCGATCGCCTGGGCGAGCTCGTGCCGGCGGCGCCCACCGAACCCACCTGAGCACGAGCCTGAGCACGGAGGGCCGTCCGTGGAGGCTGGTACACTCCCGGGCAGCGCGGAGCCCGGGCGGTCGAGCAAGGCCCGGTCCCTTCGCGCCACCGGCCGTCCCATCCGCCGTGCCAGGAGCCGCACCCCAGCCGTGACCCGAAGCGCATGCGACTGAAACCGCACCGCCCGTCCAACGAGATCCTCTCCGGCGAGTCCGCAGACGTCTACTTCGATCGCGCACGCCGGATCATGGAACGCGAGGGGCTGGACCCGATCGTGGTCATGGAGGTCTTCAGCCGCGGGTCGGGCATCCTGTGTGGGATCGACGAGGCGAAGAACCTGCTTGCGCATGCCCTCGAGCACGCCGACCCGGCCGAGGTGACCGTGGAGGGGCTGGACGACGGCGACACGTTCTCGTCAAAGGAGGTCGTCCTCAGGATCCGGGCCCGCTACCGCCAGTTCGGCCTGTATGAAACGGCGATCCTGGGCATGATGGCCCAGGCCAGCGGGTGGGCGACGGCGGCCCACGAATGCGTGGAAGCCGCCGCCCCGCAGCCTGTCATCAGCTTCGGGGCCCGCCACGTGCATCCCGACGTCACGGACGTGCTGGACTACGCAGCGATCGTGGGCGGGTGCGTTGGCGCGTCTACGCCGGCCGGGGCGCGGCTCGCGGGCCTCAACCCCACCGGCACGATGCCCCACTCGCTCGTGCTGATCGTCGGGGACACCGTCCGGGCCGCCCAGGCCTTCGATCGCGACCTGGAGGCGGACGTGCCCCGGATCGTCCTGGTCGACACGTTCAAGGACGAGGCGGAGGAGGCGCTCCGCGTGGCGGACGCGCTCGGCGACAAGCTGTACGGGATCCGCCTGGATACGCCGTCGGAGCGGGGTCGCGTGACCGCCGATCTGGTCAAGGAGATCCGGGCCCGCCTCGACCAGGCCGGCCACGGGCACGTGATCATCGTGGTCTCGGGCGGTCTGACCCCTGATCGGATCCGGTACTTCAAGGAGCAGGGCGCCCCGGCGGACAATTTCGCGGTGGGCAGCTACATCAGCGGCGCCAGCCCGATCGACTTCACCGGCGACATCAAGGAGATCGACGGGAACGCGATCGCCAAGCGGGGCCGGATTCCCGGCATCACGGCGAGCCCGCGGCTCACAAGGGTCGACCTGGCCGCCTGGCGCGCCGGCGACTGACGCACGCCCGCATGCGGACACAGCAACCCGTCGCTCCGGCTCCCGGCCGCGACGTCCTGACGCGCGACGAGGCCGCGAGTCGCGCCACCCGGGTGGGGCGGATCGCGTATGACATCGCGCTCGACTTGACGGCCGACCAGGCGACGTATCGCGGCGACGTCCACCTCGCCTTTCCGGTTCTCGGCAGCGGGGACCTCTTCCTCGACTTCCGCGGCGGCGTCATCGAGCGGCTCGAGGTCAACGGCACGGCCGTGGACCCGCCCGAGCGCCCGGGCGCTCGCATCGTCCTGCCCGGCGGGCTTCTTGCGCCGGAGACGCGCGTTCACGTCGTCTACGAGAACGACTTTGACCGCAACGGCGACGGCTTCCACCGGTTCGTGGACCCGGTCGACGGCGAGGTGTACGTCTATTCGAACTTCGAGCCATTCGAGGCGCACCGCCTCTTCCCCTGCTTCGACCAGCCCGACCTCAAGGGAACCCTCGCGATTTGCGTGACGGCCCCCCGCTCCTGGGCAGTGATCTCGAACAACGTGGTCGAGACCGTGGACGACGAGCCCGACGGCCGGCGGACGCACCGCTTCGCGACGACGCCGCCCATCTCCACCTACCTCGCAGCGGTCATCGCCGGCCCGTACGTTGGCGTCCACGCGGAGCACCGCGGCATCCCGATGGGCCTCTGGAGCCGGCGATCCATCGCCACGTTCGTCGACGCTGACGAGCTGTTCGCGATCACGGGGCAGGGGATGGACTTCTACGAGGACCTGTTCGCGCGGCCCTACCCATTCGCGAAGTACGACCAGCTCTTCGTCCCGGAGTTCAACGCTGGCGCGATGGAGAACGCGGGCGCCGTGACGTTCACGGAGCAGCACATCTACCGGGATCCGCCCACCGAGACCCAGCGCCTCTCCCGGGCGGAGACGATCCTCCACGAGCTCGCCCACATGTGGTTCGGCGACCTCGTGACGATGCGCTGGTGGGATGACCTGTGGCTCAACGAGAGCTTCGCGACGTACGTCTCGAACCTCGCGCTCTCGGAGGCGACCCGCTTCGAGGGGGCGTGGCGGGCCTTCCACGCCGACCTCAAGCGCTGGGGCTACCAGGCCGACGATCGCTCCACGACGCACCCGATCTCGGGGATCGTCGCCGACACCGACGCCACGTTCTACAACTTCGACGGGATCACCTACGGCAAGGGTGCGGCGGTGCTCAAGCAGCTCGTGGCCTGGATCGGCCGCGACGCATTCGCGGCCGGGCTGCGCACGTACTTCGAGCGTCATGCGTGGGGCAACGCGTCGCTCGCCGACTTCCTTGCCGCGCTGGCGGAAGGGAGCGGCCGGGACCTGGGCGACTGGGCCCGGCGATGGGTCGAGACGGCGTCCCTGAACACGATCGCGGCTCGCTGGACGGCGCCCGATGGACGGATCGACCGGCTCGAGCTGACGCAGGATGCCCCCGAATCCCATCCCACCCTGCGCCCGCATGCGCTCGAGATCGCACTGGTGCGGGCGGCACCGGACGGCCGAACCGCGGTCGACGTCATCCCGGCCCAGATCGACGGCGCGGAGACGTGGGTGAGGTCCGCGGCGGGCCTCCCGGCGCCGACCCTCGTCTTTCCGAACAACGGCGACCACGCGTACGCGAAAGTGAACCTCGATCCCGCGTCGCGGGAGGCGCTGCCCCGACTCCTGCCCGGGCTCGACGATCCGCTCCTCCGGCAGCTCCTCTGGGGCACGGTGTGGCAGATGGTTCGCGACGGCCAGCACCCATCCACGGCGTACCTCGACCTGGTGCGGGAGGTGCTGCCTCGCGAGACCGATGACGAGATCGTCAGCGCAGCGCTCGACGCCGCTCACGGGGCGATCACGCGCTACGTGCCCGAGGCGCGGCGGGTGGCCGCGGCACGATCCTTCCTGGCCACCGCCCTGGGAGCGATCGAGGGTCTGCCTCCGGGCGATCTGCGGCGGCTCTGGCTCCGTGCGGCCATCGGCACCGTGGCGCACCAAGATGACGCGGCGCTGCTGACCGGCCTGCTGGACGGCACCCTGAGGCTGCCAGACGTCGCCATCGACCAGGAGATGCGCTGGGGGATCGTGACGGCGGCCTCGGCGTTTGGCCTGGCAGGGGCCGACCGGCGGATCGCCGCCGAGCTCGCAAGGGACCGGACGGATCGCGGTGAGCGACTCGGGCTGACCGCTGCGGTCGCGGCTCCGGACGCGGCAGCGAAGGCCGAGGCGTGGGCCCGGATCCATGCCGACGGCTATGGCTCGCTCCACCGGACCCGTGCGGCGATGGCTGGCTTCAACCATCCTCACGAGGCAGAGCTGCTCGAGCCGTACGTGGACGCGTTCTTCTCGGCACTCCCCGGTGTCGCCGCGAGCCACGAGCACGCCTTCGCCAGCGCGTATCTGACCCGCCTCTTCCCCGCCTACCGGGTGGAGCCGGGG